>Ga0315904_10010431_pt1 | contig 12015 bp, 11 predicted proteins | sample LakEriMetagenome_6_FD_203529 | JGI IMG/M metagenome (GOLD analysis project Ga0315904, IMG submission 203529) | Freshwater fungal communities from buoy surface, Lake Erie, Ohio, United States - Buoy 12 MA120 | ecosystem: Environmental > Aquatic > Freshwater > Lake | place: USA: Lake Erie, Ohio...
AGCCAATGTTCCGATGATCTTTGCCATCAACAAGATCGATAAAGATGGTGCCAACCCACAAAAAATTTATGAGCAACTTTCCCAGATGAACATTCTGGTAGAAGCCTGGGGTGGTAAATACCAAAACCAGGAGCTCTCTGCGAAGAGCGGACTCAGTGTAGATAAATTGCTGGAGAAAGTATTGCTGGAAGCAGAAGTGCTGGAACTGAAGGCCAATCCCGATCGCGAAGCGACAGGTACTATCATCGAGGCCTCGCTCGATAAAGGTCGCGGATATGTCGCCACTATGCTTGTGCAGAATGGTACCCTTAACCAAGGAGACCTCATCGTTTCCGGTCAGTATTATGGTCGGGTGAAAGCCATGTTCAATGAACGCAACCAACGCATCCAGACCGCTCCACCCTCTACACCGGTGGTGATACTCGGATTAAGCGGTGCACCGCAGGCAGGTGAAAAGTTCCGCGTGTACCAGGATGAAGCAGATGCCAAGGAAGTAGCTACCAAAAGAGCACAATTGCTGCGTGAACAGGGACTCCGTGCCAGAAAACACATTACCCTCGATGAGATCGGACGCCGTTTGGCACTGGGGAACTTCAAAGAACTCAACATCATCATCAAAGGAGACGTGGATGGTTCTGTGGAAGCCCTCAGCGATTCATTACAAAAACTTTCTACTGACGAAATCGCCGTGCGCGTGGTGCTCAAGGGTGTTGGACAAATATCCGAGAGCGATGTGCTGCTCGCAGCCGCCTCCGATGCCATCATCATTGGCTTCAATGTACGTCCTTCCCTGCAGGCCAATAAATTATCACAGACAGAGGGTGTGGAAATCAAACTCTACTCCATCATCTATACCGCCATCGAAGAAATCAAGAGTGCGATGGAGGGAATGTTGGAACCCAAATACCAGGAGAAGATCACTGCCAATGTGGAAGTACGCGAAGTCTACAAGTTCGATAAGGCTACCGTTGCCGGTTGCTACGTACTGGAAGGCAAAATCGCCCGCAACAGCCGCATCCGCATCATCCGCGATGGTATTGTGGAATACCCCAAGGGTGAGGGACAAAGTGCTGAACTGGGAAGTCTGAAACGCTTCAAAGATGATGCGAAGGAAGTAAGCTCTAACATGGAATGCGGACTTACCATCAAAAACTACAATGACATCCGCGTGGGTGATATCGTGGAGGCTTTCGAGGAAGAAGAAGTAAAGAGAACTTTGTAGGCGATTCCGGTTTAGGTTTTGTTAAAAGCCTTCCCGCCCGCAGGGCGGCACAACGAATATTCTAACTTTGAGTGAATGGAGGTACGTATGAGAAAAATGATTTTTGCCGGCTGCCTGCTGATATTGTTCTGCCTGCAAGCCGAAGCACAGACCATGAAAGTGGTGGCTGACAAGATAGTTGGACAAGTAGGGGATAAAATCATCCTCAAATCAGACATCGTTAATGCTATTGCTGATATGAAGCGCCAGGCACAGGGACAGGAAATACAATTGCCCAGTGAATGTCAGGTGCTGGAAAGTCAATTGATCAGGAAAGCAATGGTGCTACAAGCACAAAAAGATTCACTTTCTGTGAGTGAAGAAGAGATTGAAGCTGCGCTGGAAAACCAAGTGCGCATGTTCATTCAATCCTATGGATCCAAAGAAGTGTTAGAAGAGATCGCGGGTAAAACTGTTTACCAGATCAAAGAAGATTTCAAGGAAGCGTTTCGCGAGAAAAAGCTGGCGGATCAAATGCAAAGTAAGATAGTTGATGGCATCAAGATCACTCCCACAGAAGTAAAAGCCTATTACTCTAAAATTCCCGTTGATAGTTTGCCTTTTTATGAAAGTGAACTGGAAGTGAGTCAGATCGTGGTGTATCCCAAAGCCAACAAAGACGTGGAAGAGTATGTGTCGCGACAGATGTACGACTACAAGCGCCAGATAGAAATGGGTGTAAAAAAAATTGAGCAGTTGGCCAAGCTCTTCAGTGAAGACCCGGGCGTAAAAGAAAACGGTGGACAGTATGTGATGAACCGCAATGAGAAAAACTATGACCCTGCTTTTATGGCGGCATCTTTCCGTTTGAAAGAGGGGCAGGTATCACCTGTGGTTAAATCCAAATTCGGCTTACACATCATCCAGATGATCAGCCGCTCGGGCGATGAAGCCATCGTTCGCCACATACTCCGAATACCTCCTGTAACTGATGATGAAGTAAAGGAAGCGATTGTAAAGTTAGACTCCGTTCGTCAGAAACTGGTGGACAAGCAAATTAGTTTTGGTGAGGCCGTAAGTAAATACAGTGATGACGAGAACAGTAAATTCAATGCCGGCTCTGCCGCGAGCAACCGTGATGGATCAACTTTCGTGAACATTGACCAACTCGACAAAGATCTCATCAAACCCATCAGCGCCATGAAGCCGGGCGATTATTCCAAGCCGCAAGTGTATGTTGATGAGCGAGGCAGAAAAGCAGTTCGTTTGATTTATCTCAAAAACAGAACCCAGCCACACCGCGAAAATCTTCGCGATGATTATAACCGTGTTGCCCAGCGTGCGCTGGAAGAAAAGAAAAACAGTGTACTGGAAAGATGGTTCAAAGAGCACATTCCTACCTATTATGTGCTTATTGACCGAGATTATGCCGGTTGTACCGGACTTGATGACTGGCGAAAGGCAGCGGACAATGCCACCAGAGCACGGAATTAATTCTTGACCAACTACATACCCGACATTCCAGCAATATAATTTTTGCTAATTAGATGTAGGTACATATATTAGCAAAATGAAATTGGAGCAGGCCATACAGACCAGCCGGTTTTACAGTGAAAAACACAAGGCAGTATTGAATATTCTATATACTGCCTGGCTATTGAAAACAACCATCAGCCAGGAATTAAAGCCTTTCGGAATTTCCCACGAACAGTACAATGTATTGCGCATCCTGAAAGGAAGTGCCCCCACTGCTATGCGGGTAAAAGACATTGCCTGCAGAATGATTGAAAAAAGTTCCAATATTCCCCGCATCATCGATAAACTGGAAGAGAAAAAACTGGTCAAAAGATTGGTATCACGAGAAGACAACCGGGAAACATTGATCCGACTCACTCCGGCAGGCATCAGCTTACTGGAGGCAAGCACCAAAATGGTTCAGCCCAATACCATTCGTTCGCTCAAACTGAGTGAAAAGGAATCGCTTTACCTGAATCGTTTGCTGGACGGAATAACCGATTCAGACAACTAATTTTTTCTGCTAATAGATTTGGGTATATGGAAAATACAATCACAGAACCGGTGCTTCACCTTGCTTCCTCAAGAGGGTATACAGAGTGGAGCTGGTTGAAAAGTCATCACAGCTTCAGCTTTGGTCAGTATTTTGATCCCGAGCGCATTCAATTCGGGGCACTCCGTGTGCTCAATGACGATTGGGTAGCAGCCGGAGCAGGTTTCGGTGCACATCCGCATGCCAACATGGAAATAATTACCATTCCTCTTTCCGGAGATTTGCACCACCACGATAGCACCGGCAGAGATGCCATCATCCGTTCAACCGATGTTCAAATCATGAGTGCCGGTTCAGGCATCACCCACAGTGAGGTCAATGCCAGCCAGACAGATCCTGTTGCCTTTCTGCAAATATGGGTGCTACCGGAAAAAGACAATATCGAACCCCGCTACCAGCAAATGACCATCAGGCGAAACTTGCGTGACGAATGGATTCCTTTGGTGGCACCCGATGACCAGCGTGCGCTTTTCATCAACCAACAATGCTGGATGACGATGCGCAATGCCTCTGCCGGTATCAATACCGGCTACTCCCCTAGAAAGCAAAACCACGGGGTCTATGTATTCGTCATCAGTGGCACTGTATTCATCAACGGACACTTATTGGGCGAGCGCGATGCTGCCGGCTGGAAATCTGCCCAACAACTTACCATTCAGGCGAGCAAGGATGCCTGTATTTTATGTATTGAAGTACCGGTATAACCCAACAAATGTCAAGCTACAGAACCGTTCGAAAAATATTGTATGGCCAGCCCTTTGATATGGGGGGTATGCCCATTCGTCAGCCCTTCCCCGCCCGCGGGGTAGAGCAGATAGACCCCTTCCTGCTCTTGCACCATGCCCGTTTGCAGTTGCCACCCGGAAAAGACATGCACGATGAAGGGGTAGGTCCACATCCGCACCGCGGCTTCTCCCCCGTTACCTTTTTATTCGAAGGCGGCATTCATCACCGAGACAGTGCCGGTAACAGTCAGGTAGTGTATGCAGAAGGTGTACAATGGATGAATGCAGGCAGCGGATTGGTACACAGTGAAAGACCTCCGGTGGAATGGCAGGAAAACGGAGGCATACAGGAACTGATACAACTCTGGATCAACACCCCTGCCCGCCACAAAATGGAGGCACCCACTTATTTCCCCATACCCGCAGAAAATATGCCGCTATTGACCAGCGATGATGGTAGCACCCAGATCAGATTGGTTTGTGGTCAGATGAACGGCAAAACAGGTCCCGTGCAGCCACTCTCACCCATCACCGCCTGTATGGTGCGCATGAGAGCGGGAGCCAACTTCTACTTCCCCCTGCCGGAAAAACAGGAAGCACTCATCTATCTGCTCGACGGCGAGTTACGATCTGCCTGTTCCCCTGAACTTCCGCTGCCGGCTCACCATGCAGTATGGTTCAACCTGCCGGGGGATGGAATAGATATCAAAGCCATTCAGGATACCCGCCTGCTCTTGGTAGCAGGAGAGCCATTGCATGAACCCGTGGCTGCCCGCGGACCTTTTGTGATGAATACACAGGAAGAATTGTACCAGGCATTTGCCGATTACCAACAAGGAAAAATGGGAATACTCGAGGAATGAAAAAGATGAACACTGGCGATACCATTGCCACCGCGAACTTTAGTATAGACACCGCCCACAGTGATATTTCTTTCTCTGTGCGGCACCTGATGATTACTCAGATCAGAGGTTTTTTTGCACGGTTTAGCGGAAGTATGGTGAGCAATGCTCCCGACTTCTCCGATGCCCGTATTCAAGTAGACATTGAGGCTGCCAGTATTCAGACCAACCATCCTGAGAGAGACCAGCACCTGCGGGGAGAAGATTTTTTCTCGGTCGAACTGTATCCCCTTATCCATTTTCAATCTTCAACACTGATTCATGTTACGGCATCCAATTATTTATTGAATGGATACCTCACGTTGCGCGGCATCCGGGAGCCCATACAGTTACAGGCTCGTTTCCACGGAAAATCGGTGGACCAGCAAGGGGAGGTGAAGTACGGATTTGAACTGAACGGACAAATCAGCCGAAAGGATTTCGGTTTGTTTTGGGATGACCTGACCAGTGCCGGAGGGATTATAGTGGATGATCTTATTCAGCTGCAGATGAACATACAATTGATCCGCAATTAATTCTTCGCGTTTTTTCCGAACATCACAGCCCACTGGTTGTTATAACAAAGTATGAATATTGAAATCATTGCGGGTAGTCCCCGCCGGGAAAGTGTTTCTTTCCGAGTAGCCCTTCACTTACAGCAACAATTAACTCAAAGCAGCTCCCACCAGGTGAACATCATCGATGTAAGGGATTGGAATTTTCCCCTGCTGCAGGATGTAATCAATTCTCCTGAGACAGCTCCCGAACACCTGGCACCATTGGCGCGGCGAATGTTCGCTGCAGATGCATTTATTCTGGTAACCCCCGAATACAACGGCACATATACGGCAGCACTGAAAAACCTGCTCGATCATTTTCCCAAACAAAGCCATAAGGCCTTTGGAGTAGTAACGGCTTCCCCCGGTGCCATGGGTGGTATGCGCGGAAGTCAGCAACTATTGCTATTGGTATCGGCTCTATTTGGCGTTGCTTGTCCGAACATGCTCATTGTACCCGGTGTAGAGAAGAAGTTCGATGCGGAAGGACAGTTGATAGACTCCTCCTTTGCCAAATCGGTGGAGACCTTCCTGCGGGAATGGCTTTGGTTGGCAGAAGCACTTTATGCCACGAAAGCCCGATAATTCATACGGAACTACCACAGTTAGTTTGTAACTTCGCCCCGTCATCTCAGACCCATCTCATGAGCGATGCCATCAAACACGAATGTGGACTTGCCTACATTCGGCTGAGAAAACCCTTCTCTTATTACCTGCAAAAGCACGGGTCGGTGATGTACGGTCTAAGCAAGCTGTACCTGCTCATGGAGAAGCAGCACAACAGGGGTCAGGATGGAGCCGGACTGGCAGTAGTTAAACTAGACACACAGCCGGGGAGTCCTTTTTTGCACCGCATGCGCAGCAACGCACAGCAACCCATAGCAGATCTCTTTTTCACCATTGGCCAGCAGATCGCTGAGCTTGAAAAATACCAGCCCGATATTAAATCGCATCCCGGCCTCATGAAGGGTCACCTGCCTTTTTTGGGAGAGTTGTTATTGGGGCACCTGCGTTATGGTACTCAGGGCAAGAACAACGTAGAGTTCTGTCATCCTTTTATCAAGCGTGACCTGGTGCCGGGCAAGAACCTGGCATTGGCAGGTAATTTCAATTTAGTGAATACGGAGGAGTTGTTTGACAGGGTCAATATTCATCCCGGAGACTTCCAGCAACAGAGTGATTTGGCTGCCATGCTCGAAGTACTGCATCATTTTCTGGTGCAGGATGAAGAAGAGCATCCCAATGCCGCAGATTTGGGTAAGGTATTGCGCAAGGCCACGCCACTTTTTGATGGAGGGTTTACGATCGGGGGGTTGTTGGGGAATGGCCACAGTTTTGTGATGCGCGATGCGCATGGAATCAGACCCGCGTATTATTATATCAATGATGAAGTGATTGTGGCTGCCAGTGAGCGGGCTGCGATACGCACGACTTTCAATGTAGGAGAAAATGAAGTGGTAGAGTTGATGCCGGGCATGGCGCTTTTGGTAGATGATGCCGGCAATTATAGTTGTGAGCAGATTTTGCCACCGCAGGAGAGAAGGGCATGTAGTTTTGAGCGCATCTATTTTTCCCGCGGCAGTGATGAAAAGATTTACCGCGAGCGAATAGCGCTTGGACATCATCTGAGTAAGACGGTGTTGGAGAGCATACAATACGATTTAAAGAATACCATTTTCAGTTACATACCCAATACGGCGGAAGTTGCTTTTTATGGTTTGGTGAAGGGGATGGAGGAATACCTGAATAAGATCAAGGTTGAGCGCATATTGAGTTGGGGGAATGATTTCACGCCGGAGCGATTGGAAGAGATGGTCAACCGGAAGATCCGGCAGGAGAAGATTGCCATCAAGGATGTGAAGCTGCGAACGTTCATTACAGAGGACAGCAACCGCAACGAGATGGTGCAGCACGTGTATGATGTTACTTATGGTACGGTGCGCAAGCACGAGGATACCTTGGTGGTGATAGATGACAGTATTGTGCGGGGTACAACTTTGCGGGAAAGCATTGTGCGCATGTTGTTGCGTTTGGAGCCGAAGAAGATCATTGTTGTTTCTTCAGCGCCGCAAATCAGGTATCCGGATTGTTACGGCATTGATATGAGTAAGTTAGGTGACTTCATTGCATTTCGGGCGGCGGTGGCTTTGTTGAAAGACAGGAACAGTGAGCATGTGATGCAGGAGATTGCCGATCGCATACGCGAGTTGGAGGAAAAGAATTTGTTGCATACGGAGAATGTGGTGCGCCAGTTGTATAAGCCATTTACGACGGAAGAGATTTCTGATAAGATTGCAGAGTTGATAACGCCTGTGGGCACTACAATACCGATACAGGTGATCTATCAGACCATTGAAGATTTACATGATAGTTGTCCGACCAATACGGGTGACTGGTATTTTACAGGTAATTATCCCACGCCCGGTGGTAATCGGGTGGTGAACAAGGCTTTCCTGAATTATCTCGAGGGGAAGAATGTAAGGGGGTATTGAGGAATAAGTGGTAGAAACCTGACAGGATAAAGTACTAAGTGGTGGAATTGCTTCCACCTTTTTTAATTCAGGAAGGATGCCGATCCTCTGAATCTTCACAGGGGCTGTTTTAGGGATAACCAGATACGGCAAGATATCCGGCACTAAAACTTTTTTCGGCGGCTTGGGTCAGTCTTTTACTGAAATATTGCTGGGTTTTTGATGAACGGTACCCCCGAAGTTTAATTTTGCATACTATTTGTATTTGGAGGTGGTTGCTGCTGATGATCTAGAACAGGCGTTGTCTTTCCGGCATGGAGCAAAGTGAGGTTGTTACTGTTTCAGGTTTTGTAGAGATGTAGATTTATTGGGTGTATTACCCAAACCAATTCAGATTTTTTACAATATAAATACAAATGTATGTTGTCATTTTTCACATGCCGGAGATACTTCAGCGGATTAAAAAAGTTTAATGAACATGTTTTGATCAAAAAAACATTTTTTGCAGCCTCATCGTTGTTGCTGCCAGTGCTGGTATTCGGACAATCCATTTCCATTCGGGGCACTATTATAGATAGTCTCACCAACAAACCGCTCTCAGGGGTAGCAGTTTCACTTTCCAACTTCAAAGGCACTATTACCAGTGCTCAGGGTAATTTTAATATGAACAGCCAACTTTCTTCTGCTGAAAAAAAGCATAAGTTGACGATTAGTTATGTGGGATATCAATCTAAGGAAGTGTCGGTATCATCGATAACAGGACCATTGACCATACGACTAGCACCTATTCAAAAAGAATTGCCAGAAGTTATAATTTCATCTAAAACAAAGTCAATTATTGAGCGTGCGATAGAAAGGATACCTGAAAATTATCCAATCAATCCAATAATGATTAATGGATTGCTTCGGGTCAATGTAAGTGTAAACGATACAGATTATTTCTATAAAAGTGATGCGCTCGTTCAGATTTATGCACAGTCCTATAAAAACGGAATTGATCAAAGAGTTCAGGTACTGCAAAATAAAACGACTACAATTAAAAATCCTCGTTCGGAGTATTATACTTTGGCTCCTGTAAGTTTTGTTGGCAATTTTTCTTCGATAACTGACGTTGTTTATCAAAAAGAGCTCTTTTTAAATAAACGTTCACTGGATGATTATATATATTTTCAACACACCAAAACAATAATCAATAATCGGGTTACCTATTTAATTGAGTTTGAGAAAAAACGTAACAATAAAATTGAAGGAACTGTTTACATTGACAGTGCGACTCTTGCCTTTGTAAAATTTAATGTGAAGCTCTATAAGGTTCAATCGCTGATGTTTCTTACCAAGGACTTCGTGAAAGTTGAGGTAAACTATCGTCAATATGGGAATAAATGGATGATTAATGACAGTTATCAGGAAACGATTTATGAAAAGAAATTTAAGGCTAAAGAATATGTAGGTTTCGCTGCCAATAATTACGACACAACTGATGTCAAAAAAGTTTCAACATATGTAGCCAATGGCACTTTCGACTTAGATGAAAAAGTTAAGCGATTTGTTGATGATAGTACATGGCAACGCAACGAAAAATTATTTGAAAAGGCCGAGAGTGAGAATCAATTAACGGGTGTTGAAATACCTGAAATAGACACTACAGTTCAACCGCTCAAGATCCCATTGTCAGTAGCCGTATTAAGCTACTTGAATCCTGAAAATATTCGCTTTCGGCTCTATGCTGTACAGTTTCCTTATTCGTTGACTCATTTGGGGTACAATTCGGTGGCAGCATACGGAATTGGATTTGGCACTTCTTTTCGCATTTATAAGCCGTTATTTTTTCAATTGAATGGAGAATTCAATTATGGCTGGGGGGGATTAAAAACACGAAATACGAGCTATAAATTAAGCTATTTTTTCCCGCTTAATGGAAAGTCTAATCATAGTATTATTGCTTCTCCTTTTTTCGGTTATTCAAAAATACTGATCAATGATAAAGCGAAAAAACTTCAGCAGAATTTTTCTAATGCTGTAGCAGGGTTGGCTCTTTATGTGCCTACAAGTAAGTATATGCAAGTTTTTATGGAAGCCGAATATGTTCATACATTAAAAGATCAGCCAGCTAATCTTTCTATACAGCTCAATCCGCTTTCTATAAAAGCGGGAGTTGGATTTAATTTTTAGTATCGATTTTGGAGACGCTTCATTATTCCTATAATTAATTCTACAGTGATGCCATGGATCATAAGTATTCATTTTATGCATAAAATTCCCTCCAGCGATGCGGTGTATCGTCGGTATTCATTGTGTTATAGTCTTGAAGTATAGCCACAGTTTGTAGGATTTTAAGGCATATAATTTAAGGTTTAATAATTTTTATTTGCCTCGGTTAGAAAGGCATTACTTACTGAAGTTGTAAGCCATATCTACTATTTGTTATAGTGGCACTAATTCCATATTTGTACATTTATGTAAAAATGAAATTGGATGATAGCTCCTTCTATACTTACTGAGGCCCGCTTTGCGCTCACCTATTTGAAGATATTCGCTTAATCAACCCGGACCCGCACTTAAAAGGTTTTTCAAAGGCTTTCCTGAATTATCTCGAGGGGAAGAATGTAAGGGGGTATTGATAATTTGTTCTACTTGAAGTAAAGACAGGGCATGAACTTAGCTGCAGACGCAAATTAATTTTGAATCGTTGGGCGAGAAAAAGATTTAGGCATGTTTCAACAGAAATTCTGCATCCAGCTGGAAGAGTTGGTGTACGCCTTTTAAAAACAGGATATCGGCTTTCCTTTTACCGTTTAGTATATCAGATACTTTGGACTGGCTCATGCCAAGGCGATTGGCTAGGGAAGCCTGATTTATTTTCTGTTCAAACATTTTGTATTCAACCAGTTCAGTGATTGATTGTGCTATTTTTTTCGGTTCAAGTCCCAAAACATCGTTTTCATATTTTTCTGCTGCTTCAGACATGACAGATAATTGCCGAGCCTCTTTTTGTGTCAGTTTTTTTTCACCCTTATTCATCAGGGTGTAAATCCGAACCATGGTCTCATGGTATTCTTTCTTTGATTGAATAGGTTTTGTCATGATTGATTGTTCCAGGTTATGTTTGCTGCATCTATTTTATCATATGCTCTGTGTGTATCTATTAATACGATAAAAACAGTTCTAACTTTAAAGATAATTAATGCAATCAGTCTATATTGATTACCCTTGATATTAAAAACGTATCTGTCATTACCTACGGCATCTGCTGAGTTGAATGATCTTTTAAGTTCATGAAAGTTTTTTCAATTGGCCTCCTTTGTTATGAGATACCAATTTTTCCAGTGCTTCTTCGCAATCCTTATGGAGTAGGGAAAAATCTTTCAGTATTTTCTTTGAAATGATGACCATTCACTGAAATACAAAAATAGAATAAACTTCTAAAAAATGGAATAAATATATGAAATATATAACTTAATTTATGCGGCGCTTATGCATAAGTTAGATCGATTGGATGCTGTCATATACCTCCCTTTTCCCTTTCGCAGGATAAATTTCACCTACCCCTTTATTGAGAATCAATGTTTTAAGTCGTTTTTTGGGGTAGGCGATTACGGTTTTCCACAATTGTCTGGTATTGTTGTTTTGTTGATATTTGGCGTTGCTTTTGTCTGTTAGGGTTCAACTGAAACAGGCGGGAGTCATCAAATACCAAAACCAACTAGAAAATGAAACATTTATTCGGACGTATTGACAGCTGGCTACAAAAAATTTTTGTGGTGGAGTTACCGGAGAATATTGGTCGCAACATCAGCAAGCAGGAATTGATTGATCTGTATTTTTCTTGTGGCAAGGAAGGAGATGTGTTTCGCCGGGAGGTACGTCAATTATTGGAGCAGCGTTTGCCTGGGAAGGTGACGGATAAAGAGATCAATTGTTGTCTGGAATGGGTTACAGCAGTATCTAAGCGGAGGAGGTGATGGTTGGTAGTATATTCACTGATAAGCATGACCCATTTTGAGTGCGAAATGAGGGGATTGGAAATGGATGAAGGCATGATTTGGTTGTGGGTAATGGAGTTTCGCTTGTAGGTAATACCTACACTATTTGTAAAACAGTTTCGAAAGGGG
>Ga0315904_10010432_pt1 | contig 12015 bp, 11 predicted proteins | sample LakEriMetagenome_6_FD_203529 | JGI IMG/M metagenome (GOLD analysis project Ga0315904, IMG submission 203529) | Freshwater fungal communities from buoy surface, Lake Erie, Ohio, United States - Buoy 12 MA120 | ecosystem: Environmental > Aquatic > Freshwater > Lake | place: USA: Lake Erie, Ohio...
ATTGGAAAAAGCGCTAGCCCAATTGCCAGAGATTCAAAAAACGGTAATCCTGCTCAGAGATTATGAAGGCTATTCGTATGAAGAGATTGGAAAAATCACTGCACTCAAGGAAAGCCAAGTAAAAGTATACATATTTAGAGGACGTCAAACATTAAAAACCATAATAGGAAGTCTGGAGGCTGTACTATGAAAGAAATATCTGAAGAAATGCAAATGCGCATTTTCGACCTACTGGAAGGCAACTTGTCTGAAACTGAGAAGACTTTGCTCCTTCAAGAAATTGCGGAATCCGCAGATTTGCAGCGGGAATACACCCTCATGTCAAAAACCTATTTTGAGGTGGAGCCCTTGGTATATGCCCACAAAGCGGGCCTATACAGACCCAAGCGAGGAATGGTGTATTTCATACCCATGCAGCGTTATGCTGCAGCGGCTGCAATATTGTTATTGGCAGCAGGTGGCTGGTACTTCATGAAACAGCAAAACCCATCTGCACCTGCAAGCATCTCCAATGTGAAAAGCAAGCTGGAAAACACGCCCAAGGGCATTCAAACACCGAATACCTCTAAACCCAACATTCAAGAGGGTATCCGCACTGGGTATTCAAAAACCTTGCAACAAGACAAAACACCGGACAACACAGGCAGCACAACTCCGCCCATCATTGAAGCAGTAGAAGTGGTGCAAGACAAGCCTGTTCAGTCGCCCATTGCTATCAAACCAGAGATTATTGCCCAAATTGAAAACACAGAACCCTCCATTGATAGCAGTGCTACAGCTGGAAATGAAAAAGCAGTAGTCCCTATTTCTAAGAAGCGTTCTTTAAGCTACAAACTCCTGCAGAACAGCAGAACCATGCTTGCAAATCTGCAATTGCCCGACGTAAAATTTAAAACTGAGAAAAAAGCCAATAGCAACATTCCTACCGTAAAAATGGAAATCCATGCTTACAAGACCGATGTCATTGCAACCCTTATCGATTAACCCAAAAAAACAACGAATATGAAACCTAGATATATAATTACACTAGCAATTGGCCTATTCTTCATTGGCTCTGCCTTTGCCCAAACTGATTCTGCTGAAATTAAAAAGGAAAAACGAATCGTTATTATCAAAAAAACGCATGAAAATGATAGTATTCAGCGCGATACAATTGAAATCAACCTCGACAACGATGATTTCGACATCGAACTAGATGACCAAGAAAAATCCGTGTACCAGCCTCAAGGTATTATCAATGAAGGTGCATTCAACTTCGGGTTTGCGGGACTCATGCGTGGCACCAATCCTGTTGGCAACGAACTCCCAGAACTGTCTAATGGCAAAAGCCTGCATATTGGACTTGAACAGAGCTGGGGCTTCAACCTCATCGCACATAAAGTGCGCTTCTGGACAGGTATACGCTACGACATCATGAACTACAGGTTCAGCAACTCCAATGTGCGTTTGGCTGCAGACCAACCCAACTTTTCTTACGCCTTGGATTCATTGAACAACTCAAGCAAAAGTAAATTGGTGGTAAACTACATAGGTGTGCCCCTAGCCATCGGCTATAACAGCGACGCAAATAATGCAGACGAGGGTTTCTGGATCCGTGCAGGCGTAAATGCGGGCTATAGGGTGCGTGCTCATAGTAAAGTAAAAATAGAGTCTGGCAACAAAGACAAGTTGTTTGATGACTTCAACACAAACAATTTTGCAGTGTCTCCCTTTGTATACCTGGGTTATAACTCCGTAGGAATTTATGCCCGAATGACCACCACACCCTTTTTCACAGAAAACCAAGGAGCCGCTGCCAATGCGTTTCAGTTTGGGATCGTTTTCATGTAAGTATAGTTTAAAGATTGAAAAGTGCCGTTCAAATGAACGGCACTTTTCGTTTTTATGGAGCTTGGAAAGGCGTAATTTTGCAGCACGAACAAAACACTATGTCAAATCGCATTTGGACCCCGATAAAAGAATACTCAGACATTCTCTTTGATTTCCATAATGGCATTGCCCGCGTAAGCATCAACAGACCCGAAGTATACAATGCATTCAGACCGCAAACGGTAACTGATATGTTAGATGCTTTTGACATTTGTCGTGAAAGGCAAGACATCTGTGTAGTAGTCCTTACAGGTGTGGGTGACAAAGCCTTTTGCAGCGGCGGAGATCAAAATGTAAAAGGCATTGGTGGTTATGTAGGTGAAGACGGCATTCCCAGACTGAACGTATTGGATTTACATAAAAAAATCAGAAGCCTGCCTAAGCCGGTGGTGGCTATGGTGAATGGATATGCCATTGGCGGGGGACACGTGCTACACGTAGTATGCGATTTAACCTTGGCAGCAGAGCATGCCAAATTCGGACAAACTGGACCCAAAGTAGGCAGTTTTGACGGTGGCTTTGGTAGCAGTTATTTGGCCAGACACGTAGGTCAGAAAAAGGCACGTGAAATATGGTTTTTATGCAGGCAATACACCGCCACAGAATGCGAGCAAATGGGACTCGTGAATAAAGTAGTTCCGCTGGAAATGCTTGAAGACGAAACAGTAGATTGGTGCAATACCATGATGGAGAGAAGTCCGATGGCACTGAGAATGCTCAAGAGATCTTTCAATGCCGAACTTGATGGACAATCCGGCATTATGGAATTGGCAGGCGACGCAACCTTGCTGTTTTACCTAACAGAAGAGGCACAAGAGGGCAAACACGCATTTTTGGAAAAGCGCAAACCCGATTTCCAGAAATTCCCAAAATTCCCATAAGTACAATTCCATGCTATGAAAATAGCATTTCCCGCGCTATTTTAGTACCTTTGCAGCCCCATAATAGACCTAATTATTCAACACGAAATGGCTAAAATAAAAGTTGCAAACCCTGTAGTAGAGATGGACGGTGACGAAATGACCCGTATCATCTGGAAGTTCATTAAGGACAAACTCATTCTCCCCTACCTTGATGTAGATATCAAATACTATGACTTGGGTATGGAACACCGCGATGCTACCAACGACCAAGTTACCGTAGACGCGGCTGAAGCCGTAAAACAGTACAATGTAGGTATCAAATGTGCCACCATCACTCCTGATGAAGCCCGTGTGCAAGAGTTCAACCTCAAACAAATGTGGAAGAGCCCGAACGGTACCATCAGAAACATTCTCGATGGAACGGTTTTTCGCGAACCTATTGTGTGCTCCAATGTGCCAAGATTGGTCCCAAACTGGACTGCTCCTATTTGCATCGGCCGTCACGCTTTTGGTGACCAATACCGTGCTACTGATTTCGTAACCAAAGGAAAAGGCAAGTTAACCGTGAAGTTTGAAGGTGAAGATGGAACCGTTCAAGAATTTGAAGTGTACAACTTCAAAGGCGACGGCGTGGCATTGGCCATGTACAACACCGACGAGAGCATCCGTGGTTTCGCACAAAGCTGCTTTAACATGGCACTCACAAAAGGATGGCCCTTGTACCTCAGCACCAAAAACACCATCCTTAAAAAATATGATGGTAGATTCAAGGATATTTTCGAAGAAGTTTACCAAGCAGATTTCAAATCCAAATTTGAAACCGCTGGTATTGTGTATGAGCACCGTCTAATCGATGACATGGTTGCATCTGCACTTAAATGGAATGGCAACTTTGTATGGGCATGTAAAAACTATGACGGTGATGTACAAAGCGACACCGTTGCGCAAGGTTTTGGCTCTTTGGGCTTGATGACCAGCGTATTGGTTACACCAGATGGCAAAACTGTGGAAGCAGAAGCTGCGCACGGTACCGTTACCCGCCACTACAGAATGCACCAACAAGGTAAAAAGACCAGCACCAACCCGATTGCGAGCATTTTTGCTTGGACCCGTGGTTTGGAACACCGTGGCAAACTCGACGGCAACCAAGATCTCATCAACTTCTGCCAAACCTTGGAAAAGGTATGCGTAGATGTAGTAGAAAGCGGCCGCATGACCAAAGATTTGGCGGTTTGTATCTACGGCAATAAAGTTTCTGAAGACCAATACCTACATACTGAAGACTTTCTCGAAGCCTTGAACGTAGAATTGGCTGCTAGATTGGGTGTACAAACAGCATAATCCTCAACGTATTCAAACATAAAAAAGGCCGCAATTGCGGCCTTTTTTATGTTTGAATATTTTTAATTTAATACTCGTAAGGAACAGCTTTATCTGGACCTACCCATCCGCGCAATTTCTCCCAGCCTTTCTCATCCAAATCATCTGGACGCAAGCGGATCTCATACAAGTTTTGGAGTTTTGCCAAATCTTTGCTTAAGGCAATATTCTTGTTTCCACGCAGGTCAATTGTCCCCAATTGTGGCATTTTACCTAAGCCCTTTGGCAACTTTTTCAACTGATTGTCATTAACTGTCAAATAAAGCAACTCGGTAAGCTTTACCAAATCTTTGGGCAAGGCTGTTAGCCTGTTCTCACCCAAGGACAAATCAAACAACAGGCTTAACGAGGGAATACCTGCTGGCATTTCAGTTATTTGATTCATGCTCAAATTCAAGGATCTGAGATTGCTTAACTTATATATGTTTTTATTGACTGAACCAATGCTATCGCTGCTCAAATCCAAATACTGCAAGCCCGTCAACCCTTCTATACCCATAGGGATATTGTACAAGGGGCAACCTGACATGCGCAATGAATACAAATTCGGCAAATTCAATGCAGCAGGATCAATCATGCGAATAGGATTGTTACTTAAGTCTAGGGTCTGCAAACCCACCAAACGAGACAATCCAGCAGGGAGAGAAGTAATCGCGTTTGCGCTTAAATCTAAATCAGACAAACTGGTACAGCCCAAGATTGCTGTTGGAAATTCCGTCAATTGGCAGTAGTACATATACAAGGTATACAAGTTCACACAATTGCTCAGTGAAGCGGGCAACTCAGATATTCCGGTATTGGACAAATACAAATGGGTTAAATTCACCCAATTGCCAGCAAATTCTGGGATAGACACCAATGGATTGTATTGTACATCTAAACTCGTTAACGCTGTTAAATTCCCGAGACATGCTGGCAATTCAGAAAAAGCGCATCCGTTTAGATTCAGTTCGCTTAGATTTACCAAATTCCCCATTTCATCAGGAAGCGTTTCTAGACCCTCATTCGATGATAAGTTCAAATACTCTAGGTTCACCAAATTGCCTATTGCAGGCGAAATCTCCGACAAACCCGCACTGTAAATTTCCAAATGGGTTAGCTGTGTGAGATCATATAGCGAGGCTGGAACCTCAGACATTTCATCGCCTAAAATAAGTTCGGTCAAATTGGGGAATAGGTCAAGCTGCAATGCAATAGGATTGCCTTCATCACTCATAATGCGGGTGGTAACATTGGCCATAACCAATTTATGAATTCCACTGCCGTCAAAACGTGAAGGATCAAACCACAGTTCATTCATCCTGCGGATTTCAAGATGTTTTAGGTTTTTCAGCGCGTATATCTCTTCGGGTATGGTAGACAAACCTACATTATCCAGAATCAGCACCTGCAACATTGGGAACTCATCCAAATGAGAAAGCACCTCAGAAGATAAAATATCATGCAATTCCAGTACTTGTAAGTTTCTACATTTAAGTACCGCTAGACTAGCCTGCGTTGAATCTTCAAAATACTCATAATAATTATTGCCGTATTCATAGTAGCCAAAAACACTATCCAGGTTATCTGCACTTTCAAGTTCAGTTGCCGAATACCTGTACAGATAAGACAGTTCATCTTCAGGAAATAAATGTTGTGCTTTCATCGCTACTGGTGCCAGCAGCAATGCAATTAGAGGAAATAAGATTTTTTGTTTCATGCAATCAATGTTCAATATTAATTCATTGCCCGCAAAAAAGGTAAATGCCGGACATAAATTAACAATGAAGCACGTTAAGGAATAATAGCCAAAGAATAACCTCAGCTATGTGTTTAAAAAATGCAGCAGTTCTGCTTAGAACAGGTCTTTCATTTTCTCAAAAAAACCGCCTTCATTTCCCTTTTCATCAGGCTTGAAATGCTTGCTTTCTTGCAACTTTAGCAGTACTTCTTTTTCTTCTGCACTGAGTTTATGAGGCACAAAAACATTTATCACAATAAGTTGATCACCGGTGCCATATCCATTCAAATCGGGGAATCCTTTGCCTTTAAGGCGCAGCACTTTACCCGGTTGGGTTCCGTGATCAATTTTGATTTTCGCCCTGCCATCTATTGTAGGTACTTCTACTTGGGCGCCGAGTGCCGCTTCAGGGAAGCTAAGCCAAAGCTGATAAATCACATTATTGCCGTCACGGGTTAATTCTTCATGTTCAACCCCTTCTATCAGCACCACCAAGTCACCTGCTGGTCCGCCACCTGGTCCAAAATTCCCTTTGCCGTTCACTGAAAGCTGCATGCCTTCTGCTACGCCACCTGGGATTTTAATGGTAGTTTCAAATTCTTCAGGAACCAACCCATGTTCATTGGCTTCGCGCGGTTTAGAGGTAACAACCTTACCCATACCCGCACACACATTACAGGTGGCAGTGGTGGCCATTTGTCCGAGAAAGGTATTGGTGATTTTGCGCACAGAGCCCGAACCTCCGCAACTGCGGCATTCGGCAAACTCAACGCCTTTAGCCAAAACCATGCGGCGAAACTTCACCTTCTTCTCTACCCCATTGCGCATTTCTGCCAAGGTGAGTTTAATGCGTATGCGAATATTTGAACCTACTCTGTAGCTCGCATTACCGCCTCTTCCGCCGCCAAAGAAGGAGCCAAAGAAATCATTATCTCCAAATACATCGCCAAATTGGCTAAAAATATCATCCATGCTGAAGCCTCCACCTTGGAAACCGCCAGCACCGCCCATACCACTGTGGCCGAATTTATCGTAGCGTTGCTTTTTCTCAGGATTGCTCAGCACATCATAGGCTTCTGCTGCTTCCTTAAACTTTTCTTCAGCCTCTTTATCGCCCGGATTCTTATCAGGGTGAAATTTTATGGCAAGTTTACGGTATGCCTTTTTTAGTTCATCTGCATCCGCATTGCGGCTCACCCCTAAAATATCGTAGTAATCGCGTTTGTCCATACTTATTCTCCTACAACCACCTTCGCAAAGCGAATAACCTTATCGTTCAAGTAGTATCCTTTTTCCAATTCGTCAACCACCTTGCCTTTAAGGCTCTCGTCAGGTGCCTGAATTTTGGTAACTGCCTCATGAATTTCTGCATCAAAAACCTGGCCTTTGCTATCCATAGGCTTTAGCCCCATGCCTTCAAGGGTTTGGTTCATTTTCTTATGTATCAGTTGGAACCCTTCTAGAATTTGAGGATGGCTTTCCTGCAGCGAAGAAGAAGACTTCAAAGCCCTCTCCAAATCATCCAACACAGGCAGCATAGCGCCAATAACATCCTTCCCAGCAGTTTGCAGCAGCTCTAAACGTTCTCTGGCTGTTCTGCGTCTGAAATTATCAAACTCACTGTAAAGGCGCACATACTTATCTTTCTCCAGTTGCAGTGCATCTTCAGGGCTTTGTCCAGCCGCCTCGGTTTCTACAGCCTCAGGATTCGGAACTTCTTCCTTTACTTCCTTTCCGGTATCGGTAATCTCTTCGTTCTTTATTTCGTCGGAATTCATGCACACAGCAAATTACAATTCACTTGCCAAAGGCTATTTGGTGACAATGTGTCAGATTCTTTGCAAGCGTGGCGGGCGAATATGACGCAAATTGAGGGCAAGGAACACAGACATTTCGTTCTATGGCGTGTTTCATATTGCCCTGGCCGCAAGCATATGTTCTTCATCGAAATTCGCGTATTGTCCGCGAATCGTGTAATTTTGCACCTATGTTTACAGGCATCGCAGAAGGCACCGGAGTGGTGATTTCCAAAACTGAAAATGGAGATGGTTTTGACTACCAAATTGAGAGCTTTCTTGGACCTGAACTCAAAATCGACCAAAGCTTAAGCCACGACGGCATTTGCCTAACTATAGTGGGCATCCGCGGCAACATTCACACCGTGCAAGCCATTCGTGAAACCGTTGAAAAAACCAATATTTCCAACTGGGAGGCGGGCAAAATAGTAAATCTTGAACGCAGCATGCCTGCAAACGGAAGATTTGATGGCCATATCGTTCAAGGGCATGTGGACACCATTGCACGTGTGCTGCAGGTAGAAGACGCTGGCGGACAACTGACCTTAACTTTTGAACACGAAGCCGACAAAGGGGTAACCGTTGAAAAAGGTTCTATTTGTGTAAACGGAATAAGCCTCACCGTTTATAACAGCACCCAAAACACCTTCTCTGTTGGGATAATCCCTTACACCAGAGAGCATACCAACCTCGGAACCCTGCAAGTGAACGACAGGGTAAACCTCGAATTTGACATCGTAGGCAAGTATTTGAAAAAATATTTACAGTCTTAAATGAATCTAAATTTAACATTCTGGGGAAAAGTTCAAACTCTGTGTGGGGTTGATTTGTTACCTTTGCGCACAATTAAATAAGAGCATCATAAACGATGAAAATACTCGCATTCCTATTCAATTCCAGTATCGGCCGCAAAATCGCAATGGCCCTTACAGGAATATTTCTCATTAGTTTCCTCATGGTACACTGCGGTGTAAATGCCATGATTTTTTTCAATGACGGTGGTGTACTTTTCAATGAAGCCGCTGAATTCATGGGTACAAACTGGATCATCAGAACCATGGAGTTTGTCTTGTTTGGCGGACTTCTATGGCACATTTTCCAAGGTTTGTGGCTGTGGATGGACAACCAGAAAAAGAGAAAAAACAAGTATGGCAAAAGCTCAGGAAATGCGAATAGCACTTGGTACTCTAGAAGCATGGGTCTCTTAGGCACTTTGCTTTTGTTGTTCCTTATTCTTCACTTAAAACACTTTTGGGTAGTAAGCAGACTTACCGATGAAATCGTAAGTGGCAATGAAACCTTATACGGTGAAATGCAGGAAGTGTTCGCCAATGGATGGGTAGTAGTGATATACGTGTTGGGTTGCATCTCATTATCGTATCACCTACTTCACGGTTTTCAAAGTGCATTCCAAAGCTTGGGTATTAACCACCCCGCTTGGACTCCAATCATTCAAGGCGCCGGCAATGCTTTCTCCTTTGTTGTGCCATTGTTGTTTGCAGCAATGCCCGTGGCAATGTATTTGGGTTGGATTAATTAATATCGAAAGGAATTCAAAATGACTATAGAATCAAAAATACCTGAAGGTCAAATATCAGAAAAATGGACCAAGTATAAAAGTACTGTTCCACTGGTAAATCCTGCCAACAAAAGAAATCTAGAGATTATCGTAGTAGGTACCGGCCTTGCTGGTGCCAGCGCTGCGGCATCACTGGCAGAAATGGGTTACAAGGTTAAAGCCTTTTGTTTTCAAGATTCTCCCCGCCGTGCGCACAGTATTGCAGCACAGGGTGGAATTAACGCTGCTAAAAACTATCAAAACGATGGTGACAGTGTATACAGATTGTTCTACGACACCATCAAAGGTGGTGACTACCGTGCGAGAGAAGCGAACGTTCATAGACTTGCTGAAGTTTCTACTTCTATCATAGACCAATGTGTAGCGCAGGGTGTACCCTTTGCCCGTGAATACGGTGGAACCTTGAGCAACCGTTCATTTGGTGGTACCCAGGTGCAACGCACATTCTACGCAGCAGGACAAACAGGCCAACAATTGCTTCTAGGTGCATACAGCGCTTTGGAACGCCAAGTTGGATTGGGCAATGTAAAAATGTACAGCCGTCATGAAATGCTTGAAGTGGTAAAAATCGACGGAAAAGCACGCGGTATTATCGCAAGAGACTTGGTTTCTGGCAAACTTGAAAGACACTTTGGCCACGCAGTATTGTTGTGTACTGGTGGATATGGCAACGTATTCTACCTGAGCACCAATGCCATGGGCAGTAACGTTACTGCTGCTTGGAAAGCACACAAATCTGGTGCATACTTTGGCAACCCTTGCTTCACACAAATTCACCCAACTTGCATTCCTGTAAGTGGTCATTATCAAAGTAAGCTCACCTTGATGAGTGAGTCTTTGCGTAACGATGGGCGTATATGGGTACCAAAGGCTAAGGATGACAACCGCCATCCCAACGATATTCCAGAAGAAGAACGCGACTACTATTTGGAAAGACGCTATCCTGCCTTCGGAAACTTGGTTCCTAGAGACGTAGCCAGCCGCGCGGCAAAAGAACGCTGCGACGCAGGTTATGGTGTAGGCCCAAGCAAAATGGCCGTTTATCTAGACTTCCGTTCGAACCTTATGAATAAATATGGTCGCGCTGAAGCCAATAAATTGGGCATTGAAAATCCAGACGAAGAAACCCTTGTGCGCCTTGGAAAAGAAGTTGTTAAAGAAAAATACGGCAACCTCTTTGATATGTATAAGCAAATCACGGATGAAGATCCGTATGAAGTGCCTATGCGTATTTACCCAGCAGTGCATTACACTATGGGTGGCTTGTGGGTTGACTATGAACTCATGACCAACGTACCTGGCTTGTACGCCTTGGGCGAAGCCAACTTTAGTGATCACGGTGCCAACCGTTTGGGTGCATCTGCACTGATGCAAGGTTTGGCAGATGGTTATTTTGTAATCCCTTACACCATTGGCTCTTACCTCAGCAAAGAGATTGGAACCAAGAGTATCCCTACCGATAACGATGCCTTTGCAGAAGCAGAAACCCGCTGCCGCAAACAAATTGAAGCCCTAATGAATGTTCAAGGTACCCAAAGCGTGGAAAGCTTCCACAGAAGATTGGGACTGATCATGTGGGACAAATGCGGTATGGCGCGCAGCGAACAAGGCCTGAAAGAAGCCATTTCAGAAATCAGAGCCCTGCGCGCTGAATTCTGGAAAGATGTGCGTGTCCCTGGCACTTCCGATGAATTTAACCCTGAGCTAGAGAAAGCAGGCCGTGTGGCAGATTTCTTAGAATTGGGTGAACTCATGTGCCTCGATGCGCTGGATCGCAACGAAAGCTGCGGTGGCCACTTCCGTGAAGAATACCAAACAGAAGAAGGTGAAGCACAACGCGACGACGAAAACTACAAGTATGTTGCCGCATGGGAAATGAATGGCGACAATCAATGGACCTTGCACAAGGAACAATTGGTGTACGAAAATATCAAAATAGCACAACGCAGTTACAAATAATCAAAGAGGAAGAATAAGATGTCAAACGCAATGAATATTAATGTCAAAGTTTGGAGACAATCCAATGCTCAAGCTCAAGGCCGCTTTGAAGAATATAAAGTAGAAACCAATCCGGACATGTCTTTCCTAGAAATGTTTGATGTGCTCAATGAGCAACTCATTACTGAAGGGAAAGAGCCCGTGGCATTTGACCACGACTGTCGTGAAGGTATTTGTGGTATGTGCAGTATGGTCATCAATGGCAGACCGCACGGTCCTAAAAACGCCATTACTACATGTCAGTTGCACATGCGTAGCTTTACGAATGGCGAAACCATCACCGTAGAGCCATGGCGCGCCAATGCATTCCCTGTAATCAAAGACCTTAGTGTAAACAGATCTGCCTTCGACCGCATTATCGCCTCAGGTGGGTATGTTTCTGTAAATACAGGCAACGCAGTAGATGCAAATAGCATTCTCATCCCAAAAGAAACTGCGGATGAAGCTTTTGAAGCAGCAACTTGCATTGGATGTGGTGCTTGTGTAAGTGCATGCAAAAACGCCAGCGCGATGTTGTTTGTAGGCGCTAAGGTCACCCAGCTCTCTTTGCTTCCACAAGGTAAAGCAGAACGTGAATCACGCGTTGTTGCTATGGTAAACCAAATGGACGCTGAAGGCTTTGGAGCCTGCACAAATACAGGAGCTTGCGCAGCAGAATGTCCTAAAGAAATTCCTTTGAGTGTAATTGCTACCCTCAACAGAGAATACATAAAAGCCAAACTCAACGGAAAATAACCTGAGTGTAACCTATTTTTTTACGCAAAACAACGTTTCGTAAAACAAAAAACAGGTTTTGTAAAACGAGAGAAA
>Ga0315904_10010433_pt1 | contig 12015 bp, 15 predicted proteins | sample LakEriMetagenome_6_FD_203529 | JGI IMG/M metagenome (GOLD analysis project Ga0315904, IMG submission 203529) | Freshwater fungal communities from buoy surface, Lake Erie, Ohio, United States - Buoy 12 MA120 | ecosystem: Environmental > Aquatic > Freshwater > Lake | place: USA: Lake Erie, Ohio...
GGAATTCTATCCAGTCGCCTCTATTGTTGATACTAGAATATTTTTGTGTTTGACCTGTGTGTAAAACTTTGCTGGCTATGTCACTTAACCCACTCTGAAACTGACGCATCATTTCTGTCACACGCTCTGGTTCAGTGCGAGCTATAATTTTCAAGCTTTTCAAAATACTTTTACAGTAAGTATTACCCTCTCGGCCAAATTGTTCTAGGATATAGTTGTCGCCCAAAAACATGGCCAATTTGACAAAGTCTAGATTCTGTTGACCAGGCACACTCACATTCATATGTAAACCGGTACTGTCGTTGGTATAAGCACCTACTCTACCGGCCCATGCAGCCACTTTGTCTATGTCCTCTAGCATTTCATCAACAGTAAGCGGAGGACTTACAAACTCTAAACCACCATCACCCGGTTCGCCATGTAGGCTACTATCCGGCTCTACCACATACCGACCGGGCTGTCTTGTGGCACCGTGATAGCTTGCACTGGCATTTACCGGACGACCTATAGCTTGACTAAAGTCATCGGCCACATCATTGACACTGACACCACCACCGGTGATATAATCTGGTTCGGTCCAGTATGGCCACTCTAGGCCGTATTCACTACCAAAGTCCGACATCATACCAATACCGTTGTCGTCCAGCCATTCTTCGAACTTGCTATCAGCACCTTCACGGAATTCTTCAGATATCTGGTCATATATTTCGTCACGATTTTCATCAATGTATTCCGCGATCGCTGCATCATACTCGTCATCTGACTCGTAATCATCTCGATCAAAATTGCTGGCCGCTATTTCTAGAGCTCGCGATGCTCCGCTATCAGATTCAATATATTGCGTGGTAGATTCGTCCATCCATGACCAGAAATTTTCATTTAGATCATCAAGAGCGTTTTGTATGCTACGAGTGCTGTTACTGACCATGCCGCCGCGGAAGAAACTTATTACGTCACGCTGCCAATTTCTACCAGTGGGAAAACTTTCGTCGGCATCATAATCAGGTTCTGATTCAAATTCATTTTCTTCTTCGCCCTGGGCATTGGGCACAATAAGTTCAAATTCCATGCCCACTCTGGCATCGATGTTCTTGGCCATTCGTGCCAAATTACCGGGGCTCATTTTGAGCTCAAACAGTTCGTCTTCGCTCAGTTCCATTTCTAACAGACTGTCCATTAGACGCAGTTTTTTTGCTTCTTTACGATCTTGTCCGGGTCTGACATCCACAGTCAGTGCAGTCTTGTATCTGGGATCTTTGGCCAGTTTTTTATTGGGAATCACACCGCTGGCATTTTCACGCAAAGGACCTTCTATGGTCACTGTGGCAAAAAACTTGTCACCGGTGGGTCTGACCTGTTGATCTACCACACGCCATCCTTCAAAGTCACGCTGTCCAGTCTGGCTCTGTACAACTCTACGTGCTTCTTGTCTGGCTAGATCTATGGCCTGTTCTGATGAATTAGCCACTGCGGTAGCAGTACTGCGTTCAGTGCGTACCTTTTTACCTTTTAGATCCTGAGCTAGTTGATTTCTAGCATAGTCTCTGGCCAGACCTTTCAGTTCTTCTTCGGCACCAGCAGCAGTATAGTTCTGCGGTGCATTGTAGATCATGCGACCTATGTTGTATAGATCCTTTAGACTCTGTGCCTGAACCGGTGAAGCAGCTAGTGCTCCGGCTACCGCAGCAGCACCTATATTGCGACCCAGGCCTTCATCTACACTTTCGCCACCGCCGTCACCACCTCCAGCATCCTCGCCAGAGTTTTCACTGGAGCCGTAATAGCCATAGCCTGGATAGTAGTAGCCGCCAAAGCTACCGTAACGAAATTTGGATTTTTTAGCTTTCTTTTTCTTGCGTCGACGTTCGGCCAGATCAAGAGCCTGCTGTTGTCTACGTTCAAAGTTTTCAAGGATACGTTTGGCATCAGCACTTTCATTCATCTGAATGGCCAAGCGTAGATCCAGGCGCTCTTGCTCGGTGGCTAAAGGCCAGAACTGGGCTAGTTTCCTAGCCCAGGGTGAAGGTGATTTTTCTGGTTCGGGGGTAAGATCGCTAATCTGCATGAACTATTTATTGGTCCATGCAGAAGGGTTACTTCTTGCGACTGCGTCCTTTGGCCACAGGTGCTACTTCTGGCTCAGTGGGTGGGGGTGCTGGTGGAGCTTCAGGTGCTGCTGTTGGTGTGGTACTGGCTATGTGTGCCGGCTCATACATTTCTTTGAAACTCTGATACAGTGAGCCCTGTGTAGCATAATCAAACACGTAGGTACCAGTGTGCTTGAGTAACACACGCTTGTCTACCCAGACTTTGCCGCCTAGATCGCGCCAGTTTTCGCAGAATGTCCAGTCTTCTGAGTAGTAGCGATTTTCACGTACATCTGTGTCAAAGTAGGTTTTCATCCACTGATTTAGTTCAGGTGGCAGACCAATGTCACTGTTGAAAGGAACCACAGCAGGGTGGCTGTTAAGTTTTTCAAACACATGACGCTTGATTAATAAAAAGCCGGTGCCGGTCTTGCTGACTTCTTGTAGTCCGTCAGGACCTTCTTCGGCACCGTCAAAACCATTTACTACCCATTTAACAGGCAGCGTTTTCATAGGATATAAACCACCAATGACGTCTACATCTCTATTGAGCAATACTAATAGATGCCAAGGCTCCCAGCCGATGTCAGCGTCAATGAACATCAAATGTGTACTATCGGGATTGCTTAGGAATTTGGCAGTCAGTGTGTTACGTGCTCGACTGATTAGGCTTTCATTGGTCATTGTTTCAATGGTCCAATCAATGCCTAGCTGTCTACAAGTGTTGCTCCATTTGATAAAACTCATGAAGCAACTTTCGGTTAGCTGCCCGCCATAGCAGGGCATACAGATGTGAACTCGGGTGGTACGTAGATAATCTACGTTGACTTGGATCTGTACTTGTTGGGTATCTGACACGGTTTCTCCTAGTGTAATAAACTAGGAATACTTAGTGACTGGCTGATCAAGGCCGTTTATTTTTGTTTCTTTTTGCGCCCTTGACAGTGCGCACGTTGGCTGAAGCCTTTAGGATTGGAGCAATCAATGCTGCGTTTGTATTTTTGGCTCCATTTTTCTTCCAGACTGGTTCGTGGAACGGGAGTCACTGTGTATAGTTCGGATAGCAGCACGTTATTCGTCCAGGTAGTCGGATTCGCCAATGTCGATTTCGCGACCTTTGCCTATGCGTCTACGACCTTGTTTGGCTTGAAAGTCCTGCAACCTGGCCAGTGCTTCTACCTTGGCCTTGATGGCACCACTGTTGTACAGCAGCCATTCCACACCGCGATAGTCTCTGTTGCGTATTTTTTCTGCTAGTTCGGACAGTTGTCTGGCCAGACTGCTGACCAAACTCTTTTCATCCCAGGTACCAAAGCCGCCGGTGGGACGTATCTGCAAGCCGGCTTCGGGATCATTGACCACTGTGGCTTCGTCTACGGGTTTTTGCTCTTGGGCGCCCATCACTGTGTCCAACATGGCCATTACATTGCCAATCAAGCGTTCGTTGTTGTCGGTGGCTGGATATAGTTGCTGTACCAGATCGGCCTTTTGACGCAGGCTCATCTCAGGCCACTTGTTGCGTATTTCTGTACCGGATGTCATGCCTGGGCCAAAGGTTACCACTGGCAGATAAGCCATGTAACCAGACTTGCTCATGGGCTCTCTTTGATTGCGTTTGAAACTTTTTAGATATCCTGGGGTACCATCCTTTTTGATCTGATCAGGCATGGGCTTGATGCCACGATCTTTTTCACTGCGCACAAAGATCAGCTGTGTGTTGTCTGGGTCAAAATGCTGTGTGATTTCCATGGCCTGAAAAGGACTTTTTACCTGTATGAATCTGTGTGGAGGAATACCAGCCAGTCGTGCCAGTTTTTCTTTGACTGCAAACGGAAACGGTCTCGTGCTGGTATCCGCGGTGGCAGCTATGTAAATTTCGCTGTTGGGAAAGGCCTCAACAGCAGCGTCATACAGGGCTTTGTGCCCTGCATGAAATGGATGAAATCCGCCAGGAATGATCACTAATTTTTTCATATAGCTTATTTATGGTCACATGCGTTCCAGTAACCACAAGTAGGCCGGTGTTGTAAATTCAAAAATCAGTTCACCGTTACAGCCTAGTTGATTATAGAATGGGTGATCTTGCACTGTGGCCAGGTTTCCATTTTGGTCATGTTTGTATACTGCAAATTCTCTGACCAGTGCGTCTATGCGTATGCCGTCTAGAACAAAGTTGTCGGCAATGACCACTAGATCTTGCAAGATTTGGCCATCTTGGGCTAGATCAGTGTCCTGCTTGCGTTTGCCTTCTAGCAACAAACGCAAACGATGCTGAGCAGCATTGTCTGCTATCAAAAATTCCACAGTGTGTGCGTTGATGCCAGGTCTACACTTTTGTCGTTGGCTGTCCAGATCGGCTGTTGTAACCAGCCAATCGCAGTCGCTACGATTGGTACGTAGATCAAAACTAAAGTTTACCTGCATTGATTAGTAGCTAAGAGTGACTTTGTTAATGGTGCCGCCGTCAAAGTTAGTGACTCGGGCTCGCATCCAGCTGAAGTTACCGGTTATGTTGGTAGAAGTATTGGTAGTCAGCGCAGTGCTGCCGTCGCCAAACTCGTGTACTCTAAACCAGTCTAGATCAGTTTGTGGATCAGTTTCTAGGCTGGCTTCAATATGAATCAAGCCCTGAAAGTCAGTGACAAAAAAGCCCACAGTCTGTAGTCCGCCGGCGCTGCTGTAATAGTTAGCAGCCTTCTGACGCACACCCGACCAGTTTTCACTGCTGCCATCGTAGTTGCCCGATGGCGTACCTTCGCTGGTGGTCGGCAACAACTGTAGTGTAGTAGTTTTCATTAGGCTTTTTCAACTTCCACGATCACTGCGTCGCCCAGTAGCTCTTGTGCTACTGCTTCAATAGCGCCTAGAGTGTCCGCAGTTACTAGCTGTTCACCACTGTTGGTTTTGACCAGTTTGCTAACTTTGATTATGATGTTTTCTTCGATTATGTGTGCCATAGTGTACTATTTATCCGGTTTTTGAATAGTTAGGCTAGTCCTAGTAATGCCCTGACAGACTAGATTAAGCATGAGTACTAAGCCATCATCGTTGTGATCAATAAAGAAATACTCACGCAAGGGTCCATATACATGGCTGTAGTTTTGATCCCAGTTCAGCCAAATGCGAAAACTAGGGCTAGGGCTGATTGCATCTTGCTGACTTACAATTAAATTTTTCAGTGCAGTTCTAGTCTGATCGCTGCAACGCATGAATCTAAAATAGGTACGTTTGGTGAAATCACTGTTTCTAATCAGGGTTTTTGGTGGTGTGGTCACCACTGCTTGTTTGACTGCACAGTTGTCTAGATAGCTCAAAGTTTTCAGACAGTCAATGTGAGCCAAACTGTTGGTGTACAAATATGCACGATTGCCACTGATGTAGATGGTACTGTCAGCCAGCATGGGTTCCAACAAACGATTGAATTCGATCAACCTACGTACAGCCACAGCGTCCACGTCCTTGTCCATCCAGCTGCCGCCCTGCCGTCTGATCATCACGTTCCAGTGATGACGTTGATCGGCACGATGTTTGATCATTTGGTCGGTCACCTGCTGCCCGCGACGATCTCTACGCAGTGCGCTGACGTATCTTAGTGTGAAACTGAATACGTATTGATATCGGCTGTAGAACAGGCTGCTTCTAGACTGCTCTTCGATGTCAAACTTAGTGTGTGGTAACGATGATGCCATCTGCGTTTATGTGTCCATTGAACTTGCGTATGTCAAAGTTGATTTCGCCGTCCACAACATCAACGTCAATTGAGCTGTGTTCTAGATTTTCAAACAAGATACGTTTGCTCAATGGCACACGTATCTGTTCATCTATGGTGCGACTCAATGGTCTTGCCCCCATTTTACGATCATAGCCTTTGGCTATCAGTCGATCTATCACAGCTTCGCTGACATGCACTCGAATGTGTTTGTTGCTGAGAGTGGTATTCAGCTGATTGATAAATTTCAACACGATCTTGCGTATGCTCAGTGTGTCCAGAGGCTTGAATTTGACTATGGCATCAAGACGATTTCTAAATTCAGGACGGAAAAAGTCTTTGACAGCACGATCTTCTTCGCCGGTGCGTTCCAGATCAGTACTAAACCCAATGGTATTGCGTTCGTTGTCTTGTGCGCCTAGGTTACTGGTAAGAATGATTATGCAGTTTTTGAGATTGACCATTTTACCATTGCTGCTGCTAATGCTTGCGTTGTCCATCATTTGCAGCAGAATGTTACTGACATCCGGGTGTGCTTTTTCAATTTCGTCAAACAACACGATACTGAATGGATTTTTAGTTAAATCGCTGATCAGTTTACCGCCACCCACATTGCCGTCAGTAAAGCCCACATAGCCAGGCGGCGCACCAATCAAGGTGGCCACTGTGTGCTTTTCTTGATATTCACTCATGTCGTAGCGCAGCAGTTTCATGTCCAGCTGTTCGGCCATTACACGAGCCATTTCAGTTTTGCCTGTGCCGGTGGGTCCTAGAAACAAGAAACTGCCCACAGGCTTGCGATCAGTGCTGATACCAGCAAAGCTGACATACAGTCTTTCAACCACTGAATCAATAACTTGATCCTGTCCAAACAGATTTTCTCGTAACACATCGGCCAACTGTTTGATCTTGGTGTTGGTGGTGTTGGATATGCGGCTGACTGGCAGTCCAGTCAGCTTGCTGGCCTGACGCTGTATTTCGGCCACTGTGATACGTGCATCTTTGCGATCGCGCACACGCTCGCGAGCACAGGCACCATCTAATAGATCTATGCTTTTGTCAGGATTTTTCTTGTCAGTCATGAATCTGTCAGCGAGATCAACTGCGGTAGTGATAGCTTCGGCTTCGATTTCAACGCCGTGATATTCTTGTAGACGCTTGGACAAACCTACCAGGATGCTGGTTGTAGTTTCGCGATCGGGCTCATCCACTGTGATGCGTTGAAAGCGTCGCATCAGCGCACGATCTTTTTCAAAGCTTTCGTAGTATTCTTCCCAGGTAGTGCTGGCCACTACCTTGAGCACGCCTTTGGTAATTGCCGGTTTAAGCATGTTGGCAAAGTCTAGGCTGCTGGTGCTGTTGGTACCGGCACCTTTCATGGTGTGTGCTTCGTCTATGAACAAGATACAGTTCTTTTTGGTTTCTAGTGCCTGTATTACCTGTTTGAATTTTTCTTCAAATTCGCCGCGATATTTTGATCCTGCTAGCAGACTGCCAATCTCCAAGCTCCATACTTCGTGACCTTTAAGAAATTCCGGAACCTGACTGTCCAGTATGCGCTGGGCCAGGCCTTCGGCTATGGCAGTTTTACCTACACCCGGGTCACCCACCATGAGCACGTTGCTTTTGAATCTACGTGCCAAGGCCACAATCATTTCTTCTAGCTCGACGCCGCGACCGATCAAAGGCTCCAACTTGTTTTGTTTGGCCATGTCAGTTAGACTGGTGCAGTATTCGTTGAGTATTTCTGTGGCTTGCTGGTCATTGAGCTGTACGCTCTGACTGCGATAGTGCTCTTGGAAAAATTCTATAAAACTGTGTTTGCTGATACCGTACTTGAGCAAAAAGTAGTGCCCATAGCTGTTGGTCTCGGCCATGATAGCCACCAACAGATCCAAGGTAGTGGCCATTCTACGTCCGGTAAACAGAGCCTGTGTCATGGTACGATTGATCACACGCTCTAGTGCATGAGTCTTGCGCGGCACCTGATCGGGTTTGAGTCCTACAATACTGTTTTGACCGTCTAGATAAAAATCAATTTCGTCGGCCATGCGTTCGGTGTCTATACCAAACTTGCCTAGCAGTTCCGTAACTGGTTTGTGTCTCACTGTGGCCAGTAGTACATGTTCGATAACACAGTAGATGTGTCTTTTGCTAGCGGCAATAGACACGGCTTGATCAATGATATACTCTAGTTCAGGATTCTGCATAATTTTATTTACCGGTGCGTTCTTTGTCTATTAGGGCTTCTAGTTCAGTGCTGATTGAAGCTGGCATAATGGGATTGATTTGTACAAACAGATTACCACGCTGGCCATTTCGATCTGGTAGGCCCAGACCCCGCAAGCGCAGTTTAGTGCCAATCTGAGTCAGCTTAGGTATTTTAACATCATAACTATTACCGGTCAAATCTGTCACAGTCAAATCGCCGCCCAATACCATTTGCCACAATGACACATCTTTTCTGGTATGCAGATCGCGACCGTCTCTGTGCCAAACAGGATCAGGTCTAATTCGGAATGTAACAATTAGATCTGATTTTTCCGGACCCAGTCCTTCGTATCTGACATTGAGGCCATCGTCCACACCAACTGGTACATCTATTTCCACTTCGTAGGTTCCAGATCTGGTGCCCAAACTGACCAGTCTACGTCCACCACGAATCACATCTACCAGGGTCAGCCATAGCTGTACACGAGCCTGCTGCTGGAATCTTTGAGCCTGTGGACCGCCCCTAAACTGCGCACCAAACATGCTGAATATGCTGTCAAAGTCAAAAGGACTGCCAGAAAAATCGTTGAAATTTACGTGTACGCCAGGATTGTCGTATTGGCGTCGTTGATCTGAATCAGACAGCACACGATAAGCTTCTTCGATTTCTTTGAAGTTGGCTTCGTCACCACCGCGGTCAGGATGGTGCTGCATGGCCAATTTACGGTAGGCCTTTTTGATTTCGTCTTCGGTGCTGGATTTGGAAACGCCCAGGATGCTATAATAATCTTTCACCTAGTAATTATAACAGCCTGGGCCGAGCTTTGCAAGTTTATTGGCTTACTTTTTGGTAGGTACTGCGGTGCCTTCGTGCTTTTTATGGATCTTTACTTCTCTACAATTTTGTTTTGGTTTTTTGGTTTTTGGATCAATTACTGGTTTGCCATCTTTGCCTTGTGCGTCAACGCAGACTTTCTTTGTGGCTGGAGCTGCATCCTCGGCCACAGCCGATCCTGCCATTGCGCCTAGGCACAAAGAAACTGCCAGTATAAAGTATTTGATTTGATGTTTCATTGCTTTCTCCTTAGATTTCTGGATGCTCAGGTTGTACTGGCATTGGTTTACCGGTGCTGCTCATGACAGGTGCCATTGGCTCTGCTGCAAAACTACCGCCAAATGCTGCTGCGGCTGCTGGTGCACCAAACCCACCCGATGGCGCTGCACTTACTGGTGGCGGCGGTGGCGGTGTATAAGGCTTGTTGGCAGCATCTAGTGCCTTGGCACGTAGATCTTTGTCGTCGCCGGCCAACATGATGCCCGACAGTGTACCAGTCAAGAATGTGGCAATGGGAATAATCAGTTCAAAGAACTTGTTGTCTACTGGACTCATGCCGTTCATGGGCTGAGTAACAAAAATAAGACTGTATAGCACCACAAACACAATGCCAAACAGTGTGAGTCCTAGTACGATACCAATAAAGAATTTCAGTCTCACATTGAGTTCTTCAGTGGTGTATCTTGGTCCTTCCCAGATATCTTTAATCATTTACATTCTCCTTTACGTGATGCTGGTGCCTGTGGGGCAAAACTGTTGCCTAATTGTCCACCTGCCTTGTCTTTTTCGTACGGTGTCAGGTCTTCAGGACATGTTCCATTGGCACTACAGTATGGTTTTTTGCACTCTTTCTTGTCCCAGTTGTCAGGATCCTGACAGGGATAACGATAGTTTTCCGAGCAAGCTACCACCAGTGGTGCAAATGCAACTATCATTGCCCACTTGAATAATTTTGTCGTGCTGTTCATTTTGCTCCTACTTTATTGTTGTTAGATATTTACCCAAAAACCCAGTAGATTACTGGGTGTCGTCTTTAGAACCTTTGCTGAATTTTTCACTGGCAGTAAAGCCTAGCCCAGCTATGGCTATGTACATCATGCCTTCATACACAAACTGTCTGACCTGCAGGTTCCAGATCAAATCGCCCAGAAAGCCGGCCGCACACAGTAAAAAGGCCAACAAGGTCACAGTGCGTTTGCTGCTCACACTGCCGTTTACACCGTCGGCCAACATGCTGGTCATCCATTTCATACTTGCTCCTTTATTTTACTGATTCAAATATTTTTTTCTGTTGAGCATGCCAAGCATTCCACTCTTCAACTTTGACTGCACACTCGTGATACTGTGTGTAGTTTTCAACCACTCGCACATGTAGATCAACAATACTGACTGGGTCACCTTCAATTTTCTTCAGAGGTGGGCACAGTGCTTTGAGTTCGTTGGGAGCGTCAGGAAATTTGGCCACAACAGGCACAGTGGTACTACAGCCAATCAACAACAAAGACAAGATAACAGCAGTAATTTTCATCATGGTTGCGCTGCCTTATTGTGTTCTTCAATGATAATTCTAGGTACAGGACAATTCTTTACTGCATCTTGTAGCTCTCGTTGCTTGGCCAAAAATGCCTGACGTTCTTGTTCGCTCATGTCCTTGACTATTTCAACAGTGCGGCCTTCAACCAATCGATTGATATATTCAACACGAGTCTTGCCCTTTTCTTTGATCTCTCGGGTTTTGGCCGCTACTCTGGCACCAATTTCTGCATTGGCCTTTTTGGCCTGTTCCTCGGCTTTGGCAACCTTGGCTTCCATTTCGGCCACACGAGCACGCCAGGCCATTTCAATACTGTGTCCACCGTAGAGAAATACGCCTATCACTATGGCTGCTATACCGGCCAGTTCTGCTGGCAGTCGATACTGCCCCATGAATGGAACAAAACGAACCATTTTACTGGCTGCGTACAGCACCAGGCCTGCTATCAGTAGCGTATATGCTATGAATAAAAAGAAACTGGCTGGCAGCAGGCTCATGGACCATTGAAATAAAAACATCAGTGTGCTCCAAAGATGTGCAGTGCGTGTTCGTAGTGCTTGATGCGATCTTCTAGGCCAATAAATCCGCCATTGATTTTTCTAGTCATAGTTTTGATATCACCAGCATCGGCTTCTCGATTGAGATTGTTCTGCTCCCAGAAGAAACAGGCCGACTGCACAGCACCTTCAAAGGTTTCTAGATATTCTGCTGCTTCTTGAATGGGAATTTCCAAGCTGGCAGCAAAGAATGTGTAGTTGTCTTTGCCGGTCAATTGAATCAAGCCACGACCACAGTAACGCCATCCGTCACCTGACGCTTCGTCGCCATTGCCCATTCTATTAGCATACACTCTGTTGGCAATTTTTTGTGGTTGTTTTTCGTACTGTTTTGCAGTGCCTATATCTTTGAAATACTTGGGAAATACCTTGACAAGACTTTCTGCTTTGTAGTTGAGATTTTCTTTGAGAAATAAAAATCCACCGCTTTCGTGTGCGCACTGTGCTAGAAAAGCCGCTACACGACGTGGAGTATTAATTTGATATTCTGGTAGAATTTCAGTCAGTGCTGAGTACCAGTTGTCCACGTAAGGACTACGCGGAATCATTTCTTTGAGTTGTTGTTTGGTGAATTTGAATGTAAAGCTCATCGCCGGATCCTTGGTAATCGACGCAAATCTGCGTCGATAATTATTTACCAAAAATCCGGTTAGATCAGCCTAGGCCAGCAGCAATGGCCGCCAAATACAAAGTAATATATGCTAATATAATTGCCAGCCAGTGACGATGTGCCTGTTTCAATGAAACTGCTCCTCTTCGGTGCTGCCACGCAGTGCTGTGGTACTGCTTTCTGATTCGACCACAGTGGTCACAGCGTCAAAGTATCCGGTTCCAACTTCTCTTTGATGTTTGACTGCTTCAAATCCTCTGGTGGCTGCGGCAAATTCTCGCTCCTGTAGATCAACAAAAGCGGGCATACCAGTCCTAGCATAGCTATGAGCAAGATCGAACATGTTATAGTTAAGGGAGTGGAATCCAGCAAGGGTGATAAATTGAAACTTGTAGCCCATAGCTCCAAGCTCTCGTTGAAATTTCTGTATTGTAGCATCGTCTAAATTTTTCTTCCAATTGAAACTGGGTGA
>Ga0315904_10010434_pt1 | contig 12013 bp, 2 predicted proteins | sample LakEriMetagenome_6_FD_203529 | JGI IMG/M metagenome (GOLD analysis project Ga0315904, IMG submission 203529) | Freshwater fungal communities from buoy surface, Lake Erie, Ohio, United States - Buoy 12 MA120 | ecosystem: Environmental > Aquatic > Freshwater > Lake | place: USA: Lake Erie, Ohio...
TAAAGTATTTTGGCATGCTGGAAGTAACACTTATGAACTAGACCTTGTTGGTAAAGATGGAAGTGTTAAGACAGCTACTATGGATGGAAGAAGATTACAGGGAACTGGATTATCTGAAGCTATGAATAGACCTGCTGTTAGATTAGGGGCAGCAGTTATGGCTCAGAATTCTCATGATGCTAGTTCTGCCCCAAGATATCTTAGAGATATTACATTCAATGGAGCTCCAGTTCAAATTAAGATTACCTCTAGAGGAGATGCTAATCCTTACATATCCTTTGAGCATCCTGATGGTAGACCATTCTTAAAGGATGAGAAAGGACAGCCACTGGATAGAAAGTATAAACTAGATGATCCAGAAGTAAAAGAGTTGTTGGAATCAGATGTTGTAATTAAAGGTATTTAAAGTATGTCGAATAACCCATTATTAAATGCTGTATCTGCAGAAACAGGCTTAACCCAAGAACAGTTAAAGCCTGGTAATCCATTAATATCAGCTGTACAACGTGAGTCTGGTACATATCTAAATCCTGGAAAAGGAAGACAGTATGGATTTGATGGATTAGATATTGCTGCTGGAACAGTCAGGTTAACTAATACGTATACTGATCCTTTAGAAAGCTATACAAGTTACGGGGTAGCAAGAAATGCATTTATTGATTGGAATGATACTAGAGCTCAGAACCAAACATGGGGAGAGCAATTAGGATATGGATTAACTAAAGCAGGTATTACTGCTGTAGGAGCTCTTGCAGAAAATACTGTTGGTGTAGTTGGGGGATTATTAAACTTAGCATTTGGGGAAAATCATAGCTACTATGATAACCCTGTAGGAAGAACTATAGATGATGTCAACAATTGGGCAAGAGTAAACATGCCCAACTACTACACTAAACAAGAAGAGAAAGCAGGATTAGTAGAGGGTCTGGGAACTATGAACTTCTGGGCTGATAAATTTGCCAACGGTGTTGGATACACAGTAGGTTCTATGGCTACTATGTGGTTAGGTGTTGGTGAGGGAGCTATGCTTGCAAAGATGGCTAATGCAGGAAGGATGGGGAAGATAGCTCAAGCAACTGATAAAGCTTTAGATGTTACTCAAGATGCTGCAAAGTTCGGAAGTAAACAGTTCCAAGCATACAATGCAGCTAAGGTTGTAAATGCCCCATATGCCCCAAACTTTGCAGCTGGAATAGATGATGGCTTAACAGCTATGGCTAGAAGAGCCAATATCAAAACAGCTGCTAAACACTTAAGTGTAGGCTTACATATGTCATTAGCTGAAGCATCTGTAGAAGCTAGAGAGACTAAGAATAGATTTATTGAAGAGCAGAAGGCTAAATGGGAGGAAGAGAATCCAGGTCAAGAAATGCCAGCAGATGTAGAAGAAGGAATTGTAGCATCAGGTGCCGCTGCAGGTAACTTAACCTTTAGTATAAACCTTCCTATTCTTGCAACTACTAATATGATCATGTTTGGAAAAATGCTCCAAACAGGTAAGCCAGCTTCTGAATCTTTAACATATGGTATTAAAAAAGTTGATGGTAAATGGATAGAAGCCATTCCAGAGAAGGGAATGGCAAGAGCATTTGCTAAAGCTAATAGACTCTTTGGAGCCCCAATAAAGAATTCTGCAACTGAAGCTTTCCAAGAAGGAGCACAGTTTACAGCTTCTGAATTATCTAGGGACTATTACTCAGATAAGTTTGCTGATGGTGTTGGGGATATGGCTGAATCTTTTAGTAAAGCCTTAGCCAATACAGTAGGAACTAAAGAGGGATTGGAGAGCATGCTTATTGGTGCTCTTGTAGGAGGAGGAACAGGAATGCTTGGAAGACTTGCTGGAGCTGATAAGAAGTTTGCCCAAGAGAAAACTGCAAATACTAAGAAAGCTCTCGATATTCTAAACTCTGGATCTTTTGCAAAAGTTCTAGAAAATATGGAGAATACAGAAAATAACTTATCTCTGGTTAAGGATATGAATGAGGCTGTACAAAAGGGAGAGTTTACTGAAGCAGAAAAGATTAGAAGAAGAATCATCTCTAATACAGCTAATCACTATAGAAAGTCAGGAGCTCTTGACTATGCAATGGAGCAAATAGACGATCTTAAACAACTTGATGAGACTGAATTTAAGAAAAGATGGGGTTACGATGTTAATAAGACTTTGAAAGAACAGACTGGCATGGAACAAGCTGAGCTTATAGATGATGTCAAGTCTAAGATGAATAGAAGCATTAAGAGACAAGAGCAAGTAGAATCTATTATAAGAGCTCAACAACCATCTAAAGCAATCTTCTCTAGAATACTTGATTCATTTGAGACTAAAGAAATTAGAGAATCTAAAGCATTAGAGTCTAGTTTGAGAAACATGTATGCTAATCAACTCTTGTATAGACTTGAGAATGTAGATAGTATTGATGATCTTATTAAAGATAAGTACCAAGAGCTACTTGAGAAAGCTCCAGCTCTAGCTCAGGTTCCTGAAGAGGACTTTGACTACATGGTTAAGACTGGGCAGATAGAAATATCAAAAGATGGAAACGTAACTGTAAAGTCAACTGTTACAGGAAAGAAGACAGATAAATTAAATGAAAAGCTAAAGGATATTTTAGCAAATAAGTTTGCTCTTAATCCAGAAGATTCTAAGGATTTTGAAAAAACTATCGATGGCTTAGGACGTTTGATTATGGAAAGGCAAGCTGCCATTCAGAGTTATAACGGATTACGTAATAATCCTGAGGATCTTGCTTTGCTCGTAGAAGCTGAGGTAGAGAAAAGAAAACTAAATGATACTTATAAAAAAGCACAGCAAGCTAAGTCAACTATAGAAAATGCACAATCTACAGAAGAACTAGATTTAGCTCTTCCTACAGGAATTTCTGCAGAGGATTTAGCCCTGGCTAAGATTAGAAGAAGAGAACTAGAAGAACAAGAGGATATTCTTGCTAGAGGGTATGAGAAGTTAACTGACGATGAGTTCAATGCAATTGATGAAGATAAGTTATCTCCTGCAGAAGAAGTAGCATATAGAAGAGTAAAGAGGCAGAAAGATATTAGAGATGCTGCTAATAGTAAGAATATTCAAATAGAATCTCCCTCCCCTGTTAGCACAGATATAAGCTATGACGAAGTTCTATCTGATATAGAAGCTAGAACATTTGGGGAGATAATGATTAGTCCTGATGGTTCAGCATTTATAATTAATGGTAAGTCTTATTACAATCTAGAAGACAACCTACTAGATGCTATTGTTAGAGATAGTGATGGAAATATTCAAGGTGTTAGATTAACAGATATGTCTACAGGTAATGTAATTACTTGGAGATTTGAAAACGTATCTGAATCATCTAATCCAGAAGTAGTAGAAAAAGAGAATGCAATTATAGACTCTCTTTCATATGTAATTCTGCTACAAGCAAGCTCTATTAGAGCTGACCAGACTATGTCACCAGCAGAAGCTAGAGAGGAGTTAGAACCTAGAGTTCAAGCTGCTTTAGAAGATGCTGCAGTAAGAGAAAAGTTTGAAGAGAATACAGAAGCTACTCAGACTGAAGAGGAGCTTGCTAAAAATAATCTTAGTAAAACTGCAGGACTAACTGATGATCAGCTTAGAGTACAAGTAGAAACTTTGAAGGCTGATCTAGAAGAAATGAATGAGCTTCTAGAGTTAGAGAGACAGATTGCTATGGAGGCTGGATTCACTAAAAAAGAATTTGATGCTGATCCACAGATTAAGGAGCTTAGAGAAATAAAGAAAAGAATTTCTCAACTTTTAAATACTAAGATTAAAACTCTTCGTAGTAGAAAAGAAGCTAAGAAAAGAAATGTTCTACCTGATACAGATGTTAATACTGAGAATGTAGTAGACGAGACTCTTAGTGAGAGTGAGGAAGATCTTATTTTAGCAGGATTAGAAGAAGAGATTAAAAATCTAGAGAATGAATTAGCTCCACTTACAGAGGTAGCTAAAGCATATAAGGATATTATAGACGGCAAGTATGGGGAAAATCAAGATGTAGCAGGTGCTGTAGTAGCTTTAAAAGATACCAATAAAAAAATTGGAGTTGTTAAAGCAAAGATTACTAAACGTAGAAACAAAATAAACGAAGTAAATGAAAAGAGACAACTTGAGGAACTACGTCAAAACCGTGACGCTGCCGAAAGAGCTGGTCAACCTACTGAAGGGCAAGACCCTGAAACAAAGGATATCAATCCTGGAACAGCAACTCAAGAACAAGGGCTGGCACCAATAAGTGTTGATGCACTTGAGTTAATAAATCAGCAACTTGGGATGGCAGCAGAAGTTGTCAGAGAACAAGAGCAGAAAAATATACAGAATAATATCCCTGTTACTGAAATAGCACCTCAAGCTACTAGTGTTGTTCCAACAGTAGAGACTACTATCCCAGTAGTAAGAACAGCTGGAGAGTCAGATGTTAGATTAGCTAAGGGAGAGTTCCTAACTAATGAAGAGCATCATGTTGTACTCAATGAGGACTTCATGCCTATGCCTAACGACTTAACTCAGACAGTAGATGGATTACCAATTATTGTAGATCCAGGAATTCTAGGATTGCCTGAGTTTGCAGCAGCTGGGACCACTATTACATTTGAAGTTAGAGAAGATACTAAGTGGTGGACAGGCCAATCTCCTACTCTCCCAGAGGATAAACATTGGGAGACTGTTCCTATTTATGCAACAGCTATTAATCCAACAACTGGGGAGAAGGTATACATTGCTCTTCTACAAAGTGCTAATCCAGCATTGGCACCAGGAGAACAAGGTCTAGATAGAAGGGATATCTACAACTTATATAAGCAAGGATTAACCCCTACTGCTACTGTAATTACTAAGAGATATAACTCTAGTAATTTCTCTAATGCTAGAACTACAGGAGGACAACCAGTATTTTCCCCATTCCGACCAGATGGAGGAGTACCTACTGTAATGTATGTAGGTATTCAGAAAGGAACAGGTAAGGTGTTGAGATTAGCTACACCTGGAGATACACTAATTCCTGGAATAGAATCTGTAAATTTTGATTTAAGTAAACTGACTCCTGGACAGGTAGTATTCCCCGTTAGAGATCCTAATGGCAACCCTACTATGGTAGTTGGTAATACTAGGAACGTAACCCCAGAGGTTGTTACAACTGTAGTTGACTCTATTGTAAAAGCAGAGATACCAACAGCCTCTACTTTAGAGACTTTAGTAGGTGTTAACCAACTTATTAGTGAGCAAGAGAGTGGGCAATATGATATGCCTTCTCAAGCTAATGAGGATGTCATAGATCTAAAGCAAGCAGAAGGTAATAACTTTATGCTTGTAGAGACTCTATTAAATGGTACTCAACTAGTAACCTTCTTCTCTCAGACAGCTAATGCTTTTGTTAGACTTAACATGACTGAGTTAAAAGCTGGATTGTCTGGAGGTAACCCAAGATTCTCATTTATAGAGATTGGACTTAATGAAAAAGGGTATCCTGCTATTCTCCCAATTCCTAATGATTCTGTAAATAGAGATGATATTAGCAGTAGATTAGGGGAGGATTTCAAACAAGCTATGCTCAATAAAAAGATGCAAGTGTCACAAGCTTTACTTACTGCTAATGAGGCATTTACATCTCCTATTGACAATAAGACTTATCCAAGCTACTACGACTTTTTGACTAGTGATACAAGTTTATCTACCGCAAGAGAGGAAGGAGTAGGATCTAATGCTATCCTAACTGCAGATGTAATAACTAACAATCATGGTTCTGTATTCTATGATGTAGGTTTGAAGGTAAGTAACTTGAGCACAGTAGAAAAGCCAACACAAGTAGAAGAAGACTTGCAGGCTAAACAAGTAGCCATATCTTTTGATGAGGACTACAAATCTGCTTTAGCTACTATAGAACCAGAAGCCCCTGTTTCTGATATAGAGAGAAGAAGACAATTAGCTCTAAAGAATATATGGGGTATAAATAAAATTAATAGACGAACAGGTGAGTCTAGTATTACGTTTAATACTCGTGGAGCAAAAGATGGGATAGTGTTTGAGCAAGTTTCCACTGAGAATGAAATGATAGATCAGATTAATGCCATATACGATGCTCTAGAGGAAGAAGCAGCTACTCAAGTTGCTCCTGAAGAAACAGTTATGGAGATAACAGGTCCTCAAAGTACTACTGATACATATGACATATTAGGTCAGGCACCTGCACCTACTGCTAAACCTACTCAAGCAGCTGCTGCTACTACAAATGATCTACTTTCATATGTGCTATCAAGACCACAAAGCAGTGTAGATGCAGAAGCAGAGGCAGAACAAAGAGCTGCTGAAGAAGCTTTAAGAAATCCAGATCTAGCAGAAATGGTAAGAAGAGAATGTAACTCATAATAAAATTAAAGATGGCATTTTGTCCAAACCTATCCAACCCAAAAATCAAAGAAGAGTTTGACACTCTCGTATCTAAGTACGGAGAGAAGTCTGCTAACTATATCTGGAATAGAAAAGAAGAGATAAAGCAAGCTCTTAAAAATCCAGAACAGATTAATGCCACAGCTGCTAAGCAATGGCTTAATGAAAGAGGACTGGATGTAACATTCTATGACTATGCTAAGAACATAGGAGATAAGTTTTTACATGGGTATGTACAGAATGCTAGCATGTATTTGTGGACTGCAGCTGATTCAGGAACTGAATACCACGAAGGATACCATATGGTATTTAGAACCATGCTTAGCCAAGCACAAAGAGATCAGTTATACTCTGAGGCAGCTAAACAGTTTGGTGAGCCAACAACAGAAGAGATTGCTGTTCTAAAAGAACTGTTTCCTATTGGGGATGCAGAGGCTAGACTTCTAGTATTAGAAGAGAAGATGGCTGATGAATTCATGGAGTATGTAAAGACTGAAGGAGAAAGTGGTAAAGGCTTGCTAAGTAAATTAGGTAAGTGGTTTAAGGATTTAATGAATTGGATTAAGTCACTTATAAGTGACGATCTATCCATTAAGCAATTGTACTCTTTAGTAGAAAGTAATAAGATGTCAGATGCTTTTGCATCTAGAGGAGTATTTAGAAATCCACAGAAATTCCAAGGCCATGATACTGCTTACATGTATAGAAATGAATATACAGAGGAAGCATTCAATGAAGTTAAGGACACACTGTATACTGTGTTCTTAGATACTAAAGCTAAGCTTGGGAAAAACTTTGATGTAACTGCTTTAGTAGGGGATGAGACTAATAAAGGTTTACTAGCTAATGCAATGGCTATGAGACTTTATGTAAATAGAGAAACTGGGGAACCACTTAGCATACAAAACTCTATTGCTTTATTCAATGCTGAAAAAGCATTTATGGACAATAAAACTCCAGAGAATGCTAATGCTTTAAAAGAACTAGGTGCTAGTCTTAATGCTAAAGCAAGCTATGAAAATAATAGAAAAGTTAGAGATACCTTCTACGATATCTACAATACATGGTATACAACCTTTCAACCAGTTACAGGTAATATAATTAAATATGGCTGGAGAGATATTTTGGCTTATAAACTACAGGAGAATGGATTGAAGCTGATAGGTAAAGATGAATATAAATACTATGAGTTGCAAAATGAAACTCTCCCAGAAGAAGAGGCAGACTTTATTGAAAATGAACTAGCAGTTATTGATGGACAGCTAGAGAAAATATACGGTAAAAGTAATTTGGAAGACTCACCAGCTAGGAGACTTACAGGTAAAGTAAAAGAACTTATATCTACTATTAAGTCTGGTACTAAAAATAGTTTAGGGGTAGAGACATACCTAGATAGAGAGGTAGTCTACAAAGAACTACTAGACATCTTTGCAGGTAAGGGAAGCTTTAATAGCATGTATACTGCTCTAAAGAATGCAGCTGTATTTAAGCCTGAGATACTAAACCCTATTGTACAATTCTTTGATAAGTTGAAGACTGAGGGAAGAGTACAGGACATGGCTATGATGTACAATGCATTTGCACTGGCAACTACTGAGTTTGTTCTTATGAAGAATAGACAAGTAGGATCAAAGTTATATGTAGATATATCAACCCTAATAGAAAGGGTAAATCTGAAAACGTAGTTGATAAGTGGAGAAAGCAAGTAATTGCTACTGGAGCAACTAACTCTAGAGGTGTGTATGAAGAAGTACCTACTACAGTAGAAGAAGGGGAAGAACCTGTAATGATTCTTACAGCTAAGAAGGATAAAGTAGACAGCATTAAAAAAGCTCTAGATAATATTAAAATTCCTAGAATTCCTAATCCTGTAGTTCCTTACGATAGAAATAATATCCCTGAGCTAGTAAAAGCTGTAGGGGATGCTATGTGGGAGATGGGATTGAATATTGGGAGTAATTCTAATATCAGTGATACTTATGATAATATCTATAAGCTAGTAGCTAATGGTACATATTACACTGATCCAAATGGAAAGACTGTCTTCTATAAAGGGGAGGCTGTAGCAAACATTATAACAGGATTACTTAAGAACCTAAGTACTGGGATAAAGGATAACTCTAACTTTATAGTTAATAATACATCTGTAGCTCTTACTCTAGCTGATATGTTTGCTCCAGTACTAAGCATAGCTGGGGAGAGTCACGTAGGAGCTGATGGTAAGGCTAGGTATGCTACAAACACTCAATCACACATGGTTGAGATTGTAAATAGCATTAGAGAAAGACCTCTGCAAACTCTACAGGATTACATGAATGATCCGTTTATCGGGGCTCATGGAGTTAAAGAATACCAATCTATTCTATTCAGATACTTGCTTGAATCTCCAGAGTATCTAGCAGACTTCAATGTTCAAGATCTAGATGCATGGAAAGAAGATGAGACTGACGATGTACTTACATACGAAGATATCTCTAAGATAGACTCATACCTTGTAAGAATAAATGCATATCTTAATGGGGGAAGAAAGGATACAGCTAAGACATTTATATCTGTACAAGCTGATAGAAATAAATATTCATCACTTACAACCCCAAGAATTTCAAAAAGTAAACTTCCTAAGTCAGATAAGAAGAGTGTAGTTAAAGCTCAAATTATACAAGACTTCTTAAGAATTTCTGAAGCTAAAAGAGTAGTAGAACAGGCCCTTAAGACTAAGGACATGTCTTTCATTATAGAAGGGGTACACAATGATCCTATAACAGGACAGTTTTACGATGAGAATGGTAAGCACTTAGGAAGACACTTTGATTCTAGGTTCTTCCAGTTTACTGCTACAGATGAGAATGGAGCTCAGATAGTATTAGACAAAGAGCTTACTAAGAATGTAGAGAAACCAACAGCTAAGAAGTATATTAGTGATCTTATAGATGATTATGTTACTGGTAAGCTTGGTGAGAAATCTAAGCAAGACTCTGAGATACTAGACAGAGAGCTAAACATGATGGTAGAGAAGGTTATTACTTACATGGATGGTCAAGCTGTTAAACTCAAAGAAATATTAGGGACAGAAGTAAATAGATTAGGTCTAGGTAATGCTCAAGGTTTAAGTGTAGATGAGGTTCTACAATCTTTTGTATACGAAGAAACTATTATGAGAAACGAGATGGTTAAGCTATTCCGTGGATCAAGAGTTTATTCTAAAGACTTAACTGACTTCTACAAACGTATGGGGCATCTAACTACCCCAGGTGGTAAGTATGCTTTAAAGTCTGACAACTTAGGAAGTCCTACATGGATGAATGGAGAGATGTACGGTATGATGGACCAGTACAACGAGATAACTCTTGCAGACTTGAAGTTGAATATAAATGAAAGGCAGACAAAGTATGCAGAAATTTTAGTAAAGAACTTAAAAGATGGGATGATTGCAGCTGGCTTTTCAGAAGCAGATGCCATTGCCATATCAAGTCAATACTCTCCTGGAACCTTTGACTCTACTGATGCTCAGGCATACATTAGTATTGAGATGTATAGAGGGTTAGCACAGGGAGAAGGACTGTGGGGAGAAGAAGAAGAGGCTGCATACAAAGCATATAAAGTTACTGGGGAACTTGTATACCAACCAGGGCTTACCCCAAAAGGATATAAGGCTGGAGATCATGTCCCCATTTATCCTATAAAGAACTACTATGAGAAGTTATCTCCTATAGGTAAATCTATTGCCCCTATATCTGAGAAGAACTCATACTCTGTTCTGCTTACCTCATATACAAAGAACTTCCCTCAGCTGGAAGACTTGAGACAGAGAATGGAGGCAGTAGGAGAGTACCAAGGATTACAACCTGTGCACGTTGCTAACTTTGTTACAGGTAAGAAACTTGTTAAGCAAGGTATTCATAAGGTAACAGGGATAGCTGGGGAATATAAAACTACTATGGTTAAGACTAATGACTCTAAGGGTCTTAGAAAACCACAGTCCATGCCTGAGGTTAAAGACAATCCAACTGTTACTGCTAACCGTCAGGTTAAAAAGAATACAATTGCCAATGTAGCAGATGATACAGAGTATACTTATAATCATGGTATATCTGGAAAGGAATTTAGAGCAACAGGAGATAGACTTAAAAGTCTATACCATAGTGCTATTGAGGAGAAGCTTAGAAGAGATACACTTACTGCTCTAGAAGAACTTAAGATTTCAGATCTTCAAGAAGCTATTGGAACTAAAGATCCTAAAGCTATTAATGCAGCTAAGCTTGAAGTTATGAAGAACATTAGAGATATCATTTATAAGCAGATTATAGATGGGGACTTACACTCTAATTACTTCAATGCTTTGAATATAGAGTTTGATGAGACTGGAGCCCCGAGATTTACATCTCCACTTGACTTTCCAATCTACAATAAGAAGTTTGAAGCTATAATAATGTCTCTGCTTAATAACAGAGTATTCAAGCAAAAGGTTAGTGGATATGAGGCAGTTCAGGTAGCTCAGCTTGGTGGACATGCAACTGATGATGATCTTAAGTTCTTGACTATTGAAGGTCAAGGTAAGAATCAGAGACTTGTGCATGCTGAGATCATGGTAAGAGAAGATGTACTCAGAAAGTTTGGTGTAAAACCTGGTCAATCTTTGGATGAAGTTCCAGAGGAACTGAGAAGAATCCTAGGATATCGTATCCCTAATGCTGATAAGAGTGCCTCTATTATTCTAAAGATTAAAGCAGTACTTCCTAGTAACTATGCTAAAGCAATTGTAGTTCCTGGGCAACTTATTAAGTTGATGGGTTCTGACTTTGACGTAGATAAACTCTTCTTGATGTTCCCGCATCTAAAGCAGGATCCAACAAGCAAGTACGGAGTTAGCAAAATTAATCCTAACTATAAAGCTCTTACAGAACAAAAGCAAAGTATTCAAGATGTATCATACAAGGAACTAGATAACATTATCTTGGATACAATGGAAGCTGTACTATCTAACCCAGCTCACTTTAAAGAAACTCTAGCCCCACTTGATGATGTTACTTTAAAAGATGAAGTAGCTAGAATAAAAGAAGCTATCCCTGAGTTAGGACTAGAGCAGAACTGGAATGATATTACTACAGAGACTGATGCACTTATACGTAATCAGATTGGTAATAAGCTTAGAGGTATCTATGCTAATATCATATCTGGACGAAATGTAGTTCAGCATGGTATAGTTAAAATCTCTAAGGATTACTCTATCAAGATAGAAGATGCAGCAGGACAAGTTACTGAGTACATGGAATACTTAAAAGTAGCTTCTAATGGAATGACTACTGATAGATCAGGATCTCTATTCTTATCAGCTGCAGTGGATAGTGGTAAGGCCCCTATACAATATGAACTCAATGACTCTTTAGTTACTGCTAATGTAAGAGCATTGTTCTTAGGATTTCATCCAGACTATAATTCTCGTACAGCTACTAACTTCTTAAATCAGAAGTATGTAAGGGTAATGACAGACATTATCAACGAGAAGTATAACGGGGACATGAGTAAGATACAAGCTGCTTTTGCAACTGTTAAAAAACAGATTCGTGTAGAGATGGCTAAGGCTAATATTACTCTCCCTGAAACATC
>Ga0315904_10010436_pt1 | contig 12012 bp, 12 predicted proteins | sample LakEriMetagenome_6_FD_203529 | JGI IMG/M metagenome (GOLD analysis project Ga0315904, IMG submission 203529) | Freshwater fungal communities from buoy surface, Lake Erie, Ohio, United States - Buoy 12 MA120 | ecosystem: Environmental > Aquatic > Freshwater > Lake | place: USA: Lake Erie, Ohio...
CGCCCTGCAGGACCGTCAGGCCATGCTTCGCCAGCACCGGCCGGACCTGCTCCATGATGGCATCCAAGGTGGCGTACTTGTTCCGGAACGCCGGGTTGGTGGCATCCTTGGCCACCGGCTGCAGCTCCGCGCCGGCCGCCACAAGGGCCGGGGCGATCTTGGCGATCTGCTCGGAGGTCTTCATGAGCGGGCTCCCTGATCCAAGAAGGCGTTGAAATCCGCTTCCTCGGCCCGGCGGAACTGGATCTCCTGATCCAGCATGGTCAGGCACTCGCCGACCGTGGCCGGCGCTCCGTCCTGCACCCAGCGGTGGAAGAAGTCCCGCACCTCGCGGAGCTTGCGGTCGCCGTAGAGGTGAAACTGGTGGCGCAACTGGTCCCGCTGCACATCGGTCATGGTGGTCTCCCGTGAGAAGGTCCGCCCGTCGCGTGGGCGTGGAGACGAACCTACACCTGGCGCGGCATCTGTCAAGAGCCACGGCGCGATGGCTGGGGCCTAGATACGGCGAGGCCATTCCCGGTCGGGTCATAGGCGCGAAGCGCCACCCGATCGTGGGATGTCGAGGAAAGCCGGCCAGCTGCACCGCTCATCTCGGGTTCCGTCAGACTGGCTAACAGTGGCGTCCCTTCCAGCGCATAGCCGCCGTGCTATGGGCCCCCTCGGGAGTGACCTGCGGTCCTGTTATCCGACCGTGACGCACGGCTAAGGGGATTCCGACCGACCGGGTTGCAGGCATGGCAGAGCCCGGATTTGTTACGGCCCCTCTCCGAGACGCTCAGGATTGGCGAGGCGTGTCTGAAATGCCTCCCCCGGGAGAGCGAAATCAGGCCCGGAGTGCCCGGAGCAGGTCCGGACCCTTGCACGATAGGGCCGTCCGGCGGGACGGTCAAGGGACTGAAAACACAAACGCCCCGAGGCCATCGGAGCGTTGTGCAAGAGATCCGCACGGGAGCACGGTTCTTTGGATTGTCCTCGACGGCACCATGGCTGGCGTCAGACCCGTCCGAGGGCGGCCAGTTTGCTAGGAACGGCGGTAGCGCCTGTGATCCCGAGGGGAGGCAAAACCGGCCCGACTCGGCGCGACCCGAGTAGAGGCATGATGCAAAAATGCCCCCGGCGAGTCAACAGCAACCGCCGCTCTCGCTTGGCATCCGCTGCTATGGCTTACGATCGGTCCGCTTCTTCAGGGCATGGAGCAAGAACGCCACCGCGGCCGCGAGGGACGCCTTGACCGCCTCCGCGTCCAGGTTGGCCAGCAGACTAACATCCTCGCCCGTCACGGCATACTCCACGCCAGTCACGGCGCCGAGCGCCGTTAGCGCCGTGGCCGTCACCAGGACGAACGCCCGCTTTTGCCACGCCGGCAGCTGGTCGATCCATGCCACGTACCGCTTGGCGCCCTGGACGATGACGGCCGCGAGCGGCCCGATCACGAGCGCCATGCCGTACTCGAGCGCCTTGAGCTTGAAGAACTCCATGGTCTGCCTCCTTCGTTAGAGTGCGCCCACTTCCCGCCAGACGGCCGGCGGACCGCCTGAGGCCAGGAGCCGACCGGCTCGAGGACTGGGCGATCGCCGCATCGGCGGGCCCCACTGCAGATGGGGGAAGTCGGTAAACCGTTCGTCCCGCCAATCGCCGTCGCCATCCCAGTCCGCGCCCCAGAGCAGGCCATGCCGATCGGCCGCCCGGCCGAGCGCCTCCCAGAAGGCGAGCGGGGCATTCCACCGATCCGCCTGGCTGATGACATCCGCGGCCAGCCCAAAGCCATGCCAGCTCTCATCGGCGTCCGCGCTGTAGGTCACGGTCCCGCGGCCGTCGTCATACTCGCGCCCGAAGCCATAGAGGAACCGCTGCCGCTCATGCGTCCGGAGCGTCTCGATCACCAGCGGGTCGAGGCCCAGCCCGCGGAGATCGGCCAGCACCCGCTCGAGGGCCGCCCGGAACTTGGGAGCCAGCACCGCGAGGTCACGCACTGCCGGCACCTCGGCCGGCACCGTCCCGAAGCGTCTGCCCATTAGACCCCGAGCTTCCCCTCAATCCGGGCGACCCGCTCGAGCGTCTCCATCATGACGCCCTGCTGGGCCTGCTGCCAATTCTTGAGGTCGTGCCGCACGGTCTGCACCTCTCGCGTCATGGCCTTGAGCGTGGCCTGCATGACGCCCCAAGCGGCCGCCACTGAGGCGAGGATCGTGCCGACCGTCAAGACTAGCGGCGTGATCGTGATTGTCGCATCTGCTGCCACCATGCTCGCGTCCTCCGAGGTCAAAGCCGATCGGCCACCCGGCCGTCCGGCTGGAATCTGCCGGTCCGCCGACTTTTCAACAATGCGACCAGCGGCCGATCTTGACAGCTCACCATCCCGTGGCTGGGTACGCCTTGGCCTTGAGCCGCTCGGCACAGACGGCGAAGACGTCATCATAGAGGCGGGCCACCCGCGGCATGGAGTACAGGCGGATCGCCCGCTCGCGAACGCGCCGGCGCTCGAGGCCAAGCACCCGGTCCACCGCCTCGGCGAACTGGCGTTCGGTCTGACACCGGAAGCCGGTAATCCCGTGCGCCACGGTCTCGGCGAAGCACCCGAAGTCGGAGGTGATGGCCGGCGTCCCACAGAGCGCGGCCTCGACCACGGCGCCGCCAAATGGCTCGACGTACCGACTCGGTGCGATGATGGCCCGCGCCGCCCCCAGCACCGCGGCCCGCTCCGGGCCCAGGACGCCCAGGTATTCCACATTCTTGGGCAGCTTACCGAACGCCTCGAGGTCGCCCTGCCCGGCGATCTGGAACCGGACCTTGGGCCGCCGGCGGGCCGTCTCGAGCACCAGGTGGAGCCCCTTGCCCTCCGTCAGCCGGCCGAGAAAGACCACCGGCGCGGTCGACCGATCGCCGGTCGTGGCATCCGGCCAGTCCGCCAGGTCGTAGGAGTTGGCGACCACAAACTCGAGGCGACTCGACTCCATCGTGACGCCGTAGCGCCCCTCCTTGGCCATGCAGGCGTGGCGCACGGCAAAGGACTCGTAGACCCGCCAGGGCAGCAGCGTGTCGAAGTAGCCGATCCCTGACTCGAGCGCCCCGGCGCCGGCGGCCAGCACTGGCAGATCCCGCAACGCCGCGGCATGGGCATGGCCGAACGGCGCCAGGATCAGGTCGCCTGGCTGCACCCGCGCCTTGAGCTCCTCGCGGGCGTAGAGATTCCACTGCCGGTAGACGGGCGAGTTATCCACTGCGTCCGCGCCATAGAGCTGATCGTGCCGGTAGAGATGGCCGAGTAGCGCCTGATGCTCCTCTTGGTCCATGAGCACCACGTCCTCATCCGCGCCGCTGTCCGAGCCGGCCACGCCGTAATGCGTCACATGGTGGCCGAGTGGCCGAACCATGCGCGAGAACTTGTAGACCTTCTGCGTGAAGGCACAATGCGACCAGTCCCGCGTGGTCACCGAGTGCGGAATGCCGAGCAGGTGAAGACGCATCAGGTGCGCCCTCCGCGGTTAAGGTGTTAGGTCAAGAAGGTGCCGGTTCGGCTGCGCGACATTAGGACCGCGCCCGAAAGCACGGCCGAGACGGTCATCTGGTAGGTCGGATTGAGGCCGATCGTGAAGCCGCTTACCACGTCCTGATTCGTGAGCGTCAGGCCGGTAAAGTAGCCCTCCTCCACGTCTCCGGTCGTGGTCACGGTCCGATAGTTCAGGTCGTAGGTCGTGCTGGCCGGAAAGTTGGAGGCCGTCCAGTCGAACTCGTACGTGTTCGTGGTGTCGTCCGCGGTCTGCGTCCCGATCGTCAGCGAGGCGGACGTGATGTCCTTTGGCGGAATCGTCACCGATTCGGACGAGGTAATGCTGTCCTTTGTGACCGAGAACGCCGCCACCTTGCTATTGGCGCCAATGTCGCCACGGGTCACGGTCTCGGTGCGCGGCGAGGTCCAGCCGCTGACCGACTGCGTGACGCCGTCCAGCGCGTAGGCGATCGTGCCATCCCACGTAATGACCAGCGAATAGCTCGCCGTCCCAGGCGTGGTCACGACCTTGAGGCTCGGGCCGACCCGTTCCTGCGGCGTCACGTCCACCGCGTCACTCGTCGCCGTCCGATCCGTCGCCGTGCCGAGGAACGCGATGCGACCGGGATTTGATCCGACGGCGGGCCGATCCACCGTGAAGTCCACGTAACTGCCCGCCGCCTCGGTGATCGTCGTATTCGTTTCCGGCGTGATCGTCTGCGGTGACGCCGGCGTCACGCTCGAGAGCCCCGTCGTCGTGTACGCGATGGAGGCCGTATTCGGCGACAAGGCGACCGGCGTGGCGACCGCGTACCGGATCACTTGCTGCGTGGCCGTCTGGCTGAAGATTCGGGCTCTCGAGGTGAGCGCGATCGTGTCCCGGCTGCCGTTCAGGTAGGCGTACCGATAGGGTCCAGAGACCGTGCCCGTTCCACTGGCGCCGGTATAGGCGGCGAACGCCAGATAGACCGTCACGCCGGCCGCATAGGGGCCCGAGAGCGTGATCGTCCCGTTCCGCGCATTGACCGTCGTGCCGGCCTGTGCCGCGGAATAGGCCGCCGCATCGGAGGCCCATGGGGTGGTGGCTGCAGCCCACTTGAAGGAGTTGGTGTCGGTGTCGGCCTGCACCGCCACCGTCAGGACGCCCTCGAGCGAGAACGTGCCGACCGCCGTGACGATGTTGGCGATCGCGTTGGCATCAAAAAACTCCACATTCCCGATCGTGCGCGAGATGCCATCCGACCCGTAGGCCGTCACCTCCCACTCGATTTCCACATAGCCCGTCGCTGGGATCGTGGCCGAATAGGTGTAGGGTGCCGCCGTATCCACGACCCAGCTCGACCAGATGCCGCCGTTGGTGCGGTCGCGGAATCGAACCTGCGTGACGCGGTTCTGCGGATCGGTAATGGTGAGAAGGACTGTGGCCGTCGTGCCGGACTCGCTGGTCGTGGCAATGATGACCGGCGCCACCGCATCCGGCCGGAGCACATCCCGCGGGACGCCGGCCGGCACCGCGGAGACCTGTGGCGTATAGCTCGAGAGCCCGAGCCCGCCCAGAATATGGGCGATCCGGTAGTAATAGGTCAGGCCGTCGAGTGGTCGCTGGTCCACGTAGACCGGCGTGGAGCCGGCCACGCGGGCGATCTCGGCAAAGCCCGAGCCGCTTGTGGTGCTGCGCTCAATCACGAGGTCCAGCGACTGATCCGAAGGCCACATCGCCAGCGCGATCCCGCTCGTCAGCTGGGCGTCATTGACGCCCGGAATGATGGCCAGCCCGGCCGGCCGCGTATTGCTGTCAAGCGTGGAGTTGGTCGTGACCGTGGCCGTGGCAAAGGTCCCGAGCCCGACCGCGGTCTCGTAGGCTACGCCCAAGGTCCAGGCGACCGAGGGCCCGGTCAGGCTGCGGACCGTGACCGAGGTCGACCCGGCCGGCAGATTGGCCACCCGAAAGGGCGTCCACGAGCTGGGCGCGGAGCCGCCTTGATACGCAAAGACCGCCACCGGGTAGACCGAGCTGGTATTGGTCCAGCTCAAGGTGACAGCGGTCTGCTTGAGGTTAGACGTGGCGAGCCCAGAAACGGCCCCGACCGCGGCCAGCGTCACGCTCGTCCAGGCGGTCCAGTTGGAGGGCCGCCGGCCGGACTGCTCGGAGCGGGCCCGGACCCAGACCACCGTGCCCGGCACGAGGACCGAGGGCAGGTCGACCGCGCCGGTCGGGATCTCGCCGGCCGCATACTCCGCGTGGTTCAGGCCACCGGTCGGCGTGGTCGGTCCGGTGGCGTACTCCACGAGCACCCGAATCACGCCGCCGGCGTTCAACGTGGCCGCGTTGGTGATCGTATACTGGGCGATGCTCGAGGGGTTGGCGCTGTTTTGGGCGATCGTGATCGTCGGCAGCGTGGCCGGCTGATTGGCCAGCCCGGAGTCCAGCAGCCGAAGCACCGGCCCGGTCGGCGTCTCGGTCCGGCGCACGACCTGCATGATGCGGGCCCCGACCGTGCTCTCGCCGATCCGGTAGCCTTTATTCGGGAAGGCCCCGTGCTCGTAATAGACCTCATCGCCGACCTGCAGCGTGGCCGCGGTCGTACCGGCCAGCACCTCCGCATCCGACGCCTGACACCCGCGGCCAAACCGATCGAACAAAGAGACGGCCATGGCGTCCAGCTGCAGCTGGCTGTTCGGCGTCCAGTCGCCGGCCCCGTGGATCATGCCGGTTAGCCGGTACTCCACATTCCGCCCGGTGAAGACCGTCAGATTGGGGTCAATGTACTGGGCCGTCTGCCGCACTTCGGAGACCACGACCCCATCCGTCGGGACCTTGCCTTGCGTGCTTTGGGAATAGCCAGACGGCGAGGCCCCGCCCTTGGCATAGGGTGCCGCTTGGAACGCCTGTTGCGAGAGCGTAATGGCCGAGAGCGCGGTCGATTCGTCGAGGTCAAAGATCAGGCCGCTGCTCGAGCGGAGGCTAGCATTGGCGAGCGTGACGGTCGGTAGGTTGGCCGTCCGGATGCGCGAGGCAAAGAGCTCCTGATTGCCGGCGGTCGAGGTGCGGGCCGCGATCCCGAAGGGCCCGAAGATGGAGGCCTCGAGGAACTCGGTAATGATCGGCGCCTCGGTAAACCGGAAAGCCACCCGCACATTGTCGCCCACGAGCGCCTTCACGCTGGCGATCCATGCCCCACCCGTGTCGTACTGGATGCGGGCATTGGTCCAGATCGCCGTCACCAGGTCGACCGGATGCGCGTCGATGTAGAGTGGGCACCGCTCGGTCACGGTCGCGGTCGTCAAGCTGCAGTAGACGAACGCCCCGTTCGCGTGTGGACAGCTGGGCCAGTAGAGGTAGACGTTGCTGACGCCCAGTGCCTGATCCGCGGGCGTGACCGCATAGCCGGCAACGACCGCCCGCACGGCGGCCGCGTTGGTTTGGCTGGACCCGATCCACGCTTGGATGCCGCCGGCCACGATCCAGTCGGCCGTGGTCGGGTCATAGACGGTACTCGTGTACGCCGTGACAAACTGCGACCCGCCGCCCAAGGCGAACGGGTTGGCCTGCCGGTACGTCTCGATCGTGTTGGCGATGGTCTCATGGTTGACCTGCCGCCAGTCGCGGGTCGTCGGCGCATTGAGCCCGGGCTCGTAGCCTTCCACGAACTTGAGCTCGACATCATTGCCCGACTTGAACAGCTGATATTTCCACCCGCCGCGGGCCTTGACCGGGCCCCAGTCCGCGGTCACCGGGCCGCCGGTCAGGCAGCCGCGGATCGTGTAGCTGCCGAGGCTGCCGCCCTGGAAGATCGTCTGCGTCTGTTCTACCCGCCGCGTGTCACCAATGGAGACCGCGTACCGCATCGGCGAAATGAGCCGGATGCCGAGCACATAGCCCGAGATGAGCGGCGTCCACGCCCCGCCGTCCGTCCGGATGTCCAAGATGGCCCGGCGCGAGAGCAGCTGCTGCCGGAACGTGGCATCCTCGAGGACGTTCGTCAGGACGCGGATGGTCCCCGTGCCATCGGTGCCCGTGTTGGCGTCGACGATCTCCACCGTATAGCTGCCGGTCCGCACCGACCCGGTGATCGGGTCGACCTCCTGCCCGTCGCCGCTCGGCGCGTCCGCGAGGTAAGGATTGGTGCCGGACGCCACGGACGTAATCACCAGCGCGTCGGTCGTCGGATTCGGAACGGCGACCGTGGAGGCGACCTTGATGCTAAGACGGTACTCGAGGAGGCTGGCCGGCATGGATCAGGCGTCAGTCGTAGAGGCAGAGCATATCCGCCCCGCTCAGGTTGATGAGCGACAGCGACAGGCTATAGGTCAGGAAGGTGGCATCCTGAAACGCCAGGCTGATGTCGCCCTCGGGGTCGATAGCGCAGGTGCTATAGGTCCGCGAGCTCAGGTCGCCCGTCGTGACGGTACAGGTGCCGCCCCCCTGCAGGTGCCGGATCAGCCGAAGGATGGTGGCTTGGCTGGTATTCGGGATGTCCCGCATCTCAAACGTGGCGCCGTAGTCGATCCGGAACGTGAAGCTATACGGCGTCCCGCTGGCCAATGCCGTGGCTCGCTCGCCGATCCGGCGCGTGAACGGCACCCACGAGGCAAAGCGCGAGCCGACGCCGCCGGCCGTGGCCGTCAGCCCGTTGTCGAGCGTGGCGCTCGTGCCGTCGTTGAAGGTGATCGAGGCCATCAGGCACTCCCTCGCCGCTGGGCGTTTCGCATCAGCTCCTGCATCTGCCGCTGCGCCGCGGGATCATTCGGTCCCACGATCGTGACATTCATGGGCGCCATGGCCGCGATCGTGGCCGAGGAGCCGGCTGCGGTCGGGCCATAGCTCAGGGTCGGCAGCGTCATCGCCCCCGTCACGCCCATGGATGGCGCACTAAAGGCACTTCCTGCACCTGTCGCGGCTCCGCCACCGAAGGCCGCGGAGGCCGCCCCTTTCATGGCCGCGCCGATCGCAATCATGCCAATGCCGGCAGCCACGAGACCTTGTGGGCTCAAGGTCAGCAAGGCAATCCGCACCTTTTCCATCAATGCCCCGATCGGAATCAGTGACGATCCAAACTGAATGAGCATGGAGCCCAATCCGGAGAGCATCGTCTTGGTCAGCGTCTTGAAGCCTTGCGTTATACTGCCGGTCGCAATGGCCGCTTCAATGCCGGCGGCAAATGAATCGACCATGACATCCTTGAAGGCCGTCGCGATAGCAGTGGCGAAATCGGTCATCTCGGCCAGATAGGTCGATGCGGCCACGCCCATGAAATCCGTGGCGCCCGGCTTGAGCAACGCCTGCAGCTTGGCCTTGTCGAATGTGATCGGCTTGGGTCCGAGCGCGGCCTGCACCGGCATGGATGTGGACTGCGCCGTCATGCGCTCGATATCAAACGTGACTGGCTTAAGGCTGTTGAGCTTGAGCTCGGTCCGCATCTCATCCGTCAGCTCTTTCTTGGCCGCGGCCACCTTCCGCGTGGCCGTTTCCTCCTTAGTCAGCCCAAGGATGATGTTCTCCTGCTCGGCCTCGTACTGCTGCAGCACCTTCATATAGGCGCGGTACTCGTCCCCGCTCATCGTCAGGAACGCCTTGATCTCCTCGAAGAGGACGCCGGCGTTGAGCCCGAAGAGCTGAATGGCCTGCCGTACACTGGTCAGGGCGTTGTTCAGGACGTTGAGCGCCTTGATGATGAACTCAATGGCGCCGACCACGCCCTCGGAGGCGCTCTCGGAGATCTCAAACAGCTCGCCGAAGGCATTGCCCAGCCGGGCGATGGCGCCGCCCAAGGTCTTGCCGGCTGCCTCCGCGGAGCCGCCGAACTGCGTCTCGAGCTCCTTGAGGATGATGGTCTGGGCCTCGGCGAGCTGGTTGGTCTCCACCAGCGAGGCGATCATCGCCTTCTGATCTTCCGAGAACTGGATGCCGGACCGCGCCAGCGCGGCGATGCCATGGATCGGATCGTTAAGTGCCTTGCCCACTTGAATCGTGGCGCCTTGCAGGTCGGTCCCCATGGCTTGCGCCACATCCGCGATCGCCTTGGTGGCCCGAGGGAAGATGTCGCCCTGCACCTTGGTGAAGGTGAGGAGCAGCGACTGCGAGGCCGTGACGGCATCGTCCGCAAAGACGGTCGTCTCCTGCAGCGCCCCGGCCATGGCATTGAGCTCGTCCACCGACTGGCCGGCCACGTTGCCCGTGCTCTTGAGCGCGGCCTGCAACTGCGCCTGCGCGAACTGCGCCGCGGAGGTCTCGTCGATCAGCTTCTTGAAGAACGTGCCGGCCGCGGCCAAGGTGGCCAGATTCTTGAGGCTACCCTTGAGCTCGCTAACGGCATCGTCCAGCGCCGTGGCATTCTTCTCGGACTCCTTGAAGGACCGGCCGAGGCTCTCGACCGCGGCCTTGACCGCGGCCCCGCCCTCCTCCTTGAGCTTGAGACTCAGCGCAAAGACGTCCACGTTATCCTCCTGCGGGTTGCGCCCGGAGCCGGGCCTGTTCCATCTGGTCGGCCAGTGTCAGCAGCCTCGAGCGGGTCGACTCGAGCATGGTGGAGAGCCGCCCGGCCGCAGCAAGATACCGCAGCTCCGCCTGCTGCAGCTTGGCCGGCTCATGGAAGGCCACGGCCACGAGGCCGGCCAGATCGGTCCGCTCGCCCATCCGCTCAACCGCTGCCTCTCGCTGCATTCGGGCCACCTCCTGCCAGGTCCACAAGGTCAGCGCGAAGGACTCCGCGGCCACCGCTCGCACCGGCTGCCCGGTCCGGGTCGCCGTCTCCACTACCACCCGCCCGACAAACTCCGCGGCCGATCGCGTCAGCTCGACGCCTCGACCGCCTCCCCGTTTCCCGCCGGCTCGGCGTCCTTGGCCACCTGCGCCGCGATCATCTGCTCGACCTCGGTAATCTGGCCGCGGGACAATTGAATGATGGCCGCGATCTGTTCGACCGACAGCCGCTCCCGTTCGGACTTGGTGAGGTCCGGCACAAGGGGCCCGAGGATCTCGAGCAGCGCCCCAAGCATGGCCACACCGGAGGCGTCAGCCTCCTGCACGACCGCGATGCGGTGCGCTGCAGCACCGGTCAGGGGAAAGACAACCACCTCGCGGCCGGCCAGCTTGACGCGAGGCAGCCGCGAGGTGTTGATCAGGGCATCGAGGTCGATCATCGTCATCGGAGCAGGTCCTCAGGACAATGGGAAAGGCGCAACAGGCGCCGGCGATTAGATGGTGGCGATGTACTCGATCCGGTACGGCGCGTCTCCGACGTTGGCTCCGGAGACCGACATATCGAGGCGGGCCTCGATCTCGAGGGCGATGGCGACCTCCTGCCCGTCCTGCGAGGTGATGTCGTACTTAGTTAGGAGCGCGGCCGGGAACCGGACCTGCACATAGGCCCCCGACCCGCGGAGCCAGATGGCCCGCACGTCGGTCAGGTAGTCGCCCGAGGCGAGGAAGGACCCCGCCCGCTTGGGCAGGTAGGAGGTCGACCCCGTCCACGAGCCCGAGGCCGTGACGCTGGCGCCCGGTTCGATCTGCGTGGCATTGGTGGTCGATAGCTGGATCACGGTGCCGGTGATCTTGGGCATCTGGTTGCCCTTGCGGTCCAGCAGCCGTACCGGCGACCGCTTGCCGTCAAAGGTGACGTTGAGGTACTCGATGCTGGGGTCGAACTTGAGGCCGCCCTGAAAGGCCCCGAAGACCGTGGCGCCAACGTAGAGGACACCCGAGTCGACCATGACATCGCTCGGGAAGGTGCTGGTAAACCCAGTGAGAGGAGCGGTCATCGCGGGATCCTTCCGTTAGGGGGCAAAGGGTTGACAGAATATAGCAGACACGAACAGATCAGCCGGCGCGACTTGTCAAGACAACCGGCCAGAGGTACAGCGTATAGGTGGAGACCACAGCCACCGTCTGGGACTCGGCCGGCGTGGTGAACAGCGGGACCGTGGCCCGCGTCCGGGACCGGCTGACCATCAGGCCCGAGGCCTTGAAGGTCGTGGCGGTCAGGCACTGATCCACGAGATCCATCATCGACTCGACCAGCGGCAGCTGGGACTCCGGCTTGCCGAGCCCCTGCACCTCGAGGAGGGCCGTCTCCCGGTAGCCGTTATAGGCCGCCAGGCTGGTCCGGTTGAGCAGCAGGGTCAGGTAGGGAAAGATGGCCGGCTCGGGCTGGGCCCGGACGTAGATCCGTGGCTCCTGCCGGGCGTCCGGCTGCAGGAAGTCCACCAGCCGCTCATCCTGCGGACTGCTGTAGTCCAGCAAGGCCTGGCGGATCGTGGCGTAGATCTGGACGGTCGAGGCCGTGGACGGCAGCTCGAGGGCATTCGGAACCGTGTACCGCGGCTTGAGCTCCATCGTCAGGGCCTCCCCATCAATCGGGCCACCACGTAGGCGAAGGTCTTCTGCATCCGGTCCGCATTGGCCGTCGCGGTCGGGACCCAGATCTGCACCCGCTCAGGGTTCCGCGTGAAGATGTTTCGGTGGCCGAGCTCCCAGTAGAGGGCCTCAATCAGCTTGGTCCCAACTACGGTCTCCCAGCCGC
>Ga0315904_10010437_pt1 | contig 12012 bp, 13 predicted proteins | sample LakEriMetagenome_6_FD_203529 | JGI IMG/M metagenome (GOLD analysis project Ga0315904, IMG submission 203529) | Freshwater fungal communities from buoy surface, Lake Erie, Ohio, United States - Buoy 12 MA120 | ecosystem: Environmental > Aquatic > Freshwater > Lake | place: USA: Lake Erie, Ohio...
GCCGCCACGGATCGCCGCCTCGTGCCCTATGGTGCTCTGGTCGCGACCTTTCACACGGGTCTGGGCTGTCTCATGGGACCCTCGGTGCTCTACCTCGCGGTGAAATTCCTGGTGGGACACTGACCAAACCGATGAATCTCTACACGCTTTTGGAGTCTCGTTTTCCGCACGACCACAGTGCGATCTGCCTGGAGGTGCCGGGGGGACAGGATCGCACCTGGAATGAGCTGGCGCAGGGTAGTGCGCGTATCGCGGGCTGGCTATCGTCGCTGGACCTGCCACGGGGCGCACGGGTGGCCGCGCCGGTGGAGAAGTCCCCCGAGGGGCTGATGCTCTATCTGGCGACTCTCCGTGCGGGCTTTGTGTTTCTGCCGCTCAACACAGCCTACCGTGAGAGTGAGCTGGCGTATTTCTTTGGCGATGCCACACCGAGCGTGGTGGTCTGCCCGAGCAAAAATCTCTCCTGGATCGCACCGCTCGCCCAAGTCGTGGGGGCACGGATGGCGACGCTGGATGACGATCGCACGGGGAGCTTGTTGGAGGCGTGCGCGAGCTTTCCCGATACGTTTGCCACGGTCGAGCTGCCCGACATGGCGCTGGCATCGCTGCTCTACACATCGGGGACGACGGGGCGCAGCAAGGGCGCGATGCTGACACATGGCAACCTCGCATCCAACGCGCTCGCACTGCACGACTGCTGGGGCTGGAGTCGCGACGATGTGCTCTTGCACATGCTCCCGATCTTCCATATCCACGGGCTTTTTGTCGCAGCCAATGGGGCGCTACTCGCTGGGGCAAAGATGATCTGGCTGCCCAAGTTTGATGTAAAGGCGGCGATTGAGCACCTGCCACGCGCCACAATTCTCATGGGAGTGCCCACTTTCTACACCCGCCTGCTCACCGAGCCCACCTTCACCCAGGAGGTCTGCCAGAGCGTCCGCGTCTTTATCTCTGGCTCCGCACCGCTGCTCACAGAGACATTCACCGCGTTTCAAGAGCGCACGGGCCACACGATCCTGGAGCGCTACGGGATGAGCGAGACGGGCATCCTAACCTCAAACCCGTACTTAGAAACCGACGGCCCCCGCTGCGGCGGCACGGTCGGTCGGCCCTTGCCCGGCGTCTTGGTACGCATTCAGGGCGAGCCCGGCATGATCGAAGTAAAAGGCCCTGGTGTCTTTGTGGGCTACTGGGGGATGCCGGAGAAAACCAAAGAGGAATTCACCGACGACGGCTACTTCCGTACAGGCGATCTAGGCCACTTCGGTGGCGAGGGCATCCCCGGGGACTATGTCTCGATTGTCGGGCGCGGAAAAGACCTGATCATCTCCGGGGGCTTCAATGTCTACCCCAAAGAGATCGAGAGCGTTCTCGATACGCTCGATGGCGTCGAAGAGAGCGCCGTGGTCGGTGTTCCACACCCTGACTTTGGTGAGGTCGGGGTCGCTGTCTTAGTTGCCAAACCCGGCGCGACCCTTGACCCTGCCCCGATTTTCGCAGCGCTCAAGACGCAGCTTGCCAACTTCAAAGTCCCCAAACGCATTGTCGTGATAAACGAGCTACCGCGCAATGCCATGGGGAAAGTGCAGAAAAACCTGCTCCGAGAGCAGTATAAAGACGCGCTACGCTGAGGTTGCCCGCTCAAAGAGTGTAACCAGCTCGTTGGCATAGCTGTCCGTATCGAAGCCCTCGGTGGAGGCGATCTTTCCTGCTGCCAGATCAATGGCATTGCGAACCACCAGCGCCATCACACCGGGGGAGAACTCGCGAAACTCCCCGACTTCTTGTCCCCAGCGGAAGAAGTTCTCAAGGTCACAAAGCGATGCCTGGTGGGTGGCTGCCATCAGGGTCGGCAGAGGGCGTGCACTGGCGAGAATCTCCAGCAGAGCCACCAAGTGCTGGCGGCGTAGCTGCATAAACGCGAGGTTGGAGCGGATAATGGCTTCAAGTTTCTTGCGAGGTGTCGTCTCGGCGTCGATCTGTGGCCCCATGAACGTGCCAAATGCCTCAAAGATCGCCGCAGCCGTCTGCTCGATCAGCTCGTCTTTGCTCTTAAAATAATAGGAGATCACGCCCTTGCTCACCCCTGCCCGCTTGGCGATCTGTGCCAGCGATGCCTGGCCGTAGCCAAGGGTCGCGATGGTCTCAATCGTGCAGGCGATGAGCTGCGTGCGCCGCGCCTTCTCGATAAAAGACAGCTCTTCGGGAGCGCCAGGTTTATTTTCTGACCGCATGTTCAGAGTTTAGAACAAATCTCTTTGTTTTGCTAGTGGCCTCTGACCTCCTGCACACTCTGGAGCGAAAACTTCAGGTATATTTCTCGCATGAGCAAAGTAGCAAAATACATCGCAACTTTTGTCCTGGGGGGTGCTGCCGCTCTCGCACTGGCGCACCAGCAACCAACCCCGAACCCGGACTCCCAGTACCGTCTTGGGCCGGACTCCCTGCCACAAGAGGGCGTGCCCAAAGGCGAGATCCGTGGGCCCTTTGTGATCCAGAGCAAGGCTTACCCAGGGACGCAGCACACCTACTGGGTCTATGTCCCCGCCCAGTACGATCCCGCAGCTCCTGCCGCACTCATGGTCTATCAAGATGGTCAAGCGTTCAAGAACGAGAAGGGCGACATGCGGGCGCAGAACGTGATGGACAATCTTATCTACCGCCGCGAGATCCCCGTGATGATCGGGGTGTTTATCAATCCAGGGCGCACGCCGGAGCAGCCCGAGCCCAGCCCGAGTGACTGGGGCGATCGGACGACCAACCGTGGCACGGAGTACAACTCGCTGGACGATAAGTACGCCCGTGTGGTCACCGACGAGCTAATGCCCGCGCTGGAGAAAGACTACAATATCTCCAAAGACCCAGAGATGCATGGCATTGGCGGCTCCAGCTCGGGCGCGATAGCGGCGTTCACGGTGGCGTGGGAGCGACCCAATGCGTTTCGCAAAGTCCTGAGCAATGTTGGTAGCTTCACCAATATCCGGGGCGGCCACCAGTACCCCGATATCATCGCCAAGAGCCCCAAAAAGCCGATCCGTATCTATCTCTGTGATGGGCGCAACGACAACCGAGGGATGCGGGGCGGGGTCTACGACGAAAAGTGGGACTGGTTTTTGCAGAACGTGCGGATGCAGAAAGCCCTCACGCAGAAAGGCTACGACCTCAACTACACCTGGGGCATGAACAACCACGGACAAAAATACGGCGGTGCGATCATGCCAGACATGATGCGCTGGCTCTGGCGAGATGGCCCGGTCTCCACAGATCCCAAAGACATGGTCGAGCGTGGCTTCCGTGCGCCCGCAACGAAGAAAGACGCTGTAAAATAGCCCTATGAAACGAGTCGTAACTTTTGGTGAGGTCATGCTTCGCCTCTGCCCCCCCGGCTACCTACGCCTGCTCCAGGCCACGTCTTTAGAGATGACTTTCGGCGGTGCCGAAGTCAATGTTGCGGTCTCTCTAGCCCAGCTCGGTCTCGATGCAAGATTCATCACACGTCTCCCCAAGAACGATGTGGCGCAGGCCTTTATCAACCAAGTGCGCGGCCTCGGGGTAGACACCACCAAGATTCTCCGAGGTGGAGAGCGCATGGGCGTGTATTTTGTGGAGAAAGGTGCCTCGCAGCGGGCCTCGACGGTACTTTATGACCGGGCAAACAGCGCCATCGCCGAAATTTCTCCCGACGAGCTGAGCTGGGACGAGATCTTCGAGGGGGCAACAGCGTTCCACACCACCGGAATCACGCCCGCTCTCTCGGACAGCGCGGCGGCGGCGGCGATTGCGGGTGCAAAAGCGGCAAAAGCCAAAGGTATCTCGGTGAGCTGTGATCTAAACTACCGCAAGAAGCTCTGGAGCAGTGAGAAGGCCGGAAACGTGATGAGCGAGCTGATGCCCTACGTCGACTGGTGCATCGCCAACGAAGAAGACGCCGAGACGGTCTTTGGGATCAAGGCGGCAGACTCGAACCTCACCAGCGGCGCACTCTCCCACGACGGCTACATCGAGGTAGCGCAGAAGCTCACCGAGCGCTTCCCAAATCTAAAAGGCGTAGCCATCACCCTCCGCGAGTCCTACAGCGCCAGCCGCAACGGCTGGTCCGGGATGCTCTACACGAACAGCACCGCGCACTTTTCCCGTCACTACGATATTGATATCGTGGACCGCGTTGGCGGCGGCGACTCGTTCGCAGCGGGCCTGATCTACTCGCTCGTGAATGGGAAGTCAGCGCAAGAGTGCATCGAGTTCGCCATCGCCGCCAGCTGCCTCAAGCACTCCATTGTCGGCGACTTCAGCTACATCAAGCTCTCCGAGGTCGAAACCCTGCTTAAAGGCGATGGCTCCGGCCGTGTCCAGCGCTAGTAAATCTCCTCTCAGGGCTTCGGGAAAACGGGTATTTTTTGCCATCCTAGAGCCACCTTTATTTCGTGTCTTGAATTCTGTATAATCTCGCTGGAAGGATTATTGATTATGAAGGTTCTCTCTCTACTGGCACTCCTCTCTCTTCTCGTTGGCTTCCATTCTCCTGCACGGGCACAGAATGAAAACACGATCATTCTAGAAGAATTTCGCATGAAGCTGGTCAAGCCTGCTAGCTACACTCGCTCTGCTAAGGATGAAGTCTATCCTATGGTACTGGCTTTACAGTCTCCGGAAATTGATCGCTATAGCAATAGATTTACAAGCAACAGCACCTCTTTTACTTATAAGCTACTGGGGGGGATCTATCTGATCACCTCACCGAAACCTAAAACAGGTCTTCAAGAGCAAGTAGACAATGCTTTGCCAAGTGACCGTGATGTTGAAGCGATTGGCAAGCTAATCCCAGGGATGGCCATCGAGAAAAAAGCACAAATTACAGTGGGGGGGCGCAAAGCTCTCTCCGTTCTTGCCTCTTTGGACATTAGTAAGACACATGGGATTCAGGAAGAGGCCACGCTCCGACTGATTTTCATGGTCTATAAAAACACCCAAATGACCTGGCTTTTTGCCGGGATGAATGCCGACTTTGACAAGAGTGTGAAGGATTTTGAGAAAATGATCAATAGTATCCGTTTCCTTGACGATAAGCCGCTGACTGAAAAGCCTGCGACACCAGCGAAACCTGCTCCGAAAAAGGGCAGTGGTAAAGGGAAGTAGATGCTTCCCAAAGCTTGGCATGGGGTCTGGCGAGGAAGCTTGACCCTGCGCCCTCCTCTGAAAAACTTCCCGGAGACCCCGGCAATGGAGCTAAGGATCACCCCAAAGGAAAAAGATACCTGTAGCTGGGTGCTCGCCTACAGCGGCCAGCCCGAGCGCCGCTATGAGCTCCAAGGGTTTGCAGATAAGCCAGGCACCTTTATCCTCGACGAAAAAAATGGGATTCTACTTGATGCCGTGCTGGAAAATAACGAGCTGCTGACTGCCTTTGAAGTAGAAGGCAGGCTCTTGCTCACTCGCTATGTCCTCATCGCTTCCGGCATTCAGTATGAAACTCGAACCTTCCAGCGCGGTGAACTCGGCCCCCATAAAGTCGCAAGCTGGAAGTCCCAGAGCCTCCAAAGTACTCTGCTCAAGCGTTCCTAATGGAATGTACAGAAAGAGAGTTTAGTCAGGAAGACGAGTGACCACGTAAAAATTATTCATCTTACCTTCGAAATAGGCATGGTGCGTTTTAACTTTTATACCATTTGGTGGTTGGGTCATAGATTCAAGAAGCTCACGTGTGAAATACGTTTTATGTTCTTCAATCTCGCGCGGTGAAATAATTTTAAGTTTGAATGAAAGAAATTCCAGTACAGGTTTAGACCAGACCGAGGGGGTTGTCAAGATGACTTTGCCACCTGGTTTGACAATCCGAATGGAGTCATTGAGGATCTCAGCAGGATGGTCAATATGTTCCATAAATGCAAAGCTAACACAGAAGTCAACACTTGCATCTGGGAGTGCGATTGAGGTGATGAGAGGGGCTTTGACCAACTCAATCTCGGGGCTCAAGTCTTTTAAAAGTGCCTCATCGAGTAGTGGGTCTACCCCGAAGTAGCGAGCAAAAGAAATTCCTGATTTTTTCGCCGCGTGATAAAATCGCATCTTCGGCCCACAGCCAAGATCCGCGATGGAGAGTGGACGATCTTTGGATAATTCACCCAAGCCATGATGGAAACGAAACCAGCGTGCTACGGGTTCAAGAAGTTCTTCTGTCATTCAAGTCGTCATTATCCTGTATAAAGCTTGGGATTGTCAAGGCATGCCTATGATAAAATGCCCAGCAGATGCTCCCCGAGAAGAATGAGATGCGACTGCTGTCGCTTGCCGCTATTTTATATGTGGTGCTAGCGCTTCTCTTCTGGCCCCCCGTGACGACGACGATGGACGAGTCGGCGTACCTTAACTTTGCCTATGTTCTGCGTCAAGGCACATTCTACTCCGATGTCGCCCATGTCACGACAACCATGTATATCGCTGCAGGAGAGCACTTTACCATTAAGTACCCTCCGGGAATGTCGCTTTATCTGGCCAGCTTGAGTTTTCTGGGATGGCCCGTTGTCATGGGGGCAAATATCTTGGTGCACCTAACAACCTTTTTTGTTGTAGGGCGGCTCTTGCGGCATGTGGGTGCCTCTGCGCTTTTTGCCTTGCTTTTTTTATTCCATCCGACTGCGGTGATCTATAGCCGAACCCTGATGAGCGATCCTTTGGGGGGGCTTGCAATGGCAGTGGCCTTCTTGGCGTATTTGAAAGAGCGACCACTCTTTGCTGGTCTCGCGCTTGGAGCCGCTACACTTGTTAAGACGGCAAATGGCCTCATCGTTCCCCTGATGATAATGGGGATCGTACTGCCACTAATCTTCCCTTGGCGGCGATCTAGTATAAAGGAGCTACTTCAGCAAGCGCGTCCGGCGATCTTAATGGCGCTGGGAGCACTTCCCGGCGTGGTCATTGCGTATCTCTATCAGAGAATCATTCAACAGGGGGGCTGGGCTAAGTACAGTGGCCCTGGACAGTTCACCCTCTCGTACTTTGTAAATCACTTTCCATTTTACATGCTGGCGACCGCAGTGATTTTTCCGGGAATGATTGCCGCACCCCTGCTGTATCGTGGAGCAGGTGCGTGGGTTTTACGCATACCGATCCTTGGTATCTTGCTGTTCTACAGTGCTTACTATTTTTTAGATGCGACAGGGTCGAAAGTCGAGTCTTTTATTATTGGGCAGCGATTCTTGTTAGCGATCTTGCCCCTGTTTATTGTTGCTTATGGGAAAGTTCTCACGGACTTCTTAGCGCCTCGGCTTTCACCACGCCAGTGGCTTATCTTGGCTGTCGTGACTGGGGCGTTGCTTTTTCTGGCGACAGCAGCGGTTCACTGGCGTCACCAGAAAATGCTGCGGACGCTAGAGAGCCTGCGTACTGATATTGGTCGGGAGGTGCCTGAGGCTGCGGAGCTAGTGTGTACGGTGCATATTGGCAAGCTCCTCCACCCCGCATGGACAGGCCGTCGGCTTTATGATTCGATAAACGGCGAAGAGGATGGCTTGAAAGTTATCTCGCAGCGCTTAAGTGTCGGGTCAGAGCCGGTCTATCTGGCGCTGTGGAGCCGTGAGTACCGTGCAGAGACGCCGCGTGAGCAAGCGCTCTGGAAAGCGGTTCATGAGAGGTTTAAAGTGCGCGATGTGCCCGACCGCTCGCACGATGGGCTCCAGCTCACGCAGATTCTCGCGGAAAAGCTGTCCGTACGATAAAATACTCCTCGCCTGCGGTGTTTGCAAGCGAGAAGGCGCTGTCGCTGAGTGAAGAGAGTTTTGTGGGGGGAAAGTGATGGGCGATAGTAGAGCATTTTTAAGTCTGACACGGGAAGCGCCGAAAAAGCGTGCGGTGAGTGAGCGAGTTCGGGACTGGTCGGAGGTCTATCTGCCGATGGCTCCGGAGAAGCTTCGTGCTCAGGCATCGCGCTGCATGGACTGTGGCGTTCCATTCTGTCATAGTGGTTGCCCGCTGGGCAATCTTATTCCCGATTGGAACGATCTGGTCTACCGAGGGCGCTGGCAGGAGGCACTTGTCGCCCTGCATGCCACCAATAACTTCCCCGAGTTCACCGGACGGCTCTGTCCTGCTCCGTGTGAAGATGCCTGCGTTTTGGCGATTAACGACAAAGCAGTGACGATCAAGACGGTTGAGCAGCGCATCATTGACCATGGGTTTGAAGAAGGCTGGGTTGTGCCAGAGCCGCCGCAGAACCGCACGGGCAAGCGCGTGGCCATTATTGGCAGTGGTCCCGCAGGTCTGGCGGCAGCGCAGCAGCTCAATCGGGCGGGGCACTGGGTAAAAGTTTTTGAGCGCGATGACCGTCTAGGCGGGCTAATGCGCTACGGCATCCCCGACTTCAAGATGGACAAGTTCGTGCTAGATCGCCGTCTCAAGCAGCTCGAAGACGAAGGCATTGTTTTCTGCACGGGGGCCAATGTCGGGGGAAATGTGACCGTCACCGAGCTGCGCCGCGACTTCGATGCGGTGCTTCTCTGCACGGGAGCGCTCGCTCCACGAATGCTAGATCTTCCTGGTGTGGAGCTAAAGGGTGTTCACTATGCCATGGACTATCTCGTGCCGCAGAACAAGCGCAAAGCAGGCGATAGTTTGCCCGTAATAGATGCTAAAGACAAGCATGTTGTGATTATCGGTGGTGGCGATACGGGGGCAGACTGCTACGGCACCGCGACGCGGCAGGGGGCAGCATCGGTGACCCAGTTCCAGATCCATCCTGAGCCGCCGGTGGACATGCCCGAGCTGAATCCCTGGTGGCCTCAGCCTGCCCATATCCTCAAAAACGGCCCCGCACACGAAGAGGGCGGCGAGCGGGCGTGGGGGGTTCATACGACGCACTTCGAAGACGATGGCAAGGGGCATGTCAAAGCGCTGCACGCGGTACAAGTCGAGCGCATTGAGCGGGCGGAGGGGGGACGTCGCATCGTGCCCGTCCCAGGATCCGAGACGATCTACCCGGCGGATCTGGTACTGGTTGCTATTGGCTACACCGGGCCGGAGCGCTCGCCGCTCACGCAGTTCGGGGTCGAGCTGGATGCGCGCGGGAATGTGAAGGTGGATGAGGACTACATGTCGGTCAATGTGCCCGCGGTCTTTGCGGCAGGTGACTCACGTCGTGGCCAGAGCCTGATTGTCTGGGCAATTGCGGAGGGCCGCGAGGCGGCGCATGGGGTAGATCAGTACCTCATGGGAGTCTCCCGCTTACCACGAACGAGCGTCAAATAAATTATTTTTGGTCAAGCTCTTGCGCCATGTCAGAATAGGTGGTTAGATGCATACGTGCTTTTTTGTGGGTACAGCCTTCTATCCACAAACCTCCCTATGACAGCTCCAGTTCTGCCCGGCCCGGTTCGTTCCGCTTTTGGCTCCTGTTCCTCTGTTATCTGTGTGTCGCATAAAAACTAACATGAGGGTTATCAGGAGACGCAAATGCGTATCTTCGTTGGGGGTCTTTCGTACTCCACAAATACTGAGGGGCTTCGCAGCCTCTTCGCCGAGATGGGCGAAGTCACCGATGCTACTGTTGTTTCGGATCGCTTTTCTGGCGAGTCCAAGGGCTTCGGTTTTGTCGAGATGCCCAATGCTGCCGAAGCACAAAACGCGATTGCCAAGTACAATGGCTACTCTTTAGACGGACGCAGCCTGTCTGTCAACGAGGCTCGTCCTCGTGAAGAGGGTGGTCGCTCCGGTGGCGGCGGTGGTCGCTCCGGTGGCGGTGGTGGCTACGGCGGCGGTGGCGGCGGTCGCTCCGGCGGCGGCGGTGGCTACGGCGGTGGCGGCGGTGGAAATCGCTGGTAGCTTCGGCTCCAAACTAAAAAAAGCAGGTTGCCTTTGGGCAGCCTGCTTTTTTTACTATTGTACGCGAAGTAGGTCTACAGACGGATATGGTCTGCGTAAAATCCACCCTGCGCCCGATGCGGCGCGGTCTTGATCTGACCTACAATACAAACATCATGAGGACAGCGAGTTTTGAGAATGCGGTTCTGCCCCACCGCGAGAACCTGATGCGTTTTGCACTGCACCTAACCCACGACACGGCAGATGCCCAAGATCTGGTGCAGGACACCCTTCTGCGGGCCTACACCCGTTTCTACCAGCTTCGTACCCAAGACGCGACCCTGGCATGGCTGCGCTGCATTCTGCGGAGCATCTTCCTCCATAAAATTCAGCGCAAGCGCCGCGACCGTGAAGGCACTAGTGAGATCGCCGAGTGGGAGTCCACACGCGAGTTTGTCGGCCCTGAGAAGCGCGCCATTGATGGTGTCGAGGCCAGCACAGTGCTAGATGCTGTCCAGACCCTGCCCCCCAGCTACCGAGATGTTCTACTGCTGACCATTGCGGAGCTGAGCTACAACGAGATCGTCGAGCGCACCGGGCTTCCCATGGCGACCGTCAAGGCCCGCATCCACCGCGCCCGTAAGATGGTGCAAAAGCAGCTTGTGCTGGCCTAGGGGAACTTTTACAGGATATTGACAAGTACTAGAAGTCATGATATTCTGCACAGATGCAGGGCACCTTTACGGTACCCTGCTTTTTGTTGCCCGCAGTGAGTTCGAGGAGAAATGATGGCAAGTACAACCGCACAGCAACCGTCGGAGCCCGCAAAAAAGGCACCGCGTCCGGGTTTACAGGAGTATCTGAAGGGGGTTCGGCATGAGCTGAAGTCACCGCAGACCCACTGGCCCACTCGCCCCGAGCTTATCAAGATGACACAGATCGTTCTTCTGTTGATCACGGTTGTCGCCATCTACTGTGGCGGGCTAGATTTTATTTTGTCCCAGATCACCGAACGGGTGATACCGCACAAATAGGAAGCGTTTAAAAAGGCAGCACGATGCAGCGACACTGGTACGCGGTTCATACTTACTCGGGCCACGAGATGAAGGTCAAGATGACCATCGAGAAGCGTGCGGAGACGATGGGGCTCCGGCAGAAGCTTTTCCGCATTCTCGTCCCGACGGATACCGAGACCCGAAATCGGGGCGGCAAGAAGACAGAGTACAAGCGCAAGGTCTTCCCCGGCTATGTCTTGATTGACATGGTTCTGGACGATGACACGTGGTACTTGATCAAGAGCACGACGGGGGTTACGGGCTTTGTTTCGTCGGGAAACAAGCCGGTTCCGCTCCAGGATAAAGAAGTTCGAGACATCTTGGATGCTCTCGATCCTAACAATGCGGCCTCACGGCCCAAGAAGATCTGGGAGAAGAACCAGGTGGTCCGAGTCAACTCGGGGCCGTTTGCGGACTTCACTGGCAAGATCGAGGAGGTCAACGATACGAAAGAGAAGGTCAAGGTAATGATCTCGCTCTTTGGACGTGACACGCCGGTTGAGCTGGACTTTAACCAGATCGAAAAGATTTAACTCCCTAGCCCCCGCCCAGCGGGGGAAGAGAGGGTTAAAGTAGGAGGCGGGGCTTGCCAAAAGACCCGCCGCTAACACTACGGAGAAAAGAAAATGGCAAAAAAAGTTGTGGGCGTCGTTAAGCTGGCGCTCAATGCAGGGAAAGCAACTCCTGCACCTCCCGTTGGTCCGGCCCTTGGTGGGTACGGAATCAACATGATGGAGTTTATCAAGGGCTACAACGCCAAGACCGCTGACATGGCGGGCTCGATCGTGCCTGTGGTAATCACCATCTACGATGACCGCTCGTTCGTCTTCGAGACCAAGACCCCGCCTGCGTCCGACCTGCTCAAAAAAGCGGCGGGTGTACCGTCGGGCTCGGGTAAGCCCAACACCGTCAAGGTCGGCTCTATCACCAAGGCGCAGCTCAAAGAGATCGCAGAGAAGAAGCTTCCTGACCTGAACACCAACGATGTGGATGCGGCGATGAGCATTATCGAAGGCACGGCCCGCTCTATGGGCGTGACGATCACGGACTAACGGAGAAAATCAATGCGAAAACAAGACCGAAAGCATGTCGTCTCCGCGCGCTTCAAGACCGAAGCCGCGAAAGTGACCAAGAACACCCAGTACGAGCCACTTGCCGCCCTTGA
>Ga0315904_10010441_pt1 | contig 12005 bp, 12 predicted proteins | sample LakEriMetagenome_6_FD_203529 | JGI IMG/M metagenome (GOLD analysis project Ga0315904, IMG submission 203529) | Freshwater fungal communities from buoy surface, Lake Erie, Ohio, United States - Buoy 12 MA120 | ecosystem: Environmental > Aquatic > Freshwater > Lake | place: USA: Lake Erie, Ohio...
ACGCCGGGCTCACCCGCCCCGCGATCGGCACCATCTTCCCGACCAAGGGACAGCCCGTGCTGGTGCTCGATGTCGGCGCCAACGTCGACTGCGCCGCCGAAGAACTGGTACAGTTCGCGCGCATCGGGACGGTGTACGCGCATGCCTTGCTCGGCCGCGAGAACCCGGCCGTCGGTCTGCTGTCCATCGGGGAAGAAGCCGAGAAGGGCAATCTTGCCGTTAAAGACGCGCATCAGCGGCTCCGCGGCGCCGGCCTCAACTTCCTCGGCAACGTCGAAGGACGCGACATTCCGCAGGGCGCCTGCGACCGCGGCCCCATCGATGTCGTCGTGTGCGACGGCTTCACCGGCAACATCCTGCTCAAGTTCATGGAGAGCATCGGGCCCATGCTCATCGGCCTGGTGTCGCAGGTGGCCGGGCTCGATGCGCGCGAGATCGCCGGGTCGCTCAAGCAACTCGACGTGGACGAATACGGCGGGGCGCCGCTGCTCGGTGTGCGCGGCGTCTCTATCATCTCGCACGGGAAGAGCTCTCCTCGTGCCATCATGAACGCCATCAACGTGGCGGTGCGTGCATACGAGTCGGGAATGACCGACGAAATCGGCCGCCGGCTCGCCGAGTCGATGCCGCAGGCCACAGCCTCCGGAACCGCCTGATGAAGCGCCCCTTCTCGTACATCGCCGGCACCGGCCACGCCGTACCGGCCAAGGTGGTGACCAACCACGACATCGCCGCGATGGGCGTGGACACGAACGACGAGTGGATCGTCGAACGCACCGGTATCCGCCAGCGTCACATCTGTGAGCCGGACGAATCGCTCGCCTCGCTGTGCGCGAAGGCCTCGCAGCAGGCGATGGCGAAGGCGGGGGTCACGGCCGGCGAGATCGACGTCATCATCGTCGGTACCGCATCCCCTGATCATCTGCTTCCCTCTCAGGCCGTCGAAGTGCAACAGGTCCTGGGCGCCTCCCGCGCCGCGGCCTTCGACGTGGCGTCTGCCTGCTCCGGATGGCTCTACGGCGCGATCGTGGGCGATTCCATGATCGCCAGCGGCTCTGCCGACACGGTGCTGGTCATCGGCGCAGAAAAGCTCAGCGCCATCGTCGATTGGACCGATCGCAACACCTGCATTCTCTTCGCCGACGGCGCCGGCGCCACGGTGCTGCGCCGCGCAAAGGGCGAGAAGCGCGAGAAGGGGATTCTCTCCACCTTCATGCGCTCCGACGGCGCGCTCGCCGAGCTGCTCTGGCGCCCCGCTGGTGGCGGGGCCGAAAAGTATTCCCCCGATGCGCCGGGCCGCGCCTGCATTCAGATGGCTGGCCGCGAGGTGTTCAAGCACGCCGTGCGCTCCATGGCCGAAGCGACTGACCGCGCACTCGACAGCGCGCGCCTCACGGCCGCCGATGTGGATCTGCTCATTCCGCATCAGGCCAACGTGCGTATCATCGAGGCCACGGCGAAGCACGCCGGCATCCCGATGGACAAGGTGTTCGTGAACGTCGATCGCTTCGGCAACACGTCCGCCGCGTCCATTCCCATCGCGCTCAACGACGCCATGGAGCAGGGGCGCATTCGCGAGGGCAGCACGGTGTTGTTCGCCGCCTTCGGCGCGGGCTTCACGTGGGGCTCCGTGGTCGCCCGCTTCTGACCCCGGCGCGGCCCGGCGCGTACGGCGCGGGCCGCTGATCATCGACCTCTCGCTTCACGATCGTCATGGCATACGTATTCCTGCTCCCCGGTCAGGGTTCGCAGAAAGTCGGGATGGGCAAGGATCTGTACGAAGCCTTCCCCGCCGCGCGCGATGCGTTTCACCTGGTGGATGACGCGGTCGGTGCCGCCCTGTCGACGCTGGCCTTCGAGGGACCGGCCGACGAGCTCACGCGCACGGTCAACGCGCAGCCGGCACTGTTGGCGCACAGCGCCGCCGTGTGGGCGGTGATTCGTGAAGTCGTCGGCGATCGCATCGTCGGCGCCGCCGGCCACTCGCTCGGGGAGTTCTCGGCGTACCATGTCGCCGGTACGCTTGATCTCGCGGCCGCCGCCCGCATTGTGCGCCGCCGCGGCGCGCTCATGTACGAGCAGGGCGTGCAGCGGCCGGGCGCCATGGCCGCCATTCTTGGTGTGCTGACCGCGTCCATCGACGACCTGTGCGTGCAGGCCACCGCCGAATGCGGGCTGGTCGTACCGGCCAACTACAACAGCGAAGAGCAGGTGGTCATCTCCGGCGAAGTCGCCGGGGTTGAACGCGCCATGGAGCTGGCCAAGGCGGCCGGCGCCAAGCGCTGCCTGCCGCTGCCGGTGAGCGGCGCCTTCCACTCGCCGCTCATGGCCCCCGCGGTCGACGGGCTTTCGCAGGCCTTGCAGGCCGAAACCTGGCACGACCCCAAGGTACCCGTGGTCGCCAACGTGAATGCCGAAGCGGTTACGGCCGCCGATACGGCGCGCGAGTTGCTCCTGCAGCAACTCACCGCGCCGGTGCAGTGGACCCGCGTCATGCGCACGCTCGCCGAGCGTTTCCCCGACGCCACCTTCGTCGAAATCGGCAGCGGGGCGGTGCTCACCGGGCTGGCGCGTCGCATCGCGCCATCGGTGAAGACGATGGCCGTCGGCACGGTCGCCGAAGTCGAGAAGTTCATCGAGTCCATCCCCTCCAACTCCTGACAGGCGCACCGTTTATGGCGGCTGGTATGCGAATCGATCTCACCGGGCGCGTGGCGCTCGTGACCGGCTCCACCCGTGGCATCGGCCGCGCCATCGCGACGGCTCTCGCCAGCGCGGGGGCCCGCGTGGCGGTCACCGGCCGCGATCAGGGCAAGGCCGACGATGCGGCGGCTGAGATCGCCGAGGCGACGGGTGTGGAAGTGCGGGGCTACGCGGCCGACGTCTCGGAGGTCGCCCAGGCCACCGCCCTCGTCGAGCGCGTGGAGAAGGATTTCGGGCAGCTCGACATTCTGGTGAACAACGCCGGCCTCACCCGCGACAACCTGCTCATGCGTCTCAAGGACGACGATTGGGACGCGGTGCTGAATGCGAACCTCCGCGGCGCCTTCGCCACATGCCGTGCGGCATCGCGCGGGATGATGAAGCGTCGCTGGGGCCGAATCATCAACGTGGCCAGCGTCGTTGGGCTCATCGGCAACAAGGGACAGGCGAACTACGCGGCCAGCAAGGCCGGGCTGATCGGCATGACCAAGTCGATTGCCAAGGAGCTCGCCTCGCGCAACATCCTGGCGAACGTCATCGCGCCGGGATTCATCGAGACGGACATGACAGCGGCCATGACGCCCGAGGCACGGGCCACCATGAGCGCCGGTATTCCGCTCGAGCGGCTCGGCACCCCCGACGACATCGCGGGCATGGTGGTGGTGCTGGCTTCCGACCTTACCGGTTATGTGACCGGGCAGGTCCTGGTGGTGGACGGCGGCCTGGTGATGTAATCCGGCGTCCGGGGGGCCTTTCATGCCGGTTTGTCCCGGCAGGCCCTCCCTGTGACGCCGTGCCATGGCTAAGTTCCCCATTCTCACTTCAACTACTTCAGAGGAACCGTTCCCATGTCGGATAACGCGTCGAAGATCAAGGACATCATCGAGAAGGAACTCGGCGTTGAGCGCGAGAAGCTCACCCCCGAGGCGAGCTTCATCGAAGACCTCGGCGCCGACTCGCTCGACATCGTCGAACTGGTGATGGAGTTCGAGAAGGAATTCAACATCGACATCCCGGACGAGGATGCTGAGAAGCTGCGCACCGTGGGTGACGCCATCGCGTACCTCGAGGCGAAGGTCGCGGGCTGATGCGCCGGCGGGTCGTCGTCACGGGTCTTGGGGCGATCACGCCCGTCGGTAACGACGTGGCGACGACCTGGCAGTCACTGCTGGGCGGAGTGTCGGGCGGTGCGCTCATCACCAAGTTCGATGCGTCGGACTTCAAGGTGAAGTTCGCCTGCGAGGTGAAGGGCTTCGATGTGGGCCAGTACATGGACCGCAAGGAAGCCAAGCGCGCCGACCTGTTCACCCAGTACGCCATGGCCGCCTCGGTGCAGGCCATGCGTGATGCAGGGCTGGATCAGGGCGGCTACGTTCCTGAGAATTTCGGGGTGATCATCGGCAGCGGCATCGGCGGTCTGGCCACCATGGAAGACCAGCACTCGGTGCTCATGCAATCGGGGAACCGGCGCATCTCGCCGTTCTTCATCCCCATGTACATCGCTGACATCGCGGCCGGCGTGGTCTCCATGCGCTTCAACGCCAAGGGCCCCAACTTCGCCACGATGTCCGCCTGTGCCACGAGCGCGCACGCCATCGGCGAGGCGTTCCGCACCATCTCGTACGGCGACGCCGACGTGATGCTGTGCGGCGGCACCGAGGCCTCCGTGTTGCCCATGGCCATCGGTGGCTTCGGCAACATGACGGCGCTTTCCGAGCGCAACGATTCGCCATCGACCGCATCGCGTCCGTTCGACGCCACGCGTGACGGGTTCGTCCTCGGCGAAGGAGCCGGTGTTGTGGTGCTCGAGGTGCTCGAACACGCTTTGGCACGCGGCGCCCGCATCTATGGCGAGGTGGTGGGGTACGGCGCCACGGGTGATGCGTACCACCTCACGGGGCAGCCGGAAGCCCACGAAGGGCTGCAGCGGGCCATGCGCAAAGCCATGGCCGACGGCAAGGTAGCCCTCACCGACGTCGGGTACATCAATGCGCACGGCACGTCGACGCCGCTCAACGATCCCAATGAGATCAAGGGCATCAAGGCGGTATTCGGCGAACATGCGTACGCGCTGTCCGTCAGTTCGACCAAGTCGGCCACCGGGCACATGCTCGGCGCGGCTGGCGGGGTGGAGTTCATCGCCTGCGCGCTGGCCATGCGCGACGGTATGATTCCTCCCACGATCAACTACAGCACCCCCGATCCGGAGTGCGATCTCGACGTGACGCCGAACACGCCCAAGGCGCGTACGGTGGAAGTCGCGCTCTCCAACAGCTCCGGCTTCGGTGGCCACAACGTCTCGATCGCGCTCCGACGCTGGCACGGGTAAGCCCGTCGGGGCGTTTATCGAGGTGACGCGCGGCATGCTGCCGCGCCGAAGCCCGGATATGTCCTGATGCCGCTCGCAGTACCGTTCCACCTCGATACGCTGCGCGATCCCGCGCTGCGCCCCATCGGCGAAAAGCTGATCCGTGGCGAGCGCCTGTCTATCGCCGACGGAATCACTCTCTACACGAGTCCCGACCTGTTGGGAGTCGGGGCGATGGCCGACGCCGCCAATAGCGCGCGCCACGGTGACCGCGTCACCTTCGCGGCCAATCAGCACATCAACCCCACCAATATCTGCGTGCTGCGGAAGACCTGTGTCTTCTGCGGCTACGCGCGCCTGCCGAAGGAAGACGGCGCGTATCGCTACTCCCTCGAGCAGGTGCTGGCCGAGTCCGACCGTGCCGACGGGACCATCACGCGCGAGTTCCACATCGTCGGTGGGCTCGATATGCAGGCCGGCCTCGAGTACTACACGACGATGTTCCGCGCGCTCAAGGCGCGGCATCCGCAGGTGCACATCAAGGCGCTCACGGCCGTGGAAATCGCGCACATCGCGCGCATCGAGAAGATGAGCCGCGAGGATGTGCTGATCGCGTTGCGTGAGGCGGGGCTCGACACGATGCCTGGCGGCGGGGCGGAGACGTTCAGCGCTGCCGTACGCGAACAAATCGCCGACAAGAAGCTGGGCGGCACCGACTACATCGACGTACACCGCGCGGCGCACAAGCTCGGCATTCGCTCCAACTGCACGATGCTCTACGGCCATGTGGAGACCATCGAGGACCGGATGCAGCATCTCGACATGCTGCGCACGCTCCAGGACGAAACGGGCGGGTTCCTTGCGTTCATTCCGCTGGCGTACCACCCGGACGACAATGAGCTCGGCGTAACGCTCGGCCGTCAGGGCACCAGCACCACGGGCGCCGACGATCTGCGCAATCTCGCCGTGGGGCGTCTCTTTCTCGACAATTTCGAGCACATCAAGACGCACTGGATCATGGTCACCACGCCGGTGTCGCAGATCGCCCTGCACTTCGGGGTGAACGACATCGAGGGCACGGTGGTGCGCGAGAAGATCTACCACGCCGTGGGCGCCAGTACGCCGCAGGGGATGACACTGCCGCAGCTGCTGCAGCTCATCCGCGGATCGGGCAAGCAGCCGGCCGAGCGGGATTCGTTCTATCGCGTCATCCGGGAGTTCGCTCCCGACGATTCCGGCGAGGGTATCACCGCGCCTGCCGACGCACTCACCGCGACCGCGTCCTGATCATGTCCACCACGGGGCGAGACACACTGCGCGTCGGGCGCATCCGCTACATCAACTGCTACCCGGTTTACGGGGCCATCGAGCGCGGCATCGTGCCGCTCGCGGGCGAGTTGGTGGACGGTGTGCCGACCCAGCTCAACCGCCTCATGGCCGCCGGCGACATCGACATCAGCGTGGTCTCGGCGGTCGAGTACGCAAAGGATGCCCATCAGTTCCTGCTGCTCCCCGAACTCGGGATCACGAGCGATGGGCCCGTGCGGAGCGTGATGCTCTTCAGCAAGCGCGGCGCTCGCGACCTCGGCGGGCGCCGTGTGGTCGTGAGCCGCAGTAGCATGACGTCGGTGCATCTGCTCGAACTGCTCTTCGAACATGTGTGGAAGTGCCGCCCCGAGTTCGTACCGGGCGATGCCGAAATGGGTGACATCGCGCGGTTCGGCGAGGAGGCGCACGATGCCCGTCTCGTGATCGGCGACGCGGCGCTCAAGATGTTCGATGCCGCCAATCGCGGAGGGATGTGGGCCGAGCGGTACCCGTACATCGAGGACCTTGGCGCGGCGTGGAAGAACTGGACGGGGCTACCGTTCGTGTTCGCGGTGTGGGTCGCGCAGCGGCGCACGCCGGTGCACGCTGCGCTTGGCGCCCATGCCTCGCTCATTGCATCACGCGACTGGGGCCTCTTGCACCTCGACCAGCTGTCCGCGCAGGCGGCGCTCGCCAGTGGCGTGCCCGTGGAGACCTGCCGCGAGTATTTCGCGGGTCTCGACTACCGTTTGTCGTACCCGCATCTCGCGGGCCTCACCGAGTTCTTCCGTCGGCTCGTGCTGGCAGGTCGCGTACCCGATGGGACGCTGGCCTTCCTCCCTGCCGCCTGACCGACATTCTGCTTCATATACGTGACCGTTATGCGTGACCTTCTCGATTTCTACACCAACGCGCCTCTGCTGGAACTCGGCCTCGAAGCCGATCGCGTCCGCGAGCAGAAGCATCCGCATGGTGTCGTGACCTACATCGTCGACCGCAACATCAACTACACGAATGTGTGTGTGGCGGATTGCGGCTTCTGCGCCTTCTACCGGCGGCCGAAGCACGGCGAAGGGTACACGCTGTCGTACGAGCAGATCGGCCAGAAGATCGAGGAAACGAAGGCGCTCGGTGGCGTGCAGATCCTCATTCAGGGCGGGCACAATCCGTACATCCCGTTCGAGTGGTATCTCGATCTGCTTCGCTACATCAAGACGTACCATCCCATCCACATTCACGGCTTTTCGCCGAGTGAGGTGGACTTCTTCTCCACGCGCTTCCGCATGGATGCCACCGAGGTGATCCGCGAGCTCAAGGCCGCGGGGCTCGACAGCATCCCCGGTGGCGGCGGCGAGATTCTCGTGCAGCGCGTGCGCGACATCGCCGCCCCCAAGAAGGCGGGCGCCGACCGCTGGCTCGAGATCATGGAACTCGCGCACAACGCCGGCATGAAGACGTCGGTGACGATGATGTACGGCATCGGCGAAACGCTCGCCGAGCGCCTCGAGCACCTGCAGCGGGTGCGCGAGCTGCAGGCGCGCACCAATGGCTTCACGGCGTTCATCACGTGGCCGCTTCAGCCGGAAAACACGCCCACGATGTCGCACATGCCCAAGACCGATGCCACGACGTATCTGCGGACGGTGGCCATCTCGCGCATCGTGCTTGATAACGTGCCCAACCTGCAGTCGAGCTGGGTGACGATGGGGATGAAGGTGGGCCAGATGGCCCTGAAGTTCGGCTGCAACGACTTCGGCTCCTTGATGATCGAAGAGAACGTGGTGTCGGCAGCGAATACGACGCATCGCACCACGACCGATGAGCTCGATCGGTTGATCGTCGATGCCGGCTTCACACCGGCGCGGCGCCGGCAGGACTATTCGATCATCGCCGAAGCACCGGCGACAGCGGCCGCGTGATGCATCACCATACTCCGACCCCTCTCACTCGCGTCGGCATCGGCTACGATTCCCATCGCTTTGGCGAGGGGGGGCCCATGCGCCTCGGCGGGATCGACATCCCGGGCGATGTGCACTGTGCCGGCCACTCCGACGGCGATGCGATCTGCCACGCCATCACCGATGCCATTCTTGGTGCGGCTGCCTTCGGTGACATCGGCCAGATGTTTCCCGATACCGATCCGGCCAACAAGGGCAAGGACTCGATCGTCATGCTCAAGGCGGCGGTTGAACGGCTGTGGAATGCGGGCTATCGCGTGTACAACGTGGACGTGACCGTCATCGCACAGCGTCCGAAAATCGGTCCGCACCGCGACGCCATGCGCGGTGTGTTGTGTGAAGCCCTGCGCATTCCGCTTGACCAGGTGTTCGTGAAGGGCAAGACGAATGAAGGCATGGGTTGGATCGGTCGGGAGGAAGGGCTTGCCGTGATGTGCACGGCGACCATCCATGGCGCCTGATCGCAACGGCAGCTGCGTAGTCGATAGCCGTGCCTCATGAACGACCTCCTCGCGTGGCTCGCGTCGCTCCCTGATCCGCTGTTGTATGGCGCCATTCTTGTGGCCGCCTTTGCGGAGAACGTGTTTCCGCCACTACCGGCCGATACGGTCATCGCACTTGGGGCCTTTGTCGCCGCTCGTGGCAACGGCACCGAGTGGGGCGTCTGGGCCGCCACGATGGTCGGGAACGTCGGGGGCGCTATGCTCATGTACGGTCTTGGGCATCGCTACGGCCTCCCGTGGCTGATGAAGCGCTTCCCGAGCATCGTCTCGCCCACGGCCGCCGACCGCTTTGCCGAGCGCTTCAAAACACAGGGAATGGCTGCGGTAGTGGTGAGTCGGTTTCTTCCCGCCGTACGGGCGCTGGTACCACCCATGGCCGGTGCACTCGGTATCGGTGCCGTCCGCGCTGCGGTGTCCATGACGCTGGCGTCGGGCGTGTGGTATGGCTTGGTGTGCATCCTCGCGTTTCGCGCGGGCGCCAACGCGGATATCCTCCTTGCGCGCATTGCTGAGCAGCAGCGTACGATTGGACTCGCGGCCGTCGCGGTGGTCGTAGTGGCGATAGCGGTCGTATGGTGGCGCCGCCGTGAGTAACGAAGAAGGCGAACTCAATCGTGGCTTTCACGTGCAGGCGTTCGAGGACGCACTAGCCCTTGAAGACGGGGCGTCACCGCGCACCATCGAGGCGTATCGGCGCGATGTCATTCGCTGTGCCGTGTACCTTCGCGAACACGGAATCACCACCGCGCGTGACATCACGCCGGCGGCGCTCCGTGAATTCGTGTATCACCTGAAGGATCTGGGGTTGGCGGGCAGCTCCATTCGCCGGAATATCTCGGCGTTGCGCACGTGGTTTCGGGTGCTGCTTGCCGAGGGGCTGGTGCACAATGATCCCACGGAGCGGCTTGATGCGCCACAGCGATGGCGCACGCTACCCGAGGTACTCTCGGTGGATGAGATCACGCGCTTACTGGCCGCACCCCAATTGGATGAGCGCCTCGCGTTTCGTGACCGCGCGATGCTGGAACTCGCATATGGCGCGGGGCTGCGAGTATCGGAATGGATCGGACTCGCGACGAAAGACGTGCTGCTCGAGGACGGTCTCGTGCGCGTGTTCGGCAAGGGGAGCAAGGAGCGGCTCGTGCCCATCGGTCGTTCGGCGATCGGCGCGGTCGCGGTGTACATGCGCGAACTGCGCCCGATCCTCGAACGGGGACACGGGAAGGGGATCCTGTTTCTGAACGGTCAGGGGAAGCCGCTCACGCGGATGGGCGCTTGGAAGATCCTGCGCAAGTATGTCGACCAGGCGGGGATCGAAAAGGCCGTGTCCCCCCACACGCTTCGTCACTCCTTCGCCACGCATCTGCTCGAAGGCGGTGCCGACCTGCGGGCCGTGCAGGAAATGCTGGGACACGCTGACATTGCCACCACGCAGATCTATACGCACGTGGACCGCGAGTATCTTCGAAGTGTGCACAAGCAGTTCCATCCGCGATCCTGACTTCCGGCCCGCTCATGCTTCTGGTCATCGACAACTACGATTCGTTCACCTACAACCTCGTGCAGTACTTCGGCGAGTTGGGGGAACGCCTCGAGGTGCATCGCAATGATGCGCTCTCGGTGGATGACGTGGGGGCGATGTCGCCGCGTGCTATCGTCGTCTCGCCCGGCCCCTGCTCGCCGCGGGAAGCCGGCATTTCGGTCGACGTGATTCGTCGGTATGGCAGCGGGATCCCTCTGCTTGGCGTGTGCCTCGGCCACCAGGCCATCGGCGAGGCGTACGGCGGTACGGTAGTGCGCGCAGGCCGCGTGATGCACGGCAAGATGTCGCGGCTGCTGCACGACGGCACCGGCCTATTCGCGGATATTCCGTCACCGTTCGGCGTCATGCGCTATCACTCGCTGGTGGTTGAGCGCGCCTCGCTGCCGGCGTGTCTCGAGGTGACCGCTGTGGCCACCGATGATGCGACCGAGATTCACGCCTTGCAGCACCGTGAGCATCCGGTGTGGGGGGTGCAGTTCCACCCGGAGTCGATCCTCACCGAACATGGCCGCACCATTCTCGTGAATTTCCTGCACATGGCGCGGCAATTCTCGTCGACGGCCGACGGAACGCGCTGACCGGGAGTTCACAGAGAGCGGTGAGGGCACGAAGAACAGCACCGACCATGCGGTTCTCCGTGCCCTCACCACCCTTCGTGATCTCTGTGTTGACGCGTGACCAATCACGCCGGCCTTCCGCGCGCGCTACTCGGTCGGTTCCTTCTCCTCACGCGGCGGAATCACCAGCGAGAGAAGGACACTGCCCACCAACACGCCGGCCACAATGCCGAGCGAGGCACCGATGCCGATGGGGCGGATCTCACTGATGAGCATCTTGACGCCCACGAACGCCAGCACGACCGAGAGGCCGTACTTGAGCAGGTGGAACTTGCCGATGATGTTGGCGAGCACGAAGTAGAGTGAGCGCAGGCCAAGGATGGCGAACACGTTCGACGTGTACACCAGGAACGGGTTGCGCGTGACACCGAAGATGGCCGGAATGGAGTCGACGGCGAACACCACGTCGGTCGTTTCCACCAGGGCCAGCACCACGAACAACGGTGTGGCCACTCGGCGAAGCGGCCCCCCCGGCTCCACGGCCTCGCGCACGAAGAACTTCTCCCCGTGAAACTTTGTGGTGAGCGGCAGGAAACGGCGCACCAGTCGAATCACCGGATTTTGCTCCGGTTCGATCTCGCTATCACCACCGAAGGCCATCTTGAACCCGGTGTACACCAGGAAAGCGCCAAAGACGTAGATGATCCAGTGGAAGCGCGCCAGCAGTACGGCACCGGCGCCGATCATGCCGCCGCGCATGACCAGCGCGCCGAGAATGCCCCAGAAGAGCACGCGGTGCTGCAACTCCTGGGGGATTCGGAAATACCCGAAGATGAGAATGAAGACGAACAGGTTGTCCACCGACAGCGCCTGTTCCACCAGATAGCCGGCATAGAATTCCAGCATCGCCTGCCGTCCCATGACCTGGCCGATCCACAGGCCAAAGCCGATCGCCAGCGTGACCCAGACGGCACTCCAGCCAAGCGCCTCCTTGACCGACACGGCGTGGGCTTTCCGGTTGAACACCCCGAGATCGAGGGCCAGCAGGAAGAGCACCAGGGCGTTGAAGCCGATCCACCAGGTCGTGGGCATGCCGAAGAGTCGAGGACGCGGGAAATGACTGGG
>Ga0315904_10010442_pt1 | contig 12005 bp, 16 predicted proteins | sample LakEriMetagenome_6_FD_203529 | JGI IMG/M metagenome (GOLD analysis project Ga0315904, IMG submission 203529) | Freshwater fungal communities from buoy surface, Lake Erie, Ohio, United States - Buoy 12 MA120 | ecosystem: Environmental > Aquatic > Freshwater > Lake | place: USA: Lake Erie, Ohio...
TCCCGCCGACAGCCACAGCAGCTTTTCGACCCAATCAATTCGTTTCTCTAACCTTGCTACCCGGTCGGCAACGGCCTTGATCTTGTGGCCGTAGTCCGTCTTCAGTAGGCGCAAGTCCTTGGTTTCGACCGTCACTTCTTTTCAGCAAGTGCCTGCGTCGTAATCGTACGCAGCACCAGGTTCGTGACCGCGCCAACCAGCAAGATCGACGCCGCGACATCTTGACCGAACAGCGTCGTCAGGTGCCCAGCAAACATCTCAATGCTAGCGAGCAACGCCAGCATGACGTTCCACCACACCGTTTTGGATTTAAGCGCACCTTTGATTGACGGGGGCATAGTCGTCTCCTTATCGAGCTAATTGATTTTGACGGGCTTCAGCGCCTGCAAGGGCGTTTGTTACTACAGCCGCCGGAGCTGCCGCGCGCTGCGCTGCTGCGCCCGCACGACGGACACCGCCGGTGATCTCCTGCACGGCCCCCGCGCGGCGTTGCGCGGCTTCAAGGGCAAGCGCAGCCGTCTCGGGTTGCAGCATGTCGGTAGCGATTTCAATAGCGAGCTTGCGGTCAATTTTGCCAGCCAAGCGCTTTAGGATCGCGTTGGCCACAGTCGTAACGCGGTTAAGCAACGTCGGCATCGTTACGCCGCCTGCCGCCTCGACCAAGAGCTGCGTGCCAGCCGTCTCAGCACTGGGGCCAGCCGGGCGTGCCGCGCGAGCTTGCTCGCGGTAGAGCGCCTGGCGCGCCAAGTCTTTGCGGATGTCCTCAACGATCTTGACCTGCCCCGGCGTCAACACGTCGGATAGCTTTTCGTAGCGCGGCGCACCTACGGCAGCACGCTGGATCGTCTGCGGCGCAGCTTCAACCGCACCCGCAAACGCTGCCGGGCGGAGCTTCTGCTCGCCTTGCAGCGCGGAGGTCAGCTTGCTCTCAAGGTACTGGCCAACTTCCATCTGGTTAATCGGGCCGCTCTGACGCGCAAACGTCTCGCGGGCGCCTTTGTAGGCGCTGGCCTTGCCTTCCAGCCAGTTCAAAAACTCTGCGCGAGTGCCTGCGATCGCAGCGGCTTCGGACTTGCCGATACCAAACGTCGCGGGGTCGCGGATCATGTCGTCAAAGGCCATCTTGACGTGGTGCAAGCTCTGCACCGGGTACTGTGCGACTTGTGCCGGGACAACCACCTCGCGCGCCGGCACGCCGCCGGGACCAAGGATGGACGACGGGATGCGTTGCTCGGGCATGTCTCTGCCGATTACAAAGGGCTGCTTGCGCTCGGCAGCAAGGTTCGCTGCTCGCGCCATCACCTTATCCATGGACGGACGCGACAGCAGATCGCGGAACACATCGTCCACGTCTACGAGCTGTTTGCCTGCGGCGCCGTAGTTGGTCTTAGCCGTGGCGTCGCGCACCTTGCGTGCCGTCTCAAGCTGAAGCGGCGTGCCGCCCACCTCGCGGATGGACGCCGCGCGGGCCGCATCTTGCGCCTGTCGGCGAGCCATGTACTGCGAGGGTAGAATCTTCTCTGCCGACTCTTGTAGCGCCGAAAAGCGCGTCGCACCCACAGGCGCTGCGGCCTCGCCAGCCGTCGGTATGGCGCCCGGTACGATCTCAGGCTGCTGACGCAGCGCGTTGATGATCTCCGGCGCGCGGCCTTCAGCGGCTTCAAGTAGCACGTTGGCCTTACCGCCGATCGCAGCGCGTTCCAGCGCGTTAATACCCGCGCGGCCAGCAACGGCCACCGGCGCCGTAATGACGCGAGTAGGGTCAGTAACGCGAGAGACGGTGCCCAGCACTTGACCTGCACGCCCCGGCGCCGCTACGGCACCCGCGCCCGCTAGCGTAGACACGTCGGCGGCGAAGCCAACGGGGTCTGTAGCAATGGTGTTCTTGAGCGCCTCGACGCTGCCGTAACGGTCGCGGTAGACGCCACCAACGGCATCGGCTTTTGCAATAAACTCCGCGGCCTTGTCGGGCCGCGCCATCCACTCTTGCGGGATGAATCGAGCGTACGCGCCGGTCAGCACCTCGCCGAGCTGCTCTAGCGTCTCGCGCGGACGCGTGACTGCCGTATAGAGGCCGCCCAGCAACTTAACCCCGCTTTCGGGAATGTTGCTAATGGCTTCCCGTCCGACCTGCGACCATGTGCGCCCGGTCGGCATGACATCCTGGCGCTGTTGAGCCAAATACGCGTCGGGGTCAAACCCTGATGCAGCAGCAGGCTTTTTTTGCGCCAGATACGCGTCGGGATCAAAGGCCATAATTAACGTGCTCCAAGTCGCTGCTTGATTTCCGCCGCGCGCGGGTCGTTCGGGTTGGAGTTAGCCCAGTTAAGCGCTTCCTGATCTGCCGGCGATAACCGCGCTGCCGCGCGCTTTTCAAACTTAACTTCAGGGTAGTAGTCCAGCACTTCAGGCTCTTTCTTAGCCAACATATCGCGTTCTTTGTTGTAGCGATTGATGACGTTTTCAGCCGATTGGTCATTGATGCGGATGATGCGTCGGATGGACTCGACCGACAGCGTTTCTTCGCCTGCCGCAATCTTCTTAGCAAACTCACGGTCAGCATCCGAAAGGCCCGTACCGGCACCAAACGCCGTGATGCGCTCGGCAACCTGCTGGCCAACGCCCGCGAAATAAGCCTCCGTTGCCGACACGTTGATGCCAACAGCCTTAGCAACAGCCAGACGCGCGTTAGCCAACGTGCCCGAAATAAACTTCGGATCGTTGAGCAACGGCGCAAGCTGCTCAGAGTTTTGCAGCGAAGACACCGCCGACTCTGCCTTAGTGCGGAAGTCATCCAAACGCTTGCCTGCGGTTTCGCCCAGCGTTTCGCTGAACTTCTTGCCGGCAGGCGGCAAGTTAACCGTGGTGCGCGCCGCGCCCGCGCCGGCGATGCGAGCCTTTTGCGCCTCGACTTCAGCCGACATTGGTATAAATAGTTTGGCTCGTTCAGCCGGCGGAATCTGCGACAAAAACTGACCGCGCAACGCAGCCTGAAGCTGCATGGGATCGTCCGGTAATGCGCTAGCAGCATAATCGCGGAACTGCGGCACGATGGTGCCTTGCGCGATCATAAAATCTAGCTGGTCAAGCACCTGCGCTTTAGTCGGCGGCGCTTCACCATACGCCAAATCGCCAAGCGTTTTTTGAAACCGACCGTAATTTTCGTCGGCTAGTTTGGCTTCAAGACCGCGAACCTCAAGGCCCGTCTTTTCTGCCGTGGCGCGCTTACCTGCAATGTCAGCAAACGAAGCGGCCATTTCAGCGCCAGGCTTGCCAAATCGCATAAGCTGGTTTTGCGCTTCAGCCGTGGTCAGGTCAGGCGTAGCCGAAAGAAAGTTGCGCAGCTCTGCGGCGCGTTGCGCCTCCAGCATGGCGGCTTGATCCGCCGCGCGCTGTCGAGTGGCCGCACGCCCGGCTTCTAGCCCCTGCACGTATTGGCCAAGGACGTTGACGGGCTCCAACTGGGTTGCACCAATGACTGCCATGATTACGGCCCTCCTACGCGCTCAAAATAGCCGCCTTTAGCCAGACCGTATCCCATAGCACCTTGTCCCAGCGCCGACGCGAGTGCGTTCGCTTGGCCAAGGTAGCCCGACGCACGCGCCTGTCCGGCGCCCATCATTAAGTTGCCGACGTTAGTGCCCATCTGACCCGCTTGCCCTGCGACCTGTTGCGCCGTCGCCAAACCGCCGCCATAAAGGCTACCGAGCGCGCCGATGCGTGTGCCCATTAACGCCTGCGCGCGGTTAAAAGCGTTCATGTACTCTTGCGAGCCCATTTCCTGTCCGTACCGCACGCCAGCGCGGATAGCGCCGCCGCCGAGCAGCTGCCCGCGCGCGGCCTGCATACGCTCCAGCGCCTTCTCGCCTTCGGCCAAGCGGAACGCATAGCCGGGGTCGGCCTGCATTTGCTCTGCGGTAAACGGCGCGCCGATTGATCCGTAGCCGGGGGTGCCGGGCTCGCCGCTAAGCCCCAGCATACGCATCAATTCGTTCTGCGATGTAATGCCTGCTTGGCGGAACGGCTCCTGAAGCTCTACCTGCCGTTCAAACGTTTCGCGCTGCACTTGTGCCGCTTGATCGGCGGCTTGCTGTTGCGCTCTGGCGGCCTTGCTGGCCCCCCGCGACGCGACGGCACCGCCGATAACGGCACTGCCAAGGATTGCTGCTGCGGTTCCAATGGCCATTACGCCACCTCTCTCATATACGTGCGTTCCATAGGACGAAACCCTTTTCGTGCATACAGGCTAGCCATCTTGCCTGCGCGGTCATCTTCAAGGGCAATCATAAAAAGTGCTGTCGCGTTTTTTGCGATTGCCCACGATTCGATCGTATCGTACATGGCTTGACCGGCTCCTTTGCCCCGTGCTTCGGGGGTCAGCCACCACCACAACTCTTGCACTACCATATTGGTCGGGCTGAAGTACATAGGGTAGAACAATGCGCCCGCGATGCCAATAATTTTGCCATCGTCTTCAGCCAGCCAAACGCCTACCGACGGGTCGTGTATGGCGCGTAAGTAAAAGTCTGAGTAGCCGTCCACGTCAAACGGAATAACGCCGTGCATGGGGGACGCCGCATGGAACCCTTGCGCGAGTGGCAGGTAGCGCGGCAAGTCTTCAGCGATGGCGTTGCGGACGATCACGAAATCTCCCGCCCCGAAGCGCGAATGTTGATGGCCGTAGCCGTGCCGGCCAACGTTGAGATTGACCCGCCCGGCGCGAGCACCTGCCCGACCAGCTCAGGGAACGTGTATGTCTCGGACGGCAGGAGCGTCTTGGACTTGACAATCAAGTTCTGGTTGCCGGCGTTGTCAAACGACGTGACGATGTTGACCGATAACGTGGCTGCCGAGCTGCTGTAATTGGTCGCAGTAAACTTGTCAATGATGGCCGACACGTTAGTCGCCGTGTACTGCGTCGTTTGGCTGTTTTCGGCAATTTTTGCCGGTATGAGGACTCTTACGCTAACTGCCATACGTCACCTTAGAATGTAAAGACGAACCGCACGCGACCCGAAAGCCCCGCGTCACCGTCGAAGAAGAACCCGCCATTGCCCCCAGCGCCTGCCGTAAGCGATCCAACGCCGGCGATACCTGCTGCGCCGGTCGATGTAAACGCCGCGCCACCGTTACCCGGCGTATTGGTCGTGTTACCGCCCGAAGCCGTGCCGCCCGCGCCTTGATTTGCGTAAGCACCAGAGTCGCCACCATTACCTGCATTTGAGGTCATGGTCGTAATGGTATACGTGCCGCTCGACACGTTAGAGAACGTACCAGGGTTGCCATTTAGCGAAGATGCCGTGCCGCCTGCGCCCCCTGATCCTACAATGTAATTGATCGTCTTGCCGGGATCGCCCCCACCAAGCACCAAAATGGTCTTGGCATACCCGCCGCCGCCGCCGCCGCCGCCGGGAAATACTTCAGGTTCGCCGGGAGCGATAAATCCGATGTAGCCATATCCGCCGCCGCCGCCCGCGCCCCACGCCTCAATAGTTACGCCCGTCGCTGCGGCTGGGATCGTTAAGACACCGGGACCAGGAGACGTAAAGTCATAAACGCCAGCGCCAGCACCGCCAGCACTGCCGTTAAAAAAAGATGCGAGGGTTGCGCCGCCCATTAGGTCAAGCCTGCTCCGCTAATAAGCCAAGAAGTTGCGCCAATCTTAATGCACGTCGCCACACCATTACGAGCAAGCGTACGAGTGCCAGTTGTAGTGCTGTTAGCCAGCGTCAGCGTGTCCGACGTAATAGCGATGGACAGCCCGGTTGCATTCAAATTAACGATAATTACCACTGCGCCCACAGGAAACGGCACCGACGCGTTTGCCGGAATTGTCAGGGTAATGCTCGTACCGTTCATCGTTATTGATTTACCGGCATCCGAGGCAATTAGCGTGTAATTGCCAGTTTGGCTGTTCTGCGGGGCATCCCGGTAGCCCGCCTGATAATTTGTGCTAGATGGCGCGTTATCGGGAAGCAAAACTGTGCCCGTAAAGGTCGGGCTAGCAATCGGCGCATAAGTTGAAGCCGCCGTTGCTGCGGACAGCGCATCCGTGATGCCGTAGCCCGCCAGCGTAGTCGGTGTGCCTGAGACGTTAGACCAACTAATACCCGAGACCGTCAAATCGTTGACGCCCGAAATGTCATCGTACGTACCGATCTGCACGCCTGCGGAATTTTGCAGAACAAACTTGTAGCTGACGGCTTCGGATAGCCAAATCTCCGCTGGTACGCGGCCTTCGGAGTTGAGCACGATAGGGTTAGCGTGCGCCGTACCGCCACCGATGCTGGTGTAGGTCGCCTCCGGCGTCGTGGTGCCCGCCGTGTAGGTAAAAATGCGCCCGCCCGCAAGCGGGTTGCCCGCGCCGTCGAAGAACTGTGCGCCGGCACCGGCCAGCGGGGAAAGGAATACGGTCATATATACACCTGCATCACGGTCAATATGATGGATGGAATTGCTGGCACGGGGGCTGCCGCCGCAAAGTGCTGCAATTGCACGCTAAGATCGTCAACGGAAAAATATAACTGAAAATAGTCGCCGTTGGATAGCGGCAAGAAAAAGTTGGCAGCCGAGAAGATTTCGGCGTTGTTGCCTTGAATTTGAATCAACGACCCAGAATTAGCGACTGCCGTGCCATTGATGGCTGGCCAGATATAAAACTTGCCGCTTCCGCCCGAAGTCTTGTCTACCTGAATGGAAAACTGCACGTTGTAGATAGCGGGCCGCGAGACCTTGATTTTGCTGTTGTCAGCCGGGTCACGGTAAATACCGTATGCCGTATCGGCATTGTTGTACGTAATAGCGTAAGCCGTATTGATGACGGTCGCCGCTTGCGTTTGCGTAGAAAAGAACGACCCGAAACTTACGGGCGTAAACTCTAGCCGAGGTGGGCGCAGCTCTAACGCTTCAACTCTTGCCTGCGTAGCAGTCAGCTCAGCCTCAGTCGCGGCGTCGCTGTACGGCGCCAACTCAAGGTCAGCAAGCGAGATGGCGGTCGTGCCGCCACCTGTCAGTTGAAACTGGTTGTTAAGAAACCGAAACCACTCACGCGAAATGACGCCCGTTCGCTCGTCCACAAACGGCACGCGAGGCGCCGGAATGTTAGTCGTATTGGGTACGGTCATGCGGTCGTCGGGCTAAGCTGTAGCTCCGCTCCCATAATCGCTACGATAACGGGATCGGTTCCCGACACTTCGTACACGCGATCGCGCGATTTCATCGTCGCGCCAAGCCGACGCCAGATCACACGGGTTTGCGTGGCACCAATTGGCCCCATATCGCGCCAATATTCATTGCTCCAAGTGTGCCCGCCGTCGTCCGACCAGCGCAGCATAACCTGCGGATCGGTGCCGACGTTTGGGCCAATCAGCGCATAGAGCGAGCTTGGTGTGGTGTTAGGCGCTACAGCTTGGTTGGTTTCAAGCTCAATCGCGCCTTCGGTGGATAAAATCAAATCCAGCGCCGACGACGACGCGTCGCCCGAAAGGCCCACACCCGTCTGGCAGTCAAGTTGCAACTGGTGATGGATTGTGCGGGTAAGATTGTTTTGCCCGGTTGGCAGCGCGCGCCAACGGCGCAACCACTTTTGCACGACGCCGGCGTCTAAATACACGTCCAGTTTGAACTGATAGATGTTGCCGTTTTGGAAGTCGCCGACCGTCGGATAGCCATTAAAGGCCGCGTGGCAATTAGACCGATGGCGCTTGTATTCACCGTTGACGAGCGCAGCACGTTCGTGCCAAGCGCCGGTCGCGGCATCAAACACCCACGTCGTGTCGGCAGACGGAAAAATCAACACGTAAAATGCGTGACCGTCTTGCTGATATGTGTACGCCAGCGCGTCGGACATATCGCTGTATTGTTGGATAGCAAACTCAACAGCGTGCGTTGATACGCGCACAGCTTGATAGCCGTTTGCGCGATAGACGATTCCGCGTCCGCGTGCATCCGACCCTAGCCAAAAGATCGTATTGTCGAGCTTGGCGACTGAGTACGGTGCAATGCAGCCAACTTCGTTGTAAGCGCCTTGGATGCGTTCTAGCGGAAAGTCAATGTTGCCCGAGTTGTACCAGACTTCGGTTGAGTTGGTGCCAAAAAGCCATGCTTCGCGGTGGTCAATCATCACGGCTACAAGGCCGTCAGGCGAACCCTCTGCTGACGCGAAGTCAAGCGGGTCAACAGACAAACCATCAAGCAGTTTTGTTACCCAAATGCGCTGGCTATTGGGCTCGTTAAAAACAAAATACCCATCCAGATACCCCACGGTAACGGCACCGGGGAAATCTGGATCGGTAATCTGAGCAAAAACGCCCGTCGTAAAGTTGTAAATGTATCCGTCTGGGTTACAAGCTACAAAGAGCTGCAAACCGTTATCGGCCATTGATACCGGGCCCGTGCCCGTAATATTGCCAAGTTTAGTGATCGTAATGTTCGGCGTCATCTTAAACAGCTCATTGCCCGAAGCAATGTAAATGTCGTTCTCGCGGTTCCACAACCCACGGATCGGCCCTGACCCAACAGATGCGATCAGCTCCATGCCTGGACAACGCTGCAAATAGGCCGGCTCTTTGCCGCCTTCAGGGATGACTTCGGGATACAAGTTAACCATGCGCGCGTCAGCCGCGTTTGGGCTGCGCACCACATACGATGACCCGAGAATCGGTGTCTTCATGGCTTAGGCGACAGTGGCGCCGTTGTTGGACACAATCCACCAGTCGGTGCCGAGGAACTGTAACAAAACGCTTTCGCCGACGGCGTTAAACGTTATCGTCGTGCCGTTGCCAAAGTTTGTCGGCGTCAGCACGCCCGTGTCAGCGCCTGCCGTTTCCGCAACGTAGACAATGGCTTTAAGCTGCCCCGCCACACCATCCGCGAGCGTCAGCGCATCGCCCGTGCCGGTCGAGGTGAACGCGGTCGTCACAGTCGTGACGTTAACGGCGCCAGGGCCCGAGAGCGTTTGCACGCTGCCGACCACAGCGCCTGCAAAGGTCTGCGTGCCGGTAAAGGTCTGCGCCGCATCCGTGCGAGCGATCGACGCGCTCGTAGACGGAAACGTCATCGTCGTTGCGTCCGTGCCCGCAAACGTAATCGAGTTATTGCAAGTTAGCGTCTTGCTGTTGGCGATCGTTAGCGTAGCTGACGTAGCCGGAGCGGTGATTGTTACTTTGTTGACGCTAGTAGCCGTAGCTACGCCGAGCGCCGGCGTCACTAGCGTAGGGCTAGTTAACGTAACGCCTGTAAACAGGTTAGTGTTGGTAATCTTTTTAGTCAAATTGCTCTGGACCAACACAAATTCGTCCGCGCCCGAAGACGAGGACGTAGCCGGAAGATTATTGATGGTGATTTTTGTCGCCATGATTAGAAGTTCCCGGCGTAAATGTTGTAACGATTGCGACGTGCCATGAGGCTGTAGGGCATAGCCATCAAGTCGTCAGGGTTGTTAATGCGCTTCAAATTGCGCTTGCTGTACATGGCAATCCGGCGCACTTCAGCAGAAGGTTCCACGTTAAACTCAGGCGCAAGTTCAAGAGCCAAGTTGTACCGAAACGCGCGCAAATAGCCTGGCGGAAACTCCAAGTTTGTTTCGAGCGTCGTCGGATTAGCTAACGGCTGCACCGAAATAAAATGGAACTCCAACATACGATTGGGTACTGGGTATACCGACAGCGTAATGTTGGGAAAAGTGTTATTGACAAACAACACTTGCGGATAGGTGCTTTGCACTGTTTTTACCGCAATGTTGTTGTACTGTAACTGGTTAATAAATTTGATGCCGTACGACACGTTAGTCGTCGGGTCGCGGAAATAGGTTGAATCTTCCAGCAAAATCGGACGTTGCGTAGTCGCGTCGTCCACGCCGATATAGTCGTCTCCTTGCGTAACAATCGGGGTGTCCGATTGGTTAGCAAGAATGTATACAAAGTCGCCCGTAGGGCCGAGCGTGCGAATCCGCGCGCCAGCTTCCCAGTAGTAGGTTTGATCTTGCGTGCAAAACACCGCCAAACGCTCGGTGCTCCAGCTATCAATCATCTGGTTAAGCGCAACGAGGTTGTCTTGGTATACGGCTTCGGGCAACACGTTGCCCGAGTTCACCAGCCCCAGCAAACGATGCGCACCACTCAAAAGCTCACGGGTAGTTGCCATGGTTCACCTAAATCGGGGGCATGTTAAACGTCGTGTTCGTATTCGGCACGTTATCGGTCTTGTTAACCGGCAATGGCTGAATGTTCGTGCGGATCAAGCTGTCGAGGTCAGCGCGCAGGTTAGCAATGATCTCAGGCTTGACCTGTGAACCATACTCCGGTGCTAACTCCATCGCTAATGACAGCTCTAGCAAGCGCTGGTAGCCCGGCGGCAGATACTGCGTTGAAACGAGCGTGGCATACGGCTGAATCATACGTTCAGCCTTGACAAAGATTGACACCGCCGCGTTAGGCGTGGGGTACAGCACTACTTGCCCGTACGGGATGTTGGGTCGGTACAACAGCTTAGTAGGCGTGCCCGTTGCGGCTTTATTGGTAATGTTAGTCCAATACGGCTCGGTAATCAGCGCAAGCGGCGTATCCACGTTGGATATGCGCACAAACGCGCCGACGATGCGGATAGGCCGTGCCGTTACCCAATTAGCCGCTGGGGACGTGTTGGGGTCGTTGCCGATGGTATACGTGCTCTGGCCATTGACCAACGTAAATTGTTCGGCCTGCGTGCAGAAGTAATACTGCGGGTTAGCCGAAAACGAGTCGATAATAGAGTTCAGGCTGTAGAGCGAATCTTGCGCTTCGTCAGCCGTCGTTGTCTCGCCAGACGCCAAAACGCCCAACAATCGCAACGACTTGTTGATAAGGCTTTGGGCTGTTACAGCCATTGTGGAGCCCTCTAGGCTTCAGCCGCTACTGCCTTGCGGCGACGCTTCAACTGGTTTGGCTCCGGCGACGCAGCAGGTTCTTCCTGCCGCGCCGCCGGTTCCAAAGGATCATACTCCTCCCAACCGTGCTCGTAGTCCATAGCCGCCTCCATATCGGAGATGGCGATTTTCAGCCCGTGAACCGGGTGGCGAAGATATATGTTCATAATTACGGCAACAGTCCGTAAGCCTGCAAACGCGCCTCAAGCTGGCCCACGCGATCTTGAAGATTCTTGATAACAGACAACACCGTGTTGCCTTCGTTTTTCGTAACGAAGCCAAACGGGGTCGTCTGCGTCAAGTCTTGGATTGCGAAGTCAGCCGGGCTCGGCGCCGTAAACGTAATCGTCGTCGATTGCGTCGTAAGCGCTGCGCCCTTAGCTACCGGGGTCGTGCCGTAAAAGCCGACCGTACCACCAGAGGTGCCAATGACGGCACCGTCAAGCTCGGGGTCAGAGAAGGCAACACCAACTGCCTTAGTATTCGGCATAAATAAGTCCTCTTAAAGAGTGCCCCCTACGGTTTGACCCGTAGGGGGCGTCGCCATTACGAGATGCGGTAGCAGGTCCACGTGCCCGCGCCGGTCTTGCGCGCGCGAAAGTGACCCGACGTAGCCTCGTCAACCTTCATGTTACCAACAAGCGACCAGCCTGTCGCCGTGGCGACGGTCACATCGTCCGTGGTCGCGTCAATGTTGATGACAAAAAAGTCAAACGCAGCGTCAGCCCGCTGGGCCGACGACACGTAGGCTTCAAGGTCAGCAACCGTCGGCAGCGTAAGGTCGCCCGCCGTGCCGTTGAAGGTGAAAAGACCGTTCGCAAGCTGCGCCGGGGTCGCCGTCGCGGCTGCCGTCAGGGCCGTAGGCGCGCCCTGCACAAACAGAATCGGCTCGGCAGCATTGCCAGCGCCAACCTGATAACCACTAGTACCGTTAGGAAGTGCCATGTTTAGTTACTCCGTGAATAAGGTTAAGAATTAGCCCCAGATGCGGCAGGCCATCTGCGGACGGATCACCGAGTAGCCATACAGCACGTCGATACGGCAGGGCATACGGTCGTTGTTGATGTCGTACTGACGGACAACGCGCATGGAGATGCCGTTG
>Ga0315904_10010446_pt1 | contig 12001 bp, 4 predicted proteins | sample LakEriMetagenome_6_FD_203529 | JGI IMG/M metagenome (GOLD analysis project Ga0315904, IMG submission 203529) | Freshwater fungal communities from buoy surface, Lake Erie, Ohio, United States - Buoy 12 MA120 | ecosystem: Environmental > Aquatic > Freshwater > Lake | place: USA: Lake Erie, Ohio...
GCTTGTTGAACTCGAAGATCAGGTCGCCCCAGAGGCGATACGCCGACGTCCAGTTGTACTCGTCGTCGCTGGTCCAGTCGTAGTGGAACGCACCGTGGAAGGCCGGGTTGGGCATGTTCCAGTTCCACAGCGCCTGATGCGTGTACTTGTCGGTCCACGGCAGCGAGGTCGCGCGCACGACGTCGCGATTGGCCTCGTACACCACGCGCGTGGGCAGCATGGTCACGCCGCACTTGAGCAGCGAATCCACCACGGCGCCGAGCAGCTTCTCCCTGTTCGCATACGTCCACACGCGGCCGGCTTCCCGGAAGCGGTCGCTCTCGTTGCCGTATTCGTAGTTGCGCGGGAAGTCCTGCGTGTGGCCATCGAGCGAGGACTCCGCGTAGCCGTAGTGATGCTCGATCATCGTGACGCCGGCACAGGCCGCCTTCACCGCCTGGGTCACCGCCGTGTTGGCCGGCTGCAGATGGAACGACGTGATCATGCCGTTCTCCTTGGCCGCCTTCGCGATCGCCGTGACGAGCTCGAGGCTCCACCCCAGCGGATCCATCGAAATCACGCGGTTGCCGTTCGCGGCCATCGCCTTCACCACCTGCGGCGCGAGTGCGGGATCGTCGAGCTGCAACCGCGTGAAGCTGGTGCCGGCACCGTAGCTCACGAGCGGATACATGCGCGGCGCGATGATCTCGTTGGCCTCGCTCCGCTTGGCCTCGCGCATGCCATCGGCGTAACCGCGATCGGCGGCGTTCACCATGGTCGTCACGCCCATGGCGAGCTTGAGGTAGTACACGTACTCGATCTCCATCGGCAGCGTGCGGATGTGCGTGTGGAGATCGATCATGCCGGGCATGACGAACTTGCCGGCCGCATCGATGATGCGATCGCCGGTCATGCGCGGCCGCGCCCCGGCCCGCTCGGCCGTGACCGGATCGAAGGGCACCATCTCGGTGATCATGTTTCCTTCGATGCGGATGTCGTACGGCCCCGCCGGCGGCCCGCCGTGCCCCGGAATCACCATGGCGTTGCGGATGACGAGCGACTTGTAGGGCCCCGCACCCAGATCACCGAACGTGCGGGTGACGAGCTCCGGGGCGGCGGCGGCCGGGCGCGCCGGCGCTGCGGGGCGCCCCTGCGCGATGAGGAGAGCAGTGGGCGCCACGACGGCAGCACCGACGGCACCGGCCAGCGCTCGAAACACGGGTCGAAGCATGGGGAGCGAGTTGAGGGGGGATCGGGGAGAAAAACGATCGGTCGCGCCGAAGATGCGTCACGGACACGACCCCGGTAAGCATCCGGTGCACGCCGAACATCCGCGCCCCCTTGCACGTAGTCCCTCGACGCTTCGTTTCTCCTCATCTGCCCTGCGTGCCCCTTTCCGTCGTGATCCACCGGACGGTCCGCACCCCATGCGGACCGCTCGCGGCCCTGATCCTCGCCCTGCTGCTGGGCGTGTCGCCCCGCACCACGCCCCTCGCGGCGCAGCCGTCACCGAAGGTGGCGCGCGCCACGCGGGTAACGCGCGCGCCGCGTATCGACGGGCGGCTCGACGATGTCACGTGGGCCACCGTGAAGCCCGTCGACGACCTGGTGCAGCTGCGCCCGATCGAGGGGGCGCCGCCGACCGAGCGGACGGAGGTGTTCATCGCATACGATGACGAGGCGCTCTATATCGGGGCCCGCCTGCACCGCCGGGTTCCGCGCGACATCTCGCGCACCTTCACGCGCCGCGACGGCTTCGGCAACGCCGAACGCCTCAACATCATCATCGATACGCAGCGCGACCGCCGCACGGCGGTGGGCTTCGGCGTGTCGGCTGCCGGCGTCCGCAGCGATTTCCGCCACACACAGGACGACGACATGCGGGGGCGCGAAAGTCAGTACGATCCGGTGTGGAACGCCGCCGCCGAAGTCGACTCGATCGGCTGGTCCGCGGAGATGCGCATTCCGTTCTCGCAGCTGCGCTTCCCACCGGACTCGCTGCAGCGGTGGGGGTTCCAGATCGATCGCTGGATGCCGGACAAGAACGAGACGGCGCAGTGGGCGATGATCCCCCCGCGCGAGACCGGCTACATCTCCCGGTTCGGCACGCTCGAGGGGATCACCGACGTACGCAGCACGCGCCCCGTCGAGTTCATCCCGTATGTCGCCGGCGATGCCGTTCGGGCCGCGAGTGCGGCCGCGGTGAACCCCTTGGCCCGCCCGTACGCCAGCCGCGCGGGACTCGACACGAAGGTGGCGCTGGGGAAGTACCTCACCCTCGACGCCACCGTGAACCCCGACTTCGGGCAGGTCGAAGCGGACCCGGCCGAGGTGAACCTCACGGGGTTCGAAACGTTCTTCGACGAGCGTCGCCCGTTCTTCGTCGAGGGGAGCGAGATGGTGCGCGGCAACGGCGCACAGTACTTCTATCCCCGCCGCATCGGCGCCCCACCCCGCGGGTCCGCCAGTGGCGACTTCGTCGACCGCCCACGCGCGAGCACGATTCTCGGGGCCACGAAGCTCACCGGCCGTCTCCCCAGCCGCCTGTCGGTGGGCGGCATCGCCGCGGTCACGGCGGCCGAGCAGGCGCGGGTCCTGCAAGTCGATTCGAACGTGACGACCCGCGTGGCGATCGAACCGCGTACGGCCTACGGCGTCCTGCGGCTGCAGCAGGATGTGGGCAATCAGGCCTCGGCCATCGGGGCCGCCGTCACGACGGTGCAGCGGGACTTCGCGGGTGAGGCGTCACTGGCGGGGCTGCTGCCCCGCGCGTCCTACTTCGGCACGGTGGACTGGCGCCTGCGCTTTCAGCAGGGCAAGTACGCCATCAGCGGCTTCGTCGCGGCCTCGCACCTCGAGGGAGACACAGCGGCCATCCGGCGACAGCAGCAGGCCAACGCGCATCTGCTGCAGCGTCCCGACCGGCGCCGCGCGATCTACGACCCCACGAAGCGGGCCATGTCCGGCTACTCGGCGCAGCTGCGCGCCGACAAGGATGCGGGACGGTGGATCCTGTGGGGCGCCGAAGTGAAGGCCGAATCCCCGGGCTACGAGATCAACGATCTCGGACGCCTCCAGAGCACCGACGACATCGAATACAACGCCGACCTCCAGGTACGGCAGACGCTGCCCGGCCGGTATCTCCAGAACTGGCGCTTGGGCTTCGAAACGCGTGGCGCGTGGAACTTCGAGGGGGCGCACCAGCTGAACACGTGGACGCAGAACTCGTCGGTCACGCTGAAGAACTTCTGGAACATCAACCTGCGCTCGACGATCCAGCTCGCCGCGATCGACGACGCGCTCACGCGCGGCGGCCCGTACATGGGGACGCCGCGTGAGTTCCGTCAGGAGTTCCGCATCAACAACAACTTCGGGGCCAAGACCGGCTGGCGCCTGAACGCTGGCTGGGAAGCCGACGAGTTCGGCACCCGGCGCTACAACGGCGGCGGCCAGCTCACACTGCGCCCCACGCCGCGCCTTACGCTGTCGGCCGAGCCGACCTACCAGACGGGCATGGACCCGCGGCAGTATGTCACGCGGGTCAGCGGGGGCACGCGCACCTTCGGCAACCGCTACGTGTTCGGCTTCGTCGATCGCACCACCATCTCCACGCGGCTCCGCGCGAACGTGGGCTTCTCACCCAACCTCACGCTCGAGGGTTACGCCGAACCGTTCGTGGCCAGCGGCACGTTTTCACGCTTCGGCGAACTGAGCGCGCCGCGCAGCCGCCAGCTGCGCGAGTACGGTACCGACGGCACGCGCATCACGCGCGATACCGCCGGCACCCGCACGGTCGTCGACGGCGCCCAGACGTTCACGATCTCCAACCGCGACTTCCACGTGCTCTCGTTCCGCTCCAACGTGGTCATGCGCTGGGAATGGATTCCGGGGAGCACGCTCTTCCTCGTGTGGCAGCAGAACCGCCGCTCCGATCTCGTGTTCGGCGACCCCGCCCGCACGAGCGAACTGCTCCGGACCACGCGGGCTGCGGGCGACAACTTCCTGTCGGTGAAGTTCACCTACTGGATGCCGGTGCGCTTCGGGCGCTGACCCCCGAGCGCGACCGCGCCGGGTGACCGAGAAACAGCTGACCACGGATACCAACGGAACCCGCGGATGCACACGGATCCGTCCGTGCACACGGGTCGATCCGCGTCAGCTCCGCTGATGTCGGCGCGTATCCGTGGTCGCCGGTTCCGATGGTGCGGCGCGCCGCACGGTGTTCAGCGGGTGCCGCCCAGCGAGAACGCGACGAGTTCGGCCGTCTCACCCGCGCCGGTGGCAATCACGACGAACTGTTCCCCGTTCGATGCCGTGTAGGTGATCGGATTGCTGTAGCCACGCCCCGCGGCGAGCGGATGCTGCCAGAGCACGCGCCCATCGCGCGTATCGAGCGCGTACAGCACATCGCCGCCGCCCGTGGCGAACAACAGACCGGATTTCGTGACGGTCCCGCCCACGGCACCGGCCACGCCCAGGGGTGGCAGCTTCACCCCCCGCAGCAGCGGATGATTCCGGATCGCCGGGGTATCGCCGATCGGCACCTGCCACTTCCGCTTGCCGGTATCGAGGTCGATCGCGGTAATCGTGCCGTACGGCGGCTTGATCAGCGGCAGCACCTCGGGCGGCGTGTGATCGGCCTTCCCCGAATCCGGATCGGCCGTAACGCCCAGGGCACTGCGTGTCAGGTCGACGGTGTAGGCGTACCCGATCGTATCGTTCGGCTCGCCCTTGCGGATGCGATAGAGCGCCGGGTTCTCCGTGGCCTTCACGTAGAGCGTGTGCGTCTCCGGATCGTACGACGTGCTTCCCCACCCGGCACCACCGATGTTTCCGGGCATCACGATCGTCCCCTGCTCCGAAGGCGGCGTGAAGATCGGCCCGCTGCGATATCGCCGGAAGATCTCCAGTGCGCGGCGACGCAACTCCGGGGTGAAATCGATCAGATCCCCTTCGCCGATCGACTGGCGCGCGAACGGCGCCGGATTCGTGGGCATCGGCTGCGTGGGCGCGGTGCGCTCCCCCGGCACGTCACTCGGTGGCACCGGCCGCTCGACGATGGGCCAGATCGGCGCCCCCGTCTCCCGGTCGAGTACGTAGATCCATGCCGTCTTGCTCGGCACCGCCACCACGTCGCGCGGCTTGCCCTGCCACGTGATGGTGGCCAGCACCGGCGGCGCCGGCAGGTCGTAGTCCCACAGCCCGTGGTGCACGATCTGGTAGTGCCACACGCGACGCCCGGTCTTCGCATCGAGCGCCACCACCGATTCGGCGAAAAGGTTGTCCCCCTTGCGGTCGCCACCATACCAGTCGTTCGTGGGCGTCGACACCGGCAGGAACACCAGCCCGCGCTTCGTATCGACGCTCATGGGCGCCCACACGTTCGTGTGCCCCATCACCTTGTATGAGCCATCCTCCCACGTATCCCAACCGAACTCGCCGGAGTCGGGGATGGTGTGGAAGCTCCAGACGCGCTTGCCCGTGTGCACGTCGAATGCCTGCACGTCACCCGGGGGATCGTAGGGATAGCGCAGCCGGTCCCCGACGCCGTTGCCGACGATCACGACGTTGCCGTACACCACCGGCGGTGACGTGTTGGTGTAGTGGAGCCGGTTCACCGCGCGACGCAGGGTGGCGGTGAGATCGATCTCGCCGTTGGTCCCGAAGCCCGGCACCGGGCGCCCCGTCGCCGCATCCAGCGCCACCAGCTTCCAGCGCGCGTTGATGAAGATGCGACGCTCGGTGGGCGACGCCCACGTGGCGACACCGCGGTGCACCAACCCCGTCCCGTTCGAGGGCTGGCCGGCGCGCCAGATCTCCGGGTCGTACCGCCACAGTTCGCGCCCCGTTCGGGCATCGAGTGCCGCCACCGCGGCGTACGGGGTGCTCGTCCACATCGTGTCGTGAATGACGATGGGCGACGCCTGAAACTGACCGGGACGGGAGGCCTGCCCGCCCGGGACCGGCGGACCGTTCCGCTCATTCGTGCGCCAGCGCCACGCCACGCGCAGCGAGGAGACGTTCGCCCGCGAAATCTGCGTGGCCGGCGACCAGCGCATCGCGCCGGCATCCCCGCTCGGCGCTGCCCAGTCGATCCCCTGCGCCGGCAGCGCGCCGACCTGCATCGTGGCGGCGAGCGCCAGCACCGATCCCACCGATCGTACCGACAACATCATGGAATACTCCGCATGGAATCCTCGGTAAGCGGATGACCTGACCGGCAGCGAGTCCGGTGAAGAGGAAACGGCCCGCCAGGCCGAGCGACCGACCGTTACAGCAATGCAGGATTGCGCTGCCACACCGAAATGGTGAGGGCGCTCGCAAAGGAGACCCACGCGAGGTACGGCAGCAGCAACGCGGCCCCCAGACCGTCGTGGCGCCGGAACATCAGGACCGTGACGGCGATGGCCACCCACAGGGCCAGCACCTCCGCACTCGCCCACGGGCCGTCGTGCCACACGAAGAACAGCCAGGTCCAGAGGGCGTTGCCCACCAATTGCAGCAGGTACATCCCGAGCGCGCCGCGCGCCTGCCGCCACCCGGCGGCACGCCAGACGCGCCACGCGGCGACCGCCATGAGCAGGTACAACACGCTCCAGACCGGACCGAACACCCACGCCGGTGGCGCCCACACGGGCCGGTCGAGGACAGCGTAGAACGCCGCCGACGTACGGGACGCGGCGCCCGCGCTTGCGGCAGCGGCCCCCGTGACGAACAGGCACACCGCGAGGGCCCGGAGGCCGGCGCGTGGCGGCAAGGATGAGGGGGGAGTCATGCTCAAAGCTGCGCGAAGACGCAGGGGGGAGCAACCAGTCCGTCGCGACAATGACACGCCGCGAGGATGCCACGCTGCGCGCGCCCTGCAGCAGAGCACGGTACCGCGAAGTAATTTGCGGGTGTGAAGCAGCGCAGCGCTCCCCTGGCCCTCGTTTCGACGCTGGCCGTCGGCCTCGCGGCCGCTCCGGCCGAAGCACCCGCGCAGTCCCGGGAGTCGGCCTCGGTGTCGGCCAACGTGAACTACGTGCGCGAGGCCGTCGAGCTGGATCGCGAGAGCCTGAACACGCACATCTCGGCGATCGCACAGACGCCGGATGGATACCTCTGGCTCGCGACTCGGCGTGGGCTCGCGCGCTTCGACGGGCTCGCCGCGACGTGGTTCTCACCGCAGAACACCCCGGCGCTGCGCTCATGGACGATCAACGCCCTCAGCGCCGACCGCACCGGGACCCTCTGGATCTCCACCGACAAGGGCCTCACGGCGTACGCCAACGGCCAGTTCCGGCACGTGGACTCCACGCAAATCCCCGCCACGACCACGTGGGAGGTGGTGCGCGATCGCCGGGGCACGGTCTGGGTGGCCGGGACATCCGGCGTGTGGATGGGCGATGGGACCCGATTCACCGCCATACCGAACTTTCCGGCCCACGTCTACGCGATCGCGGAAGACCGACGTGGGCGCATGTGGTTTGCGGGCCGCGAAGTCGTGGCGTCGTTCGCGCCGGGGGACAGTGCACCCATTCGCTGGGCTCCCGCCGCCGGTCAGCGGGTCTATGACCTCGTGGTCGACGGCAGGGATCAGCTGTGGATCGGCTTGCGGAATGGCGTCCGCCGGCTCGACGTGTCCGATCCGCGGCGGATCATCGAACGGGAACGCGTGGCGACCGGTGCCGGCCCGGTGCGCGCCCAGGCGTGGAGCCTGACTCTCGATCCCGCCGGCGCACTCTGGATCGGCACCGACACACGGGGCGTGCTCCGCTACGATGGTCGGACACTGACGGAGATGGATCCGGACCGGCGCCGACTCGCCGATCCCGTCTGGTGGATCACGACCGACCGCCGCGGCAACCTCTGGGCGGGGACGTCAGGGGGCCTCGTCCGCTATCGCCGCTCTCCCTTCGAAGCGATCACCCGCGGGCTTGCGACACGCGGGACCTGGGCCATTCGCGCCGATGCGGAGGGAACACCGTGGGCGAGCGTGGATGACGGGCAGGTGGCGTGGTTCGATGGCGCCGTCTGGCACCCGGTCTTTCGCGACATCGGGAACATCTCCGCGCCGTCCCTGTGGCCGTCAGCGCAGGGGGGAATGCTGATCGCCGATGATCGCGGCACGCTGTGGCGTGCCACGCGGCGGTCGCTCGTCGACATCACCAGCGCCAGCGGTTTGCCGGCCGTCGAAGCCTACGGCCTGTTCGAGGATCGCGACGGCTCCCTCTACAACAACACCGCGACCGGGCTGCTGCGCACGCGCGACGGCCGCGTGGACAGCGCCTTCGTACGTTGGGGGCTGCGCGCCAGCGATCGCCCCCGCGTCTTCCTGCGCGACGGTCGCGGACGGTTCATGGTGGGCGGCCCCTACCTCACGATCGACGACGGAGCGCGCCTCACGCGCGTCGGTCCGGCGGAAGGGCTCACCGACCCGGACGTGACGGCCGTGCACGAGACGGCGGGCGCGCTGTGGATCGCCACCGCGGATTCGGGATTGTATGTCCTGCGCGGCAACACGGTGACGCCCCTGTTCACCGTGAATCGGCGAATGAATCGGGCCTTCACGGGGGTCGTGTCCGACACGCTCGGTTTCCTGTGGCTGACCTCGCGCACCGGGTTGTTGCGGGCGTCCGTAGCCGATCTCCTGCGCGCCGCCGACACGCCGGACCGGGGCGTCGCGGTCCGGGAGTTCGACCGGGCGGACGGTCTCCCCACGACGGACATCAATGGCGACTACCAGAGCCCGATTCTGCGCGACGCGCGGGGCCGGCTCTGGTTGCCGACCTACGCGGGGCCAGTGCGATTCGATCCATCGGCAGTGGCGGAGGACAGCCTGCCGCCGCAGGTGCACATCGAATCGGTGACCATCGACGACGTGCGGCAGGACCGGCGAGACTCGCTCCGCGTGCCGACGCACCCGAATCGCATCGAGGTGGCCTTCGCCGCCACCGACGCCCTCGTGCCGAGTCGCGTACGGGCCGAGTATCGCGTGCGGGGTATCAGCGATACGTGGATCGCTGCCGGCCGGCAGCGCATCATCGCCTTCGGCCCGCTGCGCGGCGGCGCATACCGGCTCGAGATCCGGGTCGCCAACGAAGGCGGAAACTGGCAACCTGCGTTGGCCGTCGTGCACGTCGACGTGGCCCGATCGATGACCGAGCGTCCGTGGTTCTACCTGCTGCTCGCGTTCGGGCTCGCGCTGGCGACCTATGTGATCGTCCGGTGGCGCTTGCGGAGCGCGTTCGAGCGCGAACGTGAGCTGTCCGCACTGGTATCGCAGCGCACCGCGGATCTGGAAGCGTCGCGCGCCGAACTCGAAGTGCGCGTGGCGGAGCGCACGACCGCCCTGAGCCGCGAATTGGCCGAGCGCTACCGCCTCGAACAGCGCCTCGAAAGCACCAGGCGCGTGGCGAGCCTTGGCCGCCTCGCGGGGGGCGTATCGCACGAAATCAACAATGCCCTCGCCACCGTCCTCGGCTTCGCGCAATTGGCGCAGATGGAGCTCTTGGAGGACGATCCGGTGCAGTCCGACCTGAGCGAGGTGGTCCGCGCCGGCAAACGCGCGGCGAGCATCACCCACCAGCTGCTGGCGTTCGCCCGGCAGAATCACGCGTCGCTGGTTCCGCTGCAGCTCGACGCGCTGGTACGAGACAATCTGCGGAGCCTGCAGCAGCATTGCGCGCCGGTGACGGTCGAATTCTCGTGTCCGGCCGAGCTGCCCAGCGTGAATGCCGACCTCGGTCAGATGGAGCAGTTGCTGGTGAACCTGGTGAAGAATGCCCGCGATGCGAAACCGAAAGACGACTGTGTGCACGTAGCCCTCGCGGCCGAGATGCTGACGGCAGCCACGCCCGTCGGCGATCGCGTGTTGCCAGCCGGGCGATACGTCGTGCTGTCCGTACATGATCGCGGTGCGGGGATCCCGCCGGAGACCCTCGAACACCTGTTCGAACCCTTCTTCACCACCAAGCCCGTCAATCAGGGCAGCGGCCTCGGGCTGGCGGTGGTGCAAGGCATCGTCGGGCGGCACGACGGGGCGATCGACGTGCAGAGCGTCGTGGGTGAGGGGACCACCTTCCGGGTGTGGCTGCCGGAGCAGCCGGCGCCCGCCACCACGGGGGAGATCGACCGCGACATCAGCGGCAATGGCAAGACGATCCTGCTCGCCGAGGACGATACGAGCATCCGACAGCTCGCCACGCGCATGTTGCGCGACGAGGGGTACCGTGTGCTCGACGCCGAGGATGGGGCCGCCGCGATCGCCCTCGTGGGGAAGGCCATCGAGGCGATCGACCTCGTGCTCACCGATGTGCTCATGCCGAACGCCAACGGGCTCGACCTCGCCCGCCTGCTGCGCGCGGCGCGCCCCGACCTCCCCATCGTCTTCATGACGGGCTACGCGGGACTCGAGGACGAAGCGTTGGCGGAACTGCGCGCCACGGGCCCCATTCTCGCCAAGCCCTTCACGCGCGAGGTCCTGCTGCTGGCCGTGAGCCGCACGCTCGACGGCGCCGCGGCGAAGACCGCCGGGGCGACGGACGCGGACGCCGGTTCCGCGTAATCCCGTACGCGCGGCGCCGCGCATAGATTTCGGCAGCCGGCGGCGGCCAGCCGTCCTCCGGCGCTCCCCTCCTATTTGGCTCGCCCGCCCATGGTCACCGTTCAGGCTCCCTTGCCGTCGCCGCGGCGTCGCAGGTCGGCATCAGTCGCGCCCGCTCGCGTGCAGTTCCCCCGTCTCACGGCACTGCTGACCGTGGCCCTGGTGCTCGGTGCCTGCGGGGGCGGCGACGAACGCGTGGCGCCGACACCGGCGCTGGACGGCACCTTCGCCAGGATTCAGCGCACCATCATCGAACCCCAGTGCGCCAGCTGCCACCGCACCGGCGTGGGCGATGCGCGCAACGCGCAGCTGGTACTCACGGGCGATTCGTCCTACCAGCAGCTCGTGAACGTGCCGTCGAAGCAGACGGTCGCGCGCGCCGACGGGTTGCTGCGCGTGAAGCCGTTCCGCGCCGACAGCTCCCTGCTCTATCACAAGGTGGCATGGATTCCGGGGCATCACAGCCGCGACTACGGCACCCTGATGCCCATGGGCACCACGAGCGGCCTCACGGCCGGACAGCTCGAGTACGTGCGTCGTTGGATCGAGGCCGGGGCCCCGCGCACCGGCCATGTGGTGGACACGGCCGTGCTGGCCGATGCGCGTGCCCAGTCGGCCTCCTACACCCCCCTGCCGGCGCCCGCGGCCGGCACCGGGCTGCAGCTCGGCGTCGACAGCTTCGCGGTGGCGCCCACGTCGGAGCGCGAGCTCTTCGTGTATCGCACCGTCAACAATCCGTCGGAACTGTTCGTCACGCGCATCCAGTCGCGCATGCGCCCCGGGAGCCATCACCTGCTGCTCTACACCTTCGACGAGACGCGGACGAGCTTCCCGTGCAACACGCGCCCGACTCCCAATGCCGTCCGGGACATCCGCAACGTCGACGGCTCCCTGAACCCGGTGAACATGCTGCCCATGGCCTGCCATGTGTTCTTCGCCGGCGCGATGACCCCCGAGTTCGATTTCCGGTTCCCGCCCGGCGTGGCGCTCCGTCTGCCGCCCAACGCGACACTCGACTTCAACGTGCACTACATGAACCGGTCGCCGGCCCCCCTCCCGGGGCAGGCAAGCGCGAACCTCTACACCGTCGACCGGTCGCAGGTCACCCGCGTGGTGCGGGCCCTCAACCTCGGCAACACCAGCTTCACCCTGCCCGCCCGGCAGCGCACGACCGTACGCACGGCGTTCACCATGAACGCACGCACCACCGTCCTCGCGCTCACGTCCCACATGCACAGCCTCGGCGAACGCTACGAAATCCGGGTGCGCCGGGCGAATGGCACCGAGACCACCGTGTACGTGAGTACCGACTGGGAGCATCCGGACTTCACGAGCTTCGACACGCCGCTGGTACTCGAACCGGGCGATGCCCTCGTGTCGGTGGTCACGTGGAACAACGTGACCGACCGCGCGGTCGGCTTCGGGCTGTCCGCGAAC
>Ga0315904_10010447_pt1 | contig 12000 bp, 10 predicted proteins | sample LakEriMetagenome_6_FD_203529 | JGI IMG/M metagenome (GOLD analysis project Ga0315904, IMG submission 203529) | Freshwater fungal communities from buoy surface, Lake Erie, Ohio, United States - Buoy 12 MA120 | ecosystem: Environmental > Aquatic > Freshwater > Lake | place: USA: Lake Erie, Ohio...
CGCGGCCATGTCCGCCCATTCGGCCGACCGCCCGAGGGGAAGCCCCCATTGCGCCAGCTCGATGACCAGGCTGAACAGCATCCCCGCCACCCAGATCGGCCAAAGCGGCGACTGCTCCCGTCTCAGATAAAAGACCACGAACAGCCCGACGAGTCCCGTCCATCCGCCGAACATGCCGAAATGTCCGAGTTTGTCGTAGCCCAGAAGACTGGTTTCGGGAAGGAAGTCGGACGGCGACAGGGTCAGATACACCACCATGGCGGTCCATGCCAGCAGGACCAGGGGAACAACACGGATCATGGAATCGGGTAAGGATCGTTGGAATGGAGCGACTCGGCAACCCCGGCCAGCAACGCGTTTTTCGCCGCAGCGACCGGGTCCGGAGTCAACGAACGGAACGCGGCAATCTTGCCTGCCAAGACGTCGCCGAAGCCCATCCGCGCGAACGGTCGTGTGCTGTATCCGGTGATCTGTGCATGTCCGTCGGGTGTGACGATGGCAGTGGGTTGACCTTTGCTGACCACCGTGGCGCCGGTTTGGGAGGCCAAGCGACGCGCCGCATCCGATCGGTCGGTCCAAAGGCCGACATCCTGACCGGTCATCCGGGCCAATTCGCCGGGATGCGGGGTGAGGATGGCGTGTTCGAACCGAAGTCCCTGCACCGCGGCGAGGGCGTCGGCATCGATCACGAATGGATGTTCCGGAACGGAGCAGATCGCGCGCACGAAGGCGCTGGTGTCTGGATGGGAACCCAAACCAGGACCGATCAGCACGATTCCCGGTTTGGCGGCCAAGCGGGCGAGCACGCTGCCGATGTGGTCGGGCGTGAACCGGTCGTCGGTGGATTCGCCATGCCCGATCTTGACCGGTTGAACGAGGTGCGCGTCGACACGGGCCAGCAACGCTTGCGGCATGTGCGCGATCACCGCACCGCAACCCGCCCGCCACGCCGCTTCCGCCGCCATCACCAGCGCCCCGGACATGCCCGAGGATCCGCCGATCACATGCACGACGCCGTTCTCATACTTGTGCGCGCCGGTCCGAGCGACCGGCGTCGGTACGTCGTCATGGAAGAACACCTCGGTTCCCGTGCTCCGCAACGCGTCCGATGGAAATCCCAAAGGCACCAGGTGGAGTTCGCCGCAGACGTCGGGTCCCACGCCGCTGAAATACCCCGATTTGTGGCAGCCCATGGCCACGGTATGGCGCGCCCGCACCACCGCACCCCGCACCGTCCCGTTCGTGGCATCCAGCCCGCTGGGGACATCCAAGCTCCAGACCTCGCGTCCGCTCGCATTCACTCGGTCTATCAGCGCGCAGGTGGCGGCATCCAGGTCGCGGGAGAGCCCTACGCCGAAGAGGGCGTCCACGATCAGTCCGGTGGCCGGCCAATCCACATCCGTTCCCAAGGGTTGGACCGTGACCGGATATCCGCTGCGCGACAGGATCCGTGCGACCACATGCCCGTCGCCTCCATTGTTGCCGGGTCCGGTCAAGACGAGGATATCGGTTCCCGGTGGCGCATGTTGGCGGATCAGCAAGGCGCTGGCGATGCCCGCGGCCTGCATGAGGTGCGATCCGGTGAGCCCGTCCGTAGTTTGTGTGAGTCGATCGATCGCCTGAGCCTGTTCCGCGTTGCAAACGAAGCGATCGGAGGTCATACCAGCATCGGATAGATGACGTAGCGTTCGACCAAGGGCAGGAAGGCCCCCAATGTGGCGCCAGACACGGCCTGACCCAACGTGTGGCAGTGGAGCACCACCCTCGACCAGATCATGATCCCGGTCATGATGGAAAAGAGCGCCACCGCGCCGATGATGAGCATCGGTTGCGCGATCGGAATGAACGTGGTGATCAGGGTGCCCACCGTGGCGATCGATGCGCTGTGCACGCTGATCTTGGTGAACTTGTTGATTCCGAAAAAGATCAGGGTGTTGATCAGGTACACCAGGCAGATGAACAGATAATGGCTTTTCGGCGCGATGTCGGCCATCCAAAGCAACGCGATGGCCGCCACGTAGCAGCTGAGTCCGAAGAGGTAGATGCCAGGGCGGTCGGTCCGGTTGAGCACGTCGAAGCCTTCGATGCGCCCCTGCCGAGTGAGCACGGTCAAATACATCAGAGGCGCGAATGTGAGCGAGGCGAGGCTGATGCCGAACGCCGTCGCCAGGCTGAAGCCGTCACTGCCGGCCAACCAGCCGCTGATCACGAACAGCGGGGGGGACAGGTAAAGCGGGTTCAGGATGTCTGACCAGCGCCGTGCGAATCTCTCTGAGGGTGCCATGCCCTAAGTTAATAGGAGCGGGCGAACAAAACGCGCTGTTGCGAGGGTTTTCCTGAAATCATGCACAGGCCGGGATCCGAATGCGGATTGTTGAAGGGCACGCAACGGATGGTCGCTTTGGTCTCTTCCTTGATCTTCGCTTCGGTTTCGGGCGTTCCATCCCAATGGGCGTAGATGAATCCACCTTTCTCGTCGAGGATGCGTTTGAACTCGTCGTACGAGTCGGCCACGCTGGTCAGCGCGTCACGACGGGCTTTGGCGGACTCGAACAAGGTAGACTGGATGACTTCCAGCAAGGTGTTCACCGTCTGGAGCAGCTCGTCGCGGGAGACGAGCTCCTTGCTGCGGGTGTCGCGGCGGGCGAGCTCGGTCATGCCGTTCTGGGCGTCGCGAGGACCGACAGCGATCCGCAAGGGCACACCTTCCACTTCGTATTGGGCGAACTTCCAACCGGGCTTGTATTGCTCGCGGTCGTCGAATTTCACACGGATGCCGGCCAGCTTGAGCTGGTTCAAGATGCCGATGGCATACTCGGAGACCAGCGCCTTCTCCTCATCGTTTTTCCAGATCGGGACGATGACGACCTGGGTCGGAGCCAGTCGCGGAGGCAGCACGAGGCCGTCGTCGTCGGAATGGGTCATGATCAATCCGCCGATGAGCCGCGTCGACACGCCCCAGCTCGTGGCCCAGACATAATCGAGCTGCGACTGGTTGTCTTGGAATTTCACATCGAAGGCTTTGGCGAAATTCTGCCCGAGGAAGTGCGAGGTGCCGGCCTGGAGGGCTTTTCCGTCTTGCATCATGGCTTCGATGCAATACGTGTCGACGGCGCCCGCGAAGCGTTCGGAGGCGGTCTTCACACCGGTATGCACCGGCATCGCCATGTAGTCTTCGGCGAACACGCGGTACACTTCCAACATGCGCTCCGACTCGGCCACGGCTTCCTCGCGGGTGGCATGCGCGGTATGGCCTTCCTGCCACAGGAATTCCATAGTGCGGAGAAATAGGCGGGTGCGCATCTCCCATCGGACCACGTTGGCCCATTGGTTGATCAGGATCGGAAGGTCGCGGTACGACTGGATCCAGCCCCTGTAGGTGTCCCAGATGATGGTCTCGGATGTGGGACGCACGATCAGTTCTTCTTCGAGTTTCGAATCGGGGTCCACTTCCACGCCCCCGTCTTTGGCGATCAGACGCGAATGGGTGACCACCGCGCATTCCTTGGCGAAGCCTTCCACGTGGCTGGCTTCCCGGGATAGGAAGGATTTCGGGATGAACAGAGGGAAGTAGGCGTTTTCATGACCGGTGTCCTTGAACATCTGGTCGAGCACGCGCTGCATGTTCTCCCATAAGGCGTAACCGGTGGGTCGGATGACCATGCACCCTCTGACAGGCGCGTGTTCGGCGAGTTTCGCTTCCCGGATGATGTCCTGGTACCAGCGTGAGTAATCTGTGGAGCGGGGTGTGATATTCTTAGCCATGGGTGGCAAAATACGGACTTTTCACCGTATATTTGGGGCCTTCACAAGGCGCGGTAGCTCAGGCGGTTAGAGCGTAGGATTCATAACCCTAAGGTCGGCGGTTCGATTCCGCCCCGCGCTACAAAAAAATAAAGGCGCCCTCCGGTCAAGGAGAGGCGCCTATTTATCATCTACAGACGGCTATTACCCCATTTGCTTATCCGTCAAGGTACACGGAGTTCAAGCAAAGCGACAATCGAGGGTTCTGCGTAATTTCTATCCGTAGAATTACGTAGTCAGCCGAGTCCGTTGGCGACCGCATAGCGCACCAGCGCCGCGGTGTTCTTCAAGCCAAGTTTCTGCATCAGGTTGGCGCGGTGGGCTTCCACGGTGCGTGGACTGATGAACAGCACATCCGCGATCTCCTGGCTGGTCTTGCCGTCCACAATCAGTTTGGTGATCTCTTTTTCGCGCCGTGTGAGCCGGATGGCGTCGTCTCCGTCGTCGTCATGTCCAGAAACGGCATGACGAACGTATTGGTCGGCCATGAGTTTGGCGATGGGGTCGCTGAACACGGTTCCTCCTTGGTGCACTTCCTGGATCGCCGACACCAGCTCCTTGATCGACGATTGCTTGAGGATGTACCCCGACGCACCGGCTTTGAGCGCCTGATTCAGGTATTCCTCGTTCTGGTGCATGGTCAGGATCAGGATCACCGCATTCGGATACAGTTTGCGGATCTTGATCGCGGTTTCGATGCCCGTGATGCCGGGCATCGAGATGTCGAGCATGCAGACATCCGGCCTCAAGGTGGAATAGGCCTCAAGCGCTTCTTCACCGTTGGTCACTTCCGCGACGACTTCAATCAGGGGGGAGGCGTTCAGCACCGTCACGATTCCGAAACGCACGATGTCGTGGTCGTCGGCGATGAGCACACGGATTCTGTTCATATCAGCGGGATCTCCACAATGATGTCGGTTCCTTTGTTCGGCGAACTTTCCACAAGGAAGGTTCCGCCCAACATTTCGGCTCGTTCGCGCATGTTGATCATGCCGATGCCGTTCAGCGTGGTCGGGTTCACATCCATGCCTTTTCCATCGTCCTGGATGATCAGGTGCACCACATGGTCGTTCACGTACAGGTCGAAGGTGGCGCTCGCCGCTCCCGAATGCTTCACGATGTTGGTCATCGCTTCCTGGCAGATCCGGTACACCGACGACTCGATGGCGGCGGGAAGCCGCTCATGCATGCGCTCATGGAAGGTGACGGTCCGGTTCACCCGGTCGTATTGCGAACACAGGTTGCGGATAGCCGGGACCAGGCCGAAATCGTCGAGGATGGACGGACGCAGCTCCTGGGCGATGTTCCGGATCTCGCGGATCGATTGGTCGATGAGCTCTCGCGTCTGCGCGATCGCGGTATGATTCACATTCTGCATCGCCAACTCGAGGTTCAGTTTGGCGGCGGTAAGCATCTGGCCGAGTCCGTCGTGCAGTTCTCGGGAGACTCGCCGGCGTTCGGTCTCGCCCGCCTCCAAGCGGATCTGCCGGCGGAGCCGTTCCTCCGAAATCCTCATTTTAAGCTCTTGGGCGAGCACCCGCTCGGTGTGGTCCTGCATGTAGATGAGGATGCCGCCGATCCGGCCACTCGGATCATGCCAAGGACTCACGCTCCATTCGTACCAGCGTGTGGTGCCGTCAAAGCGGTTGACTTCCTCCAGGTCGAATTCCACGCGTTCACCGGCCATCCCACGCCGATGCGCGTCCACCCAATGCGGAAGCTGGTTGGGAATGAGATCGTACAACCCTTTGCCGATGTGTTCGGTGGTGCCGGGAACCAGGTTCATGTCGGCCTCCCAGCGGCGGGACGTGAGCAGGTAGCGCATCTCCCGGTCGAACATGGCGATGGATGCGGGCATTTCATCCATCAGCTGGTTGAGCAGTTCATCGGCGAATCGGATCCGGGCTTCTTTTTCCTGGATGGCGCTCACATCATGTATGATCGAACAGAGCACGGAGCTTCCGCGCATGCGGAGTGGGGCCGAAAAGACCTCGACCTCGCGATGCGTGCCGTCGCCGATGCGATGGGTGAAGCGGAAGCGTCGGCCGGTCCCGGTATTGGCTTCGCGCAGCTTTTTGACGAGTTCGTCGGGTGGCAGCGTGTTCAGATCGGAGATCTTCAGGCGGATCAGTTCCTCTCGGCTGAGTTTGTAGAACTCGACGGCCGCCTGGTTGGCTTCCACAATGTGCCCCGACTCCGGATCGATGAACAGTTTCACCGCCGGATTCTTCATGAAAAATTCTTCGAAAAGCAGGGTGTCGGACAACAATCCGGACAGAAGGTCATTCATGGCGTGAAGCTACATCCGCGAATCCACACATTCAAGCGAAGTGGGAAATTCCGTACTTTACACCCCTTCACGAATCTGATTAGGGACATTCCATCTTATGCTGATCAAACGGAGCCACACGTGTGGCGAACTACGGGCGGCCAACGCCGGCGAACGCGTCATCCTCAACGGTTGGGTGAACACCCGCCGTGATCTTGGCGGTGTCATTTTCATCGACCTGCGCGACCGCTACGGCCTCACGCAGATCGTCTTTTCGCCACAAGACAACGCCCAGGCGCATGCCCAGGCCGATGTGCTCCGTTCCGAGTATGTGATCGGTGTGGAAGGCGTGGTCGTGAACCGCGACGCGAACAACATCAATCCGAAAATGGACACCGGCGCCATCGAAGTGCGTGTGCACCGGTTGGAGATCTACAACGCGGCCGACACCCCTCCGTTCGAGATCATCGACGATCTGAAGACGAACGAAGACCTTCGCCTGAAATACCGTTATCTGGATCTGCGTCGCCCCGTGATGCAGCACAACATGATGCTCCGGTCGAAAGCCGGACACATCGTGCGCGATTATTTCCATAAGCATGATTTCGCGGAGGTCGAAACTCCGGTGCTCATGCGCTCCACTCCGGAAGGCGCGCGCGACTACCTCGTGCCCAGCCGCGTGAATCCGGGCACCTTCTACGCCTTGCCCCAATCGCCGCAGACGTACAAGCAGATCCTGATGGTGGCCGGCATGGACCGCTATTTCCAGATCGTGAAATGCTTCCGTGACGAAGACCTGCGCGCCGACCGCCAGCCCGAATTCACCCAGATCGACGTCGAGATGTCGTTCGTCGACGAGGAATCGATCTACGCCATGACCGAGGGCCTCATCGCCCGCCTGCTCAACGAGACGGTCGGGATGCAGGTGTCGACGCCGCTGCCCCGCATGACCTACCAACATGCCATGACCACCTACGGCTCCGACAAGCCCGACCTCCGGTTCGGGTTGGAGTTCACCGATTTCTCGTCCATCGTCGGCAAATCCGAATTCCGCGTGTTCTCGAAGACCGTGTCCGAAGGCGGAGCGGTGGTCGGATTCGTGGTTCCCGGCCAAGGCCACCTCGGCCGCGGCATGATGGACCGCCTCACCGAGCGCGCCAAGCAGGAAGCCGGCGCCGGCGGCATGATCTACATCAAGAACAACGAGGACGAGGTGTACTCCTCGGTCGCGAAGTTCGTCTCCGAAGACATCACCGCCGAGATGGTGGCCGCATCCGGCGCCGCCAAAGGCGATCTGATCCTCATCCTGGCCGGACCGAAAGAGACGGTCTTCTCCCAACTCGGCACGCTGCGCCTCATCGCAGCCCAGGAGTTCAACCTGGTCGACACCAGCAAAAACGCGCTCCTGTGGGTCACCGACTTCCCCTTGCTCGATTTCGATCCCGATTCCAAGCGCTGGGTGGCCATGCACCATCCGTTCACTTCGCCGCATCCCGACGATCTGGAGCTGATGGATACCGATCCGGGGAAAGTCCGCGCCCGCGCCTACGACCTGGTCATGAACGGCAGTGAGATCGGCGGAGGAAGCATCCGGATCTTCGATCCGACGCTTCAACGCAAGATGTTCAAACTGTTGGGCATCGAAGAAGCCGAAGCCCAGGAGAAATTCGGGTTTCTGCTGGATGCGTTCCGGTTCGGCGCGCCTCCGCATGGCGGCTTGGCTCTCGGACTCGACCGCATCGTCATGATCCTGACCGGATCACGCAGCCTTCGCGATGTCATCGCCTTCCCGAAAAACCAACGTGCGGTGTCGCTGATGGACAACTGCCCGGATGTGGTCGATGCCAAGCAGCTCGAGGAGCTGCACATCCGGGTCGTGGCTCAGCCCAAGATCTGACGGTATTTCACACCCGCCTTGTAGATCCGGTTCACGCCGTTGAAGGCCGCCACACGGTAGGCCTCGGCGTAGGTCGGGTAGTTCATCATGTGGTTGATGAAGTAGCGGATGTCGCCACCGAAGGCCATGACGGTCTGTCCCAGGTGGATGATCTCGCACGCGCCCATCCCGATGATGTGGACGCCCAATAGCTTGAAGGTCGACGCTTCGAAGACCAGCTTGAGCATGCCGTTCTGATTTTCAGCGATGGCGGCTTTGGTGAGGTTTTCCCAGTGCGCGCGTCCGACGGCGATCTCATACCCTGCGGCTTTGGCTTCGTCTTCCGACATCCCCACGCTGGAGATTTCCGGGTAGCTGTAGATGCTGAATGGAATCAGCCCCGACATCTCGCCGGTCGGGATGTTGAACATGTCGCAGGCGGCCAAGCGTCCTTGCGAGAACGAGGCCGAGGCCAGCTGCGGGAATCCGACCACGTCGCCGGCGGCGTAGATGCCCGGGACCGCGGTCTTGTAATTGGAATCGACCTGGATGTGATGCTCATCGTCGATCTGCACACCGAGAGCCTCCAAGCCGAGATGGCGGGTGTTCGGGGTGCGTCCGCCGAAATACAGCACCTGTTCGGTTTCGATCACGCGGCGCTGTCCGTCGGCGCCATGGAAATGCACTTCGGTGCAGTTGCGGAGGTCGTTCGCACCCACGCCGGTCACGGTGCTGTTGTGGTAGATGAGGATGCGGAATTCCTCCAAGCTCGCGTCAAGCACCGCTTTGATTTCGGGATCGAGGAAGGTGAGGTAGTCGGCGTCGGGGTTGAGCAAGGTGACCTTGGTGCCCAATGCCGCGAAAATCGTGGCGTATTCGATGGCCTGCACACCGGCGCCCACGAGCACCAGGCGGCGGGGGATGTGTTCCAGTTTGAGGATCGACCGGGCATCGAGCACTCGTTTGTGATCGACCGTGAACGCGTTGGGAGGCGTGGGGGAGCAGCCGGTCGACACGAGGATGTTCGCCGAGGTGTAGGTTTTCTTCACGTCGAGCGAATCGGCCACTTCCACGGTATGGGCGTCGATGAGTCGCCCGAAGCCGCGCACCGTCTTCACATCGTTCTTGATGAGATTGCGTTTGATTTCGGAGTTCTCGTGGGCCATCACTTTGAACTTGGCCTTGAGAAGATCCTCCATCTCGAAAATCTGATACGGTTTCTTGTTGTCCACATCCCCGAACTGACGGGTGAAGCGGTGGATGTTCATCGCCGCTTCGCGGAGCGCTTTGCTCGGAACCGTTCCGTTGTTGATCCAGGCACCCCCGAGATGGGTGTCGTCGGCCTCGACGATGAGCACGTTCTTGTCGAATTTGCTGGCTTGGATGGCGCAGGAGAAACCGGCCGGGCCGCTGCCCAGGATGATGAGGTCGAAATCGTAGGTCATAGAAGTGGTTTAGAAGCCCTAAAGATAGGGAATGCACGGCTCTATTGGGTATATTTGCTTTGAACACATACACAACAAAAGGAGACTCCCATGTCCTTCACTCTACCCGCGCTTCCCTACGCGTACGACGCCCTCGAGCCGCATTTCGATGCCCGCACGATGGAGATCCACCATACCAAACACCATCAGGCGTACATCAACAACGCGAACGCCGCCTTGGCCGGCACCGCGTTCGACTCTCTGACGGTCGAGGAGCTTCTGGCCCGCATCAACGAGGTGCCTGCCGAGAAGAAACAAGCGCTGATCAACAACGCCGGCGGACACGCCAACCACTCCCTGTTCTGGACCGTTCTGGCTCCGAACGCCGGTGGAGCGCCTACGGGTCAGCTCGCCGCTGACATCGTCGCCACCTTCGGCTCGTTCGACGCGTTCAAAGAGAAATTCGCCGCCGCAGGCGCCACGCGTTTCGGTTCCGGTTGGGCCTGGCTTGTCGTGAACAACGGCAAACTCGAAGTCATGAGCACTCCGAACCAGGATTCTCCTCTGATGGACGGCAAAACCCCGATCCTCGGTCTCGATGTCTGGGAACATGCCTATTATCTCAACTACCAGAACCGCCGCCCTGATTACATCGCCGCGTTCTGGAACCTGGTCAACTGGGCGAAAGTCTCGGAACTCTACGGGAAGTAGTCGGTCTCAGAGCTTGATCCTCACCCATTTCACATACTCGCCGAGCAATTGGCGGCGCATGGATTGGGTGAGTTCGTCGTCGCGGTTCACGCTTCCATAAGGCGTTCGGGTGGTTCCCATGCCGGTGCGGTCTTGTCCGCTGCGGTAGGGATCCATCCCCGAAGCCGCTTCCAGGATCGGGGGTTTGATTTCGAAACCGAGCATCACCTCACCGTCTTTGGCATCCACCGCATACGGGTGGACACGCGACGGACGAAGCGGCACCGAGTACTCGACACGGAGCAGGCTGGTCGATTCATCATACCTCACGACCACGCCTTGGCTCGAAAGACGGTCGGTGCTCATCTCGACGAACTCGACCGGTGTTTTGGATGAGCTTCTGTAGGCCAGTTTGGCTGCGATAGGCCGCATCCGGTCGAACATCGGGTCGTCCGGGTACGAGGATCGTCCTGTCGGATAATGGATGCCCAACGAGCGTTTGAGCTCCGGGTCCCCATCCACAAAGACGGTGAACCCGTACTGCCGGACATTGGCCAGGTACATGTTGGCCCGGAAGGAGACCGTGATGGTCAGATGCGTAGAATCCGTGCGGACCGCCAGGTCGAAATCGTTCTCACCGACCGGCTGCAATGGCATCGGGGCCTGATAGGTTTTCGTGCTTCCGCAGGCCACGGAAAACAGGAGGAGCGCGATGGGGAAGAGCCTCATAAGTGCATGAAAGTATGTATATTTGACCATTAAAACGAAGACAAACCAACCCTGAGGAACCTATGCAATTCGGATTTGGAATCGGCCCCGACACCTCGTGGATGCGCACCGAACTCACCGATCTCGGTGTCAAGGAACTCCGCACCCCGGAAGAGGTCGACGCTGTGCTCGGCAAGAAGACCAGCGGCAGCATGCTGTTGGTGATCAACTCGGTCTGCGGATGCGCCGCAGGCAACGCACGTCCGGCGGTGAAGATCGCCATGGAAAACGACAAGCGTCCTGACGTGATGTACACCGTGTTCGCCGGACAAGACAAGGAAGCCACGGCCCGCGCCCGTGAGTATTTCAGCGAATTCCCACCCTCGTCGCCATCGTTCGCGTTCTTCAAAGACGGCGAGATCAAGGCGATGGTGCCACGTCATCGCGTGGAGGGTCGTACCGCGCACGACGTCGCCGCCGATCTGAAAATGATTTTCGACGCGTTCTGCGAAGTCCCCGCCTGACATCCATCCCATAAAAAAAGGCCGGTAGCGATACCGGCCTTTTTTGTTTCATGATGGCGGGTTAAGTTCACTCTTCCATGGCCCATTCCGTCCTCTATCCTAACTTCAAATCGGTCAACACCCTCCTGTATATCGGGGCCATCGGGGTGTTGCTGTACGTGCTCCATCGACCGGGTATCGATTTCAACGCGTCGGCTCCCGTCGCCGCCAGCCGTGAGCAGGCCGAAATCCGTTTCCAATCGGTGCTCGATGTGCTCGACATCCCGTCCGATTCCCTCGAATTCGTGGCCACACGCTATCAGCGCTCACGATTCATCAAAGCCTTGATGGATTCGGCCGACCAGCACAGCTCGATCAATCCGGCGGTGCTCAACCGCTCCGGCATTCCGCTGAGCGGGTGGCAGGTGCAAGCCGGTCGCATGATGGATGATTCCGAAATCACCAACAACATCCAGACCTATCTGAATGACCACACGCAGGTCAGGATGGAGTTTGACGACGAATTGCGGGTCCGCACGCTCACGCTCAACGAAGAGACCCCGACGTTCATTTCCGGTGATTCCCTCGACACCATCCTCTCCCGCATGTTCATGGACGTGATGGGCTTCGATCCGGCGAGATATTCCTTGGAAGCGGAGGATCTGGTGGACGGCGAGGTCCAGTCCGTTCTTCCCACCGCCGATTCGAGCGACGTGAAGACCGTGA
>Ga0315904_10010449_pt1 | contig 11998 bp, 27 predicted proteins | sample LakEriMetagenome_6_FD_203529 | JGI IMG/M metagenome (GOLD analysis project Ga0315904, IMG submission 203529) | Freshwater fungal communities from buoy surface, Lake Erie, Ohio, United States - Buoy 12 MA120 | ecosystem: Environmental > Aquatic > Freshwater > Lake | place: USA: Lake Erie, Ohio...
GCTCGGACGCTTAGGTGAGGCGCTGTGTGCGGCCTTCGATAAGGCAGGTTCCGCCAGACACGCTGGAAGCGGTTGCGCGGATCGTGCAGGGGCCTTGGACCTGGATGTAGTCGTCAGCGGTATAGACCGCCGCTGTGGAGTCGTCTGACTTGCGCAGAGGGATAAAGCTGGACCCACCTGGCACGGAGAGTGCCCATGTCACGGTGATCGTGCCAGTGAAATCCATCGTGGCCGTGCCGCGTTGGCCGGCATCGACCGTCATGAAGAAGGTCTCGTCATTGGCGTCGAGAGTGGCTGAGCGGACTGGCATGTCAGCGCTCTTTTGCAATCATCAGGTAGTCAAGACTCATGCTCTTTGCGACGGCCTCGCCGTTCTGGACGCCGAAGCTGATGGTCAGTTCCTCGTCGTCAGGGAGGTTGGTCGTGGCAACGATGGAAACCAGATGGTCGTTGCGGTACACGCGGATCGAAGACCGGCCATCGTAATAGAACGCAAGCTCGGTCCATGTCGCAGCAACCATGGTGGCAAAGGCCGTCAGGGTTGTGGCAACGCTGTCCTTGATGACCACGAAGTCAAGGTTGGCGTCGTCATCGTCCTTGCGGAAGTACACGCCATCAGAGACAGCCAGCGGGGTTGTGTCGGTGATCTGGAGGCCAAGCACGAAGTCGGACTGCGTTGCGTCGGACACCTGAATGCGCGCCTTGAACCAGAGCTTCTTGCCAGCTTGGAACCGGAACGTCTCGCGCGTCCATTGCAGGAACCGGGCGTCATTGTCTGCGGCCGCATTGGTGAGCACCAGAACACCGCCATCAGCGTTGGAGATTGCGCTGGTTCCAGAACCTACGGCAGTCACGGTCCAGTCGCCTGCGGTGTATTTGTCGAAGTCGTCAAACCACATATGCGTGCGGCTCGGATCTGTGTCGAGGAAACGCTCAAGGGCCGTGCCGGGCGCGACGTTGGTAACGCCTTGTGTAAAGCGGGTGGGAGTAGACATGGATCGCTCCTGTGTTCAGGCGCCGGGATTGGCGCTTTCCATGATGGGGTTGATTTTAAGAAAACGCCGGGACAAGCCTGACCGGCTGGCATCCACACAGAGAAGGACCACAGTGCGGACCGGGTTAGCGCCGCTCAGGCCATGCAATGCTGGCGACGGCAATGAACAGGCCGAGGCCAAGGCAGAACAGGATCGCCGCGGCAAACATCAGGGCTTGTTCTGCTTCCAGAACGCAGCGCCAGCCCATACGCCAGCAGCGGCAGAGACAAGCACGCCGGCAAAGGTCAGCAGTTCTTTCGGGGTCGCAGCGCCGTCAAAGACGATCTTGCTGGTCAGGACGTAAGCGCCAACGCCAACCAGGATGGCGCAGACGAACATGGCAAGTTTTTTCTGGTCAGGGGTCATGGGTCTTGCTCCTAGTCAGCCCGTGCGGGCGGGGTGAAGTCTTCAAAAATGTCGTCGTCATGCGCAAAACCGACAACGCCGTTTGTCATGGTCATCGACGTTTCAGGGCCGACATATTTCCACTTATCCGGATCGTAAGGCTCGTACCCAGCTTGCCGAAAATAGGCGTCCAAGCCTGCCGAACGCTCGTCGTCAGTGACGCGGATCAGCGTAGGCTCGCTACCGTAGACCATGCCAGCCGTGCGAAGCGTGTTCAGTTCGTTGGCGTCGGCAATTTCCTCAAACAGCTTGTCCTCATCCCGGCCAGCGAAGTAAGCGTCCAGCGCTTCCTTGGCGGCTTCAACGGCGTCGTCCATGCTTTCGAGGGCAGCAACGGCGTCTTCACGCTTTGCAGCAAGGGCTTCAAGGTCAGCGTCAATGCGGGCAAGGTCGGACGTGAGCGATTGATAGCGCTCGCCTTCACGGGCTTGTTGCGCTTCATAGGCCTGCTTTACCAGTTCGGTGTAGCGGTCTGTCATGGGATCTCCTGTCAGCGCAATAGAGAGCCGGGTTGCCCGGCTTGGGGTCAGGGGAGCATCTGGGGTGGTCCGGGGCCCGGCTCACTAGCGCGCTGCGTGTTTCAAGCAATGCTTTGCACTTGAGGCCGGGAGAGCGCTATGCGCGTGGTCCAGCCCCTAGCGTAACGTGCGCGGCTCGGCCCTCAGGCTGCGTGCGGAATCCACGTTAGGCGGGTTAGGATTGGCGGGGTTCGCCTGCGTTGTCAACCGGAGACAAAGATTGGCAAAAGCGCCCCGCTTCGTGTAGCCATAAGCACACTCGTAAGGCAGCTTACGGTACAGGGTATCAAGCGGGTCAGTGATTGCCAGCCAACGGTTGCGAGCGAGCGGATTGAGCGTGACGCGGGCATACAGAACTTCTCTCATCACGCCGCCACCTCAACAATCCGACATACGGAATCCACCGACTCACTCGTCAATGGAAAAGGCTGTCGTGCGCGAACACGACAGCCTTAGTGCAGAACCGCCAGTGTGGGCGGGGTGTCTAGACGAAGCAAGTTATGAGTCGTTTCGGGTAGGACAGTCAAGCCGCACTGGCGCCTTTTTTAGGGAGCCAGAATGGCAGACTCCAAGAAAGACCCTGATAAGGGGAAACCCTCGAAACGCGTTACGTTGCCCATGGCACGAGAGTTCATCCGCCTCAAGAAAGCAGGATGGCTGCAAAGCCGGATTGCCGCTGAGTTCGATGTGAACCAAGGCCGCGTCAGTGAAGTAATCACCGGGCAGAAATTCCCGGAAGCTCATCTTCCTGAAGCGCCAACGCTGTTCGATTGATAGCGGGCCGCTGTTTGGCCCCAGATAAGCGCCGCCGAGACAAGTGCTCGGCGGCGAGTTTCATCAGGCTTTTCGAACGCCTTTGGGATACTTAGACTGGATTGAAATGAAAAGTCCGTGGACGTGCAAGAAGACGCTTCGCGCTTCATGTTCATCAAACTGACGGCGCACATGCATCACCGCATCCCTCTTTTCTTGAAGCGATCGCATATGGCTTAGCGCTCCGCCAAGAAAAACTTTTTCCGCATCTTTCTTTGGGCCATTTGTCTGCGATGTTAACGCCAATAATCTTTTGTCCATTTCCTTGATGAGAGCACCCCATTGCATCCATTCAAGAGGTTTGTCCTCGTTCTTCACGCCGACTTTCTTTGCCAAAAACCGCAACCCCAATTCGCAAGCACGCATGGTGTGAAACACGGATGCGGTTGAATGGCCCAGCGCCCAAAGATCAACTGCGGCTTTGATTTCAATTTCGGTTTCCGGGAAAGCAAGAAAAACAGAGGCCCACTCGTTATCTAGATTGGATAGGAAGTCCGCCCTTTCGTTCCTGTAGATGTAGGCTCTGATTTTACTTGCGTCGTCAGTAAGCGCCTCGCTCAAGCTGCGAGTGTTGTCCCGCAACATTGCAGTGTGAATTGGCCCCTCCTTCAACCGACGCAAAAGCCAAGCGCAAACGTGCTGCGACAATGGAAAGTCATGCTTTGCACAAAACGCAGCAACGCTTTCAAATTGCACCGCCAGTTCTTTTTGTTGAAGCGGCGGGACAAAAGGTTGTCCTGAGTCCACCAAATGGCGAGTCAAGTCGTGCGCCTTAGCAACAATCAAAAACGCGTGGTGAAACTCCACTAAGACAAAGTTGTACATATCCCAAAGGTTCCACAGCTCACCCGGCTGCGGCCAACGAGAACGCGATTCGGCGCCGGTGTCGGCGCAACCTCTAGCATCTTCAATCATGGTTGGGTACGTCAAATATAACATGTCGAGTCGATTTCTGGCCCCACCTCACCAGCCTTCAGGCGCTCAATCAGTTCGTTGCGGGTCATGGTTTCTCTCCAAGCGCGTCAGGCGCGGCGGCGATCCAGCCCCAAGTTTCTCGCGTTTTTATGCGGTCAATAGTTCGCTTGCTTACGCCAAACATGCAGGCAATTCGTCTTCCGCTAACGCCATCTGACAGAAGCCGCCTGATTTCAAGAACATCGGATTCCTTGAGCTTTACGGCCGGGTTGTCCTCGCCCTTTAGGGCGGGTGGCTGAAACATGTTTTTCGGCAACGGGGTTTCAGCCCTGTGACAGGCAGCGCAAATCCATTCCACGTCAAGCGGCTTTGTATAATCGTGATGATGCGCGTGAATATATGATCTGCCGTCCGATGTTGTTCCGGACCTGGAACACCGATTGCACTTGTCGGGGCGAACCAGTTCGCCTTTCTGCAGTGCTGATCTTACTAACCTATAAGCTGTTTTTTGCATCGCACTGCTCACGTCAATCTCCCTTGAAATAATCGGGACTGGCGGCGATCATGGCGGTGTATATCCGAACAGCTTGCCACACATTGCTTGCGGTGTTGGTGCTCATTACGGCGTCTAACATCTCCTCAGTCGCCTCCCTCGGCACGCACACCAGCCCCTCGTCTGCAAGCCACTGGCGGAAGGCGGCGAGGGCGGCGTCTGCTTCCTTGCCGTAAAACTTCCCGTGATCTGGGGCGCCAGCCATCTTCATACCGATGGCTTCTGCCAGCTTCTCTCTCAGGCTCACGGCTTCTGCTCCTTCGCGCGTTCGAGCAGAGTGCGGAGGGCTTCTCGATAGACAGCGCGCATAATTTGAGTCAGTTCGCTACCTGGGCCACCGCTTCCGCAAAAGTTTCCGGCCAGAGCCATTCGGTAAATTTGCAAATCGCTCGCCTCATCTTGCGCGATGGCCTTCAACCAGGCGAGGATGGCGGACTTCATGGCATTGCGCTCATCAGTATCGGTCGGCAGCGGGCTGAAGGCCTTGTAAGCCTCCGCCGCCGCCTCAATCGCGTGTTTGTCAGTCATGGGAGGGCTTCTTCGCTGTGGGGAGGTCGATGCGGCGCCATGCGGTGATCCTGGTGGCGTCCCATCCCGCGATCAGAAACGCCCCGTTGTCTTGTGGCGTGAGCCAATATGGCTTCTTGCCGCTCTTGCGCTTGATCATCTGATGTGCAAAAACCTTGTGCACGCCGCTCAGGCCGAGCGCATCAATCCGCCATTCAACAAGCTCATCGTATGGCGCGCTGTAGAGAGGCTGCCACCCATCGTCTTCACGCAGGAGCGCGAGGGCGGCGCGGGCACGCTGGATCATCGCCTCAACAGCGTTTGGGTTTCCGCCGACGCCGACTTGAAAGCGTTCGTCTTCGCCAAGGAAAGCGGCCAGCGCCTCGATTGCTGCGGTTCTCGTCTCCGGGCTCATCGTGTCTGTCATGTTGGGGTTCCTTTCAGCGCGGCGCGGGTAAAGTCTGTCATCCGTGCGCCGCATTTTTCCAGTAAGTCATAGTGATGCGCGGCGAGATGGCCTTCGGGCATCTCAAAATCCGCAGCGTACCTGACAGCGGCAGGCCCCGCGAAAGCGATGACGGACGTTTTGAGATCGGCGTTCTCGCGTTCCAACTCCGCCACCCTCCTCCCCATCGCCACCAGCTCCTCCAGCGCGTTGATCGCGGCGACGATGAGGGCGGCGTTTTCGTCTGCATTGGGAAACGGCGGGGACCGATCAAGCGGATGATGCAATGGATACCCCAAAAGGCAGACTTCTTTAGGCATACCGCTTGGCTTTGGCAGGTGCGCAATAACTATGCCGTCGCGCGTCCACGGCCCCGGCGTCCCCGCCTTGAGCAGCCTCTCCAACTCGTCCAGCTTGTCAGCGTCCATCGTTTTCGTCCTTCTGTTGGCGGCGCACGTTCTGAGCACGCTGAGCCTTGATTTTGTTTCGCCGCTTGGTGCGCTTCTCAAGCGCTCGCTCCTGTGCAGCCAAAACTGCGAACGTCATGTGCCGACGAGCTTTGGTAGCTTGCGGATAAGCGTTGCCGATCCGGTCAGACGACATGGCCAGAATTGCTGCCAATGTGGCGGCGTCCTTTACGTTCGTCATGGGGTGTCGTCCTTGTGTTGGCGGGCGGTTGTTGCGCGATCAGGGGGCGGGTCATGGGGTGGGCTCCGCAGCGACGGCAACAAAATTTGCCAGCCACAGCAGCCGAGCGTGTAGCGCCTTGTCGCTCTGAATGCGCTCCTCGTAGAAGCTGTTCGGCGGCTTGGACTTTTCGGAAGCACCCTTCAAAAGCTCCGTCCACGTCTTGATGCGCGCGTTGATTTCATCAGCCTGCCGCACGATTGCGGCGGCCGCCAATATAGGCGCAACCCTGTGCGCCTCGTCGTGTTCACTCATCCCCGTCCTCCACTTCCTTACTTCTCTCAATCGCCCGCAGGCACTCCTCGCTCATCGGCAAGCACCGCGCCTCGATGGGGCGAAGCTCGCGCAGGAGGGCCTCCAGGCGCTCGCGTTCGTGGTGTTGAATGATGGTCATGCGTCTCTCCTGACTGTCGTTCCGTCCATGCGTTTCTTCCAAGTGCGGTCGAAACCGCGCGACTGCATCGTCGGCCCGCGCTGGGCTCTGCGGTCTGCTTGGGTACGGCCCTGAAGCCGGTTCGACTTCTTGGCTTCCTTGTTGTCCGTCACAGTTTTCAGCTTGTGGCAGAGGCCGCATAGGAAGGCCCCGTTCTCGACCGTAGGCGGACCATCGACATAGGCAGGCGTGATGTGATCCACTTCGGCGCCTTGGCGCTTGCAGGTCTCTGGCAATGCCGGATACATGCAGCGGGGAACCAGGTGGACCTCGCATTGCCCTCCGCTACGCTCGCGGATCAGGCCCTTGGTCTTTGGGGTGAAGTTGCGGCGGGTCATCAGAACGGTATCTCTGAACTTTCCAGCGTTGCTGCGGCCCTGCCGAGAGCGTCCGCCTGAGCAGCGATCTCCTTCCAGCCGCCTTCCTTGTCCTTGTGGTCTAACATGGCCTTACGCTCGGCAGCGGACAGGCGCTTCCAGAATGCGGCGAGGAATGACGTGCCGAGCGCAGCCGCTTGATCGCCTTCGGCCCTCAAAGCTTCCTCATCTATGCTTGGCCCTCGCTCAGCAGCGGGCGCGCCGCCCTTGGCCCACTCAGCCAGCACGCGGCCATGCTCGCGGCTCAGCGCGCGGCCGGGCGAGAACATCTCCGCTGCCCATCCTGGCATCTTGGTTGCGCCGTGCTCTCCGGGTTTGTCGCTTTCCCATGTAGGGACGCCGCGAGCGCCGGGATAGAGCAGGGCAGAGAGCGTCATCTCATAGACAAACTCCGGCCCGGCAATGGGCGTGAAGCCCTGCTCGATGATGGCCGTCTTGCCCCGGTCATCCTTGCCCGGCTTCGACTTCTCGCCAGCCCGAAAGCACATGATGACGTTGCAGTTCAGCCGCACGAGGCCGTTAAGCAATGCGCGCCGGGCCTGCTTCGGCTTTTGCCATGCCAGCATCGTCATGGCCTGCTGCTTCTTGTAGTCATCCCCCGCCATGCGCTGAAGCTCGCGGGCGTGATAGTCGATCATGCCGCCCGGCCCTTCATGCTCGTGAGACATGCTGTCCACGATGATCGCGGCAGGGTTCTGCTCAGCAGCAAAGCGCAGCGCGGCTAGGTAATCGAGCGACCCGAACGGGGCTCCCATGTCCAGATGCTCAAACTTGAACACGTCCGCATAGTGAAGGGCTCGGCGGTTTTCGGTGTCGATGAAGATGATCGGACCGCCAACGGCCTGTTGCATCCCGGTCGCCATCTCTAGCGCGCTGTAGGTCTTACCGGCCCCGGACGGGCCGGAGATGCCGACAAGCAGCGGGACTTGTTCACGCACGCCCGTGCGGAGGGTAAATTCACGGTCGCTCATGCTGCTACTCCGTTCAGCGTTTCGTCTTCATTCATGCGGGCCTCCCATTTGGTCAGCTCCCAAGGCGGGGGCGCGGCCTCGGTAGGCGTCACGCCGTAGCCGGGGAACGTCTGCGTGCGGATCGCCTTGTCCCAGAGCGCGCCTGCGATGGCCCACTGCTCACGGCCCAGCGTCATCGCGGCCTCGCCCATCTCAATTGGCCGGCTCAGTGCGTAGGGCGCAGACTGCTCCTGCCACTGGAACAGGAACCGGACCCGGCCTGCCCACTCGGGATTGAGGACGGACATGGCTTCCTCGTAAGCCGCCGCCTGGATGTGCAGCCCTTGGTCAAAGATGCGACGGATGCAGGACTCGTCATCAACAGCCGCCTCGGTAGTCTTGTAGTCCACGATAATCGGCGCCGCCTTGGCGGACGTGTCCAGCATCCCCCGGCGCCATCCGCGCGTGCGGGGGCACTTCCAGATTGCAACGCGCTCGGCATGGTAGGGACCGCCGTAGAGGCCCTTGAACCGCTCCTCGGCCAGCTTGGCCATCGCCTCGATGCGGGGCAGGTCTTTGGCGAGGATCGGGATGGCCCCGCTCGCCGTCGCCGCCTCACGCTGCTCGCGGGCCTCTTTCTTGTGGTAGCTGTCATGCTCGATGATGAACAAGGCCGCGCCGCCAAACACTGCCGCATGGACAGCCTTGCCGATCTCCATTGCCTTGCTGGCCTGAAACGGCTCAGCGTTTGGCGAGCGCGGGTGCTCATGCCACGCGTGCATGAGTGTGCTGTTGACGATCGTCTTCGCGCAAGACGAGGACAGGGAAGGCGTCGGGCACGGGTCAGCGTGGTAGACGTGCTCCGGCATGGTGTGCCAGCCGGGCTGGATCAGGCGCTCGGTGTCAGCCATCACGCGGCCTCCTCTTGGTTTTCGATTTCATAAAGCGCGTCAAGTTCGATCTCGAACGGGCGGGCCACTTCGCAGCGCGCTTCGTAAACTGCACGGAGCCGGGCTTTCAGGGCGTCGATTGCCTGCTCGATTTCGCGCTCCTCTGCCTTGTACGGAGCTTCGACTGCTGCAAGGCGGGCTTCGATCTGGTCGATGTGGTGGGAGATTTGGCGGTTCATGCCGCCACCTTTTGCGCCGAGCGCTGCTTGATCATCTCGCCATTGGCAGCGCTGTAGAGAGGCGAGCCATCCATTGCGCCAGCATACAGCGATGCGCCGTCAGCAAACGCATCAGGCCCCGCGCCGCTCTCAATAATCGCCTCTGCAATAGCGCAGGCATCCGTTGCGCTCAGGCGGCGGACTTGGCCGGTGGCGAACAGGGCAAGCTCGATGGCATTGGCGAGGCGCTGGCCCCATGCGTAGGAGTTGGCGGCGTCGGTTTCGTGGAAGGCGTTCAGCATCACACGGCCTCCGACTTATACCCGCCGCAATTGCACTCGCCTGCCGGAAAGGCAGGCTCATTGTGGACGGCGCAATCTGACCAGTGTTGTAGTTCTTTTGCTATTGCGATTGCGCCATCAATTGACGCAAGCAACTTGGACGGTTCGGCAAATTTTACCTCTTGCTGAGAGGCAATCGCTGCGCGAAACGCGCGGATTATAATTGCCTCTCGGCGCAGATTATTGTGATCGCCTCGAATGGCTTCAACGACTGCGCTGATAAATGCGCGCTCGATGTCGTTTACCGGCTCAAGTTCTTTGGTGTCGATAGTTTCGTGGAAGTGGTTGAGGGGCATGTGTGTTCTCCGTCTATGGACAGACGTTCGCACGCCGCAAACAACACGTCAACCCTTTTCAGCGAACATTTTTAGGCTTGACGCATCCGTTTGCCTTGTGCGAACTAGTCAGCATGACCCTAAAAGATTATCTTGATGAGCAAGGCAAGGGCGCCCTGACCCGTCTAGCGGAAAAGCTGGACACGTCCAAGGGCTACCTTGTCGGTATTCGTGACGGCGACCGGATGCCTTCGGTTGCGTTCGCAAAAAAGATTGAGGCTGCGACAGGCGGCGAGGTGACAGCCATTGCGCTGCTTGGCCTAGACCGGCGCACGAAGCGCAAAGCAGGTGCCGCATGACCCGCACATCTGGCCCCTACCGCCGCAAGCCAAAACCAGAGCAGGAGGCAAAGCCCGTCCCAAGGGACGAATGGGCACAGCTTGGCGAAGCGCATTTGCTGTTGTTCCGGGCGAGGTGGGGCAAATGATCCCCCAAGACGGTCAACTCGCCCCCGCTCGGGGCCTTGCATGGGGCCTGATGCTGTCCATCGCGTTCTGGCTCGCCCTGTATCTGGTGGTGAGGCTGGCAAATGGCTGACGGTCAGCAAATGGAGCTTGAAGACTGGATTCTCGAACAGACCAAGGTCCAGTCGAACTACAAGCGCGAAGGCACCTCCCAGCGAGCCGCTGCCTATGCCGCCCGGTATGCTTCCGGATCGTTCGGCAAGATCAGGACCGCACTGCTGTACGGCCCCGCCACGCCTGACGAAATCGCAGAGCGCACCGGCATCACGCTTCTGACCGTTCGCCCCCGTATGAGCGACTTGGCTCGCCCTCGGGATGCGGATGGCAATCGTATCGCACCGTTCATCGTACCGACCGGAACCACGCGGGCAACCGCCTGCGGCCGGGACGCGGATGTGATGCGGCTGGCGACACCCCTTGAAAGACGGGAGTGGGCCAATGCGCGTTGAGCAGATCGGAGACGCCACGCTGTATTGCGGTGATTGCGTGGAAATCTTGCGGTCACTGGACGTCGCTGTCGATTCTTTTGTGACCGATCCCCCGTATTGTAGCGGAGGAAGTCTTGAAGCTCAGCGAAACACAAAAGGGCAGGGACTGCGTACACAAACAATGAACCGTGAAGATTTCACGTGGTTCTCCGCTGACAACATGAGCACACCGGGGTTGGTTGCTTTGCTGAGAATGACTCTGGTTGAAGCCAGACGCCTTCTTGTTCCTAATCGCAGTGCTTTTGTGTGCACCGATTGGAGAATGGTTCCTAGCTTGGCCCCGCAGCTCGAAGCAAGCGGGCTTCGCTTTAGAAACATGCTTGTTTGGGACAAGGGCAGCGCCGGGCTCGGAATGGGATTCAAGCCCGCTCACGAAATCGTCTTGGAGTTTTCTAACGGCGCCACACAATACGCGGCATTAGACGGACAAAACGTAATTCGCCAAACGCGCGTCTCAACATCTGAGCGGCAACATAACACCCAGAAGCCGATTGAGCTGATGGGGGAGCTGATCCGTGTTGCAGTGCCGATTGGCGGCTGCGTTCTCGATCCTTTTATGGGCAGTGGTTCTACAGGTGTCGCTGCTTTGAAACTTGGTCGCAAGTTCATTGGCATCGAGATTGAGCCTAGATACTTCGACATAGCCTGCAAGCGCATTTCCGAGGCATGGGCACAGCCCCGCCTCTTTGACGAGCCGCGCGCAAAACCCGCGCCCGCGCCGTCGCTGTTCGATTCAATCACACAACCGTAGGAAGCAAGGGGCTGGGGAATGCCAAGAGAATACACAGCGCGCTGGAGCGCCGACAGCATTGATTACATCCGCACACTGGCCAACTCAGGCCAGAGCGGGCGGGAAATCGCGGCGCGCTTTGGCGTGACCCGAAACACGATCATCGGGATTTGCCACCGCAATGCCATTGCGCTTGGCGGGCGCCGTCATTCCGCCAGCCGGTCGGAAAAGGCCGTAGCCAACGCGGTATCTCCTGGCCTTGTCCTGAAGCGCAAGGAAGCCCGCCAGCGCACGACCGCGCCAGTCAAGCGCATTGATCCGCCTAAGCCGGCGCCTGTTGAAGGCATCCTGTTTGACGCCCTCACGCGCACGTCCTGCCGCTGGCCTGTCACAGACGCCCTGCCGCACAAGTTCTGCGGCGCCCATGCCGAGGGCGGACGCTATTGCCCGCATCACACAAGCCGCTCGGTGTCTCAGGCGTCGGGGGTGATGGCATGACCGATCAATCAGAAACATGGGAAGATCGCCGCGCTCGCGTTGCTGAGCGTAAGGCTGCCTTTGAGGCGCTGCCCGAGGAAGCGAAGCTGTTGCTCCAAGGGATGCATTTCCGGCTGGTTAGCGCCGGAAGGGATGCGGATTATGCCGAACTGAAGCGTCTTGTCCTCGAATTGTGGGGGCCGAAGTGACGCTGCCCCCGCATAACCAAGGCGCCGAGTATGCCGTACTTGGCAGCATCCTGTTCGAGCCGTCGATATTCTGGCGCGTGGAAGACGTGCTGTCAGGCGCGGACTTCTTTGATCCGCTTCATGCTGACGTGTTCGGCGCTTGCCGCGAACTGCTGCACGCGGGCAGGGCGGTCACTGTTACGAGCGTTGCTGAGGCCCTTTCCAAGAAC
>Ga0315904_10010450_pt1 | contig 11998 bp, 9 predicted proteins | sample LakEriMetagenome_6_FD_203529 | JGI IMG/M metagenome (GOLD analysis project Ga0315904, IMG submission 203529) | Freshwater fungal communities from buoy surface, Lake Erie, Ohio, United States - Buoy 12 MA120 | ecosystem: Environmental > Aquatic > Freshwater > Lake | place: USA: Lake Erie, Ohio...
CGGGGCTGCCCGTGCCCGGGAGCCGGGCTCGGCGGCCAGCGGAGCCAGGATGGCGAAGCGCAGCCGGCGTGCAGAGAGCGCAGGGCAGGATGCCCGTAGCGAACGTCCGGCGACGGGCATGGGCAGTCCCGAGCGGCGCCCCACGCGAATGTCCCCATCGCTCACGCGATTGGGCTTCCTGAAGACACCACTGCGGTGCCTCACGGCGTTGGGCTTTCTGAAGGCATCACGGCGGTGCACCGGGCGCGCGAGGGCCTTACGGTTACGGGATCTGCCCGCGAAGGTCGTCCGCCTGCCGGTGAATCGCCCGCATGTCCGCGGCCGACTTACGACCGACATTCTTGAGCTGCATTGTCATCCGCTGATTGCGGGCAAGCAGCTTCTGGTGTCGGGCGAGAAAATCCCAGTAGAGCGTGGTGAACGGGCAGGCGTCGGGGCCGGTGGCCTTTTTCGGATCGAAGCGGCAGCCCTTGCAGGCGTTGCTCATGCGATCGAGATAGGCACCCGTCGCACAGTAGGGCTTTGACGCCATCACGCCGCCGTCGGCGAACTGGCTCATGCCGAGCGTGTTGGGGAGTTCCACCCACTCGACGGCATCGACGTAGACGGCGAGATACCACTCGTGCACCCGCTTCGGCTCCACGCCGAAAAGGAGCGCGAAGAGGCCCGTCACCATGAGCCGCTGGATGTGGTGGGCATAACCATGCGTGAGCGTCTGGCCGACGGCGTCCCGCAGGCAGTTCATCTCGGTGTCGCCGGTCCAGTAGAGATTTGGGAGCGGCTGATCGGCGCCGAGCGCATTACGGTCGAGATACTCGGGCATGAAGTGCCAGTAGACGCCGCGGACGTATTCCCGCCAGCCGATCACCTGCCGGATAAAGCCCTCGGCCGCCTCGAGCGGCGCCCCGCCTTCCCGCCACGCCCGCTCCGCGCCGGCGATCACGTCCCGCGGATCGAGCAGTTTCATGTTCAAAGCCTGCGCCAGCCGCGAGTGATAGAGCCAGGGCTCGCCGGTCCAGATCGCGTCTTGATAGCGGCCGAAGAGCGGCAGGCGATGCGCGAGAAAATTATCGAGGGCGGCGCGGGCCTCGGCAGGCGTGACCGGCCAGTCGAACTCGGCGAGGTTGCCTGGGTGGCCGGCGAACCGGGCGTTCACCAGATCGATGACACCGCGGGTGACGGCGTCGGGCGGGAAGCGAACTGGTGCGGGGAGCACGCCCGGACCGCTCTTCGGAAATGCCCCGCGGTTCTCCGCATCGAAGTTCCACTGGCCGCCGGCGGGCTCGCCGTCATCCATGAGCACGCCGAACCGTTGCCGGAGCGGTCGGTAGAAGTATTCGAGCCGGAGCTGCTTTCGGCCGCGGGCGTGCTCGGCAAACTCCTCGCGCGACGAGAAGAAGTGGCGGTCGGCACGAATCTCGAGGGGGATGCCGGCCGCCGTCGCCGCCGCCCGCAGGGCCTCCTGCACCCGCCACTCCCCCGGCTCCACGACGACGAGCCGCTCCGGATTCCAGCCGGCCTTCGCCAGCCGGCCGAGGCTCGCCGCGAGCGCCGCGGCAAGCGTGGCTGGTTCGCCAGCCCGCGGAACCACCGCCAGTTCGGTGTAATCCACCGCCAGCCCCTCGGCCTCGACCGCGTCACGGAAGTGTCGCATGGCCGAGAGAAACACGGTGATCCGCGCCTTGTGCGTCCAGACGTGGGTGCTCTCTTCGGCCACCTCGGCCATCCAGACGCGGTCGCGGCGACGGTCGAAGCCGTCGAAGGCGGCGCCGGACCGATCGAGCTGGTCGCCGAGGACGATCACGAGCGAATGGGGCATGGGTCTCTTTCCGGGTGACCCGGGTATCGTAGGAGCCGGAGGCATTCCATGCAGTCCTGGAAATCCCGGGCCGCGTCGGCCGACGCCGTCGTGTCGCAGATCACGAGCGGCATGAACGTGTTCGTCCACGGGGCTGCGGCCACGCCCACACCGCTGCTCGACGCCCTGGCCCGGCGGACCGAACTCGTCGGCGTGAAACTCTGGCACCTCCACCTCGAGGGCCCCCTGGCCTTCACGGCCCCCGAGCACGCCGGTCGCTTTCGTTCGATCTCACTGTTCACGGGCGCCGGCCTCCGCGAGCCGGTGGCCGAGGGCCGGGCCGACTTCGTGCCGATTTTCCTCTCCGACATTCCGCATCTCTTCACGAGCGGACGGGTGAAGCTCGACGCAGCACTCATGCAGCTCTCGCCGCCGGATCGCCACGGCACCTGCTCGCTCGGCACGAGCATCGACACGGCGCGCGCGGCGGTGGACGCCGCGGGAATCGTGCTGGCGGAGATCAACGAGCGGATGCCGCGGACCCACGGCCATACCGCGGTGCCGCTCGACCGGCTCACCGCCTGGATGGCGGCCGACCGCGATCTTCCGGAACACGCCCCCCTGCCGCCGAGCGACGTCGAGCAACGGATCGGCGGGCACGTCGCCGCGCTCGTCGAAGACGGCGCCTGCCTCCAGCTCGGCATCGGCGGCATCCCGAATGCCGTGCTCGCGCGGCTGGAGGGCCGCCATGATCTCGGCATCCATTCCGAGATGTTCTCCGACGGCGTCGTGCGGCTGATCGAGTCGGGGGCGGTGACCAACGCCCGCAAGGCGATCCATCCTGGCCGGACGATCGCGAGCTTCGTGGTCGGCAGCCGCCGGCTCTACGACTTCGTCGACGACAACCCGCTCGTCGAGTTTCACCCCTGCGACCGCACAAACGACACCAACCTGATCCGGAAGATTGAAAACGTGGCCGCGATCAACTCGGGGCTCGAGATCGACCTCACCGGCCAGGTCTGCGCCGATTCGATCGGCCACCGGATCTATTCCGGAATCGGCGGCCAGATGGACTTCGTGCGGGGCGCGGCAATGAGCCGCGGCGGTAAGCCCGTCATCGCCCTGCCCTCGACGGCGGCCGGTGGCGGCGTGTCACGGATCGTGGCCCAGCTCAGGCCCGGCGCCGGTGTGGTGACGACGCGGGGCCACGTCCACTGGGTGGTGACGGAGTACGGTGCCGTCGATCTCCACGGCAGGACGCTCGCCGAGCGGGGCAGGCTCCTCGCCTCGGTCGCCCATCCCGATCACCGCGAGCCGCTCCTGGCCGCGCTCCACGACCTCCGGCGGACATGACGCGACACTATCGCCGCTCGCCCAGATGGCTCGCCCGGATGATGCCTACGGCGCCGTCGGCCCCAGCGTCGGAGATGTGGGCAGCGACATGGGCAGCGGAGGCGCGACTGGCAGCGGAGGCGCGACTGGTGCCGGCTGCCCAGGGCCTGGAGCGGCCTCCGGAGTGACCTGACCGGGCGGGCCCGGCATCGGCTTCTCCCCGGTCGCCACGGCGAGGCTCTCCTTGGCGTCCTTGAGGTTCGGATTGATCGCGAGCGCCTTCTTGAAGGCGGCGATCGCCTCGTCTTTCTTCCCCTGCTTGAACATCGCCACCCCGTAGTTGTTGATCAGCGCACCGATGGCCGGGTCGTAGGGGATGTTGGGGTTGCCCGTCGCCTTGACGGCATCGTCTCGGTTCTTCTCGATGCCCTGGATCAGTTCGAGGTACTTTGCCTCGGCCTCAGGGAATCGGCCGCCGGCAGCCAGGGCGTTGGCGAGGTTCATGTGGATCGCGGGCACGTGGGGAGTGACGCGGACTGCCTCCTTGAACTGCTCGATCGCCTCGTCGAGGCGGCCCTTCGACGACAGCGCCGTCCCGAGGTTGTTGTGCGTCTCGCCGAGGTCGGGCCGCAGGGCCGTCGACCGCGTGAAGTGGTGAAGCGCTCCCTTGATCTTCACCTGCGTCGCCGGGTCGAGCAGCGCCGGGTTTGGCACGGGGATGTCGTCCACGTGTCCACGGGCGAACTTCTTGGCGCCGAGGCGATTATGGGCCTGCCAGGCGTTTTCGTTGTGCTGCAGCGTGTGCGTCCAGAGCTCGTCCTCATTCACCCAGGTGACGGCGAGGCCATAGGAAATCCAGGTGAGCACCGCGAGGGCGGCGGCACAGCCGGCCACCAGCAGCGGCCGCTCGCCGGAGGGCAGCCGGTCGTACCAGCCCGCGATCGCTGCCGCGATCAGTGCGATCACGCCGATCATCGGCAGGTAGATGAAGTGGTCGGCGGCCCAGGTGATCCGCATGTAGGAGATCGTGATGAACCCGAGCACCGGTGCGACCATCAGGAGAAAGAAGCCAAGGCCGAAGATCACGTTCCGCCCCCACGTGGCCCGGTTCTGCCACAACCACCACGCCGCCCCGAGGATCAGCGGGATCGGCAGGAGCTGCCAGACCTTGGGCGGGTCGATTTCCCAGCGGGTGTAGATCGGCAGGAGGTTCACCGGCCAGAAGATCATGGAGAGGTAAAACAGCGTCGACATCCCGGCGATCGCCAGCCGGGAGCAGATCCCCTTGATCGACGGCAGGCCGTTCTCGAAGTACGGCGGGACGATGATCGTCTCCTGCCCGATGGCCCGGCCGTGCTGGTAGTAGATGGTGACGATGCCAAGCACGATCGAGATCAGGAAGAAGGGGGCGGCCCGCACGACGTCGCGGATGGTGACCTCGCCTCGCTTCCACCAGACGTAGAGCAGCAGCACCACCGGCATTGCCACCACCGACGTCTTGGCGAACATCGCGAGCAGAAAGAACACGATCGAAAGCCCGTAGTTGAGCCATTTCGACTCGTCTTCCTCGGCCGCATCGTCAAACTTCACGAAGCTGATCGCCGACAGCAGGAAGAGCGGCATCGAGAGCGTGTTCTTGAGCTCCGAGACCCAGGCCACGCTCTCCACGCAGACAGGATGCACGGCGAAGAGGATCGCCCCGAACCAGGCGCCCGGGATCTTCATGACGGCGAACAGCCGCCAGAGCAGCAGGGAGCCGATCGCGTGCAGCACCACGCTCGTCATGTGGAAGCCGGTGGGCCATGGGGCCGACGGGCCGCCGGGCTGAACGGGACCGCCCGTGCGGGGATCCATCTGGAAGAACGGCCACTGGGCCCAGAGCGCCGTGTAGCTCAGTGGGAAGTAGTCGGCGCCCTCCGGGTTGAACCAGAGCTTGGCCAGGGTGGCGGCATCGTCCGGCGGCACGCTGGGGTCGGGTGAAACACGGTGCTGGACGGTCTGATTGGCGGTGAGCAGCTGATCGTCGTCCCAGAGCCAATCGGCGTGGTGCACCGGATGGCAGACCGGCGAATACACCCAGAAGCATGCCAGCACGATGACGGCAGCACGCATCAGCCACTCCTGCCAGGCACCCGGAGCATCGGTCGCCACGACCGAGTGAGCGAGGGATGCGGGAGCGGGCTTCGCCGAGCGGCCCTGGATCTGCCTCGAACCGTGATTGTCGCGGGAAATGGCCATGAACCTGCGTTCCGGATGGGGGTCGGTTCCGTCCTGCGGGAGCCACGGAATCTGCTCCCGGCCCCCGCGAACGGCGTGTTTCGCAGCCTAAACTCCGCACGGAATCGAAACAATCGTCGAGGTTTTTCGGCGTTTCCCACCGCGTCCGCTGCTTGACCCGACGCTGCCAGCGGTCTAAAAAACGATCAGGCCCTCCCCTTCGAGGAGAGGTCTTTCCAGAGCAGGAACCGCTCGTGACCGCGTGCTGATTCGGGTTTGGAGACTGTCGCTTCCGGTATGTCCCGTGGCATAGCCGGCTCAGTCTCCCCGTCAGCCCCGATGCGATCCTGCCTCGTGCGCCGCGACCATCCCTGGGTCGCCGTCGGCAGCCTCATCGGCAGCCTCCAAGTCCGACTCTTGACGCGGTCGTCGCCTTCGCCTTTAATGCAATAGAGTTGCACATGCCATTGAATCTCAAAAGTCGTCACCCTGCCGCCTTCACGCTCGTGGAACTGCTCGTCGTGGTTTCGATCATTGCCGTGCTGATCGGGTTGCTGCTCCCAGCCGTGCAGGCGTCGCGGGCCGCCGCCCGAAGGACACAATGCGCCAGCAACCTCCGCCAGGTCGGGCTCGCCATGGGGCAGTTCTGCAATGCGCATCGCGGCCAGTTTCCCGACACGTCGCACAACCAGGCTGGCGACGTGGAGCAATCGTGGATCTACACCATCGCCCCCTTCATGGAGAGCGTTGACGCGATCCGCATCTGCCCCGACGACCTCAAGGCGGCAGATCGGCTCGACCAGAAACTCACCAGCTACGTGATGAACGCCTATCTGACCGACGAACCCCGGTCGTTCGCCGTCACCAACCACAACAAGCTTCGCGAGTCGTCGAAGACGCTCGTGGCGTTCGAAATCGCCGACCAAAAGGCCCCGATCATCGAAAACGATCACGTGCACAATCACGCCTGGTTCACGTCGCTGACCGTCGCCCGCAAGCAGGTGCTCCAAAAAATCGAGGCCGACGCCGCCATTGAGCGGCATGCCGGCTCGTCCCACTTCCTCTACGCCGACTGGCACATCGGGCCAACGCCCGCCGTCACCGTGGCCGAGTGGGCCGACACCCAGACTCCCACCGACAACTTCTGCCTTCCCAAGTAGGGGAAGGCAGTGCTCGCGTTTCCCCTAGCCCTCCTGGAGAATCTCGTCATGCGTTCGCTCCGCGTTGTCCGTTGCTTCATGATTCCCGCCGTGCTGATCGCCACCCTCGCTGCCGCCGTCTCCGCTGAGGACGTGCATTACGACGTGTTCGTCGCAGCGAGCGGCACGAGCCTCGTGATCGGCGGCTACGACGACGCGGCCACGACGGCGACTGTGCCGGCCGATCAGATGCGGGTGTTCGGCGGAGAGGTCGTGCCGGCCACCGGCACCGCCGCTCCCTACGAGAGCGCGAGCCCCGGCGAGCCGGGCTTCCGTGCCGCCACGCAGTCGTTCCTCAACAATCCCGCACTGACCACGCCGGCGGGTGTCTACACGGCCCTGCCCGGCAGCACGCCCCTGACATTCTCGTTCCTGCCGATCACGATCGGCAGCGACACCCGCAATCTCTTCTACTGGAGCGGCACAGGGAGCGTCGCCTTCGCACCAGCCGGCGCCGACGTGTCGCTCGACCTCACCAAGCAGGGAGGCGGAGGCTGGACGAGCGGCATCACGGGATCTTCGGCGGCAGTGATCGCCGGCAACACCATTCAAGTGACGTCGGCGGGCGTCTCCGCCGGGACGGTACACACGCACCTGTTCACGTCGATCGCCAAGGCCGGAGCCGCTCCGGACCAGGGCTTCTATCTCTATGCCACGCAACTGGGCATGACGGGTTTGCAGTCGTCCGAGTCGCTGTACTTCGTCGTCGGAGCCCTCGACCCAGCCACCCTCACGCCCGAGCAGCTCACCGACTTCGAGACGGCCCACGGCCTGGCCGAGGTGTGGGTCGAAAACAACCTGGCCGCGGTGCCGGAGCCGGCAACCTTCGCGGTCCTCGGCCTTGGGCTGGCTGGACTGGTAGGGACCGCTGCGCGGCGCAAGACAGCCCGGGCCATCCGCCGCTGATTCCGGCCAGCGCCGGGCGGACTGGCCGGAAAATGCAGGGCCACCGTCGGTTATGAGGCAGCGGACGCTGCGGTTCTCCTTCTGGGCATGTTCCTCCACCGGGAACGCCCAGAGGAGAACAGCCGTGATTGCCGCCGCCAAAAAGGCCTCGAAACTGCTCTCGCGTGGCCGGTCGTCACGCCCCGCCCCACGGATCACCGCCGGCGAAGTCGCCGCCGCTCGGCGACGGGCCGATCTGGCCGCCCGCCGCGAGGCGTTGTTCGCCCGCGGAATCGACTACATCCCCTGCCGCCAGTTCCTCAAGGCCGATGCCGAGGCTCTGGCGACGACGCCCCCAGCCGACGCCGCCGTGCCGCTGGAGACCCGTGACGGGCCGCCGGCCGATGCCAAGGGACTCACTCCGTACCTCGCCAGCCTGTATCAGAATCGACTGCTCTCCAAGGACGAGGAGCAGTTCTACTTCCGGCGGATGAACTGGCTGAAGTTCCGCGCCGCCACCACCCGGGCGCGGCTCGACCGCCGCCGGGCCACGCTCAAGCAGATCGACCAGATTGAGGGCTGGCTCACCGAGGCCGAGACCGTCAAGGCGATTCTCATCACCTCGAATCTCCGCCTCGTCGTCTCGATTGCGAAGAAGTTCATCGATCCTTCGTGGACGTTCGACGAACTCGTCAGCGAAGGCAACGTGGCCCTGATGCGAGCTGTGGAAAAGTTCAACTTCGCACTCGGCAACCGCTTCAGTACCTACGCCACTTACGCCATCCAGCGGCACTTCTTCCGACTCTCGCACCGCGGCCGGCAGTTCCGCAAGCGGTTCGTGGCGAACGACGAAGGACTCCGCGACCGCGCCGAAGCGGAGCCGACCGCCGAGTACTGCTCGTCGGAACAGATCGAGATACTCAAGGGGCTCTTCAGTCGGTTCCTCGGCGACCTCGAACCCCGGGAGCGGAAGATCGTCGTGGCCCGGTTCGGCTTCGACGGCAAGCCGCCCCGCACCTTCCGTGAACTCGGCAGCCAGATGGGCGTCTGCAAGGAGCGGATCCGCCAGATCCAGACCCGAGCGATGGAAAAACTCCGCGAGATGGCATCCGAGGCCCGCCTCGAACAGACCGTCGGCGACTGGCTCTGATACGGATCGCGATTCTTCGTAGAGAGTCGTCGCGGCACCGCATCCGGCCGGAGACATGCTCGGCGCCGGCGGGACTTGTGAGTTCTCTTCTCAAACGCTCCGGCGCGACCGCTGCGTGGCACAAGTCTCACCGGCTTCTGCGCGTGCCTCCGATCCGGCTGCTCCCGTTTTCGGTGTCCCATGCGAGCCCAATGCGACCCGGGAAGACACACAGGTTGAAAACCTGTGCTACGAGATGCGGCGAGGGGCTGCCCGTGCCCGGGAGCCGGCGTTGCTCACGAGCGAAGCCATGGATGGCGAAGCGAAGTCAGCATCGAGCGAGCGAAGGCCAGGAAGGCCGCAGCGAGCGTCCGGCGACGGGCATGGGTAGCCCCTCGCTTCGCGAACGCCTCGAACTCGAGAGTGCCCACACAAGGCCCTGACATCGGCCGAAAAAGCCTTGCACGGCCGGTCGTCGATCCCTATCCTCCCGCCCCGCCCGGATTTCGGACGGATGGCCCTCGGGAGATTGGCGGATGGCGATCACGCTTGCAGAGCTGGCCACGAAGGTCGGTGGAACACTCGTCGGCGGTGCGCCGACGCACCCCGTGCTTGGAGCCGCCACGCTCGACTCCGCGACGGCCGGGGACATCACGCTCGTCGATGCGACCGACAAACTCCACCTCCTCGCCAAGAGCCGAGCCGGTGGAGCGATCGTGCCGGCCGGCACCGGCCCGCTCGACCGGCCGTCGATCGAGGTCGCCGACGTCCACGCAGCGTTCGCCACCGCGATCACCAGCTTCCGGCCGCCGCGGCGTGCGGCGCGCATCGGCGTGAGCCCCCACGCGGCGGTCGATCCCACCGCACGACTCGCCGACGATGTCGACGTGCATCCGTTCGCGACGATCGGCGCCGACGTCGAGATCGCCGCCGGCGCCACGATCCACGCGGGCGCGAGGATCATGGCCGGCTGCCGGATCGGTGCGGGGAGCGTCGTGTTCCCCAACGCGGTGCTCTACGACAACACCGTCGTCGGCGCGCGGTGCATCGTCCATGCCAACGCCGTGCTCGGCGCGCATGGCTTCGGCTACAAGCCGGGCCCCGAGGGCTACACGATCTCGGCCCAGCTCGGCTGGGTCGAACTCGCCGATGACGTCGAGGTCGGCGCTGCCACCACGATCGACCGCGGCACCTACGGCCCGACGGTGATCGGTGCGGGCACCAAGATCGACAACCTGGTGATGATCGCCCACAACTGCCGGATCGGACGCCATGCCATGATCTGCTCGCAGGTGGGCGTGGCGGGCAGCACGACGACCGGCGACTGGGTGGTGATGGCCGGCCAGGTCGGCGTCCGCGACCACGTCCACATCGGCGATAAAGCGGTGCTCGGCGCCCGCTCGGGCGTGTCCAACGACGTCGAAGCCGGCAAGATCGTGCTCGGCGAACCGGCCATCGACCTCCGCGACCGCAAGCTTCAGCTCGCGACGATGTCGAAGCTCCCGGAGATGCGCCGCGAGCTCAAGCAGCTCGCCGCCCGCGTCGCCGGCCTCGAAGGACCTGGCGGTCGGGGAACCGCCGAGGCCGCCTGACGAGGAACGCCATGCCCACGCCGCGGGTCCCCGCCAACAACCGTCCTCCTCTCGACGGGGAGATCGTCGGCATCCTTGCCGGCTGGGGACGCTACCCGGTCGTCGTTGCCGAGGAGATCCGCCGCCGCGGCGGCCGCACCGCCATCCTTGCGATCCGCGACCACGCCGACGCCGCCCTCGAGCCGCTCGCCGACGTGCATGGCCACGTCGGCGTCGCCGAGATCGGCGCGGCCGTGGACTTTTTTCGCCACACCGGCGCCCGGCGCGCGACGATGGCCGGCAAGATCCACAAGTCGAAGATCTTCGCCCGCGGGGCGTGGACCCGCCACCTGCCCGACTGGACCGGCCTGGCGACCTTCTGGCCCCACTTCGTCAGCCGCCGCCGCGACAACCGTGACGACTCGCTGCTGGGCGCGATCGCCGCCGCTTTCGACGCGGCGGGAGTGACGATCTGCCCCGCCACCGACTTCGCCCCCGACCTGCTTGCCGGCGACGGCGTGATCGCCGGCCCCGCCCCCACCCGCCAGCAACTCGCCGACGTGGTCTTCGGCTGGCGGCTCGCCAAGGAACTCGGCCGGCTCGACATCGGGCAGACGGTCGTGGTCAAGAACCGCGCCCCGCTGGCGCTCGAAGCGATCGAGGGGACCGACGAGTGCATCCGCCGCGCCGGCAGGCTCTGCCCGACCGGCGGCATGACCGTGGTCAAGGTGGCGAAGCCCCAGCAGGATCTACGGTTCGACATGCCGACGATCGGCGCGGGCACGCTGGAGTCGCTCGCGGCGGCCGGTGCGGTCGTGCTCGCGATCGAAGCAGGACAGACGATCCTCATCGACGAGCCCGAGGTCGCCGCAGCCGCCAGCCGGCTGGGCATCACGATGATCTCGTGCCACGATGCCAGCGGTGTTCCGCTCGTCGAGGGACTGACGGCCGCCGCGTGACACCGACCGGCCGGCGAAGCCTATACTCGGAGCATATGCTCGCCCGAGGTGTCCACCGCGTGTTCGTCGTCGTGCTGTGCCTCGCGGTGCCGGCCATCCACGGGAGCGCCGCCGACGCTCCGTCGGGACGGCCGCTGCCGATCGACACGGCGGTCGATGCGTCGCTCGTGATCCCGCCCGCCACAACGCACCATCACGGCCGCGAGATCGCCCAGACGATGCACTTCACGGGCGCCCCGTGGCTCGTCCGCGAGAGCCGGCAGCGGGAGGAAGACTGCCGGCTGTTGCTCGAGGCGCTCGACGTGAAGCCCGGCCAGACGATCTGTGACATGGGCTGCGGCAACGGCTTCTACACGCTCGAACTCGCACGGCGTGTCGGCCCCACGGGTCTCGTGTATGCGGTGGACATTCAGCCGGAGATGCTCCGGATGCTGGCGGAGGCGGCCGGCCGGGAGGGACTGACAAACATCCGGCCGGTGCTCGGCACCGCGATCGATCCCCGGCTGCCCGCTGCCGCGATCGATCTCTGCCTGTGCGTCGATGTCTATCACGAGTTTTCTCACCCCGACGCGATGCTCGCCCGCGTCCACGAGAGCCTCGCCGCCGGCGGCCGCCTCGCACTGGTGGAGTTTCGCGGCGAGGATCCGGCGGTGCCGATCAAGCCGCTGCACAAGATGACCAAGGCGCAGATTCGGAACGAACTGGAGCCGGCCGGCTTTGAGGTGGTCGGCCAGTTCGACCGGCTCCCGTGGCAGCACCTGGTATTCCTGGGGGCCAGCCCTGCCGAAAATAGGGTGTCTGACCCTGGAAAACGATGAATTTCTTGGTTTTTTGGGCCCGGTGACGCTGGTACCGGTTATTCCAGCGGCGCCAGGTTGCAATCGCCCTACGACAGGGGGATACTGAAG
>Ga0315904_10010451_pt1 | contig 11997 bp, 14 predicted proteins | sample LakEriMetagenome_6_FD_203529 | JGI IMG/M metagenome (GOLD analysis project Ga0315904, IMG submission 203529) | Freshwater fungal communities from buoy surface, Lake Erie, Ohio, United States - Buoy 12 MA120 | ecosystem: Environmental > Aquatic > Freshwater > Lake | place: USA: Lake Erie, Ohio...
GAAGATTGTACTTTCTGCCCAGTTCATAATCATTTTTATCATGTGCCGGTGTTACCTTAAGGCAACCTGTTCCAAATGACGAATCAACATACTCATCAGCAATTACAGGAATTTCGCGGTTAATGAAAGGAACCTTTACGTACTTGCCAATTAAATGGATGAATCGTTCATCTGTAGGATTTATACATACTGCGGTATCGGCCAAAATTGTTTCGGGACGGGTAGTCGCTATGGTCACGTGTCCGCTTCCATCTGTCAGTTCATACTTGATGTAATACAGCTTCGACTGCACATCTTTGTAAATCACCTCCTCGTCACTGAGTGCAGTTTTACCCTGCGGATCCCAATTTACCATGCGCAGTTCGCGGTATATCAATCCTTTTTTGTACAAGTCGATAAATACATCAATAACCGCATCACTCAACTTGGGTTCCATAGTAAACCGGGTGCGCTGCCAGTCACAACTTGCTCCCAGTTTTTCCAATTGTTTTAAAATAATGCCCCCGTATTTTTCTTTCCACTCCCATGCATACGATAAAAATTCTTCGCGTGTTAAATCAGATTTTTTTATCCCACGCTCGCGTAGCATCTGCACCACCTTAGCCTCTGTTGCTATTGATGCGTGGTCGGTACCGGGAACCCAGCAGGCATTTTTACCCATCATACGCGCCCTGCGAATCAGCACATCCTGAATGGTATTGTTCAGCATATGCCCCATATGCAACACACCGGTAACATTTGGCGGAGGAATCACCACTGTAAAAGGCTCACGTGAATCAGGCTCGCTATGAAAAAGGTTTTGCTTCAGCCAATAAGCATACCATTTATCTTCCGTATCGGCTGGCGAATAGGTTTTGGGTAAATCAACAGGTTTTGTCATAAAAGTATTGTGGACGAAAATAATGAATGTAAACGAATGGCCGAAGTGATTGTCACGATGAGGATTCCTCGAACTGCATGCACACCGGCAATAACCAAAAAACCACTGAATACGCCACTCCCAGCTGAGTCTCAAGCATAGGCTCGGTTTGAAACGATACCAGCAATACGAGCAACTGTGCAGCTAACAACCGCGGCAATCGTTGAATATGTACAATAGGATAAAAGAAAAAGCACAAAAACAACAGCACTCCGAATATACCCGAAGCAGCCAAGTAGTACAAAAATTGATTGTGAGCGATAATGGGTACTTCTACTTCGGGGTGTCGCTGGTTAAATGCACTCGTATTTAAATCGGTGTAGTCGCCTATACCGCATCCCCAAAGAGGATTTTGCTTGGCGATATCAATGGCGATGTGATAGGAAGCCAGTCGCTTGCCGATAGAGTTGTGATTGAGATTTCTTCCTTGCGCATATTGGTTGAGTTCCTCAACCGTGATAGAAATTTTGTTTCGTATGGTGGGAGTAAACCAGGCTGCAGCCAATGCAATGCAAGCAATAGAAGCACAGATAGCTAAAAATTTGCCCTTATGTGTCGTGTTCAGAATGCGACACATTAATTCATATACAACCAATGTGTAGAAGGCAAAAAGTCCACTTCGAACTGAATATACGTGAGTAAACATAATCAGCAATACTAAACAGCCTATCAGTAGTATTCGGAAGGAATGTTGCCTGATGATGTATAATAAATAATAAGCTGCATACGCTGCAAAGGCTATCATAATGCTGAGCCTTATATGACTGATAGGACCCGGCATTACGCTCGACTGCGCATACAGCAAATCGTACGCATCTTTATTCAGTAAATAGCGAACAAACATAGCTAAACTGACCAACGCCATGAGCGCTACATAATAAAGCAGTATAAAGCGCGTGTATTTACTGCTTACGGGACTGCTGCGTAAAGCTACCAGAGGCAATAGAATGAAAGGCAATTTTATGCCTATTCGTTCCCACAGGTATGATTTATTCTCTGAATACAGAAACTGCACGCCATACAGCAACAGAAATCCAAGTGCCATAAAAAGCAGCATCCTGGTAGAGGACAACGAGAGGTGATTTTTTCCTACGATGGAATCGTATAGCAATACCAATGCAAGCAGTATCATGGAAATACTGAGCAGAGCACGCGCGGCATCAGCCATCAGCAGCGATGAAATAACCAGACACCAGGCACCGGCTTTTACCATTTGCAGTTTATCGTTCATTGCGGGTGTAAAGTACTAAAAAAGCCCTACAAACAATGTTTGCAGGGCTTTTCAGTATTGGGTAATTTATTTTAACCTCTTTTTTCTTTGATTTTCGCTTTTTTACCTTTCGCATCGCGTAGGTAGAAAATACGTGCTCTGCGTACCTTACCGTGGCTAACGACTTCAATTTTATCGATATTTTGGCTGAAAAGCGGGAAAATACGCTCAACACCTACACCGTTTGAAATTTTACGTACGGTAAATGTGCTGCTCAAACCGCTGTTTCTGCGTTGAATAACAACACCCTGATACTGCTGAATGCGCTCTTTGTTACCTTCTTTAATTTTGTAAAATACATTTACAGTATCGCCTGCACCGAATGCGGGATTGGTTTTACCTTGAGTAAACTCACTTTCTACCAGCTTTATAGCTTCTACAGCGTTCATAACTTAACAATATTAGTTTTTTTGAAAAATGGACTGCGAAAATAGACTTTTGCTGATAATGCACAAAAATTCTTTTAAAAATCTTGCATTATTCATCTGCCAAATCGGGTCTGCGCATACGCGTTCTCAATACTGACTGTTCGTGTCGCCATTCAGCTATGCGTTCGGCATGCCCACTTAACAATATATCGGGAACCTTCCATCCCTTATAATCTGCCGGACGAGTATAAACAGGTGGACTGATCAATCCATCCTGAAACGAGTCGGACAAGGCAGACGTTTCATCACTCAATACACCCGGTATTAATCGTACCACCGCATCAACAACAACGGCTGCTGCTAACTCACCACCTGTAAGCACATAATTACCAATTGAAATTTCGCGTGTTATCAGATTTTCACGCACTCGTTCATCCACGCCTTTGTAATGGCCGCACAAAAACATCAGGTTACTTTTAGTAGAGAGATGATTGGCTAAATTTTGATCAAACAATTCGCCATCCGGACTCAGGTAAATTATTTCATCAAACTGACGGGAACGTTTCACTTCCTCCATGCATAAGTCGATGGGTTCAATTTGCATGACCATGCCAGCTCCCCCTCCAAATGGGTAATCGTCAACAGTATGGTGTTTGTTGGTGGAATATTTACGTATATTATGCAAGTCAATACTAACCAACCCTTTTTGTATAGCACGCTTAACCATGGATTCGCTGAACGGACCTGTAAAATATTCTGGGAAAAGTGTTAAAATATCAATATTCATGCGATCATACTGTTAAAAGTCCATCCGGCAACTGCAGTACAAGGGTTTTGGTGCGGTGATTTACCTTTAAAATGAATTCATCTACAACCGGTATCAGCGTTTCTTTGCCTTGTGTATGTGTACGAATGAGTAGTTGAAAGGGCATTTCTAAGAGTTCTTCCACTAACCCAATCTCACCCAGTTTGTCGTCCATAATTGTGTACCCCACAATATCAGAGGCCTTATTTACACGTTTGTCCGATTTATGTTTGGCGGCAAGCAACGTATATCCCACCAACTCTTCGGCCTGTGTGGTTGAGTCCACTCCGGATAGCTTACAAATAACCAATTGATTGGGTAAGGGATGAATAGAATCTATTTTAAATGGAACGGGCTTCCCTTGAATTTCAAGAAAAGCCCAATCCTTTAATTTTACTGAAGTTTCTAGTCTTAGCTCGCCTTTGTGACCGTGCGTTTTTTGTACGTAGCCGATTTCCGTAAAATGACTTCTGTCAATCGACTTCATAGCATATACGCTTACTCCGCTGGCGTTTCAGCTGTTTCAGCTTCCGGCTCGGAAGTTTCGGTAGCTTCTGTCACACCGGCTTCTGCTTCAGCAGCAGCGATGTTAGCAGCAGCAAGCTTCTCAGCAATCTTTGCAGCACGGGCTTCTTTCACTTTTGCTTCTTCAGCCAATTGAGCAGCTACTTTATCACTTAACGATTTCTTGAAATTCTCGCTGTGTGCCGCTACTTTGTTGTTTTTGGCTTCAAGCCATTGCGTAAATTTTGATTCAGCCTGCTCAACAGTGAGTGCGCCTTTACGCACACCACCTGCCAGGTGTTTTTTGTACATGGCTCCTTTATACGAAAGGATAGCACGACACGTATCTGATGGCTGAGCTCCTTTTTCGAGCCAGGCAACAGCTTTGTCTACATCCAATTCGATAGTTGCGGGAACGGTTTGTGGTTTGTAATAACCAATGTTCTCAATGAACTTACCATCCCTCGGAGCACGTGAATCCGCCACCACTATGTGGTAATAAGGTGCTTTTTTGCGTCCATGACGCTGTAATCTGATTTTTACTGACATAATTAGTTAAATTAACCTGTGAGGTCTCCATTTCTCGCAGGGGCGGCAAATATGGTATAATTTTGCCTAATTTCAAAATCGGATAAGCTTATGCTGAATTTCTATCCGTAACTTACATAAATCCCAGTTGCAGCTTGGCGCTTTCGCTCATCATGTCCTGTGTCCACGGGGGTTCAAAGACCACTTTCACCTCTACCTCTTTTACCCCTTCCATCGCGCCAAGTTTTTCTTTAATTTCAGCAGGCATGCTTTGTGCCGCAGGGCAAAAGGGTGAAGTAAGTGACATGATGATTTCAATATTCAAATCGTTGCTTACGTTTACTTCGTAAATAAGTCCAAGCTCATAAATATTAACGGGAATTTCGGGATCATAAACGGTTTGCAATACCTGTATAGCCTCATTCTGCACATCTACAAAGGTGCGAAGGTGCTTGGTGGATTCTATATTTGTTTCGTTTTCTGTCATAAGTTGATTTTACCGCAAAAAGCGCAAATGTGAGGCGAAAAGTACGCTAAGAATTTCCATGTTGCTGATACAAGATGGCAAAGGCTTTCATTTTTTGTATCATGGCGGTAAATCCGTTGCTGCGCTGTGTGCCTATCATGCGGCTCATGCCGATTTTATCAATAAAGAACAATTCTGTCGTTAAAATGGTTTCGGGAGTTTGGTTGTTCCAGATACTCCACAGCAAATAAAGCAAACCGCGCGTAATTTCGGTATTGCTATCTACTTCAAACTGCACTTTTCCGTCCACAAATTTTGGAAAAACCCATACTTTGCTTTGGCAGCCTTTCACAATAAACTCTTCAATCTTATGCTCTTCAGGCATAGCAGGAAGTTTTTTGCCAAGGTCCATCAGGTACATCAGTGTTTGCTCCATGTCGCCTTCAAAGAGGGAGAAATTATCAATGATTTCGTTTTGTATATCGGATGGGGTGGGCATTTTCAGCTATTTATTTAACCGCAAAGAACGCGAAGAATGCGCAAAGTACACAAAGGTAAGTTGAATATTTACAGCGTTTTCTTTGCTATGCTTGAAAATTAAATCGACACTATGATTTTTTATTGATAGTTCTAAAGTTAAAAACTGCTTTCATTAAACGTCACTTTTGCGAATCAAATCGCAAAAACAGTAGTTATTTTTAGGTTACATTCGAAAATAATAGACTTTAAGCTTACCTCGCCAACTTCTTCAACGCCTCCAGCAACACATCTACTTCTGCTATGGTATTGTACACCGCAAATGAAGCGCGAACGGTACCATCTAATCCAAAGCGCTGCATCAACGGCTGCGTGCAGTGGTGGCCGGTGCGCACGGCAATGCCTTTTGCATCCAGCATCATTCCGGCATCAAAATGGTGCATATTGTTCAACACAAAGGATTGAACCGATATTTTTTGTGCGGCTGTGCCTACCAATGTAATTCCGGGAATTTCTTTTGCTCCCTCTACAAAATGGCGCAGCAATTCGTCTTCGTGTGCAGCCATGGCTGGCTTGCCTAATTCGTTTACAAAGTCAAGGGCGTATTTAAAGGCAATCACATCCCCAATATTGGGAGTTCCGGCTTCGAATTTAAATGGAATTTCGTTGTAGGTGGTTTTGGCAAAGGTTACTTCACGTATCATTTCTCCCCCACCCTGGTATGGCGGCATGGCATCCAGCAATTCGCGTTTGCCATACAACACCCCTACTCCTGTTGGCCCATATAGTTTATGAGAGGATATGGTTAAAAAATCACAATTCAAATCCTGCACATCTACTTCCAGATGCGAACATGCCTGTGCGCCATCCAGCAATACTTTTGCACCCACAGCATGTGCTTTTTCTATAATTTCCCTTACCGGATTAATCGTACCCAATGCATTGCTTACCCACACGCAAGCCACCATTTTGGTTTTAGGTGTAAGCAAGTTGTCGAATTCATCCATCAACAGCTCACCGGCATCGTTTATGGGAATTACTTTTAAAACAGCGCCTTTCTCTTCACACACCATTTGCCAGGGTACAATATTGCTGTGGTGTTCCATGGCGGTAATGATTACCTCATCACCGGGTTGCAAATATTTTCTTCCCCATGTTTGCGCTACCAGGTTAATGCTTTCCGTTACACCTTTGGTAAAAATACATTCTGCCTCTTCGCGGGCATTGATAAATTGCTTAATGGCCTTGCGGGTTTCTTCAAAATATTCGGTAGATTGCGAAGCTAAGGTGTGCGCTGCACGGTGTATGTTGGCGTTATCAAGCGAGTAGTATTTATTTAATGCATCTATCACCCGTTGTGGTTTTTGGGTGGTTGCGGCATTGTCAAAATATACCAAGGGTTTGCCGTTTACTTCTTGGTGGAGTATCGGGAATTGAGAGCGTATGTTGTTCAAGTTAAGCACAGATTTTATTCGAATTACACTAATTACAAAGATTTAACTTTTCACTGATTATTTTATGAAGCGCTTATAGTTGAGGGATTTTTCACCGAAGTTAACGAGGAGTCCTACTTTTAAGTTTGATGCTTTTAAATAGTTTACTACCTGACTGTGGTTTGCTTTTGCAATGAAATCCTGAGCTTTTAGCTCCAATACAACCGATTCGTAAACAATATAATCAGCTATATATTTTCTATTCAGTCGTTTGCCTTTATAATATATTTGATATTGCTCTTCTCTTTTATACGGTATTCCTAATAATTTAAACTCAACCTCCAACGCGTCTTGATAAACAGCTTCCAAAAAACCATTCCCCAGTTCATTAAACACATTCATACACGCGCCAATAATTTTGTATGTCTCCTCCTTTAACGGAAACTTTTCATACTCTCCTATCGGTTCTTCCAGAATCTGCATCTGTGTAATCCTAAAATCTGTGGCAATCTGTGTCTATATTTTCTTTTCTATCTGTTCTTCCAGTATGGCTACCAGTTCGGGAATTTTGATTTTTTCGGCAATGTCATCCGCGAAGGCGTTGAGCAATAATTTACGCGCTACATTTTCGGGGATTCCGCGGCTGCGCATGTAAAACATCGGCTCTTCGTCTAGCTGACCAATGGTGGCTCCGTGCGTACACTTTACATCATCGGCAAATATTTCCAATTGAGGTTTAGTGTTCACTGTGGCTTCATCGCTTAGCAGTATATTCTGGTTGCGTTGGTATGCATTTGTTTTTTGTGCATCCAGATGAACCATAATTTTTCCGTTGAAAACAGCAGTGGATTTATCCTTCAAAATACCTTTATATTTTTCATCACTGAAGCAATTGGGCTGGGCATGATCTACACGGGTGTGGTTATCGACAAACTGATTGCCATCCAACAAATACAAACCATATAACAACGTATTGCAGTTTTGTCCATTCATGTAAAAATGCAGCGTATTGCGCACAAATTTCCCATCCAGTGTAAGCGTTACCTGATTGATATGGGTATTGGCCTCTTGAAACACCTGCGTGAAATTATTCTGATAATGCTCACCTTGCTGACGTTGCAGTTTATAATGCTCCAGGTTGGCATTTTCGCCTACATACACTTCATTTACAATATTGCAAAACGAGGCGTTTGAACCCAATGCAAAAAAGGATTCAATTACAGTGGCACCTGCATTTTTATCTACCACAATCAGGTTGCGGGGCTGGTTCAATACATTTACTTCGCTGGCATCTGATATATTGGTGATGATAATAGGATAAACTGTTTGTTTGCCGGCAGGAACATGAATAAAAGCCCCATCACTCATCAGCGCGGTATTCATGGCATTCATGGCGTGACCTTTTACTTCGGCATACTTGCCAAAATGCGCATTGAAAACATCCGCATGGTTTTTGCGTGCTGCAGCCAAATTAGTAATTACAATACCTGCATCTTCGGGTTGCAATTGGGTAAGCGATGCATCGAATGATCCATTAATAAATACGATGCGATTAGCTTTAAGTGTCTGTACTACATGTTCGCTGTAGTAGTTACGCGCTGCTTCGCTATGCACGCATGAAGCCTGAAAGTTGATATCGTTGATGAATTTCAGGTTGGTGTATTTCCACTCCTCGTGCTTAATGGTAGGAATGCCCAGTTGCTGCAGCTCGCCAAATGCGGCTTCGCGCTGTTCGGCAAAGGCACTGCCATCCGCTTGCGCACGGTAATGTTCAAAATCTTGTTTTAGTGTATCGATTGTGCTCATGCAATTTTTATAGTTATAAAATTATTGAGCTGCCTCTACTTCAGCTTTGATCCAATCGTAGCCTTTTACTTCCAGTTCTTTTGCCAGACTGGCATCACCGCTTTTTACGATGCGGCCTTTGTACAATACATGCACAAAATCGGGCACGATATAATCCAGCAAACGCTGATAGTGTGTAATCACCACAAACGAACGCTCTTTGTTGCGCAATTTATTTACCCCATTCGATACCAAACGCAGGGCATCTATATCCAGACCCGAATCTGTTTCGTCCATAATGGCTAACTTAGGTTCAAGCATGGCCATTTGAAACACTTCGTTGCGCTTTTTCTCGCCACCGCTAAAGCCTTCGTTTAATGAACGCGAGGTAAGCGACTTATCCATTTCCATGGTTTCCATTTTCTCACGCATGTATTTTAGAAAATCGGTTGCCTCCATAGGTTCCAATCCTTTGTATTTTCGCGTTTCGTTAATGGCGGTTTTTAAGAAGTTGGTCGTGCTTACACCCGGAATTTCAACCGGATATTGAAAAGCCAAAAACACCCCTTCACGGGCACGGTCTTCGGGCGACATCTCCAGCAGGTTTTTGCCTTCAAAAATTATTTCCCCATCGGTAACTTCATAATCAGCACGGCCGGCCAATACCGATGACAAAGTACTTTTACCGGCACCATTCGGACCCATAATAGCATGTACTTCACCCGGGTTTACGGTAAGATTTATACCATTCAGGATTTTCTTCCCTTCAATTTCGGCTTTGAGATTTTTTATTTCTAACATGAGATGGATATGTTAATGTGATGATTAGACAATGTGATAGTTCGTTGTTGATTATCCCACAGACCCCTCGAGGGAAACTGCGAGCAATTTCTGCGCCTCCACGGCAAATTCCATGGGAAGCTGGTTCAACACTTCGCGGCAAAAGCCATTAACAATTAAACTGATGGCTTCTTCTGTTCCGATGCCACGTTGGTTGCAGTAAAATATCTGGTCTTCGCCAATTTTTGAAGTGCTGGCTTCGTGTTCAACCGTAGCTGTTTTGTTGTTGATTTCGATATACGGGAATGTATGTGCTCCGCAGCGGTCACCAATCAGCATACTGTCGCACTGGGTGTAATTCCTTGCTGAATCAGCCTTTTTGGCCACTTTAACCAATCCGCGGTATGTATTATGCGACTTGCCTGCCGAGATTCCTTTCGACACAATGCGGCTGCGTGTGTTCTTGCCAATATGAATCATTTTGGTTCCGGTATCGGCTACCTGCATATTATTGGTAACAGCTACCGAGAAAAATTCTCCAATTGAATTATTCCCTTTCAAAATACAGCTTGGATATTTCCAGGTGATAGCGCTTCCGGTTTCAACCTGTGTCCAGCTTATTTTGGCATTGGCACCTTCACAACTTCCGCGCTTGGTTACAAAATTATAAATACCCCCGTTGCCGTCTTTATCGCCCGGATACCAGTTTTGCACCGTACTGTATTTGATTTCTGCATTTTCCATGGCTATCAGTTCCACCACCGCTGCGTGCAATTGGTTTTCATCACGCATAGGAGCTGTGCAGCCTTCTAAATAACTCACGTATGAAGCGTCATCAGCGATAATTAACGTGCGCTCAAACTGACCGGTATTTTCTGCATTGATGCGGAAATAGGTAGAAAGTTCCATGGGGCAACGTACGCCTTTGGGTATGTACACAAACGAACCATCGCTGAATACAGCTGAGTTCAATGCCGCAAAATAGTTGTCGGTGTAAGGCACAACCGAACCCATGTATTTTTTTACCAAATCCGGGTAGTCATGCAGTGCTTCGCTGATGCTGCAAAAGATGACACCCTTTTCTTTAAGTTGCTCTTTAAATGTAGTGGCAATGGAAACGGAATCAAAAACGGCATCCACGGCTACACCGGTGAGTCGTTTTTGCTCTTGCAGACTGATTCCCAGTTTCTCAAATGTTTTGAGCAATTCAGGATCTACCTGATCAAGGCTATCGAGTTTTACTTTTTGCTTAGGAGCTGCATAAAAGATGGTTTCATCGTAATTGGGTTTGGGGTAAGAAAAATTTTGCCAACTTGGCTCTTCCATTTTCAACCAATAACGGTAGGCTTTGAGGCGCCATTCAAGCATCCATTCGGGTTCATTTTTCTTTTTGGAGATGAAACGTACTATGTCTTCGTTAAGCCCTTTGGGAGCTGTATCCATCTCAATATCGGTAGTAAAGCCGTACTTATATTCCTGACTTACAACCTGTTCAATGATATCTGTGTGTTCTTGTTCCGACATAATAATTAAGGCGTGCGAAGGTAGGTAATTAATTTGTATTTAGTCTAAATTAGAACAGAGAACCTTATTAATTGTTTGAACCAGCCCCTACTCGGCCAGCGCTACCTACGTTTAGTATCAATCCTACACATTTTCAGCATCTTCATCTTTTTTTTCTAGTTCTGATTGTTGCTCACAACCACAACACGGCATCACGTTTTGCTTGCATACTTTACATTGGTAATGGCCGTGTACGTAGTCGAACCCGGCAGAACTGTTACAATACGGACATATTTCGAAACCAAACTGCATGTAGAAATAACTTATAAAATTCGAACTATTTTCATGTAGCGCTTTTTGTAATACGGGTAGTCAGCTTTATCTATCCTCACACCATCGCTGCTGCTTGAATGTATGAATTGAATAGGTTCTCCCTTACTGGTAATGATTATACCTACATGACCAATGCGTTTGCTGCGCATGTTGCGGCCTCTAAACAGGATCAAATCGCCTTTTCGGGCATTGCGCAAACTTACTTCATATCCTACAAGTGCCTGACCGGCAGAGGTATGAGGAAGCTTGATTCCAAATTTACGGTACACAATCATAGTAAATCCCGAGCAGTCAAATCCTTTTGCTCCTGTTCCTCCTCTGCGGTAGCGTTTACCAGAAAAACTGTTAGCGTAAGAAATAATGCTATCGGCCAGCGATGTGTACATCACTTTACTTCCTGCGTTGGGTAAAATTACGCTATCTGCAAATGCCGAGTCGGTGGCGGGCAACAAGGTGTCTTTAATCCCCTGAGCACCTGCACTGCAAGCAAATACTAGAAATAGCCAGGTGGTTAAATGTATCTTCAAATTGCTCCTGTTTTCTGCACAAGGTAAAAAACACGGTAAAAGTGAGTACAAAAACAGGTCATTTTTATAGTTACTGTATTGAAATACAGGATAATAAATTTAAAAAAGTGCTACTCCGGCACTTTACAAGCGGCAATAAATACCCTACATTTGCCATCCTTTCAAACATGAGTCTGAATAAACTTATACTTTTTATCGCCATTACCGCAACCGTGTCGGGGTGCAGCAAGTATCAAAAATCCTTGAAAAATCCTGATCCGAATAAGAAGCTGGAAATGGCTCAGTATTATTACAACAAA
>Ga0315904_10010456_pt1 | contig 11994 bp, 9 predicted proteins | sample LakEriMetagenome_6_FD_203529 | JGI IMG/M metagenome (GOLD analysis project Ga0315904, IMG submission 203529) | Freshwater fungal communities from buoy surface, Lake Erie, Ohio, United States - Buoy 12 MA120 | ecosystem: Environmental > Aquatic > Freshwater > Lake | place: USA: Lake Erie, Ohio...
CTGAATGAGTTCCGACATGCGGCGGGAGTTGAGAATACCGGCCGCGTCCGCGGGAAGGATGCCGGAGGGCATGAAGTAGAGATTGTCCACCGGGGTCTGGAGAATGACGTCCTCAAGCATCAACTCGGTGGTGAGATAATTGGTGAGACCCACGGAGTTGTTGATGTCAAAATAGGTGTGAAGGCGCGGACGGCGGAGGTCGGCGTCGATCATCAGCGTGGTGTAACCGCCCTGGGCGCAGATGTAGGCGAGATTCACCAGCGTGGTGGATTTGCCCTCACCGGCTCCACCGGATACCACGGTGATGGCATTGTCCTCGGGATTCTTGCGGTTGAATTCGATATTGGTGCGCAGAATCCGGTAGGCTTCGGCGTCCGGGCTCATTCCGCTCTGGCGGTGCAGGATGCCAACGTCCTTGGGAATGACCGCCAGCACGGGGACTTGCAGGTAGCGCTCAACGTCTTCGAGCGTTTTGACCGAGGTGTCGAGATACTCGAGGAAGAACGCGATGCCCACACCGAAGATCAGGCCGACGACCGCGCCGAGAACCAGATTGAGGGTGACGTTGGGGCTGACCGGGCTGTTGGAAATGACGGGCTCGTCATGGACTTCGACGCTCTCGCCGGGAATCTTGCGGGAAATGGTTTCACCCGTCAGTTTGAGTTTCATGGACTGGAGAAGATCCAGATCCGCCTCGAACTCGCGCTTCGCGTCCACATAGTCCTGTGCATCAAGTCCGCGCTTGATGGCCTCCTCGCGCGTGGAATCCTTCATGACCTCCACGCTCTTGAGGCGGTTTGTGGCCAGATCCAACTGGGCTTGAAGGGTGGCGCGCAGGTTGACCACACCTTCGTCAAGTTGGCGCTCCATGTTCTTGATCTGATCAACTGTCATCAGGACGGTTGGGTGTTTGTCGCCAAGACCGCTGATTTTCAAACCATCCAACTGGCGCTTGACCTCGAGATACTGCGGGTAGAGTGAGCGTATGATGTTGTCAGGCAAATTGAGCCCCGATGCATAGACCCTTAACTCTTCGCTGTTGTATTTGAGCAGGCTGCTGATCTGGCTCTCCAACTGGAGTTTTTCCTGTTCGATATCATGGTAGATCTGAAGCGCGTTGCGTGCGCCCGAATCTTCGTCCACGCCGCCGCTGTTGTAATATGAGTCGTCCCCCTTGTAGATGATACCCTTGGTGCGGGCAATGACGCCAAGAACCTTGCGGCGTTCCTCTACCTTGTCCTCCTGATCCTGAACCGCATTGTTGAGTTCATCAAGCTGGCGGTCCGCATCGCGTGTTTCGATTTCCGTCCGGTAAGCCCTGTAAGCCTTGGAAACTTCATCGGCGATGTCTCGGGCGTCCACTTTGTTGGTGTGGCGGACGCGGATGGCGATTAGGTCGGTACCGCGCATGTTCTGGGTGTTCACGATGCCCTTGAGAATTCCCAGAGCGGCCTCCTTGTCCACGTTCCAGCGGTTCACCAACTGGAGGTTCTCGACCACTTTGGCGAGCGAGTTGCGGCTTTTGATTTTTTCGAACTCTGTTCCGAAAAACTGCGGTGTCATGCGCCCGGAACCTGAGGATTCGGTCATCTGCGCACCCAGCGGCGACATGCCGGCAATGCGCGGTTTGACCTCGATGACTGCCTGGCTTTCGTATTTTTTGGGCATCACGTAAGTAATGACGGCGGCCGTCATGAACACGAGCATGAGGGTCAGCAGGATGATCCCGTAGCGGTTCTTGATCACCTGCCAATAATCGACAGCATGCAGAACGGCCTCGTTTTGTTGGGGAGATGACGAATTCATAGGTGGCAGTTTTTCACAAATTGGAGAGATTTCCAGTCAAAATAAGGGCTCCCGCAATGGCTGGCACTGCGGGAGCCGGATTCGATCAAAAAATAAGGGAAACAAGGGCAGGAACGTGAAACACAAAGCTCAGAATTCGGCGCTGACGCCGATGCTGATGCGGTTGCGGTCGTAGTCGCGGCTGCTGCTCAAGTCCGAACTGGAGTTCGTAAAGTTGTAGGAAGCATTGGCCGTGAGGAAGTCATTGAAGCGGTAGGAAACGCCGATGTAGGCGTTGATGATGTCCTCATCGGCATCAGCCGGGATGGGTGCCGGTCCGGGTGGGAAAACCTGCACCACTTTTCCATCCTGATAGCTGGTGGGGATGTAATCCAAACCGCCGAACAAGGAGACCATGGGGTTGAGGACGTATTCTCCGGAAACACCAAAGCGCAGCGTCCTCCGGTCTGAATATTCCACGAGACCGGTCGGGAAGGTTTGGACGGTATCGTAGTCCTCAATACCGTAACGGGCATAGGAACGGATGCTCAATGCCTCGGTAGCCTGCCAATTGAAAGCAGCTTCGAGATAGGGGCTGGTGGTGTCGGTGCCATTGTCCACGTCGCGGAACTGGGCACCCGCACGCACGATACCGATGGTATTTGGACTAAAGCGGTGCTCGGCACCGAGTAACAGGTATTGGTTGGTGGAATCCGACGCCACACCGTTGCCGGATGTCTGGCCATAGCGGTAATCCATTGTCAGCACCGTCTGCGGGCTGAACTGGTAACGGAACTGGTTGTAGAGTTCCCAAGTGAAGCGATCGTTATTGGCCACTTCGTCGCCGTAGTCCGTTCCGGAGAGTCGCAAACCCGTGTAGGTGGCGAGACGCTCCGTCCAGCGGTAACCCACGGAGTTGTCCGCCTGCCAGAAGAAATATTCTCCATTGTTGCGGGTGGATGCGTAGCCGTAGGAATAATCCGGCTCCATTTCATAGGAAATGAAGTTCTGGCTGGAAAAACGCAGTCGCTCGCTGAAGCGGTGGGTCAGGTTGATTCCTGCACGCGACTGGCTGTTGAAATCATCCACTCCCCTCGGAGCGTCGATGTAATAAATTGTTCCAAGCCGTCCATAGACGTCCCAGGTGGTTTGGGGCGTGATGGTGACGAAGGAGAGGCCAACATAAGGATTGAAAGCGAACGAATCCTCTTCACCGACACCCGGAGTTGAAAAGCCGGCGTTTACGTTGTCGTCGTAGATCAAACTCGCGCCAACCACCCATTTGAGAGGCAGCGGTTCGTCGGATTCGTTGCCAATGAAGTAGAGACCTTGGGCGTGGGCTGCGGTGCCGACGGTGAACAACGCGGCGAGCGTGAGCGATGTTTTTCGTTTCATGAGAAAGTGCTGGGGGCGTGGTTTGAAGAAAGGATGTTTATCGGGAAGGCTGCCGCATGGACTACGGCGGCATGAAAATCAGACAATCAAGTGTTGTTGACCGGAGGACGGATCGGAGGAGGACCGGGGGGGGTGAAGGGAGGATTCACCGGAGTGACTCTTGGCGGATTAATGATCACCGGCGGAAAGATCGGGAACAACGGACGAACCGGTCCCTTGCCGGGGAAGTCGAGAGGGTTGGGCATGGCAGCCACTTCGCCTGCGGGAGACTTGGCGCCCTTGGCGCTTTTGGCATCCACTCCGGACTCGCCCGTGTTGGGATCAAGTTTGGCGAGAACAGCCTGCACTTGGGTGAGGGCGTCCGGGGCGGCGGCGATCGCACACTGGGCGATGAGGCGCATGTGGTCGGGAGCGGCAGTGATGGCGGTTTCCACGATGGCAGAGACGGTTTCGGGATCCGCAACGGTCCCTTCGATGGCGGCCTTGACCACCTCACAAGCGCAATTCGGATTCTCGGCCACCTTTTGTTCAACCAGTTGCAAAACTTTAGCTGGCTCGTTGGCGGCATTGGCTTTGACGTCCTGGGCGAACTGAAGGCAATCGGTATCGGCGGATACCTGGACAAGCGCCAGAATCGAACTGGCGGCAGTGAGAAAGAGCATTTTCTTCATGATTTAGGGGAGTTGGACGTTGGCGGTCTGATCGTATGGAGCGGGCAGCGGGAATCGAACCCGCATGTCTAACTTGGAAGGATAGCGCTTTACCACTAAGCTATGCCCGCGCTTTCGAGCAAAATGAAACCGCCCGAACCGGCATCTAGCAAGTCTTTTTTCCTCGCAAAGGTGAAATAGTTTTCAAAGAGCCCGGAGTCGGAATTCGACTTGATTTCCCAAAATCGGCCCGCTTTGTTCACATTGTAACGCTATCGACGCGGGTGTGGTTCAGTGGCAGAACGCGCGCTTCCCAAGCATGAAACACGGGTTCGATTCCCGTCACCCGTAACCCGGAAAATCACCCACAAATCAAGAAAAGCAGGGCTTGGCCTCCACCAACCGGCTAATGGAGCAGCATTTTGCCGGACTATTGGATCACAAAGCGCTGTTTGTCCGGTGACAACGTGCGAAAAACACGTATCCACCTCCCCGCGGCACCGGGGGGGGAATTTTCGGAAAGGTGAATCTGGCGATGGTGTTCGGGGAAACGATAGCCTGATGCCGCAGGGAGCCGTCGTTCTGGGGCGACCAGCGCACCGGATCTCGCCGTGGGGCGAATGGTGAGGTAATTTGGCCCGGTAAAGGCTTTCGGCCTCCCAAGTCGCACTGGCGGGGATAAAACGTGGATGAAATCACCATCCAGCTGTCCGCCGTGCCGAAGCCGTGGTCACTGGTATGTGGGGCCGGTGTTTACGGATGTGGTGGCTCCTTTTTCCAGTTCGCAGCTCCATGGGAGGCCTCCAACCGGCAGTGGAATGATGATTTGGAGGGGTTTGGCGCATGCGTGGTCTGCGCCAGGGACGGGATGCTTTCGGTGATCTTGTTCACGAACCATTGCTCGGGGCTTTGTGCAGTTTGGCGAGCGGAAAACCGCCCGCGACAGATCTCAGGTCGAACTGGCGTTACGCTCAGCATGTACAACATCCGCATCATTCTGGCCGTCACGAGCTGCCTGTCGCTTTCCATCGCTGAGGCAGAGCGGCCCAACATACTCTGGATCACCAGCGAGGACAACGCCGCGCACTGGCTCGGCTGCTATGGCAACGACCAGGCCTCCACCCCCCGGCTCGTCCGCCTTGCCGCGGAGGGAAACCTGTTCCGCCACGCCTACTCGAACGCGCCGGTCTGCGCGGTGGCGCGCTCGACGATCCTGACCGGCGTGCACGCGCCAAGCATGGGCACCCAGCACATGCGCAGCCGTTATGCGATCCCGGAGGAAATCAAAGCCTACGTCACCTTCCTCCGCGGGCAGGGTTACTACTGCACCAACGCCTCCAAGACCGACTACAACTTCAAGGGCAACGACCGGGCGATCTGGGATGATTGCTCGGACAAGGCGCACTACCGCAAACGACCGGATGGCCGTCCCTTCTTCGCGATCTTCAATCTCACGGTGACGCATGAAAGCTCGCTCTTCCCCGGCAAGAGGGGCAAGTCCCCCACACGCCTCAAGCCTGAGGAAATCAAGGTGCCGCCCCACCTTCCCGACCTGCCCGAGGTGCGCGGGGATTTCGCAGCCTATCACGACAAGGTGAGCGAACTCGACGCACAGGTCGGCGGAATTCTCGACGAACTGGAGCAAGCGGGTCTCGCCGATGACACGATCGTCTTTTATTACTCCGACCACGCCGGTCCCACGCCACGCGGCAAACGTTATCTCGAAAACACCGGCGTGCATGTGCCGCTGCTTGTAAGAGTGCCGGAAAAATGGCGCGCCCTAAGCCCCTTCAAACCCGGCGAGGCAGTGGACGAACTGGTTTCCTTCGTCGATCTCGCACCGACACTGCTCTCGTTGGTTGGCTTGGAAAAACCGGACTTCATGCAAGGGCGGGCGTTTCTCGGAAAACACAGGGGCGATCCGCCGGACGGCGTTTTTCTTTTCGCCGACCGCTTCGACGAGATCTACGGCATGCGCCGCGGCTGGACCGACGGCCGCTGGAAATACATCCGGCGCTTCACTCCGCACCTGCCCGCCGCGCCATACAGCTTCTATCAGTTTTCGATGCCATCGTGGACTGCGTGGCGCAAGGCATGGCGTGACGGCAAGCTAGATGAGCGGCACAAGCGGATATGGGAAGCTCCGCAGCCGGTCGAGGAACTCTTCGACCTCAAGGCCGATCCATGGGAAATCCAAAACCTCGCCGCAGATCCCGCCCAAACCGAACGCCTTGCGACAATGCGGGCGCGGCTGAAGGCGAAAATGACCGAGGTAAAAGACACCGGCCTCATTCCCGAGCCGATGTTCTCCGCGCTATGCCCGAACCGGCCGGTGGCGGACTTCGCGCGCTCCGGCGACTTCGACCACACCGCCGTGCTCGACCTCGCCTTCGCCGCCACTTCGGGCGATCCGGCGGAGTCCGGCCGTTTGCAGTCGGCCATGAAATCCGACGACCCGGTGAAGCGCTACTGGGGTCTGCTCGGGATGCGTGTGCGCGGGAAGGCGGAGGGAATAGAGCCTCTGTTAGAAGACGGGCATTCGGTCAACCGCGTGCTAGCAGCCGAAACGCTGCACGCCGCCGGGCGGGCCGAAGCGGCTGAAAAAGTTTTGTTAAAAGAACTCGGGAAAGACACGGGCGAACACTCGACCGTTTATCTGTTGAATGCAATCATCCGCCTCGGACTGTCAAACCAAGTGCCCGATGAATGGATCATCAAAACCCTGAAGGAGGCAAAAACGAATGAATACGTGAGGCGCCTGACACAGGAGATACGGGATCAGGGAAAGTAAGGGACATGATCAGGCGGGGATCACCTTGATGCGGCATTCAAACCCGCAGTCCGCAGGGATTTCCGCGATGACCGGCACGGCCTCGAATCCCGGCTCGAGATTGAAGACGCGCGGACGGGCGGTTGGCGGTGCAGCCGTAGTTGATGTTGGAGTAATCCGGCGCGGTGAAGTTATCATAAATGAAGTCCCCCCGCCCTGCCGAGGCGGTCGAGCCAGCGTTGGCGTCTTTCCGCATCGAGAAGATCGCCATGGTGATGCAGCGTATCGGCCAGCGCGCCGTGTTTTGCGGGATCAGACGGGTCGTTGATTTGAAGAACCAGCATGCCACCGCACCAATCGCGCAGGAGATCGCGGGACAAGATGTCGAACGACTGGTCATTTTGTGAACCGTCATTTCTTGCCATAAGCGGCGCATAAGACGGTGCAAGAAAGCCCGCCGCGGTGGTCCGCAGCAAATCCCGGCGTGCGAAGTAGTGGGATGGAAGCCGCGGAGTCATGAACATGTGGTTCGCCAGAGGCGGAGTTTCCGGTTACTTCTTCCTTTTCTTTCCGACGCCTTCGGACGGATAGAGCATGACGGGATTCTCGACCCTGCCCGCGGGGCGGCGCGCGGCGGGTTTGCTGCCGCCGATCTCCGCCATGATCTTTTCGCCGAGCGCGGTGAGTTCCGCGACGATTTCGGGATGATCTTTGGCGACGTTGGTTTTCTCGCCGATTTCTTGATCCAGATTGTAGAGGCGCGGTTCCTTGGTGGCCGCATCGGGCGCGATCTCCCGACCCATCGTTTCGTTCTGGGGGGCGATGGCCAGTTTCCATGGTCCCATGCGCACGGCCTGGAGCTGGTATCCGGAGAAGTAATAATGAACCCCGCGCGGGGAGTCCTTGGTTTTTCCAAGCAGCAGTGGCGAGATGTCGCGACCGTCGATCACGGGGGATTCGGTTGGAGTTCCTCCGGCAAGAGCGACGGCGGTGGGCAGCAGGTCGATGGTTCCGGCGACGGCGTCGCTCGCGGTGCCGGGTGCGATTTTTCCCGGCCACCATGCCAATGTGGGCACGCGCACGCCGCCTTCCCAGGTGCTGCCCTTGCCGCCGCGCAGGGGACCTGCGCTGCCGCTGTCCTCGCGCTTGATGAGCCACGGCCCGTTGTCGCTGGTGAAGATGACGAGCGTGTTTTCCGCTAGTTTCAATTCGCGCAGCGTGTCGAGGATGCGGCCGGTGGAAGCGTCCACTTCTTCGATCCAGTCACCCACCCTGCCGTTGTCGGATTTGCCGCGGAAAGCCGCGCCCGGATGGATCGGCGTGTGGATGGCGGTGTGCGGCAGATAGAGGAAGAAGGGTTTGTCGCGGTTTGTGGTGATGAATCGCACGGCTTCGTCGGTGTAACGCTCGACGATGCGTCCCTGTTGTTCGTCTGTTAGAAGCTCCGCCACTTTTTCGTCGCGCAGCAGTGGCACGACCACCTCCCCGCTCACTGTGGATTTCCGCTGCATGTCATTGGAGTAGGGAATTCCGAAATAGCCGTCGAAGCCCTGGCGCGTGGGGAGAAACTCCGGTTGATCCCCGACATGCCATTTGCCGATGCACATCGTGGCATATCCGCGCTCCTTGAGCCGCTCGGCGATGGTTTGTTCCAGCGGGTTCAAACCCGCCGCTCCGCCGGGACCGTAAACGCCCGGCACATCTACGCGGACACCATAACAACCGGTGAGCAACTGCGCGCGGGATACCGAGCAAACGGGCGCGGCATAGAAGGAGGTGAGTTTCATGCCCTCGCGGGCCATGCGGTCGAGCTGCGGGGTCTTTTGTTTCGTGGCACCGAATGCTCCGATGTCGCCGTAACCCATGTCGTCCATGAAGATGACCACGATGTTGGGCGGAGTGGCGGCGCGGGCGAAATCGGAACATGTCAGCGCTGAGGCGAGCGTCAGTGCGACGCGGACGGATTTTTGAAAATTTTTCCGGATCAGAATGGGTTGTCGGGTCATTCCTTTAACTACGATTCGACCCGCCCTCTCACAAGGCGATTTGTTGGACCCGGCAATCACAGCCCGGAAGGCTGATCGATGAAGGACCATGGCATGTCATGCTTTTCGGCAAGAGCGGCGGCCAGCGCGCGGACACCGAAAGTTTCGGTGGCATAATGCCCGCCGAGAAGGAGGTTGACGCCGAGTTCCAAGGCCAGCGGATGACTCCAATGCGGCCCCTCGCCGCTGATGAAAGTATCAACACCCGCGGAGGCGGCTTTGGCGACTTCGCTGCCGGCGCCTCCCGTGATCAGGCCGATGGAGGAAATGTTTTCCGGTCCGCCGGGACATACATGCACCCTGCCACCGACGGCATCGCCGAGGGTTTTTGCGAGTTCGGCACGAGTGCCACGCCAGCCTCCGCGCAATCCGGAGTGCATGCCCTTCCACTCGATGAAAGGTTGCGGATCGATCAAACCGATGGATTTGGCTAACAGAATGTTGTTTCCCCACACGGGATGTATGTCGAGCGGGAGGTGCGCGGAATAAACGGCGAGTCCGGCATTCATCGCGGTTTTGATTTTCCGATAGAAAGGTCCCGTCACGGGCTGCACGCCCTGCCAGAACATGCCGTGATGGACGATGAGTAATCCGGGTCCGCCGGCCGCCGCCGCCTCAATCACCGGCAGCGAGGCATCCACCGCGCAGACGATGCGCGGGACTTCGCCATCGTTGGCGAGTTGAAGGCCGTTGAGCGCGCCGGGGTAGTCGGGGATTTCGGTGATGCGCAGTTCGCGGTCGAGGAAGAAAACGAGATCGGCCAGGGAGGTCATGCCGGGAGCGTAGCGGGATGGCGGCGCGGGAGAAAGTAATTCCTCCCCATCATCTGTCGTGGCGGCTCCAAGTGACCACGCCGGGATTTTCCCGGTAGGGACGTCCAGTTAGAAAATCGGCGAGATCATCAGGCAGCGGCGCCTGCCATTCGAGACGCCGGCCTTGCCATGACAGCGCAAGCCCGGAGGCGTGAAGTGCGTGGCGGGCAAGCAGCAGGCGTTGTTGCAGATCTTCGGTCCAGCCGGTTTTCATCCATGCGACGTAATCCTCTCCATCGCCGGTGTAGAGTTTGTCGCCGACGATCGGATGGCCGGCGTGGGCGAGATGAACACGGAGTTGGTGCATGCGACCAGTTTCGGGAAAACAACGGACAAGCGCGAAGTTTCCCTCGGCACGGGTGATGCGTTGCACGACGCGGAAGCGCGTGAGGCAGGGTTTGCCCTCCGGATGCACGATCTGACGGACCCAAATGGGCGATGGGCCGACTTCCCCGGCACGCAGCATCGGCCCGGCGCATTCCCATTCATCTGCAATCGGCCATCCGGCGACGATGGCGAGGTATTGTTTCTCCACTTCGCGGCGTTCGAAGATCATGCCGAGATCCCGCGCGGCGGCGGTGTGCTTGGCGACGACGACAAGGCCACTGGTGTCGCGATCGAGGCGGTTGACGATGGCCGGGCATGCGCCGTTTTCGATTTCGTAGGCCAGCAGGTGTTCGACGCCGCCGAGCAGCGTGGGTTCGGGTTTCTGGTTGGCCGGGTGAACGATGAGCGGCGCGGGCTTGTCCACGACGATCCAGTCATCGGACTCGTCGATGACGGAAAAGCGGGCGACGACGTGCAGGCTCATGAGATGTTCACGAAAAAAGCCAGAGACCCGCGGAAGCGAGCCTCTGGCGCTGGTGAAGAACAATCAGATCCCGTGGATCAGGACTTGTAGCGCAGGCGCTTCTTGTGGCGGTTCTGCTTCATGCGCTTCTTGCGCTTGTGCTTGTTGATTTTGGTTTTACGGCGTTTCTTGATGGAGCCCATGGCGTTTGCGGTCGGTGTTGGTTTGCGGTGAAAGGGGGTGCTTCAGGGGACGATTTTGTTGAGCGGATATTCGATGATCCCCTCGGCCCCGAGGCGTTTGAGCTCGGGGATAATGTCGCGGACGATGATTTCGTCAATCACTGTCTCGACGGCCACCCAGCCTTGCTCGGAGAGGTTGGCCACGGTGGGGCGGCGCAGTGAGGGGAGTTTTTCGAGCAGTTCGGGGAGCCTGACGGAGGGCAGGTTCATTTTGAGGCCGACCTTGCCCCGGGCGCCGAGCGCGGCTTTGAGGAGCATGGAAATGCGCTCCATTTTCTCCTTTTTCCACGGGTCCGCCATGGCGACCGGGTTGGCGTAGAAGTGCGGAAACGAGGTCAGCAGCGTGTCGACGATGCGCAGGCGGTTGGCCTTGATCGAGGATCCGGTCTCGGTGACATCAACGATGGCGTCCACCAGATCGGGGACTTTGACCTCGGTCGCACCCCAGGAAAACTCGACTTCGGCGTGGATGCCGCGCTCCTTGAGCCAGCGCTTGGTGATGCCGACACCCTCGGTGGCGATGCGTTTGCCCTGCAAATCCCCGGGTTTCCGGATCGGCGAGTCCTCCGGAACGACGAGCACCCAGCGGGTCGGGCGGGTGGTGGCGCGGGAATAGGGAAGCTCCGCCAAATCGACGAGTTCCACCTCGTTTTCATAGGCCCAATCGTAGCCGGTGATACCGCAGTCGATGAATCCCTGGCCGAGGTAGCGGCCGATTTCCTGGGCGCGGATCAGGTAGAGGTCGAGCTCGGAGTCATTGGAACTCGGACGCAGGCCGCGCGAGGAGACATAAACCTCGTAGCCCGCCTTGGCGAGCAGCTCCACGGTGGGTGCTTCGAGGCTGCCTTTGGGGATCGCGAATTTGAGCGTGCGTGACGGGTCCGGCATGAGGGACGGGCGTTTTAGTCCGGAAACCGGGGGAATCAAGCCATGTTTTGCGTGTTTTTGCGCAGATGACCCGTGCGAGACATTTTCCCAGCGAAACCGGACCGGCAAAACACGTAGGATCGAAAGTCAAAAGCTTGCCCTGCCCGCGAGCGCTGTGAACGATCACTCCATACACATGAGAAAAACCATCGCTCAGGGAATCATCGCAGCCTCTGCATTGACCATCGGCATCGCTGCCCGCTCCATAGCGAACGAGGACAGGCTCGAATTGCGCCATGGCGAAAACGTGATCTTCGGATGGCAGAAGGAGTTGTTGTCGAAACCAGCCGGCGGCGAAAAATTCGCGACCAGCGCCTTCATCCATCCGCTATGCACGCCGGGTGGATTCGAGTTTACGACGATCCAGCCGTCCGACCACCTCCATCATCTCGGTCTCTGGTGGCCTTGGAAATTCATCGAAGTGGATGGAAAAAAATACAACACATGGGAAATCCAGGAAGGCCAGGGAGCGCATGTGGCGAGGGGCGTCAAAACCCTTTCCAGCGAACCCGGCAAAGCAGAATGGGAGTTTCTAAATAAAACGGTTTTCAAGCCAAAAGACGCCGCTCCCGTGGTGG
>Ga0315904_10010457_pt1 | contig 11994 bp, 9 predicted proteins | sample LakEriMetagenome_6_FD_203529 | JGI IMG/M metagenome (GOLD analysis project Ga0315904, IMG submission 203529) | Freshwater fungal communities from buoy surface, Lake Erie, Ohio, United States - Buoy 12 MA120 | ecosystem: Environmental > Aquatic > Freshwater > Lake | place: USA: Lake Erie, Ohio...
CTACCAGGCATCTTCCTGTAATGAATGTAAAACCTGCAGATGTTTTGATTTCGCATGAACTGCCGTTATCAAGAACGGATATCACCTCAAGTCCATTGATGATTCTGACGCCAGAATCCAGTGCTTTCTTTTCAAGCGCCAGCATCATTTTTCCGGTATCAATTTGTCCTTCACAGGTGTTTTTAATCAGATGCTGAATGCCATGAAAGCCAAATCCGGAAATTTCTTCATCGGCCTGAATGTAGGTTGATCTGTGGCCAGTGATTTCGTGCATCATCTGATTGATCTGCGCCATTTGATCCATGCACTTTGAAAAGGAGGGGTGGTCATTTTGAGTAAAAAGTTCATAGCCTCCAAGTGGTTCATAGACTATTGCATCATCACCCAAAAGGGTCCGCAACCGTTGAAGTCCCTGCCAGCGCATTTTCACCCGTTCAAAAACTTCATTTTCATTCTCATGCTTCAGATCACTGAGCAATTCTGTCATGCTGCCAAAACAGGCGAACCCTGCATTTCGGGTACTGGCTCCATAGGGGAGAAACCCGCGCTCGATCACCACAATCTTTAGTCCTGGTGATTGCTCACAAATGGCAATGGCTGCAGACAATCCAACAATGCCGCCTCCGATGATACAAACATCAATTTGGCTGAAAACTGATTCGCGTTCCCAGAAAGAAAGCTGATGCATTTTTTGAATGATGAAACAGGTACGAATTACTAATGGTTACGAATCTACGAATTACGCATGCCTGAATCCTGATGGAATGATTACGGATCAGGAGTAGAAGGAATTGAATGTCCTGAATTTCAATGCCAGAATGTCCATTGTCCAATGTCCATTGTTCATTGTTCATTGTTCATTGTTCATTGTCCATTGTCCATTGTCCATTGTCCAATCACAGCCAATACTGATGGCGAAGTTATTATTTAATCAGCAATGGTTTTATATAACTTTCCCGGTTTTCGGTTTGTTACCGTAATTCTATGGACTCAATCCTTTAAATTTGCCCGGGGTCATAAATTAGCATGTCACACGATCATTTCGATTATATCATCATAGGAGCCGGTGCTGCCGGTTTGCATCTCATGCATGCCATGATCGGAGACAGCTGGTTTCGTGATAAACGCATTCTGATCCTGGATAAGGACACCAAATCGGTGAACGACCGTACCTGGTGTTTTTGGGAAAAAGAAGCAGGCAAATGGGATGCAATCGCCCTTAAAACCTGGCATAGGGGTTGGTTTTTTACATCGGCTCATTCAATTGATCTCAGTATGTATCCTTACCGTTATAAAATGGTGAGGGGTATTGATTTTTATGATTATGGCCGAAATTGTGTTCAGGAGCATTCACAGTTCAGCTGGGTCACGGGCGATGTGTCGGATGTGAATGCCACTGACGGTAATCTTGCGCAGGTCATATGCGGTGACCGGAAATATACAGCCAACCATGTTTTCGACAGTCGGATTCCTCAGGCATTTACAGATGCCAAAGATAATTCAGTCCGCGTGTTACAGCATTTTCTCGGTTGGTTTATAGAAACCAATGAGGATGTTTTCAATCCCGATGAGTTCGTAATGATGGATTACCGGGTGAAGTGGAAGAATGAGACCGGTTTCACATATGTTTTGCCGTATGGGAAAAGAAATGCGCTGGTGGAGTTTACTTTATTCACTCCGCAACTGATTCCGATGGAAGGATATGAAGAGATACTGAGAAAATATTTATCCGGGATTCTGAAAACAGATCAATATACAATAAAAGAGACGGAGTATGGCGTTATTCCCATGTCCGATTATCCATTTCACCGCCACCACACAGAACGGGTTACCAAAATTGGAACAGCAGGCGGCTGGGTAAAACCATCTTCGGGTTATTCATTTAAAAATGCCGAACGATTTTCGAAAAAGGTGGTGGCCAATATCAAAGCAGGCAATCATCCTGCCAAAGGAATTGCGACCGGAAGATTCAGAAAATATGATACCTTGTTTCTGGACATACTTCAGAACAGGAATGAGCTGGGTGAAGGGATTTTTACGCAGATGTATCTGAACAATCCAACCTCTCAGATTTTTAAATTTCTCGATGAGGAAACCACCTTTATTGAAGACATTAAAGTGATCAGCTCCTTCAAGCCTGCTCCTTTTCAAAGAGCGCTTTTCAAAAATTGGAAGAAAATGATTTGAAGGATAATTTCAGGATAAGGGTGGGGATACCAGGCGTGGCATCCCGGCTGACGGGAAATGAAGTTAGAAGGTAATCCCACAAAACAGTAAAAATGGGAATGGAAGAAAAATCAAATACCCAAACCGGTCCAAAGCTTCGGATATACGCAAATACAGAGAAGCCTCTCACAATAAATGAATTGAAATCTACCCTGATGTCTCTGTTACATCAAACCAGATAATCATTGCGTTACACCATTGTTTTACCAGAAACAAAAAAGCCTTACAACTTCAATTGTAAGGCTTTGACTTTTAGAGTGGAGAATACCGGAGTCGAACCGGTGACCTCTTGCATGCCATGCAAGCGCTCTAGCCAGCTGAGCTAATTCCCCATTATGCGAAAGCGGGTGCAAAGAAAGGGAATTTTTCTGCCTTTACAAAGATGTCGATCAAAAATCAGGTCCGAATCAACTTATTGATAATCTAATTATTACAAATTAATTCAAAGTTTCAAATTAAAAAAATCAGTTCATGGCCATATTTTATCAACCTTCCGATTCAAAATCTAAAATGATAGTTTTGATTCATATTCAACAAAGTTTTGAAAATCTGTCAACTATGCAATCCAAAGCCTTAACACCCGATCAATACATCGATGAACTTCCTGAAGACAGGAAAGAAGCCATGATGAAGCTGCGTAAAATCATCCAAAAAAACCTGCCTAAAGGGTTTAAGGAAGGCATGGGGTACGGCATGATGGGCTGGGATGTTCCTCATTCCATTTATCCTCCAGGTTATCATTGCGACGCTAAACAACCTTTGCCTTTTCTGGGAATGGCATCCCAGAAAAATTCTATTAACATTTACCACATGGGTATCTATGCCGACCCAAAACTTATGAAGTGGTTTACTGATGCATTTTCAAAAGTCTCCAAAACAAAACTGGACATGGGTAAAAGCTGCATTCGGTTTAAAAAACCTGAACATATTCCTTATGAACTGATCGGAGAGTTGGCTTCAAAAATGACTCCGCAAGAGTGGATTGATTTGTATGAAAAGAGCTTGAAACGAAAGTAATATTCCGGCAGTCAACTGCATGACTGCTGTGAATTAATTCAAGATATTTAGAATGAGTGAACACTTGTTTAAATTCAAATGCCCGGTCGTATAGCCGGGTATTTGAATTTAAACAACAACAAACTTGAACACTAACTTTCACTTAATGAATTTCGTAGTTCATTCCACGGACCGCCGTTGTAGGCTTCAACACCTTTTTTATTCAGGATTTCTTTTGCCATCCCGCTTCTGGCTCCGCTGCGGCAACAGGTAATGACTGCCTTGCCCTGCTTCTTTAGTTTTTCTGCCTGTCCGGCGATTTTATCTACCGGAATATTTATAGATCCTTTGATGTGTCCGACTTTGAATTCTTCCGGGGTTCGCACATCTACAATGACTGCGCCCTTTGAAACAAGTTCATTGAAATCGGCTTTTGGACCGAAGAGGGATTTGAGGAGATTTAACATGATAATTTGAAGTTAAAGCTTGAGTTTGGAATAATGAGAATAGTCATTAGTCATTATTCATTATTCATTATTCATTATTTGCTTCATCGACACTACATTAGAGATACCACCGCCGTCGATGACTTCCACACCATTTTGTTTCAGCCAGGTAGTGGCCTGGTGGCTTCTTGCTCCTGAGCGGCAGAATACGATGACCGGCTGGTGGAGAGATTTGATCTCTTCTACTCTTACCGGAATGGTATGTAACGGGATGTTTACTGCTCCCTGAACGGTACCATCCTCAAATTCTTCAACCGACCTGACATCCACCAAAGTGGCGCCTTCCATTTTAATTGCTTCCTGTAAATTCATGGCATTTAATTTTGATGATGCAAAGATGCTATGATCATGATGCCACTTTCAGTGATCTTAGTTACTTATGATCGGAATGCAGGTTCGAGGCAGGTTGGCAACCTTAACCATATTGACAGAGTTTGAGAATCAAGAATTTCTGTTATCCAACAGCTTCCTTCTTCTGGAAAGTCTTCTTGTAATAACTTTTAATTGAATCCGGACTTCTTTGAAAAATGCCGGAGATCAGCTCAAGGTTATTCGTCCTTTCGATGATGCTCTTAAATAAAGTGATTTCAGGCTCTAACCAGTTTTCGTAGGACCTGGGGTGTGTTTTGCGTGAGTTCAATATGTACTCGTTTGTGATGGTAGCATCAGGGCGGTTGACAGGCAGGGAGGCGATGGTGCTTTTCAGATGCCGGAGTGTGGATTCAGGTAATTGGTTAAACGTTTCGGCACCGAAAAAATAATCGGCACTGTGACGAACTTCCACTCCGGGATGACGTTCAAAAAAATCACGAATGATCTTGATGACTTCCGTCTGCTTCATTCTATCCTGCAACAAACCGTAAAATGATAAGTTGTCAGATCCCTGGATGGTGGTACATCGCGAAGAAGCGGTCAGTATCCAGCCTATTTCAGTTGGGGTAACCGGCATGCTGTTTTTGTCAAGTTCCTGTATCCAAGCGGAAATATTTTCATCCGTAAGGAGATCAGCAGGTGAAACCGCATTTTGTATCTGTTCATCTGTGGCATTTTCGCGAAGCAGTTCGAGAAACTGATGGCCGTATTTATCCATTTTGCCAACCGAAATACCCTGTACTGAAAGCATTGCTTCCCTTGTAAGTGGAAACTGATGTACCATTTCAGATAATGTCCTGTCCGTGAATACCACGTAGGGAGGCAATCCGGCAGTATCGGCGATTGATTTTCGCAAGCGTCTCAGTTTTTCGAAAAGTTCATATTCATGGCCCGGGACATTGTCTTCCTCCGAATCAAGGTCCGGCAGATCATGATCAAACGCCGCCTTTCTGGCTGCAGGCTCCGAAATTTCCACTTTCAGTTTTCCTGCAAGTACCTGTTTGCCGGTTTCAGTTACCCGCAAGGCAAAGGAGTCATCATATGCCATTTCAATGATGCCTGAAAGCAGGAACTGAAGTATGTAAGCCTGCCAGGTTTCAAAAGAATGCTCCTTTCCGATGCCGTATGTTTTAATTCTGTCAAATCCCTTTTCCAATACGGCAGCAGATGACGATCCTCTTAAAATCTGTATTAGAAGATTGATTCCGGCTTTTTCCCCGGAACGAATTGCGGCGCTGAGAGCTTTTTGAGCGGCTATGGTGGCATCAATGACTGGAGAAGGGGAGGAGCACACATCGCAATTTTGGCAGTTGTGAATCATGGTTTCTCCGAAATAGTTGAGCAGCACTTTCCTTCGGCAGATTTTTGATTCTGCAAACTGTTCCATCCGTCTCAGTTTCTCTTTGTTAAGTTCCGGCTGACCGCTTTCGGATGCAAAACGAGTCAGCATCATCAAATCACTGACGGAGAAAAACAGCAAGGCATCGCTTTTCATTCCGTCGCGTCCCGCACGACCAATTTCCTGGTAATAACCTTCTATTTTAGAGGGGAGATTGTAATGAACAACCCACCGAACATTTGACTTGTCGATTCCCATACCAAATGCAATGGTTGCGCAAATGATTTTGACATCATCCCGAATAAAGGCATCCTGTACTCTGGTCCTTTCTGCTGCATTCATTCCTGCATGATAATGCTCGCAGGGAATGCCATTGACCTGTAGTTCGGCTGCCAGCTTTTCAGTCCCTTTTCGGGATAAACAATAAATAATACCCGATGCATTTTGTCGCTTCTCAATAAACTGAATCAGTTCATTTATCTTGTCTTTTTGCCGTGGTCGGTTTCTGACCTCCAATCTGATATTCGGGCGATCAAATGAGGAAACAAAAACCCGGGCATCCTCCATACCGAGTTGCTTCAGGATGTCGCGTCTGGTGGTTTTATCCGCTGTTGCAGTGAGTGCCACAACGGGCACTTTCGGTAACCGCGAAATCATCCCCTGAAGTTGTGTGTATTCCGGTCTGAAATCGTGACCCCACTGAGATATGCAATGCGCTTCATCAATGGCAATCATTGATACATTCATTTGTGAAAGCAGGGAGTCGGCCACGGCTATGGCCTTTTCTGGTGACAGATAAAGCAACTTCAGGCTTCCGTTGTAACATTCGCTGATGATTCGTTCTTCTTCATCCCGCGAAAGCGAACTGTTCAGAAACGCAGCTTTGATGCCGTTCGATTTAAGCCCTTCCACCTGGTCTTTCATCAGGGCAATGAGAGGTGAAATCACCACGGCAGTTCCCTCCAGCGTAAGAGCCGGAACCTGAAAGCAAATTGATTTTCCGCCACCGGTAGGCATCAGCACCAGACAGGAGTTTCCGTTAATGATGTGATTGACGATTTCTTCCTGAAGAGGTCTGAAATGATCAAAACCGAAAAATGTTTTGAGTACTGAATGTGTTTTTTGCATTTTGAAAAGTTTTTAAAAAGTGAAACTGAAAAGTAATTGGTACAAAATTATCAAATCCATTGAAACATCGATGCAATTTGCCGGCACCGGGTCAAACAACATCATGATGTGTTGTTTGTAATCCGGAACAACTACCCGATTTACGATATATTAATCAGATAATCAATCATTTAGGTTGTTCGTAAATTTGGCTCCTGTTGCTTCTGACAGGTTTGTGATTCAAGGTCTCATTTGATAGGTTTGCAGGGTAAGTTATTTTCGAATCTCATGGATCAGACCATTTTCAGACAGCAGGTGCTTCAGCGCTATGTTTCATTGCAGGATTCCCTCTCTGATGAAAGCGGCAGTTCTTTGAGCAAAAAAAATCAGGATTTTGTGGCAACGCTGGTCAGGGCATTTGAAGAAGATGATGCTTTTGATTATTCAGAATTCAACCGCTATTCGCTGTCGACCATTATTGATTACATCCGGCGGACACACCGTTTGTACCTCAATAAAACCTTACATGAGATTGAGCAAAGCATCGGATTGTTAAATGAGGCTTATCGTCTCGGTCATCCTTTGCTTGAGCTGCTCAATTCTTTTTATCTGGAGTACAAAGCGGATTTGATCAGCCATATCAGACTGGAAGACGACAAACTTTTACCGCATATTTCAAGGATCGTATCAGAGTTGAATAATGACCTGGATCTGAAGGAATATTTTTACTCGATCAACAGGTTCAGTATTCGTGAATTTCTGGAAGGCCATCACGATAACGATTCGGTACTGGACGAGATCAGATTTAAAATTCTCACTTATGATCCCCCATTGGTGAACCGGTTCATATATAATGTTCTGATTAACCAGTTGGAGTTTTTTGCCCGTGATCTCAAAATACACGGAAAGATTGAAGAAGAGATCTTAATTCCCGCCGCACTGGAGATTGAAAAAGAGCTGGAAATGAGATTTCAGGAAAAGCTCATCCTCAATTGAGAGAGGAGTCAGGATGGCCCTGTTTGATATTCAGCAATTCAGCCTGCATTTTTACAACAGTATCTATCAACAGGCTGAGATGAATCGGTTTCGAGATGAATTTATCGCCACCTGCCTGTAGTGCCTCATTGATCAGATCTTCATTATTGGTGGCGCTCAGAAAAAGAACCGGTATCTTACTGTGTCTGGGATTATTTTTAATTTCCTTGCAGGTTGCGATGCCATTCATATAAGGCATCATGATATCTAAAATAATGACATCAGGCAGGAAGGAGCGCATGGATTCCAACGCGGTCTGACCATTGCTTGCAGTCAACACTTCAAAACCCCTTTTCCTGAAATTATAGGAGAGCAGTTCTCCGATTTCAGGCTCATCATCCACTATCAGTAATTTTATCGCTTCCGGCATGCTGCAAACATACAGGCGGCATTGTAGGTGAATGTTGTTTGAACATTATCAATTTGTAAATATCTGGAAGGCAAAAAAAAATCCCGGACCAAGGCCCGGGATTTTTTATCAGAGGAGAAGTGATTACTGGGTCACTACCATCTTACGAGTCAACTTCTGGTTGTCGAACTCGAGTGTGTAATAATAAATACCGGGGCTGAGAGTTTTTCCTGAAATCTCAACTTTGTGAGCTCCGGCAGCAAGTTGTCCGTTAACCAGCTCTGCAATTTCCTGTCCGAGCAGATTGGTGATGCTCAGCTTCACCTGGCCGGCTCCTGGGATTGCAAACTCAATAGCAGTGTTGCTGTTGAATGGGTTCGGATAATTTTGTCCAAGTGAAAGACCGGCAGCATCCGGATCAGCAACACCTACGAAGCATGGCGCCGGTACTTCTTCAAAGCAGAAGTCATCAATAGCCCAACCTTCGAAATTGTTGACAGTATTATCAGAAGCAAAACGGAATCGGAAGATCACGCTGCTGGTATTCCAGAACTGCAGATCCTGAGAAGCAAGCTCCCATGTTGCCTGGGTTCCTGACCAACCAGCAACCGGAGGAGTTCCGCCGAGAGCAGTGATGAAGGCTGTATTGAACCAGGCAGGGTTGTTAGTAGAAGCAGGTCCGGCGAGATTCCAGGTTTGAGCAAAATCAGTAGAATATTCAACTGTACCACCGTCTGCAAAGGCTTCGGTGTTATACTTATGACGGAAACTCAGTCGATAACATTTGGTATCATCAATTGCAAACACAGGAGTAAACAGACCTGAAGTATCACGGTTCGGATAGTTGGCTGTCAGGTCTGTCGTCCAGGCATTCTGACCGCTGTAGGCTCCGTTAATGATTGTCTGAGCCGGAGTACCCACCTCCCATGAATTCAGGGTGCTGTTGTAGGTAACAGCGTTAACAGAAACCCACTGCGGACCGGCTTCGAAATCGGTACAGTAAGGGTTAGCTGAAGTAACAGTTACTGTGTCGAAGACAGAAATGGTAATGCAAGTAGTATCATCATTTGGATTCAGGTCAACGCCAAAATTTGGTTGGGATGTAATGACACATACATTGTACACACCGGGAGCAGCGGTCCAGCCCTGAGAGAAGTTGTGAAGTAAGCTCTGTGCAGATGGTAAGGCTGGATTGTAGAATATAGTATCTACATCATAAACGACTTGATCAATGGTCAAAGTTGCAATGACTGATGTCAATGGAGTGGTTCCAGGATTACGAATTGGAGCTGAGAACTGAACATTTTGACCGGGGAATATAAAGCTATTATTGATAGCACTGGTATTCACCTGAACAGGATTAGCAGTTAATGGAATTGGAATACTGATTTGGAAATCATCAATAGAAAATCCATCCTGAGTTACCGAACCATCGGAGGTAAATACAAAACGGAACTGAATCGGTGCAGGATTATTGTTGAAAATAGCAGGTAAGCAGTTGGCTTCCGTTTTTACCCATCCTCCTGAGTTGCCCATCCAGGCAGGCTGACCGGAAGAGTTGATGTTCGGTGTACTGTTGTACCAGTTCACCCAGCATGGTGCGTTGAGGTTTGCACCACCCAATAAGGTCCACGGTCCGCCTCCAATACTGTATTCAAGACGGGTTCCATCCCATCCGCTTTCACAGGCACTGTTTCTCCAGAAGGAGAGCTTGGCATCCACCGCGTTACTGAAGTCAAAGAGAGGTGATACCAATTCACATGCGGCGTTATTTCCATAGGCTTGGTTGATATTTACATCCCACGCATTTGGTGCTGAGAAAGCTGAACTGGTAGCACCGAATGCGGGAGGCCCAAGCTGCCATTGTGTTAATGGGGCGCCTGATGGATTCAGTGTAGACCATCCGATGTTGGTGCCGTCGAAATTATCTGTAAACGGACTGGTATAGGTTACTGATACCACAGGAACACCTACAGGGCTGATACATGTTGTATCGTTGAGATTGTTGCCATCACCAGGCAGTTCAGTGTAAGCACAAATATTGAATCCACCTTGTGGAATGTTGAAGCAGGGAAGGGTCACTGTGGCAGAAGCACCTGGGGCCAGGGAACCATTATAAGTTCCTGTACCCGTTGCTATCTGAGTACCACCCTGAGTAACCACATATGTTACAGGGAAATTGGTTTGAGTATTCAATCCCATATTTTTAACAGTAACCACAACGTCAACGCAGTTACCTGCAGGGCTTGAGGCTGGCGGTGAAGTAATAGCAGTTACTCCAACGTCATCCGGTTGCGGAAGGGTGATACAGAAGTTATCGATAGACATACCATCGAGAGTCACAGACGCATCTGATGTGAATACGAACCGGAACCAAACCTGAGGCTGGTTATTGAAAGATGCATCGAGCAAAATAGATGATTGAACCCACCCATTGGAGTTTCCTTCCCATCCTGGTTGTCCGCTTGAAATCAACGCCGGGTTGTTGTACCAGTTCACACAATCGACACAGCCAACAGAGCCCAGAATCGTCCATGGCCCATTCAGGTTGTTTGACCACTCGAGACGGGTACCATCCCAGTTGGCTTCTGAATTTCTCTGATGCCAGAATTCCAACTTAGCACCGGCTCCTACTGTGAAGCTGAACTCAGGTGAAAGTAACACAGCATTAGCGTTGTTGCCGTAAGGCCCGTTCAGGTTGGTTACCCAGGAATTCGGAGAAGAGAATGCAGTGTTCAATGCGCCAGAGTTAGGTGGGCCAAGTTGCCAGTCGGTACCGGTACCACTTCCTGATCCGGACCATGGAATACCGGCTACGTCAAAGTTGTCGCAATAAGGGAAGGTTACACCTTGCTCAAGCGTGATACAAATAGTGTTTGAAGCTGCAGGACCAGGGTAAAAAGTGGTATTATCACATCCCGATGCATCAATTGCTTCGATGTAGTAGCAGATCTGGGTGCCGGCAGTAGCAACAGCAGGAATAGAAGCTGTGTATTCTGTTCCGGTAGTATTGGTCATCGGCAAAGCAGTGAATGCTCCACCATTTTCAGAATAATAAAGGGTTACTGAGCTGAGTCCTGAAAGGTCAAATGCGTCTGCATTGATCACGATTGGGCCAAGGTTGTAAACGGTAGGAGGATAAATAGGAGCAAGCTGAGAAAGAGTTGGTGCATTCAATTCACAAACAGCACCGATTACTTCGATAAGATCCACGTGCCAGGTACCGGCTGTATTTCCGGGGCCGTTGTTATTCAGGTCAGAAAACTTGAAGCGCAGCCTTACATCTGCTTTATCGCCTGCGAGAGCGCTGATATCAAAAATCTCCTGTTGCCACCAGGTGTTTTGTGGAACAACATTCTGACCTGGCAACCATGCACCATAATTTGCTTCCTGAAACTTACTTCCCTGAAAGCGGAAGTTACCAAAGCCGAGATAATTACAGTTGTTCTGTCCACCGGGATTACCATCGTTGTCGATGAGCTGAACCCAGTTGACACCACCGTTTGTAGAAATCTCAACGGTACCACCGTCAAAAAATTCAGCTTTACAGATGTTATTGAATGTCAGAGTGACATTGAACAAACCTGTTGCATCAAAAGATGCAAGTTCCAGATAGGAAATGTTTCCGGCAGCGACAATGGCGGAAGAATCCGAATTGACGCCTGTTACCTGGAGACGGCTGTTAATTGCCCATCCAGGGGCACCGCTGGAGGTCACCTGAGTCAGGGGCAGATTTTCAAAATCCTCAAAGAAAAGGGTTGTCTGAGAGAAACCTGTCAGGGTTCCGACCATCAGGAATAGTAAAGTAAGTGTTAAATTCCTCATTTTTATTGGTTTATGTAAGGTTATGTAATGGTTTTTCTAGTTGATGAATGATTGTTTAATTTATGGGCTTAAAGGTAGAAAAGATTTTTTTAATGACTGGCATCAAACCCGCAATTTTATTGAAAGTTAGAGCGATCCGTCATCTAATGGGAGCGACCGGTTTTTGATGCAAAAGGTTGCACCGGTTGAAAACTTTTCGGCACAAAGATTTTAAGGCAATGATGAGATCCGACTTCGAA
>Ga0315904_10010458_pt1 | contig 11994 bp, 8 predicted proteins | sample LakEriMetagenome_6_FD_203529 | JGI IMG/M metagenome (GOLD analysis project Ga0315904, IMG submission 203529) | Freshwater fungal communities from buoy surface, Lake Erie, Ohio, United States - Buoy 12 MA120 | ecosystem: Environmental > Aquatic > Freshwater > Lake | place: USA: Lake Erie, Ohio...
AGGGCGTGGTGACGACGCACGCAAACATCCAGGCGCAGATCGAGAGCCTCGTGACGGCCTGGGAATGGAGCGCGGAGGACCGCATCCCGATGTTCCTGCCGCTGCATCACATCCACGGCATCATCAACATCACCGGCTGCGCTTTGTGGAGCGGCGCGGTGGTGGAGCCGTTTTCACGTTTTGAGATGAACGCGATCCTGCAACGCGTGCGCGACGATGCTTACACGCTCTTCATGGCCGTGCCGACGATCTACGTGAAGCTCATCCAGGCCATCGAATCCGCGAGCGAGGCCGACCGCGCGGCCATCGTGGCCGGTTTCAAAAAGATGCGGCTGATGGTCAGCGGCAGCGCAGCCCTGCCAGCGAGGGTGCATGAGCAATGGACCAAGCTCACCGGCCAAGAATTGCTCGAACGCTATGGCATGACGGAGATCGGCATGGCGATCTCCAATTTGTATCGCGGTGAGCGGCGGCCTGGAGCTGTCGGCGCGCCGCTACCCGGAGTGGAAGTGCGTCTAAAGGCCGAGAACGGCCCCATCATCACTGCCGAGGATGAACCGGGAGAAATCCAAGTGCGCGGCCCCGGCGTGTTTCAATGCTACTGGAACCGCGAACAAGCGACGGCGGAGACCTTCGAGGACGGCTGGTTCCGCACGGGCGACATGGCGGTGCTGGAGCGCGGCTACTACCGCATCATGGGCCGCCTCAGCGTGGACATCATCAAGAGCGGCGGCTACAAACTCAGCGCCCTCGAAATCGAAGCCGCGCTACTCGAACATCCGCTCATCGCCGAATGCGCCGTGATCGGTTTGCCCGATGACACCTGGGGCGAGGCTGTCACGGCGGCCGTGGTGTTAAAAAACGGCACGCTGGAGCTCAGTGAACTGCGCGACTGGTGCAAAGGACGCCTTTCCGTTTACAAGATTCCGCAGCGCCTCAAAGTCGTGAGCGAATTGCCGCGCAACGCGATGGGCAAAGTGACCAAACCAGCCGTGAAAGCGCTGTTTTGAAGCCGGTTGAGAAGCTCATCACCTTTTGAGCAGGTCTCCAGCAGTCGGACGTGTCTCCAAGATAGGCAGATGGGGATTGCCAGTGCAATGTGAACGACTGAAGCGCGTTCACCACTACCATGAAGCAACTCCTGCTGGCCCTTTCATCATTCCTCATTCTCCATTCGGCATTCGCTGCGCAGCAGCGTCCTAACATCCTCGTCATCCTCGTCGATGACATGGGATTCAGTGATCTCGGCTGCTACGGCAGTGAAATTCCGACGCCGAACCTCGATGCGTTGGCAGCAGGTGGCGTGCGCTTCACGCAGTTTTACAACACCGCCCGATGCAGCACCACTCGGGCGTCTTTGATGACCGGTTTGTATCCGCATCAGGCCGGGATGGGCTATCTCGATGGTTTGAAGCTGCCGGAGTCGAAAGGCACGCACGCAAAGCTCGATGACCGCTGCGTGACGATGGCGGAGGTGCTGGGCGCGGCGGGCTATCACACGTCCATCGTCGGCAAATGGCATCTCGGGCAGCAAAACGGCACGCCGCCGTGGGAGCGAGGTTTCCAGCGCACGGCGACGACGCAGTTTGGTGAGCTGTATTTCCCGAAGGAGCGCAGCAAGGACGCCTGCAAATGGGTTTACCTCGATGGGCGCAAGGTCGCGGCGGACTCGCCGGAGGTCGGTGAAGGCGAGTGGTATTCCACCTTCATGTTCACGGACTGGGCGCTGAAATTCCTCGATGATGCCAAAGCGAGCGGAAAACCCTTCTTCCAATACTTTGCCCATGGAGCACCGCATTTCCCGCTGAAGGCTCCGCAGGACGTGATCGCGAAGTATCGCGGGAAATACAAGATTGGCTGGGACAAGCTGCGCGAGGCCCGGCACCAAAAACAGATCGAGCTCGGCATCGTCGATGCGAAATGGCCGCTCAGCCCGCGTCCGCCGGATGTGCCCGCGTGGGACTCGCTCAGCGAGGAGGACAAGGACCGCTACGATCACCTCATGGCCATTTACGCGGCCATGCTCGACTGCGTGGATCAAAGCGTGGGGCGCATGATCGCCGGGCTGAAGGAACGTGGCATGTTCGACAACACGCTCATCTTTTTCATGAGCGACAACGGCGGCAACGCCGAGGGCGGCCCGCGCGGAATCACACAGGGCGAGGTGCTCGGCGGCCCGGACAGCAGCGTCTTTCTCGGCATGACCTGGGCCACGCTGAACAACACGCCCTTCCGTCGGTATAAGCACTTCACGCACGAAGGCGGCATCAGCTCGCCCCTCATCGCGCATTGGCCCGCGGGCATTCCTGCGGAGCGAAATGGAAAGGTGGAGCACCAACCCGCGCACCTCATCGACATCATGGCGACAGCCTGCGACGTGACCGGCGCGGTCTATCCTGCCGAGTTAAAAGGACACAAGATTTTGCCCGCCGAAGGTCTTTCCCTGCTTCCGGCCATTCACGGCCAGCCGCTGCATCGCGTGAAGCCCATCTTCTGGATGCACGAGGGCAACCGCGCCGTGCGCACCGGGCCGTGGAAGCTCGTGAAGAAGTTCAAAGGCCCGTGGGAACTCTACAACATCGACGAGGACCGCACCGAGCAGCACGACATCATCACCAAATTCCCCGCCATGAGCCAGCACCTCATCCGCCAGTGGGAAGACTGGGCCGCCACGACCTTCGTCGATGAATGGATCGGCGACATCCGCAACGATTGGGGCGAAGAATCCCGCCGCGAAGGCGAGTCGAAGAAGAAAAAGAAGTGATCCGTAAGACGGCATCACAAATCTTGGATAACCAAGAATAGCCTGACTGAGTAAAATTCATTCGTTTGAGGCCAAGGCAGCCCAGCCGCATGAGTCTGTAGCACCTCAGATGTCTCGTTATCTATCATAACTTCAACAGTCGGCTCCTGGGATGGAATGTGGCAGTAGAAGTATCTTGCCCAGTGAAGACCCGACTCGAGGGGCAAAGACTCTGTGTATTTTTGCAACCCTTCGAAAATTGGCGGCCACAGATCAGTAGGAAATGCACCTCTCATGCGCAACCAGCCGAACGTAACATTTCGGCGAATGCCGCCAATCGTCCAAACGTCCCGATCCACATGCCCACAAGGACGGCTGAGCAGTGTGACAAACAACGCGTGGAAGCTGGCATCTTGAAAACTCTTGCAGGCATCTGCCAAAGCCAAATTCAGATTTTCACCAATACCGGCGAACGATTCAATGATGTGCCGGCCCTGTTGTGTGACCGTCACGAAATCAGCTTGGAGAACAAGACTCTTGGGGTGTTGACGATGGTCAAAATGATCAGCCCGTGTGAACAATCGCCCCTCATCGACGCAAACCCAGTTCCCAATCCTGACCGCGCTAGCGCCATGTTCTCGATACATGTTGAGCAGAAAAGTCATCAGACGCTCATCAGGCTTGGCATAGTTTGAGCCTGGCATCGGGGAGGCATCTGACAGGCGATGTTTTCCCTGAACAAGGTATTCCCAGGCAAATCTGAGTTTGGACAAAAATGAAACCATGACCTTGTGACGCTTATGGCATTTAATGGATACGGCTTCCTCGACTACGTCTCCTAACATGGCTTTTGCAGTCACTTCTCCAGCGACATCAGCTCGATCTTGCGAAACCACACCGGCTGGCCCTCGGCTTGCAGCGCGATGTGGCCGTAGCCGAGTTTCACATCGCCACCGGCGGCGGTGATATCGCTCGCGGGGGCGATGGTGCAGGACGGATCGAGCACCGGGTGCTCGTAGCGCAGGACCTCGACGCCGTTGATGCGGTGGATGATCACCTCATGCCCGCGCACCTCCATTTCCGCCCGCACCCATTCCTCTGCGGGAAAGGTGGGCGAGCTCGATTTGGCGATGTGCTTGGTGAAAAGTTGCCCCTCCATCTCCACATGCGTGCCCGGCGTGCACAGATTGCCCGTGGGCCGCGGGCCTTTGCCCTCATCGGCGAGGAACTGCATCTCCAGGCTCGATGGGAAGCCCTGATCGAAGCGCATGCTTTGCGGCGGCTGCGCGTGCAGCATCACGCCGCTGTTGAGGTTCACATACTTCGGCGCATCGGCCATCATCGTGCCGGTGAAGCGATACTCCATGCGCAGGATGTAGTGCGAGTAGGCCAGGTTGGTGAAAAGGTGGCCATACTGCTGGTCAAACTTCTCGTAGCCATCGTAGCTCACCTTCAGGATGCCGTCCTCGACCCGAAATGTGTTCGCAAAGTTCTCTCCCAGCGGCCGCTTCGCGATCTTGATCGTCCACCCGGTCAAATCCTTGCCATTGAAGAGCGGAATCCACTTCGGCTCCTCGGCGTGGCTGGAGATGCCGTTGCAAAGAATGAAGAGGGAAAGAAAGCAGAGGATGAGACGCATGGTGCACCATCCTCACTCTGCCGGGAGCCGATTCCAAGCCGAAGATGCCGATCAATCTGACCAAAATGGACCGTGCAAAAGGCAAACACCGAACAAGGTATCCTTGCCGACGCCTCCATGACTCTCCTTTCCCCGTTCACTCGCATTCTGCTGCTGGCCTGCGCAGTCATGTGTTCCTGCCGGAAAGCGGCAAACCGTGAAATGCCGAATCGCGCCTACGTGTGGCAGCGGCAGTGGACTCCCGCTGTCACCGCGGCAGCACTTAAGGCTGACCGTTCACCTCTGCGCGGTTTGGCGCTCTTCGGTGCTGAGATCGTGTGGGACAAAAAAGACGCTTCCATCACTCCTGGGGTTGTCTTTGGCTCCCCGGACTGGCAGGGCGTCCGAGCGCTGCGAAAGCCCGTCGCCATCGTCATGCGCATCGCGAATCATGCCGGGCCGTTTGATGTGGGAGATGAGAAGACAGCCTTCATCGCGGCTCAGGCCGCTGAACTGCTGCGCCGTGTGCGCGATGAAGGGGTGAACTGCGCGGAGTTCCAGTTGGACTTCGATTGTGCGCAGAAAAAGCTCGCTGGATATGCTCATTGGCTCCGTGCGGTGCGTCGGTCGATCGCCCCGACGCGTCTCGTCATCACCACGCTGCCAAGTTGGCTCGCGGAGACGGATTTTCCGATGTTGCTGACGCATGTGGATGCCTACGTCCTTCAGGTTCACTCTGTCACGCCCTCCCGAGTCACCAGCCGCTCACTCCTCTGCGAGCCGGACCGGGCCAGAAAATGGGTGCAGCAGGCCGCTCAACTCGAGCGGCCCTTTGAGATCGCGCTTTCCACGTACTCCGCCCTCGCCGGTTATAACCCGCAGGGCCAGTTTCTCGGCTTGGCGCTGGATGCCACGCAGCCGCGCTGGCCTGCTGGCACACAGGTCATGCGGCTGGACTCGGACGCGCCTGCACTGGCCGCGCTGGTGCAGGAGTGGGCCGCAGCGCCACCGCAGAACTGCACGGGCATCATTTGGTATCGCCTGCCCGTGGAGACGGATCAGCGAAACTGGCACTGGAGCACCCTGGCTGCCATTTTGGACCGGCGCATGCCACAGAGCCATTTGGAGGCAAAAATCACCTCCACACAGCCCTACGACGTCTCCTTGGAAAACACCGGTGAAGTGGACGAAGACCTCCACGGCACACTCACCGTGAACTGGGCCAACGCCGCGCCTCCAGCCGCCATCGAGGCCCTGCCAGGCTGGCAGATGCGTCAAGAGGCCGGGCGCGCCATTTTTTCGCCACCCGCCCAGATACGGCTCGCGCCGGGTGGCAGAGTCGCGGTAGGATGGCTGCGCTTTCAGGAAAGCACTCCACTCCATGTCGAAGTCACTCGTTAGCCTGAGTCTGTTCGTCTTTTCTTTTGGAATCACTGCCTCATGCCTGCATGCCAGTGGTGGTTACGGCCCGTTTTACTGGCTGGGAGATGGCGGCATCGCTTCGAATCACTCCCCAGAGTTTTATTGGGCCATCGAAGTCAAACGAATCGCGCTCGACTTCATCCCTGCGGAGAAACGCGTCGGCTATGATGAAAAAGCAGCGCAAAGCTCCCCAGAGCCCGAGTTGCCCATCAAAACCTGGGCGGCGCAAACCGAAGAGGCCAACGAGACTGAATTTGCCCAAGCGCTCCAATCCGGTCGCATCCGATCTGCCGACCCAAAAGGCTCCATCACTCTGAACAACGAAGCCCGCCTCTACATGGCGGACAAAGAACCCAAGGTCACACTCGAAGATCACGAGTTCACCGACTACCAGCGTGGAGCCTACCATTTCAGCCGTGGCAGAGACGGCTACGCCGACGCCAAAGCCGCATGGGAGCACCTGCTGGCACGTCCAAAGGAGCAGCGGCACTACCGCAGCACGTGGGCAGCCTTCATGCTGGGCAAACTCGCCATCTACGAAAAACAAGGCGATGGCGCGAAGTGGTTTCAAATGACCCGCTCACTGGCCAGAGAAGGTTTTGCCGACTCCATCGGCCTCGCTGCGGACAGTTACGGATGGGAGGCCAAGTGGGAACTCGACCGTCAGAACTACGAAGCCGCCGCCAGACTCTACCTCACGCAGTTGGCGCTCGGAGATGACTCGGCCATCGCCTCGCTCAAGCATGTCTTCCCATTCCCAGTCCAAGGCCAGCCTGAGACCGAAACCTTCAGCCGCATGGCCAAGGATGAAGTGCTGAGGAGGCTCAAAACGGCATCCATACTCTGCGGAAACACCACCAGCGACATGTATGGGTATGCAACGATCCGCGAAAATAGCGCCGGAGGCTTCACTGCATGGCTCAAAACACTCCAAGAAGCAGGAGTCCAGCAAGACCCGGACGCAGACCGCATCGCCTGGTGCGCCTATTCCGCCGGAGAATACGCCGCGGCCAAAAACTGGCTCCAACTGGCTTCTCCGAACAAAGCCATGACGCTTTGGCTCAAAGCTAAACTGCTGCGCCGCGACGGCGAAAACAAGGCTGCGACACTCGCGATGGCCAAAGCTGCAAAAGCCATCGTCCAAGAATTCGATCTCATCGCTCCGTGGACAAAAGGTTATGGGGGTGAGTATTCCCAGGCCATGCCCTTCTGCTTCGGCGGTGATTTTGCCGGTCTGCATTTGAGCCGTGGGGACTTCATGGAAGCATTCGAAGCCTTTCGTGAGTTTGGATTGTTCCATGACTGCCATTTCATGGCAGAGCGTGTATTCACGCTGCGAGAACTCATCGCCTACGTGGACAAGCTACCTCCCGTCGATCCAGCTCAGATCACCAGCCAAACTGAGCTGGATGTATATGGCTTCTACTATCCGCACGAGACACTCGCACTTTGTCACATCCTAGCTCGCCGTCTGGTCAGGGCCAATCGAGCACCAGAGGCTTTGAAATACTTTCCGCCGGAGCAGCGGGAGCCACTGCAACGCTACATCGCCGCCAAAACAAAGGCCGAAAACACCAAAACGCCACGGCTGGAGCGGGCACGTGCCTACTTTGATGCTGCCTGCATCATCAAAACGCAGCCAGAACTCACTTACCCCGAAATCGAAGGCCCGAACAGCATTGCCACCCAACGCATGACGGGGCGCTACATCCTCTATTCTTATGATGACGGCGTCACGAAGCAAAAACCCAAGCCCATCGTCATTCCATCAACCAGTGCGGAACGTGAGCGCATCGCCAACTCAAGATACAAGCCGGATCGCAGGCGCTATCACCGCTTTCTTGCCGCCGAACTCGCTGGAAAAGCCGCGGCCCTGCTTCCCAACGACAGCGAAGAACTCGCCGACGTGCTTAATTGCGCCGGAAACTGGATTCGTGGCGACGATAAAGGCGACGACAAAGCTGCCGACAAGTATTTGCAACTCCTGGAGCGCCGCGCCCCGAACACGATCATCGGCAAAGAAGCTCAAAAACTGCACTGGTTCGTCCGACAGCAAGGCCCATGGAGCCTTGAAAACGGAATCGAGCCCGGACCGGGCTGATGCTGAAACAGCAAGTTGCCAATCGAATGCGCCTCAGCGCATGCCAAATAGCGGTCGCAGCGTTTGGCATGCAATGAGGCATGCCGTTGTGCGTTTCACAGGCGCCGATGAAAACGCTCCTGTTCCTGCTTTCGACATTCGTCATTCTTAATTCGTCATTCGCTGCGCAGCAGCGGCCCAACATCGTCGTCATCCTCGTTGATGATATGGGCTTCGCGGACCTCGGCTGCTATGGCTCGGAGATTCCGGCGCCGAACCTCGATGCGCTGGCGAAGGGCGGGCTGCGCTTCACCCAATTCTACAACACCGGCCGATGCTGCCCCACGCGTGCATCGTTGCTCACCGGCTTGTATTCACATCAGGCCGGCGTGGGCCACATGACGACTGACAAGGGCGTTCCCGGCTATCGCGGCAAGCTCAATGACTCGTGCGTGACCATCGCGCAGGTGCTGCGGCCCGCCGGTTACTTCACGGCGATGACTGGCAAATGGCACGTCGGGCACGAGCCGGGCGTCTATCCGAAGGATCGCGGCTTTGATCGTTCGCTGAATGCCGCGGCGGGCGGCTTTTACTTCGCCGGAGGCGACAAGGCGAAGGCCAAACTCTTCCTCAACGGCGAGACCATCGCCAACGACGACCCGCGTCTGCCGAAGGACTGGTATTCCACCGATCTGTGGACCACGTTTGGACTCAAGTTCATCGACGAAGCACTCGCAGCGAAGAAGCCGTTTTACCTGCACCTGTGCCACAACGCGCCACACTTCCCGCTGCAAGCACCGGCCGACGCCATCGCCAAGTTTCGCGGCCAATACAAAGAAGGTTGGGGAGCGCTGCGCGATGCCCGCATCCAGCGTCAGCGTGAGATGGGCATCATCGACGCCGCGTGGGAAAAAGCACCGCGCCCGCCCACCATCCAAGTGTGGAAAGACCACACGCCGGAGGAGCAGGACCGCTTTGACCATCTCATGGCCGTGTATGCCGCCACCGTGCATCGCATGGACCAGGCCATCGGCGACCTCGTGAACGGCCTCAAGGTCCGCGGCGTGCTCGAAAACACGCTCATCCTCTTCATGAGCGACAACGGCGGCAACGCCGAGTCCGGCCCCAAAGGCCGCACCGACGGCGATCCGACCCAAGCGGCCTCGAATTGGTTCTGCGGCGAAAGCTGGGCCTTTCTGGAAAACGCCCCCTTTCGCAAGTACAAGCACTACAACCACGAAGGCGGCATCGCCTCGCCACTCATCGCGCATTGGCCGGCAGGGATGAAGACGGGCGGACCATCAGACCATGAGACAGGGAGACTGGCTCACACGCCTGCCCACCTCATCGACATCATGGCGACCTGCGTCGATGTCGGCGGCGCCAGATATCCCAAGGAGCACAACGGCCACGCCATCACGCCGATGGAAGGCACCTCACTCAAACCGCTCCTCGTCTCCCCATCTGAAAGTCTCCCCATCTCCCGGTCTCTCTTCTGGGAGCACGAAGGCAATGCCGCCGTGCGTCACGGCGACCTCAAACTCGTGCGCACCGGTCGAAACGACCCGTGGGAGCTGTACGACCTCAAAAGCGATCGCACCGAACAGCACGACCTCGCCACCGCCCAGCCAGACAAGGTGAAGGAACTCGCCGCCGAATGGCAAACGTGGGCCGAACGCGCCCATGTGGTGCCTTATCCCGGCGAAGGCAAAGCCAAGAAGAAGGGCAAGGGGAAGAAAAAGGCGGAGTGATTTTCCCTCCAGCCGAGACGATGAGCCAAGCGATGAAAATCGCTCTGCAAATCCAATGGCCAGATTGACGCTCCGTTCGTTTTTTGACATAAGGCAGTTCTTTCATGAACAATTCCCTCTTGATCCGAACTGGTAGCTTTTTGGCGCTCGTGCTTTTGGTCGCATGCGACCAGCACTCGGCCATTTTGAACAAAGCAGCTCTCATTGATGCTGAAAATGCGGCGGTTAGGCAGCAGATTCAGGTCGTCGAGAATCAGCTCGTCACGCTGGGGGTAGGACGTCCAGAAGTCGCCCAACTGCAGCAGCGGCAGATTCAGGCCTCGAAGGAACAAGTGGCCAAGCTCCAGAACGAAATCACTCAGCTCAGCACTGCCGTGGAACGCCTGGGAAATGCGGTCTCCGTGCTGGAAACCGGCGTGAAGACTTACATCAACCAGCTCAAAAACTAATCCGGCCCGACCATGCGCTTCTTGTTGATCATTCTGCTCATCGGTGCCGCGGCCGGAGCTTACAAAGCCTACGAGGCCCAGGAAAAAAAGACGGCTGCCAAAGAGGCTCTGCGTGTTGCCCATGAACAGCTCTCGATATCCAAAACGCATCTCCAGACGCGACAAGCAGAGCTCAGCCAAGCCCAGCAAGTGGCAGCTCAACTACAGGCCGGCACACAGGAAATCGCGAGGTTGACCGCGCAGCGTGAGGAACTGGTCGGCAAGGCTACCGCTCTGACCCGCACCGTCACAGGCCTTCGTGACCAAGTCGCCACGGCAATCGATACGGCACGGCAGGCTGCCGTCGGCAAGGAGTTCGCAGCGTTGACGCTTGCGAATGGCCAAACGATGCGGGCGGTCAAGATTCGCAGTGTAAACCAGAGTGAGGTTTCCGTATCGCATGCGGACGGAGTAGGAATAATCACCGTCGATCAGTTGCCTCAAGAACTGCGTGATCGATTGGGCCTTGGAGAATCTACTCCCTTGGTCAAACTCGAGGAATTGGTACGGACGCTGAATAGCATTGCACAGCTCGGAAACGGCGCCCCAGCGGCGGCCTCGGACAGCAAGGTGCGACTTTCTCCGCTGAAGTCTGGCGAACAGCGAGTCCATGATTTGATCCTGACGGCTCCGGTCCGATTCGCCGAGCGCGATGCGGGGAGTTCGTGGACCACCGTTTTCAAAAGCATGCGTGCTTCGAGTGGCAAATCGAGCAATGACCTCGAGGTCACGGTCAGCAAAATGGTCGCGAAACCGGGTGTCCAGCTCGATCTCGAGCGCGCGGCCCAGAGCGCTGCCGAAGGCGTGATGAAGCTGTCGGGCATGCACCGCTCAAGCCACTCGACCAAGGCGACGACTGCCGCCGGCCTGCCGGCCCTTCAATCCACCTTCTCGGCGCTCCGCAGTAACGGCACGGGAGGTGCGAACACCATCTACATGGAGAGTCTTTACATTCTTCGTGGAGACACCGCATGGGCGGTCCAAGCGATCTTCAGCAGTTTGACCACAGGCAACCGGCCGCTCGTCGAGGAAATGTTCCGGAGCATCCGGCTCGATTAATCCACCGGCAGATTTCAAAGCGGCTCCATCCGCAAGATGGGCGCGGCTTCCTCGTTCCTCTCGCCCCTCAAAAACTTGTATGCTCAATCGCCCTCGCTTGCTCCTCGCTTTTGCCCTTGCCGCACCCGTGTTGTTGCCGGCTGCCAATCCGGAAAAGCCGGCCAAAAAAGACAAAGGCCCTTTCGTGGCCGCCAAACCGGCCTTCACGCCGAATTACGACGCACCGGCCTTTGATCCGGCGGCCGTGAAACCGGAGCACCTCGACACGTCGATGTTCAAGGTGCCGGAAGGCCTCGAAATCACCGTCTGGGCCACTTCGCCTCAGCTTTTCAATCCGGCGAACATGGACATCGACCACGCAGGCCGCGTGTGGGTGACCGAGGGCGTGAATTACCGCCGCCACAGCGGTCGCAGCCGCGATGGCGACTGCGTGCGCGTGCTCCAGGACACGGATGGCGATGGCAAATGCGACAGCAGCCACGTTTTCGTGCGGGAAAAAGAACTGGAGTGCCCACTGGGCGTCGCGGTCTTCGATAACGTCATTTTTGTCTCCAACACACCGGACGTCATCAAGTACACCGATGTGAACCGCGATTTAAAGTTCGACCCCGCCGTGGACAAGCGCGAGGTCTTCCTCACCGGCTTTGAGCAGCCGCAGCATGACCACAGCCTACACAGCGTGTATGCCGGCCCGGACGGCCGCCTTTACTTCAGCAATGGGAACTGCGGCGCGCAGTTCAGCGACAAGAGCGGCAACACCTTCCGCATCGGCGGCGCTTACCTGAACAACACCTACACCGGTGAAAAAAGCGATGACGGGCATCTATATGTCG
>Ga0315904_10010459_pt1 | contig 11993 bp, 5 predicted proteins | sample LakEriMetagenome_6_FD_203529 | JGI IMG/M metagenome (GOLD analysis project Ga0315904, IMG submission 203529) | Freshwater fungal communities from buoy surface, Lake Erie, Ohio, United States - Buoy 12 MA120 | ecosystem: Environmental > Aquatic > Freshwater > Lake | place: USA: Lake Erie, Ohio...
CGACGGCTCGCTGACGGTGGCCTACGCGGCCCTGGGCGACACGAACCTCGACTGGTCGATCGACATCCTCGACGCATCGAACTTCCTCGCGCCCGCCAAGTTCGACACGGGCACGCCGGCGATCTGGAAGGAGGGCGACTTCAGCTACGACGGCGTGGTGGACATCCTCGACGCCGCCGACTTCTTCTCGACGGGCCTCTACGACGCGGGCTCCTACAACGCCGTGTCGGGGGCGGCCGGCGTGGCTGCCGTGCCCGAGCCGGCAGGCATCGGGTTCGTCGCTATCGCGGGAGTCGCGGCGTGGCTCGCAGCGCGAGTCCGCTGGAAAGACCGTCGGCGCCTCTGAGCCACCTCCCCGCTCACCCGAACTTGGGGAACGCTGCTGCCAAGATGGCGGCTGCCGTGCCCCGACGTTCGTCCTGGCAAGTTGCGTTGGTCAGGCCGCGCACCCAAACGCTGCGGGCACGCCGCAGGAACCATGCAAACCCCCGAACCGGAACGCGCGGAAGCACCCTAACGGCCGGTTCTTCCTACAACCGATGAAACTGGCCGAATCGGCATCTGCGGCAAGGGGGGCAATGAAGATGATGCGAGTTGTAGGGGTTTGCCCGGAGTTCAGGGCGTTGGCCGCCCTCCTCTTGCTGCCTCTCGGGCAGGCGGTCGCCGGGGGCTGGGAAGACGGCATCGTTCTCGATGAGGGCTCCGGCGTGGCCATGCCCCACGACGGTGGCATCGACGGCCAGGTGGCCCCTGACCAGTTTGCCGAGGCACCGGTGGAAACCGTGGATCCGGGGTCCGAGCACCCCATCACCACCCTGGACGACGCCACCGGACCACAGGGCCTCGTCAATGAGTGGAACCATCCCACGACCACCGGCCCCTGTGAGCCGCAGTACCAGGCCGGCATGGTGCAGCCGTGCCATGTGGCCCATGGGGCGGCACAGTGGGCCTTTCGCGCCGATGCCCTGGTGCTGTGGCGCGATGCACCGGCGTCGCGACCGATCTATTCCACGATCGTGCCGGGCACCGATGAACTTGGCCCGACCGTGCTTAACGCCAACAACCTGAACAGCGACGTGCTCGCCGCCCCGCGACTCTCGCTGTTCCGCACCAACTGTGACGGCCATACCTTCGAGACCACCTACCTCTACGCGGGCAATTTCTACGCCGAACGGTCGTTGGACTTCGTTCCCGATGGCTATGCCACGTCACCTCCCGGCATCTACGGGAACACGTGGGGCCCTCCGGATACGAGCCTCGACTCCGCGTCGGCAACCCTGATCGGGCAGCTCCAGAGCCTCGAGTTCAACACCCGCCACTGCATCTGGGGAGGCATGTCGCAGTTCCTGATGGGAGCCCGGTGGCTGCAATGGAATGAGACGCTGCAGATGACCGACTCGTTCTCCTACGCCGAGCCCGACCCCGTGGCCGGCAAGGATTTCTACGAGACGCGGTGCTTCAACAATCTCTGGGGCGGTCAGATCGGTCTCGACACGCTGCTCCTCGGCCAGGCCGGCCAGAAGCGAATCGAGGGCGTGGTGAAGGCGGGGGCCTACTACAACGCCGCCGGCCAGGCGTCAAACTTCAGCTACGTCCTCAGCGACGGCGGTTCCTTCAGCAACCAGGCCCGGGCTGGAGGGCCGCCGGCCTGCTCGTTCGTCGGCGAGGTGGGCATGACTCTCGTGCTGCCGCTCACCTGCAGCTGCGACTTCCGCTGCGGCTACACCGGCTTGTGGCTCACGAATCTGGCCCAACCGACCCGGCAGCTGTCCGACCAGGAAATCAACCAGTTCGACTCCGTCGCGCGGCTCGACACATCCGGCTCCGTCCTGCTCCAGGGACTGTCCCTGGGGCTCGAGAGCCGCTGGTAAAAGCCCGTCAGCCTGGACCGAGCCATGCAAACACGCCTGCCCGGGCTTCCAAACCAGACCACCGCCGGGCGTTTCCGCGGCATTCTTGGCCGTTTTGATGCCTCCTCCCGCACGCGACCGGGCGGGGCTTCCCGGTGCGTCCGAAGTGTTGCCGTCCCGGAACCCATGCCTTTTAATCGAACTATGCGGGGAGTTGCGACGTAGAAATGGGTCGAATGGGTAGCCAGTTCGCCCCCGCGGGCTGCCCCGGAGCCGTTCCCAGGTCCATACGCCTTTCCATGAGGATGACCACGATGTTCAGCAGCCTGTTCCCTTCCCGTCGGCGGAAGTCGGTTGTGACTGGGAAGCGGCGGCACCTGCGTCGCGAGCGGCTCCACCTGCAGACGCTCGAGCAGCGAATGGCGCTCGCGATCGACGTGTTTCAGTACCCGGTCGCCGGAGTGTCGTCGGGATCGAGCAACTATGCGGTGCTCGTCATGGACGACGGCGCGACGGGCTTCCTCAAGAAGAACGCGACTCCCTCGCCAACATTCACGTATGCCACGAACTCCCAGTTCTTGGACGACCCGCTGACACCCGCCTTCGAGGCATATACGTTCGGCGAACTGCTTGCCAGTGCAGGCACGCTGAGCTCGTTCTACGTGACCAGCGGCAAACGCGTGGAGTATGTCGGCCCGCCTATTTCCGCCGCTTTCCCTGGCAAAACCACGTTCATCGCCAATGTTGATCCTGCGGGCGGACCAAATCCCATCGACATCGGCAACAGTGACGGCATCGTGCCCGGCACTTTCCTCGCATTCTTATCGGTCGTCGACAAGGACGGCAAGTCTGCGTCCGCCACGCTCCTGGCCTCGAAGCCAGGCGATCGATGGAACCTCAGCATCGAGCGGACATCGGGAGATGGTGCGCTCCCGAACGAGGGGAATGTCATCGAGGCAACCGGCGACGTGATCCTCCGCGGCTGGTCCGATGCGCCCCAGTCTGTCGACCTTCGGCCACTCGATTGGGCCGTGTACACGGGTGCCCGGGGCATCGACCCCACGCTCGCAACCGATCCGAAGCCATTGTCGTTGACGCTGTTTCCTGGCCAAACCGTCACGCAGCGGTTTCTTGCCGATCTGTCCCGAAACGAGTCGACGATCTCCATCAATAGCCCGCTGCTTGCGACCAGGGGCAGTTCAGGCGATCCGGGGTTTTTTTCCGGAGCGGGAGACGTTCGCGGCCAAGTCGGCCAGGTCGTTCTCGACGGCTCGACGATCGTGACGAATGCGAACGTATCGTCCGCCGACCTGTTCACCGTCGGCGTGCCACTGTGGGTCAATGCCGTCATCGACCCTGTTCTCCAGCCCGACGTGACCACGCGCATTCCCGTCGATACGGTCTCGATCAATCGCCCCGTTTCCGCGCCGAAGCACCAACTCATCGTGGAGGGTGCCGTCGGCGCTCCAGGACTACTGCTCGTTGGCGAACAGGGAGCGATCGCCGACTCGCTGACGTCCCCGACGACGTCCGCCGCCCAGGTCATCGACATCCAGGCGCTGCATACCGACGTGATCCTCGCCGGACCCGTCAACGCCAACCAGCAGACCTACCTCTTTCAGTCTCCGCTCGACACGCGGTCCTACACGCTCACCACGGTGTCGCCGACGTCCGGAACCCAGACCGGCCGCATTCTCGGAGACACCGTGGGCATCACGCTGGCCAACGACGCCGGGGGCGAGGTCAACGTGCGGACGACGATCGACAACCTCCGCATGACCGCCGCGTCGACGCTCTCGGAGCCCGCGCTCCCCTACGCCATCACGGTGACGGAGTCGGACGATCTGGTGGTCGATGCCGTGCCTGCTTCCCGCAGGCCGATCGTTCTCGACGTGGCCGGCACCCTGTCGGTGCAGAGTTCCGTGCAGACGACCGGCAGCCTGATCCTTTCGGCCCGCAACCAGCTGAACCTTACGGGCGCCATGTCGAGCGCTGCCGGCGACGTGCTGCTCGTGTCGGACAGTGTGACGTCCACCGGCCCCATCACCGCAGGAGGCACCCGGGGCGTGTCGCTCCAGTCGCGGACTGCAGCGGGCGACGTGGTGCTCAACGGGCTGGTCCGTGCCGGGGGCGTGGCCAAAGCGCCCGTGCGGGCAGCGTCGACGGCCGACATCGATCTCGTCACGGGAGGGCTCCTGACCGTGGACGGCGTCGCCCTCGTGGCGGGTGACCGCGTGCTCGTGAAGAACCAGGCCAATCCGGCCGCCAATGGCGTGTATGTCGCGGATGCGGGTCCGTGGCTGCGGGCAACCGACGCGAACACCTCCCAGCTCCTGCTCCCCGGCTTCACGGTCGCGGTCGGCGAGGGCAACCAGCAGGGCGTGTGGGCGTTCGGCAACGCGGTCGTTCCCACCCTGGAACAGACCGGCCTTGCCTTTGTGCCGGCCTCGGCGGTGCAGACCTATGTGCCGGCCCGCGTGGCAACGACCACCAGTATCAACCTTGCCGCCGGAGGGCTGCTCGTCGTCGACGGGGTGACGCTCGCCGCCGGCGACCGCGTGCTGGTCATGAACCAGGCCAATGCCCGCCAGAACGGCCTTTACGTCGCCGGCCCAGGGGCCTGGGTGCGAGCGGCGGATGCCAATACCACCGCCGAGTTGGTCGCCGGATCCTACGTGTTCGTCACGGAGGGCACTGCCAACGGTCAGAAGGGCTTCGTGCTCACGGATGACGCCGTGCAGGTCGGCAACACCCCCCTCACGTTCGCGCCGTTCATCGTCCAGCCGAACCGCACCAACACGTACTCCCCCGCCCGCGTTCTCACCACCGTCGTTGCAGCCACGACGGTACACGTGGACCTCGCCGCCCCCCCCGCCGAGATCGACGGCGTGACGCTGATCCTCAACGATCTCGTGCTGGTGAAAAACCAGTTCGACGCGTCCACCAATGGCGTGTACGTCTACGGCCCCGCGGGCCTGCAGCGCTGGTCGGGCGCCGACGCCTCGAGCGAGTTGCCGCGCGGCGCGACCGTGTTCGTGGCGCAGGGCGCGACGAACGCCGACACCAGCTGGACCTTCAACGACACGATCAACCTGCTCGGACGGACGACCGCGGGCAGCCTCTTCGTCACCGATCTGCCGTCGACGCTCTACCTGTCGGCCGGCATGCCCGTGACGGGCCCCGGCATCCCGGCGAACACCGTGATCGATCTGGTCGTGGACAGCACGTCCGTCCGGCTCACCAAGTCGGCGCTCGTCGGTTCTTCGACCGCCGCACTGGGCTTCATGCAGACGTCGCCCGTCGCGGTGGGCACGACACCCATCCTGTTCGTCCCCACCGGCGGCACGGCGGTCGTCACCGCGGGCGACAGCATCCGCAGCAGCACCGCCTCGCCGAGTTCACGGATCATGGCCAGCACGGCGGTCCTGACTGCGGGTCGTCCCACGACTGGAAGTCCCGGCACCGCGAGCTTCATCGACGTGAACTCCGCGGTCGGACGGATCACGGCTGCCGCACCGGCCGACATCGATCTCAGCGATTCCGGGGCGATCGACCTGCTCGACGTGCGAACGCAGAACGGGGGAGCCGTGAGCGTCGAGGCTCAGGGGACGGTTACTGCGCGGTTCGTCAAGACGTCCGGATCGTCGAGCACGCCGGCCGATGTCGCGTTCACCTCCGTGTTCGGCGATGTGGTCGCCGCTTCGGTCAGCGCCGCGACCGGCACCGTGGCGTTCACCTCGGTGAACGAGCGGGTCGTGCTTCGCAGGCTCGGACTCAACGACGCCTCGGTGATCGCGGAGGATGGCGACGTGATCGCCACGGCCAACGTCGGGGGCCTGTGGGTCGAGGGAGCGGTGCAGGCCGGGGGCACGGACGGAGACATCACCTTCCAGAGCAATCTCGCCGGGCTTTCGCTCGCAGCCCCCGCGACCCTTCAGGCCACGGACCGGCTGACCGTGACCACCCCCGCGGCCGTGACCTCGATCGGAGCCGGCGTGACCGTTTCGGCCGCGGCTCTGAGCATCACGTCCCAGTTCGGGTCGGCACAGTCGCTGCCCGCGGGGCTCGGCTCGTTCACGACGATCGACATAAACCGCACGGACCCCGGCAGTCTGGCCGTGACTTCGCCGGTCGGCCTCGTCGTGGAGGGCGTCACCACCGTGCAGGGCGACATCAGCGTCGTGGCGCCGAGCCTGCAGGTGACGGGCCCGATCACGTCCGGGTCGTCCGGGACGGGTGCTGGAGCCGTGAGGCTCGTCGCAACCGCCGCTGACATCGACCTCGCCGCTCCGATCACCGCAATCGGCACCCGGGTCACGCTCGACGCCTCCGCCGGCGTGATTCGCCAGACCGCCGGCCTGATCGACTCGCTCACGCTGGTCTGGTATGCCACGGTCTCGCCATTTCCGGGGCTGAACGGCACGTTTCGGCGTATCGGATCGAATCTGACCGCTCCGGGAAGTCTGACACTTGGCTCGGCGACGGCACCGATCGTGATCGTCGGGGCGTCGACGGTGAGCGGAACCATCGACATCATCGGATCGAGTGTCCGGATCGTCGACACCATCAAGGCGAATGGCGGCGACGCTGTGAACGTCACGGCTGCGCTCGGCGGAATCGAGTTTGTCAGCAACACGCTCGGCGGCATCGTGACCCTTCCCTCGGGCAGTGTCGCGCTCTCCGCGGCTGCCGGATCCGTAGTGGCGACGAACAAGTCTTCCAGGACGACCGTCCGCGGAGGTACGCTGACCGTCAATGCACTGGCCGCGGACCTGAAGTGCAACGTGTCTTCGCTCACGTCCACGACCACCCTCGGCGGTCTCAATGCCACCGCCGTGGGCGGCCTCACGGTCGCCGCGATCAATGCCGTCGGCCAGACGGTGACCCTCGACGCGGCGAGTGGCGTATCCCAGACTGCCCCCATCGCGGCCGGTGTGCTCGCGGTGCGCAACACGTCTGGATCGGTGATCCTGACCGACAGTTCCAACGACTTCTCGACGGTGTCGGTCAGCAATGGGGCGGGCAACGTCGCCCTGACGACCATCGGGTCGCTTGCCGTCGCGGGCTCCGGCATTTCGACTGGCAGCGGCGCAACCCCTGGCGATGGCGACATCGCCTTGACGTCTCTCGCCGGCACCATCGGGCTCAACGCCCCGGTCACGGCAGGCGGTGATCGCGTCACGCTGGATGCACGGCTCGGCTCCATCCAGGGATCGGGAGCCATCACCTCACAGACGCTCGTCTGGTACGCGGCGACGCTACCTGCTCTGAGCGGCAGTTTCGTCGACATCGGCTCGAATCTCACCGCCCAGGGCAACCTCGCTCTGAACGTCCTGCCGTCTCAGCGACTGCTCGCCACCTCCACCGTGGATGGCAGCATCACGATCACCGGAAGCCAGGTCACGATCGCCGAACCGGTGACAGCGGGCGGCAACGGCGGTGTCGCCGTCGCTGCCACTGTTGGCGACATCGTGCTGCAGCCGGCCGCAGGCGCGCTCGCGTCGATCGCCGCCCCGAACGGCACGGTCTCGCTGTCCGCCAGCACTGGCCGCGTCAACGCCGGGGCCGGCAGCGTCACGGGACTCGACGTGTCGGTCGTTTCCGGCGGCTCCGTGGCGATCGGCAGAATGGTCTCCACCGGCACCACGACGATCACGACCACCACGGCCGGCGGCGGCGTCGATGTGGGACCGCAGGGTGGCAGCCTGTTGCAGGCCGGCGGCGCCCTCGACCTTCGCAACGTGCAGGGGTCGATCGTGATTCGAAACGGCGGCCTGATCCTCGGCAATCCGCTCCTGCTCGCGCCCGGCAAGTCGATCCAGTTCGGCGGGGCGATCACAACCGCGGCTGACCTGGCGAGTGTCGTCAGTGCCGTGAACGCGCTCCCGGTGATTCCCGGCTCGACGTATGACATTCTGATCGGCGCGAGCATGACGCTCACGCAGACCCTGACGGTCGATCGACCCGTGACGTTCCGAGGCACTTCCACGAGCATTGTTCTCTCCGGAAGCCCGAGCGTCACGACCGGCCTCGTGCTCAACAGTGGTGCCAGCGGCAGCACCGTCCGTAGCATCGCGTTCAGCACCTTCACCGGCGATGCGGTCCGAGCGACGTCGCTGTCGGGCCTCACGGTCACGGGCGTGAAGGTGATGAACTCGGGCACCGGCATCCGCCTGACGAGCGTGACGAAGTCGACGATCGGAGGCTCGGCGGCCGGACAGGGCAACGTGTTCCAGAACTGCAGCGTTGGCATCTTCGCCACGGGTGTCTGCTCGAACACGCAACTCGTGAAGAACACATTCCCCGGAACGAGGACGCAGTACAACGTCTCGTCGTCCCGGGGCATCACCGTCGTGAAGTGACGTAGCCTCGGTGCGTCAGCCCGCATGCTCGACGACGTCGGCCCCACCGCCGCCGTTCGGCCCACGGCTGAACCGGATGTCGAGCGTCCGCAGGTAGGTGTGCAGCCCCGCATCCTGGATCGGGAGGATGTGGGCGGGGTGCCCCGACTCGTTGTGATGCGAGTGCCAGAGGCCAGGAGGCGTGACGAACACCGAGTGGGGATGCCAGTCGTACCGCTGGCCGTCGGCCACCCGCCCGTCCTTGTCGAGGGCCCTGCCCACCATCGTGTAGCAGCCCGGCTTGCAGTCCACCACGAGATCGACCGCCACCGACTGGTGGCGGTGCGGGGCCTGCACCGCGCCAACCGGCAGCAGGCCAAACATCGCCCACATCACGTGGGTGATCGTCATCGTCTGCGGAAACATCCGGCTGCCCAGGAGCACGCTCAGCCGGTTGGCACCGGCACTCGACGGATCATGCACCACCGCGTCGAGGGCCTGGTGGATCGCGGCCCGTCGGTAGACGGTCGGCGAAAACCGCGGCTGCCGCGGCGCCGCACCGAGGTAGCGGAGCAGCGGCTCGTCGTGAACCCAGTAGAGCGCCGCATCCTCGGCGGCGGCGTGCACGGCGGCACCCCCGGCGGGCAGCGTGAACAGGTCGCCGGCATGCCATGAGAACTCCGTGCCGTCGGCCAGCCGCGTCGTGCCGGCGCCCCGCATCACGAAGAACAGGTGCGTGGTCGCGGCCGCCTCCGTGGCGATCGCCTCGCTCGGGCAGATGTGCACGAAGTTCGCGCACAGGCCGGGCGTGGTCGCAGGGCCGACCAGGCCGAGCGCCGCGCTCGAGTCGAGCGGCAGCGTCCGCGTGATGCCCCGCTCGTGCAGTTCCGCCCCCCACTTCGCACCCGGCACCCCGCCGAGCGTGCCGTCGGCGATCGGGTTCGAGGCGTAGCGGTAATCGTGAAACCGTGCCGCCTCCGTGAGCAGGTCTTCGGGCAAGGTGGTCATGGGTGTCTCCTGAAAGGAGGTCGCGAACGAAACGGCAGCTACCGTAGGTCGGTGGGCTTCACGCCCTTCCTGAACCCGTTGTTCCTGAAGGGCGAGGGCTCGAACGATCCCACGATCGCCACGTCGGCTTTCTCGGGCACCTGGTCCTCCATGCCGGCCGCCCAGTAACAGGCGTTGACCAGCAGCCGGCGAAACCCCTCCGAGAGCAGGTCCTGCGAGGCGCCCATTGTGGTCGTGAACACCCGGCCCGCGGGCCCGCCGTCGATGGAGTAGGTCTTCGTCCAGGCGATCGGCATCATCGGGTCGTTCTTGTCGCCCTCGACCGGCGGCGTGTCGGGCGTGACGCCCGAGAGCACCTGCCCGACGAGCAGGGCCTTCGAATCGCCCGGCAGCGGCAGCCGCACGCCGTACACGTCGGTGGGGCCGAACACGTCGCCGTCGGCGATGCCGCGCAGGATCGGGTGGCCTGCAGCGGCCGGCGCGACCAGCCCCCGGGTGCCCTCCGTGCCATGCTTGCCGTGATGGCTGATCCAGGTCTCGCCGAGCACCTGCCGGCCGAATCCTTCCTTGAAGGCCGCGTCGCCGTTTCTCCAGTGGTACATCGCAAACGTGCCCCCCTTGGGGTAATCGAAGCCGTGGGTGGCCGTCCGCAGCCCGATGACCGGCTTGCCGCGGCGGAGGTAGGTGTCGACCTCCTGCATCTGCTCGTCGGGCAGCGTCCGAAACCTCGTGGCGATCACCATCACGTCGGCGTCGCGAAGCGCCTCGAGCCCGGGAATGTTCGTGCGCTCGTTGGGGTCGATCTCGCCCGTCGCCGGGTCGATCGCGTACACGACACGGCAGCCGAATCCGTGACGCGTCGCGAGGATCTTCGCGAGCTGGGTGAGGGCCTCCTCGCTGCGATACTCCTCGTCGCCGCTGACGAGCACCACCCGCCTGCCCTGGCCGGGTCCGTCACCCCCGGGAAGGTCGAGCCAGGGGTCGCCGCCGCGGGCCGCATCCGTGCCCGACGGAGCCACGAAAGCGACCACGAGCAGCAACGACGCAAGCAGCCTCGGCATGGAGGGCCTCCCGGGAAATCACCCGTCATCCTACTCAGGTGAGGATTCCCTTGACCACGTGGCCGTGGACGTCGGTGAGCCGGAAGTCGCGGCCCTGGTGGCGGTAGGTGAGCCGCTGGTGGTCGAGGCCGAGGCAGTGGAGGATCGTGGCCTGCAGGTCATGCACGTGGACCTCGTCGCGGGCGATGTGGAAGCCGAGCTCGTCGGTCTCCCCGTACGTGACACCCCCGCGAATGCCGCCCCCGGCAAGCCACATCGTGAAGGCATTGGGATGGTGGTCGCGGCCCTTCGAGCGGCCGAGGACGGCGCTCGCCTCCACCATCGGGGTCCGGCCGAACTCGCCCCCCCAGACCACCAGCGTGCTATCGAGCATGCCCCGGCGCTTGAGGTCGGCCACGAGCGCGGCGCTGGCCTGGTCGGTCTCCCCGCAGTTCTTCTTCACGTTGCCCGCCACGTCGGAATGGCCGTCCCAGCCCTCGTGGTAGATCGTCACGAATCGCACACCCCGTTCCACCAGCCGCCGCGCGATCAGGCAGGCCCGCGCGAAGCTCGCCTCTTCGGGCGAGCAGCCGTAGAGGGCGAGTGTCTCGGGTGTTTCGTCGGCGAGCGCCATCAGTTCTGGTGCCGAAGTCTGGAGGCGATGGGCCATTTCGTAGGCGGCGATCCTGGTTGCGATCTCCGGGTCGCCGTCGAGGGCGAGACGGTGACGGTTCACCCGCGAGACCACGTCGAGCGTGTCGGCCGCGAGCCGCATGTCGCCCCCACCGGGCGACTCGACGTTGAGGATCGGCGCCCCCTTGTTGCGGAACCGCGTTCCGGTGAACACGCTCGGCAGGAACCCGCTCGACCAACAGGCGCTGCCGCCGCTCACCCCGGAGCCCGTGCTCATCACCACGAAGGCCGGGAGGTCGCGGGTCTCGCTGCCGAGGCCGTAGGTCACCCACGAGCCGATGCAGGGGCGGCCCGGCTGGGCGAAGCCGCAGTTCATGAAGATCTGCGCGGGGGCGTGGTTGAACTGGTCGGTGCGGCAGCTCTTCACGATCGCGATGTCGTCGACCACCGTCGCCAGGTGCGGGAGCATCTCGGAGAGCTCCGCCCCGCACTGCCCGTGCCTGGCGAAGCGATACTGCGGCCCCAGCACCGCCGCGTCGGGCCGGATGAAGGCGTAGCGCTGCCCGCCGATCACCTCCGGCGGCAGCGGCCTGCCCTCGATCGCCGCGAGTTTCGGCTTGTGGTCGAACAGGTCGAGCTGGCTCGGGGCCCCCGCCATGAACAGCTGGATCACCGCGCGGGCCTTGTCGGCGAAGTGCGGCAGCCTCGGCTCGAGCGGGCCGGCGGGCGGCTGGGCCGCCGTAGCGGGGCGGCCGAAGGAGTCAGCAAGCAGCCCGGCCAGCGCGATCTTTCCCACTCCGATGCCGCACTCGCGGAAGAAGTGCCGCCTGGTGGTCGCGAGCAGGGAAGCCGCATGATCGCTCATCGCTTCACCACCGCCTCGTCGAGGTTCATCGCCGCCCGTGCCACGAGCACCCATGCCGCCCGTTCCGCCACATCGGCACCGGGCTCCCCGACGAGCGTCGCGGCGTCAAGATTGCCGGCTGCGATCCGTTCCCGCTGCCCGGCCAGAAACGCGGCGAGTGCCGACAGTTCGTCGGGGTCGAACGGCCGCGCGAGGAGCCGGCGGCCGAGATCGGCGAGCCGCGTCGCGTCGTCCGGCCCGGCCTCCATCACGGCGG
>Ga0315904_10010460_pt1 | contig 11992 bp, 14 predicted proteins | sample LakEriMetagenome_6_FD_203529 | JGI IMG/M metagenome (GOLD analysis project Ga0315904, IMG submission 203529) | Freshwater fungal communities from buoy surface, Lake Erie, Ohio, United States - Buoy 12 MA120 | ecosystem: Environmental > Aquatic > Freshwater > Lake | place: USA: Lake Erie, Ohio...
CTTCTCCATCTTTTTTAGTATCAAGAGCTTTCATTACTTCTTTACCGACAACGTAGCCAACACCCCCTGCAACAGCGGTTTTTGCTAGTGGTTTAACAATAGAACCTTTTGGTGATGGTGGTGCTGAAGAGGGTGTAGCAACTCTTGAAGGAGGAATAATTGTTTGTCTTCCCTGACCAGTTGCTTTCTTCACAATCCAATCACCAAGTTGACCAATTTTTTCACCGGCCTTTCCAATAACTTTTCCAGCAATGCCTTCATCAATATTTTCTTCGGACCAAATCTGTTCAGCTTGTTTTTCTCTACTGATATTCGCATTTCTTTGAACTTCAGCAAGAGCTTCAGAAATACTTTTTTTCTTTTCAGACACTTTTTTCTTTCCTCCGCTTTCTTCGTCAGAAGTTTTAAATTGTTTGCTTTTGGCATAACTTGAATAATCAGGTGTTAAAGATTTAGTAACATCTGTATTTATTGGTTTTGGTGTTTCAGGTGTTTTTGGTGTTTCAGGCTCTTTTGGTGCCTCGGCTTTTGCTGGTTCATCGTCTTTCTCACCACGAGCAATATCAGCACCTACAGCGGTCCAACCAATAGGTCCTGGTACCATTGCTGCAGTAGATAATGCAGCACCTGGGTAATCGCCTTTCTTTAATCTTTGATATGCTTGATAACCTTGATATACAGTTCCGGCTGGACCTAAAACTTTTAATGCTGTTCCCAAAAGTCCTTCATCAATTTCTGTCTCACCACTTTCAATTAATTTAACTCTTACTAAATCTTTATTTGTAATCATTTGGAACTTTCCCGCTATCTACGTAAGTATTAAGATCGACTCTGTTTAAATTTGGATTGACAATGACATTAGGATATACTCTTGTCTTTCCATCTTCACGATATTCTTTTGCTTCTTTTTTAGCATCTTTATGAACTTTTTTAATCAAAGATGAAATCTTTCTTGCTTCATCAATTATCTTATGTTTGATTTCAGCATTACGTGCTGTCTTTGATCTAATTGATTTTGGATCAGCATCTTTTCTACCAACATATTCAATAGACTTACGATCATCATCTGATCTTGGCATATTCTCTATTTTCTTTCTATCTTCACTGGCGTCTTCGTGCATTCTTCTATGTTTTGCCTTGTGTGTAATAGTTGGTGGTCTATGTCTATGTTCGATATCAATATAATCGATGTCAGGATATTTTGTTGCTTTTGCTGTTGGTACTGGAACAGCAGCAGGAACAGCTTTTGGTGTTTCACCAGGAACAGGTGGTGGAGGTGGCACTGGTGTACCAGCTTTAGGAGCAACAACAGGAACAGCTTTTACATCTGGTGCTGTTTTTGCAGCAATAACTGCAGCAGGAACACCAAGAGCAGTTGCAACTTTTGTAACCATGTCTTGTTTTGGTTCTGTAGTTGTAACTGGTGTAACGGTTGGAACCTTTGCGTCTGTCTTTGTTGCTGTTGCAGTTGTTACAGGAACTTCTGTCTTTGTAGCTGTTTGTGTAGCAGTTGGAACTTCAGTTTTTACTTCTGGTTTTGCAACTACTTTTGTTTCTGGTTTAACAATAGCTGGAAGTTGTGTTTTAACTTTTTTCTCTATCTTTTTAACTAAAGATGGTAACTGTTCTTTACCAACAACTACTAACTGACCAAGAGATGTTGGTTGTTTTAGTTCGACACCAGCAATTTTCATTGCGTCTTTTACAATACTTTCTTTACCTTCAGCAATTTTTCCATGAATAGAAGGTGATCTAGTTACCTTTGCTATATTTCTGGCGTTAGATGCTCTTTCAGATTGTTCGTTATGACCTGGTTTTATAACTGGTGTAACAGTCTGGCGTGTAGTAAACTGGGGACCTTGAAACTTGCTTGTTCCAACAGCACCTATTTCGTCTAATTCTTTCTTCTTCTTTCCACTTTCGGCATGTAACTTTTCTACACCAGTAGAACCACTACCCATGTATTCCATACCTTCTGTAGCCATTTTATCAAAACTAGCCACTTTGCTCATAGAAGCATCCATGTCTTCTCTTTTATGTTCTCTTTGAACTTTTCTAATTGTGTTCTCCAAAGAACTTTTCTTCTCGTCACAGCAGCATTTGCCTTCGTGAACTAGTCTGATTATATGTTCTAAAGATTTCATTTTTATGCCTTTTTGAAAGAACGTAACATCCAACCATGCTTCTCGTGGGCGGTGATACGATCCTGAATGTAATTACTTATTCCATGTTTCATATTCTTTTCAGCCAACATATATGCTTTATGTAGAGACTCAAGAACCTTTTGATTGTCATCAGCCATGTTTGATAACATCTTTTCAACAGCAGGAATTTTTAACTCGTCTTCTATAGTTGTAAGTTCTTTGAAACGTGTGAATGATCCAGGTGAGAAGGCATCAAGAGTTCTAATGCCTTCTGCAATTCCATCAACACCTTCTTGAACTTCGGAATATAATTTACCAAAAAACTTATGATGTTCAGCAAAACTAATACCAGTAACATTCCAGTGATAGTTCTGTGCCTTCAATGAGAAGGCATAAGAATCGGCTAATGCTACTTTCAATGCTTCAATTAATTCGTTCATTTTTATTTTTTCTTTCCACCTGATTCCATATCAGTTACGCTTGTTGGTTTTGGTGCCTTGGCATATGGTTCACCACGAACATTTGTCTGGAATTCTTTACCACCATATGAGAACTTTCCACCGGCACCACCTTTTTCTGTTCTGGCAGCTTGGAATGCTTGACCACGTGAGAAATAATCTGGTCTTGATGGAGGAGTTGGAGCATCAACCTTTGGTGCTGCTACCTTTGGTGATTCATATTTCTGTGGTGCCAATGCTGTTTTTTCATAATCAGATACTGATCTTCCAGAAGCCTTATAAGGATTATAAGACTTTAATGTTTCTTGTCTTTTCTTTTCATTTTCACCAGCACCGGCAGGAGTTGGTGACATAACTGCCATAGCAGCAGTAGCGGCTGGACCACCAGCAATTCTAGCAACAGTGCCTAGACCTTTAGCGACTGTTGGTGCTGCTTTTGTTACGAGTGTTGCGGCATCTCTACCAGCAGTTGTCATACCTTTTACAACTGGGCTGGTTTGTTTTGATGCAGCCATTCCTTTACCAACATTAACACCACCCTGAGAATATGATGTTGATACTTTTGTTGGTGATGCTCTCATTGAACCACCTTGACCTGTAGAATATGTTGGTGCTCTTGGTGGTGCTGCTCTTTGAAGTTTAAGCTGACCAGACATAGACCCACCCTGTCCGACCATTCTACCGCCTGCTCTACCAGACATTTCTGTTGGTCTTGGTGCTTGTCTCTTTACACCGGGAACCTGTTGACCTACAACAGCAGGAGGTTGAATTGCCGGTGGCATTGCCATAGCAACTTCTTTAATAATTCTTTTGATTGTTTCTAGATTTTCTGGTTTCATATTAGCAGTTCCATGCTCGTAGTGATTTGTTGATTCTTGAATTTGGATCATTAGCAGTCTTGGCTGAAGTTAATTTAGCCTTCATACCTTTCATTCTTGAGCAGAATGATTTACGGCGTTTCCATGACTTACTTCCCTTCTTTAATTTAGAAGGTTCTGTTGTGACGGCTGTTTTAAGTTTTGAACCAGGATTTTCTCTACGATAAGATTCAACACCCTTTTGGTTCAATCCACCTGTCTCACGCTTGCCTTCTTTTCTCTGCCAAGCGGGAGACTTTGCTTCTTCAATATATTCACGGACAATTTCTTTTACGATCTGTCCTGGAGTTCTTTCTCTATAATTTTTTACCAATTCATCTGTTCCTATAAATCTGTTAGCTGATTTGTTGGGGTCTTTTGAAGGTTTTTCGTAGTTAATTTCTTGTATTGGTGACTTTTCGAGTCTGTCCAATTTTTCGTAATAATCTGGACGTTCTGACAAGTGATCTCTTGCAATTTGTGCAGCGTCTCTAGAATTTTTTGTATGTTCTCTTTCAACTTTAACGCCTTTCTTCAACGCCTTTTCTATTTCAGAAACAGGTCTACTATGTTTTTGTGCAATTTTTTCTAATGAAGGAGTAGGAACATCTAGTTCTTCATTGGTAGTTGTTTTCCAACCACCGCCCTTTGACTTATACCACTTAGCAGCCCAACCATTTGCATATGCGGAAGGATAAACATCAAACTTTGATCTGGCCATTGACTTGGCTCTTGCCCAAAGTGATGGATTGGTTGGAACGTTCTTTTCTGTTAAAATTTCTTCGTTTGTTTTTACGAATACAGGCTTTTCGCCTTTGCCCGGTCTATCAGCAACTGGGTCTTCTCTTCTTTTTCTTCTTGCGGCTTTTGCTCTATCCTCTTTACTCATGGCTCTTGCTGATGCAAGAGGACGGCATTTTGGCTTACCTTCACCGGGGTCTCTGGCACATTGTCCTTTAATGTTGCCTTTTGTATCAAAACGGACCCATTTTTCTTTGAACCATTTACGAAGGTCTTCGGTTAATAAATCTTCATCTAATTGTGCTGCAAATCCACCAGAAATGAAGGAATTTACTCTATCAAATGCAAAAGACTCTGGTGTACCACCAAAGGATTCGTTCCAAATACGATAGCCTCTGGCATATACTTCTTCAAGTATATCCACAGAAATGCCTGAATTTGATGATTTTTTATATAGAGATAGCTTGGCTTTGTCAGATAGGTCTACGGCAGATGTATCTAGCCCATTAAAATTATTAAATGTTTTCATATGGAGTTCCCCTTGGGTTTTCCTTATTTTGTGAGTCTGCCGTAGCCTTATCACACTGACTTCTTATTTAGTTTATGTGATTTCTTGCCAAGTAATTGATCCGGCAACATTACAGGTGGCAGTTCCAGAAGTAACAGCTAATGTGAAAGTCTGTTGAGTGTTAGCAAAAGTATCTCTCTCTAACTGATATTTAAATAACCCATCACCAAGAGATATTGACCCACCAGACTGAACGGTTGATGTTAGATAACCAGAATCAATTTCAGTTCCACCAGACATAGTAGCTGTAGCATTTGTATTCCATTGAACAGCAGAATCGGAAGCGGTATTAGCCCAAACTGCACCAGCTATAGTGGCTCCGGTTACAATTTTCCATCTATAGTTTGCTTGGTTTAATGGAAGAACACCAATCTGTTTTGGAATAGCAATTGCATCCATTCTATCTGGATGTAGTTTTATTGATACAACTGGATAGTATGTACCGGCAGAGGACAAAGCAATTGTATTAGATCCTATTGGATCTTGACCAATTGTTAATTGTCTACCAAAAGGTTCAATACCACCTTCAGAAATAACAGTAGCACAAATTTGTTTATAAGTGCTTGATGAAGCTGTTGTTCCAATATTTTCGACTTCCATTCTCATTGGCAAACATGCTGTTTGCATATATGCACCTTTTGGTGCAGCATCTTCATTAGCATGATGGAAAGAATGACAGTGAATAAATTCACCATTAATAACGAATCCCATTCTTCCAGTACCAACACCCAACCATTCAATATCAAGAAAGAAAATTTGTGGATCATCAAGGTTTAAAGTAAGTAATGATGGACCTGTACCGTCTAGTTTATCAATATTCCAATTCGACTGATCAACTCTAGTATCTACAACTGAGCCTGAAACTTTTGATCTTTTAACGAAACAGACATTACTAGTAGTAGCATCTGAACGCTCAATGAAAAACCCATTATCAGTACTAAAATAACCAACACGTTGTCTTAAATTTGTCTTATGTGGGTTCATAACAAAAGTTGTTAAAATTTGAATAGATTTACCAGGCTGATAGGCAAACACACGCTTTGATTCACGGTAAACCTTTGCACCAGATGCAGTTGTTAAAGTACAATCAATTGATGAAGTATTAGAATTAAAAGCATAAGTTCCACCAGCAGTATTGGAGGTGTTTACTTTACCATTGTCTTGATATCTATGAAAAGAATCAAAAAGAGTATAAGGCAAACCAACTCTGGCTCTACCAAAAGCATCTACCGCCATACCAGAGGGATTAGCAGGACCAACTAAATTTCCATATTGATCTGCAAGCATAACAACTTCAAATATTGTTTTGCCATCTTTTAAATATGAATGTGTATCTTTACGAAATTGTGCCATAATTCATTAACCTTTGGTTACATTATTGTTTTTATTTCTGTTTCTAATCTTATCTCTCAAAAGAGGGTCAGCGTTTTCATCGTCCTCATGATATTCTATAGACTTATCTCTTGTATTTAACTTATATTCTTTAAATCCAACCAAATTCTGTTGTGTTTGTCTCATCATTTTAATTATGGCACCATTTTGTTTATCTTTAGCTAATTGATTAGTTGTTACATATTGCTGTAACGGATCAATTTGAACTGCAGGATTGCCAGAAACGTCACCCATACCACGAACACCATCACCGGCAGACTGTGTTTCTTCTTTGATGAATTCTTTAAATGAAAGCATTATTACACCTATTTTTAGTTATCTGGTGTATTTATAAAAAAAAGAGGGTAGGCGAAAGCCTACCCCCGAACTCTGTCTGACAAAAATATGGTCAGGCGGAACCCCACCGTTTGCTCCTGACTATTCCGTGGCCCTTTCTTGTTTAGGCTCGTGCCGCTGACGCTATGCGTCCTACATATTTTCGCTATTCTTATTTAGTAAAGATTTAGGCCCATTGAATAAAAAATTTGGAGAAAAACCATCAAAACCACCACCTAAATTCAAATGTTTCATAATTTTTTTGGCCTCACTGGCAAAATGATGGGTATAAACTACGTGTCCTGTCTTCTTTTCAACAACATCAAAAAGTCCATTATTTGCAACAATCTTGTAATTAACGGCCATCAGTCATCTCCTTGATACATTTATGTATTTCACCAGTGATTAATTCTTTACAGTAGGAACATTCAGGCGTCCATGCAAGCATATTGAGAACCTGGTCCACATTAGGTTCTGTTCCATAGTTTAGAACTGCCTTTATGTCAACAGTGTCAATATAATTACAGGAACATACGATCATTCTACTCTCCCTGTTTTTGTGCTGACGCTCTGTGGTAATATCTTTCAAATATACCTAGACGATCTTCTTCTGAATAACAGTCAGGAACAGGAAATCCCTTAACAATCATCCATATTTCATCCGCCATCATAAGTCTGAATTGTTTGTCACTTAAATCCATCGAACTTTTTTCTGTCGAACTTTCGTTTTGGTTTTGATCGTTCATTTTCTTCCTCCATGAACTTGCCCTTATCCATTACTGGTCCGTCCATAATGTCTTCTTGAGCAGACTGTTCAACATCATATAGACGCATATTAGCCTTATCAATACCAACAACAAAACGACGATTCATAAAAGGATCAGAATATCTGTTTTTAAGTTGCTTTACCATTATCTGGTTTAGTTCTTGTAGAACCTCTGAACTGATAAGAGCAAACATAAAATCAGCAGTTGCTGGCAGACCAAAAGATTCTGATGTGTCTTCCAATCCAACATCGCTACTTGAAAATCCTTTACGAGTTGTTTGTGTGGCGGAAACAATAGGAACATCATATTCAACAGCTAGACCCCTCAATTCTTCTGCAATAGCCTTAACCAAGGTATAAGAATTTGCATTAGAGCTATTCTTTAACCTTGATGACAGACAAATATTTAGATAATCAATGTAGATGATATCTGGTTTGAAGTTCTTTTTGATTCTCAACTCATTCAACAGATGACGAAAGTTCGCTGAACCGGCACATGCTGTAGGATATTCCTTGATAATGAGTTTACCAGTTATCTTTGACTTTAGTTTGTCAATCTTTTCTTTATAGTTTTGTTTTGATATAAGTTGCAATGCATCCAAATCTATGTCTAGTAAGTTTGCATCTATTCTTTCGGCAATGCGTTCTTCTGCCATTTCAAGTGTGATGTATAGGACATTATAGCCTCTTGAGATATTGGCGGCTGCACAGTGACACATGAATAGACTTTTGCCGACTCCGGTTCCGGCCAAGGCGATGTTGAGGGTCTTGTTGGGTAAACCACCGTTCGTGATTGTATTAAAGTAGTCGAGATCAAACGGCACTCTCTTTTCTTTTCGATGGTAGAACTCATAGCGTTCGTCGGCATCAATAAGAAAATCATGACCAATATGTGAATCAAAGGATACTCCAAGAGCATCGCTGAGAATCTGTGGAATAGCACCTTTAGAGATTGAACCATTTTTTTCATCCAGTATTTTAATAGACTTCATAAGACCAAGATAAATTGCTTTATCCTGACAAAACTTTTCAGTCTGATCAAGTAACCAATCTAGTTTTGCATCTGATGTCTGTAAAGAAGAAATGATTTCCTTGCTGGCTACAAACGTCTGTTCGTTTATTCCATCTTTATTAGATAGATCAATTGCTAATGCCTCAATCGCAGGGAAATCATTATACTTCTTTACATAGTCGTCAATTAGATCAAAAACAACCCTCTCTGAATAATCTTGAAAATACTCACTCTTAAGAAATGGTATGACCTTTCGGCCATACTCATTATTATGTAATAGATTAGTTAGGATTGTTCTTTCTATGTTCATTCAGCCTCCGTTTCCTCATCATTATAAACCAGTGATCCTTCAGTGTCAAGTGAATACTTACGCTTGATATATGCAGCAAAATCAGTCTCTTTGAACATAGTCATCCAAAAGTCTGAATTATCCACGACATCCCCCGCTCTAAAGTTTCGTCCATCCACTTCACCAGTCGTGCGATCCACTTTGGCATACCATCCCACTTTTGGCTTTGCGATATAACCTCCCTCAATGGCCACGTCAAAAAGACCGCTCCAACGATTAATACCGCCCTCATAACTAACAGTAATTGGGATTTTAGATTTTTCACGGACGTAACGAGATTTTTCCACGTTGATAACAAAGTGATAACCTGAAATCTCATTGCCTTCTTTCTCCTGTTGTCTACCTAAAATCCAAATATTGTCTGCGCCATAATATGCGCCAGTACCACCACCAACGATATCTTTAGGAAACATACCAATTTCTTTGTAAGTATGATTGACTGCCACAAGGGGAATGTCTTTCAATGTAAGGTGAGGGGTGATCATTCGGAATAGTGATTTAAGTTGCTTGGCACGTGACATGTCAGCAACTGACTTTTCGTTCATAGCATCTTCGACTTCTTTCTTCGAAGCAAGATTACCAATAGAGTCAATAATAATAAGAACCTGATCTTCTCTGGCAATCTCTTTTAATTGCTTCATAAGATCAAACTTCAGTTCTTCAACATCAGTAATTGGTGTATGAATAACAGAGTCAAGAGGAATCTTGAACTTATTAAAATATGACTGTGGCGTTCCAAATTCTGAATCATAGAATAGAACAACGCCGTCAGGATACTTCTTTAGAAAAGACGACGCTAGCAGCAAAGCAAATCCAGTTTTGAAGTGCTTTGATGGACCTGCTAGCATCGTAAGTCCAGGAGTAATACCACCATCAACAGAACCAGACAATGCCACGTTAATCATTGGCACTGGCGTCTGAATCATATCCTTCTTTGTATAAACCTTAGAGTCTGTTAGAGTTGAAGTCAAATCAATTGTCGAATTCTTAATCAATCTATCTTTTAGTGACATACATTCTTCCTTCTAAAATTTCTTATCCATGACAAGAATACTACCTTTTTTCACATTTGTCAAGTCTAATTTTCTTGATCTTATTCCTATATTCGCAGCGATCAACAAAGAAACAGCAAGAGGATCGAATACCAATACTATTATTATAATAACAAAACGAACTGCTTTCTCTAATTGACCATTATCTGCCTGACCATATATCATATCAGCTATGTATTTTACTGGACCAACTTCCGCTTCAAGTTTACGAACAGCAGTTTCAATCTTAACTTTTTGTAATGTTAAATCTGAGATCTTTTTGATCTCTTCTTCCTTCTTCTTATATAATTGATCTCTATTCTTTTTTTGATTATCACTGGCTCTTAACGAATTCTCACCTTTACCTTTTTCTGTAATCTTATTAATAGCATTATCAATCTGAGATAGTTGTTTATCTATATCAGCAACATTTTGTTTTTCAAAATCTATCTTCTGATTAATAATTTGTAATTGTTCTGAATTACCAGAATTCATATTGACAGTCTGATCAATATGTGCTTTTGAAAGAAACCCAAATGTTCCCATAGAAGATATAAACATCAAAATTAATACTATTATAGTAAGATAATATTTTAGTACTCTTGGACAGATGTTCCAGTTGTTATATAACCACGAAGCCGTTACTAGTTTACCAATTTCTAATGATCCTCCCATAAAAATAATAGGATAAAAAGCTCCTGCAAATAATGCGGTCAAGCCATAAACTGAGTAAAACCCCGATACTCCTGAGAGTATCAGGGCTGTAATTAATGCTAGATAGTTTATCATTCTACTATACTATTAATCTTTTCTTTGAGTTCTTTTAATTGAGGAACTCTATTCTTCCAATAGATATATTCTTTATCTGGATCGTCACAAAGTCCATCTATCAATGGCATTATTACTTCAACTAATTTAGAAATCTTATTGTTTAATAAAGTTTCCGTATCCTTTGATGAAGTTATTAACAAAGATAATTCGTCTACATGCCTTAAAGTATCTTCAATCTTCTTTTTAAGAACTTCTTCGTTTTGTTTAATATCTTTTTCTGATATTAATGAGAATTCAAATTCGTTGTCTGTCATAATATTTCCTCCTTTATTATTATTTTTTATCGGAAATTTATTATTTTAACTATTAATATATGCATCCATCTTTTTAATAAATGCGTCAATCTGTTTTACTCTTTCTGTTCCTGACCACTTAATAATATCCTTGTCAGGGTTCTTCTTTAGATTAAGCAACAGTGGCATAACCATTTTACGTAGTCCCTGTAACTTAACCTGTGTTGCTCCAAGCTGATCCTGAAGTTCTAATTCACCAGCTTGAAGTTCGTCGCTACTGACCATATCAAATACGAAATCGTCAGCAGTGAAACCAAAGTCGTCTTCTGTGCTCATTAAAAGTCTCCTAATGATAGTTTTTTCTCTGTCTTCCAACCAATAATATTCGTTATAGAATGTAATGGTTCAAGAAATGTTTTCTGAAATTGTAGTTCACGGTCTACATACTTATCTATATATTTCAATTCTTCTGGTAGTTCGTCAGGAACAGCAATAACAGTTTCCTTTGTGGGATTAGGCATTTTTAGATATGCAAACTTGATCTTATCACCATCTGAAATTGGTGGGATGGTTTTGATATCTAACTGTTTTAGCATTTTATTAAATGTCAAAGCACCCTTGACATGAATAGGTGTTCCTGATTTATAACCATCGTTCATTGTTCCAAAAAGAATAGACTTTGATGTTGTCTTATATCCTGTCATACCATTAACACCACGAGGAAATGCAATTTCATTAAATGGTAGAGTGACAAATTCATCATGAAACTCACGAACAAAGTTTTGAAGATCTTTTTCGGTCTTATTCATAATGATTTCGAAGCATGTCTTCAATCCCTGTCTGACGATATGTGGTTTGTCAGATCGAACAGCTTCAATTCCTTGAATCTTGATCTTTGGCTTTTCATATTGGACACCTTCAACGTTCCACGCATTTAGAATATACATCTTCTTCTTTCGCCAAATACCTTTATTGGCGATTGTTTCACGCTTCATTTGCATCTTCTGTTGATATGCGTTCATATATTCTGCAAGTTCTTGATAACACTTATCAATATAAGGTTGAACTTTCTGCTCACAGAATTTATCAATAACTTCAACAATCTTCAATTCGTCGTTCCGACTATCACCAAATGCAGATGTAACCAGAGAATTCATATTCATATAGATAGAATCTGTATCAGATGCAATAACATAATCAACATTATCCGTCTTTAGAACTTTATTCATATATAGATTGATCTTACGTTCAATCCAACGAATAGACAACTGACCAGAAGATGTAATTGCTTCTGC
>Ga0315904_10010461_pt1 | contig 11992 bp, 9 predicted proteins | sample LakEriMetagenome_6_FD_203529 | JGI IMG/M metagenome (GOLD analysis project Ga0315904, IMG submission 203529) | Freshwater fungal communities from buoy surface, Lake Erie, Ohio, United States - Buoy 12 MA120 | ecosystem: Environmental > Aquatic > Freshwater > Lake | place: USA: Lake Erie, Ohio...
GCCTTTTTTCTGACTAAGTCCACGCATGACTAGCTGGAATTGTGGATCCGTGAAGATACCTGCCATGGAGAGAATGCCTGGTGCTGGCAGGATGGACGTTCCCAAAGTGGTTCCTGTCGCAAGCAAATCATCAAGCTTTCCAGCCGAGATAGCACTGCCTCCAGAACGCAAACCTGAGGTAATGGACCCAGAACCTCCCACTTGGAGCGAATTGGTGCCGACCGGGACATTGGAAGTTGGCGGCGGAAGACCCGCAGCCAATGGGGTCCCGGCAACTACAGAATTGAACGGGAAATTGGCAGCGCGAGTTCCCAAGGCTGAATTACCTGTGCTGCCACCGGCAAAGTCCACTTTAGGATTGCTGCCACCGCCACCGAGAAGGAAATCGAAGCCAAGCTCTTCAGTGTTACGCTGGGAGACCTCGACAAACTTGGTTGTGATGACCACCTGCTTCGGCCCCTGCTTGTTCAGTTCTTCCACGTAAGCCTCAATGAGATCAAGGTTCGGCTGCGTGTTGCGAACAACCAGCGTCGAGGTGGCAGGAGTGAACGAAGCGGAAGCACCTTCAGGGAAGGTGATGCCTTGCTGTGTAAGAACGACTTGCGCAGTCGGGCGTGTCGCAAGACCTGAAGCTGCGCCGGGCGCGGGCGTGGCGAAGGGATCGCCTCCAGGAGCGGGCGCTGGAGCAGCACCGCCACCGCCGCTTTGCGTGAGGAAGTCTGGCGGCACACGATAAGTCCGATTAAACATTTCCGTGTTGTTGTCCGAGATCGGCACCACAATCACCGCATAAGCTTCAACCTTGAACTTCATCTGGGCGAGGTCGCAAATATAACGAAGCGCTTCAGACATTGGAACGTTACGAAGATCAAGGCTGATGGAAGCACCCGCAGGAGCATCTCCCTGGCGGATAATGATGTTCACACCTTTGCGATTCGGATCAGTCTCGATGGTGTCGAGATCCTTGCTCTTCAAACGGAGGTACTCAATTGCTTCCTCAATGGTCGCGTTCTGGAATGAAACAGTCGGGAAAATGATTCTGTCCATTTTCTCCGTGAGGTAAGCACCCAAGCTGCGACCGCTGGTTGAGACAACGGCTTGCGGGGTCACGTTCGTCGGAACTTTGTCCTCCCACATTTCATCGACCTGAGCGAGCATTTTGGCACGCTGATGATCGTAGGCTGCACGGAAATACTGAATGCGGCGACGCTCAGCTTCCTCCATACCACGACGTGCGGCCATGTTGTAGGGGTCGATACGAAGCACATCTTGGAAGTGGCCGATACCGGCGTCGTAATTGCCGATTTCGACAGCGCTATGGGCAAGAAGAAGTCCTTTTTCGACCTTGCCAACGTTCTCGACATGCTGCGCGGTCAGGGCTGGCGGCCAGCGATCCGGGTCATCAAGCTGCTTGAGCAGAGTTTTGGCACCTTTGTGGTCCGGGAAGAGGACGATCGCCTCATTGAGAAGTTTGCGTGCGTCCGGGTAGTTGCCGTTTTTGGCCCGCTCTTTGGCGACCACGACGGCACAATCGGCATACTTCAGATTGGCGTAATCCAGCCACTCTTGGGTGTAGGGGGCATTGGGGATAGACGAAACAGCTGCTTGGTAGGAGGAAAGTGAGCCTTCGTAGTCCCCTTCAAGGAAAAGGTTATCGCCGCGAGCGATGGAGGCTTTCGCGTCCTCGATACGCGCATATCGACGCATGATCTCGCGATTCGCCAGGCCGGACACTTGGGCCGTGGCAAGCTGGGGCGCCAAGGCGACCAAGGATGCGAGTGAGATTCGGGATACCAGACGAATGGTGCGGGTCATAGAGTGGCTATCAGGGCGTGTTTTTCAGTGTGAAACGGGTTATTAGCAGAAAAGGGCATTCTTTGGCGAGTTCTTTTTGCCTTGGATCTTGAAAATAATCTTGGGGTTAATTTTGGCGAATCTCGATGGTTTCGGATTTGGCTGTGCCGGTGCCGGTATCCACGGGGGAAATAACCGCGCGGGTTTCTTCGATCTCCCGAACGAAGTAAGACGTGCCCACACGAGGGAGTTGGAAGACTTTACCTTTTTTGACGCCAGCGATCACATCGAGTTGCTGCCAGCGGAATTCGAACTGTGCCTCATACTCAGCGAGATTTTTCTCGATTTTTTCGACGAGTTCAAATTCCGACTGAGTCGCGTTGTCTTTCATTTTCACCACGTAGGCATCAATTTCGCCCAAAGTGGTATGCTTGACCTTCTTTTTGGTGAAGGAAAGAACTACAAAGCGATTCACACCGCGGTCGAAACCGAATTCCGTGCCCACATTGGTGAAGACACTACGCGCTGGCTCGGGCTTGATCCGGCGGATCTGGAAGGTGCCGCTGTCCTCACCGCTGTTAAGCATGAGGATGTAGTCGTTGGCGATGCGCTGCTTCAGAAAGAGCTTGTTGGTGAGCGGCGGCATCGACTTGTTGTTGCGCGGGTCTGTTCCGGCATCGAATTCTTCCCGATTGGAGAAGCCGTCCTCATCTGCGTCGAGATCGCCGACGTTGGAGGAGAAGAGATGGGGCAGCGCGTCTTCTGGCGGCGTTTTGGATTGATCACCGACGAGAAACTTGTTCGTCATCGGGTCACGGAAAAGGGGCTTTTCTACCAACAGGTCAAAGATCTTGCCCTCGCGGCTGACGAGGAGGATGGACTTGTTGAGCGGCACGGGCTTGCCGTGGACTTCCGGCGAGGCCCAGACGTAGCGCTTGCTGATCGTGCTGATAGCGTCACCGATGCCTTTGGTGTCTGGCGGGTTCAGCGTGTTTTTCGAGACGGCGGTTGGGAGTACCAGCCCTTCCTCGAAGCTGTTGGAGCACATCACCAGATAGCCAGCAGTGCCGAGGGCGGCCAAAGCGGCGATGATGAGGATGACTTTTTCGTAATTGCCTGGGCGATTCTGCATAACCGGGTAGTCGGCTGGGATGAATGTAATGAAAAATTACTGGCGCGGTGCGGCTGCTGGAGCGGCGGGGAGGAATTTCACCAAGTCGATCTCGAGATAGACCTTGAGCATTTCCTGACCGAGCACCGCAAACGAATCGGGGGCGGAAGGAGCGGGTGGTTTGATCTCGATTGGGCCAGATGGAGCGGCCTCTTTACCATCCTTTGCCGGTGCGGGGGCTGGAGTCTCTGGCGTTGCCGGCGACGGGGCTGGAGCCGGGCTAGCACTCGTTTTACGGGGGCCGATCTTGGCTTGGTTCTCCACACGGACAAGGCGCACGGTCGAAAAGAAGGATTTCTTGGGATCGGCCTCGGAGGAGGTGTCTGAAGTGTTGGCTAAGCGGCTCATTAGGGTCTGGAGAGAGCCTTGGTCCAAGGTGAGGATCATGGTCACCTGATTTTTCTCGTAGATGGCCTTGGCTGCTGGGGCGGCAGCGGCCTGCTGTCCGTAGGGCGACTTTTTGGGCGTGGCTGACGCCGGTGCGCCGTCTTTTTCCGCGGGAAGCTGGGAGCGTTCCAGAAGGTCGATGGATGCGACCTTCGAGGTCATCGCGAGCTTGGTCAGCATTTCCACACCATCGAGGTATCCTGAGAGTTCCGTGGACAATTCAGCTTTGGGGAAAGAGCCGAGGTATTCAGCGAATCCGAAGGCAAATTCAGCCGGTAGTTTGACTTTGAGCGCTTCAGCCATGGCCTTGGCCTTGCTGATCCGGTCGAGGAGTTTCTTCTGAAACTCAGCGTCGGTCGTGGGGGCTGCCACAGGCTGGAGAAACTGCAGCGCCGTGCCGAGTTGGTTCACCTTCTGGCCATACTCTTCGACGAGCGCCTTTTTCTCTGAGAGGTTTTTCTCGGTGGGTGCGAGCGCGGCTCCTTGCACCCTTGCCACCTCACTGCCCAAGGTGATGTAAGCATCCTTGGCAGCAGTATAGCTGTTCCATGCATCATAGAGCAAGTAACCTAGGGCGAGGACACCTGCGATGATGACGCCGAGAATGCCGGCGAGCGTTTTATTTTCACGAATCCAGTCCATGCGGGGGAAGCTTTGCTTATTTAAATTGAGGAGGGTTTGGCAGAGGCAGCTTGATCTCGAAGGGGTAGGCAAAGAGGTTTTCTTCCGTGCTAGTTTCGAGCTTGATCAGGTAGCTGTCTTTGTTGGTATCGAAGTCCGTGACGCCGAAATAGGGCAGTTTGGCGATTTTGGCCGCGTAATCGGTCACAACCTGCTGGTCGCCGTCTGAATTGCGGCGGTAGAGACCCGCAATGCGCAGTTCATACTTCGGCGCTGCATTCGCAGCAGATTTGGACTTACTGGCGGATTTTGAGGAGGATTCTTCCTCGGATTGCTGACCGCCCCAGAGGCTCTGGGTCATCGGTTTGCCATCGCGTAGCGGCTCCACGACGGTCAGCCAGAGCACATCGTTGGCCATGCTCGTATTCAGATCGTTGTAGAGGCGCACCCACCAGGAGCGCTCGTTGATCACGGTTTGCAGCTGCACTCCGCGCGCCTGTAGCTCTGCCTGCTGCTTTTCGATCGCGGCAATCTGGTTGCCGATTGCCTGAATGCCGCTGCCGGTGGCATAAAGTGCCTGATGGCGAGCTTCGACGGCGGCTTTGGCGCTGTTGCACCAGAAAATGGAGGCTCCGAGGGCACCGAAGAGGCAAAGGCCGGCCACGATGAGCGCCGGGGCACGACGGGAGGCATCACGGGCACTGGCAATCGCATCTGGGACGAGGTCCAGCTCGCAAGGGCAGCCACCTGAGCCGCGGAGCGCCAGCCCGACGAGTTCGCCGACGCTGGAGGCAGAGGCGCGGGCCTCAGATTCGTTCACTCCGCGGTCGATTTGGACACCGCGCAGGCCATCAAAGATCTCGACCGGAAGTTTGAGCTTCTCCGCGAAGAATTCGCTGATGTAGCCAGCCATGGCACCACCGCCGGAGAGGAGCACGCGACGCGGAGCGCTGCCGCCCTGCTGGGCCTTGTAGTAGTTGATCGTGCGCATCACCTCGCTGTGCAGGCGGGTCATGGAGTTGCGCATGACCTTGGACATCGCGTTGATGGCCTCGTCCGGATGATCTTCGACCGCACCACCGAGGGCTACAAAGCCCTGGCTGCACTTCTGCATTTCCGCCTCGGCGAACGAAATGCCGAATTCTTTGGCGATCGCGTTCGTGACGGCAGCACCGCCGACGAGCAGGTTGCGGGTGAAAAAGCGACCTTCCTCGGCAAAAATCAGATTCGTGGAGCGCGCGCCGAGATCGATGATGACGACAGGCTCGTCAGCATCCGGATAATTGTAGCGGAAGGCGTTGTAGAGCGCCGCAGGGGCAAGATCGACGCCCACCCCCTTCGCTCCGCCATCCACGATCTGTTCGTGGATCTCGTTCAGCGAATCCGTCTTCATCGCGACGATGACGACCTCGGTTTCGATGGAACCAGGCTCGCTGACGAATTCGTAGTCCCACGTCACTTCGTCGATGGGGAACGGAACGTTCTGCTTGGCCTCGAGCTCGACGATCTGACCAATACGGTCAGCTCCGACGGGCGGGAGCTTCACGAAGCGGGCGAACACCGTGTGTCCAGCGACGCTATACCAGACGCTCTGGCCCTTGAATTTGAGCTTGGCGACGAGTTCCTGCACCGCGATGCGGAGCTGGGGCATGCGGCTGGCGTCCACGCTGGGATCGCCATCCATGTCCACAAAGGCGTGCCGTTTGAGAATGAGGTCACCACCGCCGGTTTTCGCGAAAAGCGCCCCGCTGACGCGCTGGGAGCCGAGGTTGATGACTGCGATGCTTTTGGAGTCTGCCATGCGCTGGGAAGAGAAAGGCTTGCGATAAAAAAAGGGTTCGGAAAGCGCGAGGCGGGAGTTATTTGGATTTCGCCTGCACGTCGTAGTCACCAAAGAGAATAGCGAAGGGAGTTTCGGACTTGGCCTTCACCACACCGTCCCGGAATTGGAAGTTATCCGCTTTTTCCCACCAGGGGTTTTTCGGGCTGCCGTCAACGGCCATGCGCTGGCCATCCGCCATGAATTCAACGCCCCAGCCGCTGATGTCAGCAGCGGTGAAGGTGTCTTTCTGCAAAATCGCGCGCAGATCCGCCGGGGAGATGTAGGCGAGGGCGTGGCAGGTTTCACCAGCGGGCACGCTGCCGAGGTCGAGGGTGGCTTTAGCAGCCTCATACTTGCCATCTTTCGTTTTGGCCTGAAAGACGATGTAAATGTTCACGCTGAGTCCCGCGTAGCTGCCATTGCGGCCACCGGCATCCTGCGGGACCTTGATGTCGAACTCCATGTCGAGCTCGAACCACTTCTTCGGACGCCAACGCTTCATGGTGACGTTTCCGGCGGCGAAATCTGGCGTGCCTTGTTCACCGGGAGTCACGCGTTTGAGGTCCACTTGCACTCTGGGTTTTTCCTGGGCAGGCAGTCCGGCGGCGAGCGCGAAAAGGGCGAGGGTGCAGGCGAAGAGACGTTTCATGAGCGGAGTTGTGGAGCGATTAATTCTTTTTTATCAGGAAAGGCCGCTTTTCAGCAAGACTTCATTCGCAAAAAATCGCGGAAGTACTCCACGGTGCGGCGGATGCCATCTTCGAAGGAGACTTTTGGCTCCCATCCGAGCAGGCTTTTCGCGAGTGTGATGTCCGGCTTGCGCACTTTGGGATCATCCTTCGGCAGATCTTCGTTCACGATCGGCTGATTGCTTCCCGTGATGCGCAGGATCGCCTCGGCAAACTGGTAAATCGTCATCTCCGTCGGATTTCCGATGTTCACCGGCTCGTGGTAATTGCTCTGCGAGAGGCGGTAGATGCCGTCGATGAGGTCGGACACGTAGCAAAAGCTGCGCGTTTGCGTGCCGTTTCCGAAAACGGTGAGCGGACGACCTTCCAGTGCCTGACCGATGAAGGCGGGCACCACGCGGCCGTCATCCAGACGCATGCGCGGACCGTAGGTGTTGAAAATGCGCACGATCTTCGTGTCGAGGCCGTGATAGCGGTGGTAGCCCATCGTGATGGCCTCGGCGAAGCGCTTTGCCTCATCGTAGCAGCCGCGCGGGCCGATCGGATTCACATTGCCCCAGTAAGTTTCCTTTTGCGGATGCTCCAGCGGATCGCCGTAGCACTCGCTCGTGGAGGCGACGAGGAAAGTAGCCTTTTTCGCGCGGGCCAGGCCGAGCGCGTTGTGCGTGCCAAGCGATCCCACTTTCAGCGTCTGGATGGGCACCTTGAGGTAATCAATCGGGCTGGCAGGCGAGGCGAAGTGGTAAATCAAATGCACGTCGCCCGCGATTTCGATGTGCTTCGTCACATCGTGCTCGATGAAATCAAAGTCCGCGTTGCCCTTCAGGTGCTCGATGTTGCGTAGGTTGCCCGTGAGCAGATTGTCCACGCCGATCACGCGATAGCCCTCTGAGAGCAGACGGTCCGAAAGGTGGGAGCCCAGGAAGCCGGCGGCACCGGTTACGACGGCGGTTTTTTTGATGTTGCTCATGGTCAGGGGGAAAAGAGGCGCGGATTCTGGAGCCGTTCGTCCCTTTCGCAAGAGACGAGTTGCAAACATCGTGTGTGTGGTGCGCAGCGGATGCGCGCCGCCGAACAGGTCTTGTGCGCAAGCCCGATTCATGGCAGAACACCCACGCACCCAACCTCGCCGCCCTCATGCGCCTGCCCCTGCTCCGCACCTGCCTTTTCGCACCGCTGCTCCTGCTTCTCTCCGCGTGCGGACCGGAGGATCCTTCCGGAGGCGACCCCTTCTTGCAGCATCAAAACGATCGTCGGCAGGCGGAAAATGCCTCCGCGACGCAGGCTGGCTTCATGCCGCCGCCGGAGTTGGTCCAAAGCATGAGCAAGGCCGCGGATGAGGCCAAAAATCTCGCCGAGATCGTCCTGCTGCAGCCGCAGGGCACGCAGGCCTTCCAGCAATATCAGCGCGGCCTGCTCCATTTGCTCGCCAGCCGCCAGTCCGGCCTGAAAATCACCAGTGAGGACGCCAAAGGCAGTGGCAGCAGCCAGATCGCGCAGCTCGTGGCGGCCGTGAAACGCAAACCAGCCGCCATTTTGCTCGATCCTGTCGATGGCACGGATTTCAGCGCCGCGCTGGCCGATGCGGCCGGAGCGGGCGTCCGCGTGATCGGCCTCAGCGCCCGTGCGGAGGGCTGCCCGGTCGTCATTCACTGCGATCCGGCCGCGATCGGTGCCGCCGCCGCGCGTTTGGCGCTGGAGGCACTGCAACGAAAGGCGCAAGATGAAGGCCGCAGCGAGGTCACCGGCCGCGTCGTCCAGCTCCGCGGGCCGGAAACCTCCCGCGAGAGCGATGCGATCACCACCGGCTTTGAAACCGGCCTGCATGCCCAGCCAGGCGTCATCCTCGTGCATGACGCCCCCACGGACGGCACGCGTCTGCCCACGTTTTTCCGCCTCGCGGAGGCCTTCAACATCCAGAAGCAATTCGATGTGATCTACCTCCACGATGACGCCGCCGCCACCGAGACAGCTCGCTTCACCACCGAACACAAAATCCGCGAAACCACCCTCATCATCGGCACCGGCGGCCTCCCCGGCCCCACAAATGGCATGGAGCTCCTCCGCCTCGGCGAAATCGATGCGGACATCGCACGCCCGCCCCTCGTGGACCTCGCGTTCAGCCTAGTCTTAAAGCAGCGCGCTGAGCCCTCCTTCGTTCCGAAAGAGCGCTACACCATCCCGCCCGTCGCCGTGACACCGAAAAACCACGCCGAATTCTCCCGCACCCGCGCGTTTGAGCTGCCCGCGCTCTGATCCCCTGCCCCGCACGTCGCCATGCCGCTCCTGCATCTCGTCCAGTTTTCCCCAGTCTGGGAGGATCGCGCCGCGAATCACGCCCGCGTGCGCGAAATGCTCGCCGCGGCCGCTCCACCGCCGGGAGGCCTCATCATCCTGCCAGAGACGTTTTCGACCGGATTCAGCCTCAACACCGCCATCACCGCAGAGCCGGAAAAAGGCCCCACGGAGCAGTTTTTGGCCGAAATTGCCCACCAGCATCAATGTGCCGTCCTCGGCGGCCTCGTCACGCAAACCGCCGACGGTCGCGGCATGAATCAAAGCCTCACCGTGGCACCGGACGGCCAGATCCTCGCCCGCTACACAAAAAACCGCCCCTTCAGCCTCATCGGCGAAGATCGCGCGCATGCCGCCGGCCGCAGTGTCGGCATCTTTGAGTGGCAGGGCCTGAAAATCGCCCCGCTCATCTGCTACGACCTGCGTTTCCCCGAACTCGCCCGCGCCGCCGTGCGTGAAGGTGCCGAGGTGCTGCTCTACATCGCCGCATGGCCCATCAAACGCGTCCAGCACTGGATCACGCTGCTGCAGGCCCGCGCGATCGAAAATCTCGCCTTCGTCATCGGCGTGAACCGCTGCGGCACCGACCCCGATTTCACCTACCCGGGCCGCAGCCTCGTCGTTGACCCGCACGGCATCATCCTCGCCGATGCGGCGGATCGTGAGCAGGTGCTCTCCGTGCCCATCGACATCGAGGTGGCCCGCGCGTGGCGGCGGGAATTTCCCGCGCTGCGCGATGCAGCGCTCGATCCGGCCTCCTGAACCGCTTTTCTCTCCGCGCCATGCATCGCACAGGAATCCTCGCCGGCGGCAATTTCATCATCGATCACGTCAAGCTCATAGATCGCTACCCGCAGCAGGACATGCTCGCCTTCATCCATGGCGAAACCTCCTCGAACGGCGGCGGCCCCTACAACGTGCTCAAAGATCTCGCCGCCATGCGCGTCAGCTACCCACTGGAGGCCGCGGGCCTCGTAGGTTACGACGCGAATGGCGCGTGGATTTTGCGCGACTGCGCCGCCGCAGGCATCGACACCGCGCAGCTCCACCGCACCGCCGACGCGCCCACCAGCTACACCGATGCCATGACCGTGCGCGAGACCGGCCGGCGCACCTTTTTTCACCAACTCGGCGCCAATGCCGTGCTCGGGGCCGCGCACTTCGATTTCAGCCGCACGCAGGCAAAAATCTTCCACCTCGGCTACCTCATGCTGCTCAGCGAAATGGACCGTAGGCTCGAAAACGGCCGCACCGTGGCCAGCACCGTGCTGGAGGCCGCGCAGGCCGCCGGATTGCTCACCAGCGTCGATCTCGTCAGCACGGAAAATGAGCATTTTCGCGCCATCACGGAGGCTTCGCTGCCCTTCACCGATTTTTTGATCGTGAATGAGATCGAGGCCGGAAAAGTGCTCGAAGAAGACCTGCGCGGTGCCCATTCCGACACCCCACGCATGCAAAACGCCGCGCAGCGCCTGCTCGCCAAAGGCGTGCGCCGGGAGGTCATCATCCACTTCGAGGCCGGAGCCGTCGTCGCAGAGAAAAACGGCTCTCTCCATCACCAAGCCTCCCTCAAACTACCGCCCGGCTTCATCGCCGGAGCCACCGGCGCGGGAGATGCCTTCGCCGCAGGTTATTTGCACGGCACGCATGAGCAGTGGCCCGTCGCGCAACGCCTGCGCCTCGCCGTTTGCACCGCTGCGGCCTGTCTCACTCATCCCACGCCCTCGCAGGGCCTGCGGCCCGTCGCGGACTGCCTCGCGCTGTGGGATCAGCACGCACCCGCGTAAAAAAGCACCGCGCCATGCTCCTCCGCGTCTGTTGTCTCACCTCCCTCGCTGCACTGGCCAGTTGCGCTCCGGGTAACAGCCGAAGCCGCGCTCCCCTGCCCCGTGGAGCCACGTATTTCGTCGATGGCCCGCAGCCCGTGGCCATTCCTCCCGCCGTGACGAAGCTGGAGCCGCGCCGCGTCATCCAGCTCGCCGCCGCACACAGCCTCGTGGACGTCAAAAAGGCCATCCCCAGCATCTCCATCGACCTGCGCTACGCCACCGCAGAAAATGTCGCCCGCCGCCCGCTCTACCCGCCGCGCATGCCCTGCCTTCTGCGCCGCGAAACCGCGGAAAAACTCCGCGCCGCGCACGAAAGCCTCCGCGCCGAAGGCTACGGCCTCCGCGTGTGGGATGCCTACCGCCCGCCAGAGGTGCAGGAAGCCCTCGCCGAGGCCGGAGAGGCCACCGATCTCTTCGTTTCACCCGAAATCGGCTGGAGCCGTCACTGCGCGGGTGTGGCCGTCGATGTGACCCTCGTCGATGCCAAAGGCCAGCCTCAGGCCATGCCGACCGCTTTTGACACCGATTCACCGCTGGCACGCGCCGACTACTGCGGACCCGATCCCCAGATCGCGCAAAACGTGCGCCGTCTGCATGCCGCGATGCGTGCCGCCGGCTTCAAACCCGCCAGCAGCGAATGGTGGCACTTTGACGACGCGGCCTTCATCCACCACCCGCAGCCCGTGCTCACCAGCCGCCAGCTCGGCCTGCCGCCGCTCAATCCAAAAACTTCAGCGACTCCATGAAGCGGCGGATCACCGGCTTCATAGCGGGCACCTCAAAAGCCGACACCACCATGAGCACCGCCTCGTGTTCGTTACGCATGACCATGCGCATGTGAAACACCATGCGCATGCGCGGCGAGAATTGACGCGCCATGATCACTTCCTTGCCCTTGCGCCCCTGCACCACGATCGGCCTTTCAGAAACTTTGCTGAGCTGAAATGCGCCGCTGGAAAGCTTCTTGGCCATCATCGGCAGCAGTTCATTTTCCAATTCCTGCACGGGCAAGGCCTTGTGCTCGTCGCGCATCGCCATCACCGCATACATCTCTCCTCCACCGCCCAGAGCGATGTAATTGACATCATCGTCGGCGATCATCGACGACGGCACACCAGGCATCGACACACGCGCCTTCACCAGCGGCTCCAGCGGCACGGTCTGCCAGGTGTCGGTGAATTTCCCCACTGCGCCCGTCGTGCACAACTCATTAACGCCGGGCCCGGAACCCGGCGAAGAGCAGGATGACAAAAGCACCGGCACCAGCAGCACGCACAGCAGATTCGAGAGGGAGAAGATACGTTGTTTCATAAGGCGGCCAGAAAAACATCCCGGCACCAAGCCCGCAAGCGCTACTTCGGTCATTGTGCGCCCAGGCCCACGC
>Ga0315904_10010463_pt1 | contig 11990 bp, 12 predicted proteins | sample LakEriMetagenome_6_FD_203529 | JGI IMG/M metagenome (GOLD analysis project Ga0315904, IMG submission 203529) | Freshwater fungal communities from buoy surface, Lake Erie, Ohio, United States - Buoy 12 MA120 | ecosystem: Environmental > Aquatic > Freshwater > Lake | place: USA: Lake Erie, Ohio...
TTAAAATCAACAGTTTGATCTGCTGGTCTTTTATTAATAAATTCTATTTTTGGAGGATTTACTTGTAGTTCGTAATCGTAACCTCTTTTTCCGAAATAATGACCTCCGAAAAAGGCACTAACCCCTACCGCAAGTAAAATAGTTAAATATTCAAACTTTTGTAATCTATTCATTATTATTTATGCTAGGGCAATTAAAACAGAAGTAGATAATTTTATCTCTTCGTTATTTTTTTTAATTTTAACACTTACAACAGTAGATTCAATGTTTAATACCTCCGCTTCCCAACCGTAATAAGGATACTCGAGAGTTATAACATCCATACCCTTTTTTAAAAAAACAAAACTTGTGTTAATTAAGGTGTTTTTATTTTTATTTAAATTTTCAGATGAAATAAACATATCTTTTGAATTTTCCCTAACTATAAGAAATTTACTATCAAAATGTTTAAGTAATTCATATACTTTACTATGGGTTGGTATTCTTCCAAATCCGGATAATATTCCTACAAAAAAGTTATTTTGCTTTGCAAATAAAAGGGTCTCCCTATCACAACTTCCACAGATAACTCCCTCACACCCTATCTCAATTGCCTTCTCAAGCAATGATTTTCTTAAATAATCTCCGGTATATACTATTTGACCAATTCCATTTTTTACATATCTCTGCATAAAATCAATTTCAAGTAACTCAGATGGGTTTGGAAGGACTTTTAATTCGCCTTCAATTTGCTTTACTGAGGTTTCAAAAAACTTAATCTTATATCCAGAGGTTCTAATTAAACAGGATTTTGAAGGAATAATTTTCTCTACCAAACCGGAGATTCCAGATAGAAGCCAGAAATCTTCTTGATGTTTTACCAAAAACCTTCCCCCATTTTTTTCTTCCATGTAACCATCAAATGGTGCAAATAAGTATGTTGTGTCTTTAAAAGCTAATAAATCACCAGATTTTATAAATTTCTTACTTCTTAATTTTGGATTAAATTTTAAATTTTTGGGAATAATCATTTCATGAGCTGCGTTTTTGGAATACCCAACTTTAGTGTAAGAAAAAACATCTTCGCCTTCATTTACTAACAGTTTACCCTTATTAGGTAGGGATCTTTCCAAATAGAATTCATTTAAATATTCAATATTTTTATAGACTGGTGTAATCATTATTTTTTTCTATGCTAGCAAGTACTTTTCTAAAACTCTCAACTCCTAGGTTTTTCTTCTTCTCGAATGTATCTCTTAAATCTACAAAAAGTCCGGAAAAATCAGAGTCAATTAGTAACTCATTATTTCCAATATCTTTTCCTTTGTATTTTAATTTAAGACTTTCACTTTGATTAAAATTTAAAAAATAAGTCTCATTTAACTTCATGTGAAGATATTTTTGGGTATTATTTTGTTCAAATAACAGTTCGGTGCTTTTTATTGAAGATATTAAATAACAAAATTTTTCAAAATCTAAAGATTTGATAGCAATTGATGAGTTATTTCTGAGGTTTAAAAAATTTGGATAACTGTTTTCACTATCTATATAAATCTCATAAAACCCTCTTTCTAGAATTTCAGAGATTAAATTTAATTTAAATTCATTAGGTATTTCAGTATTTGTAAAATAATCTCCACCTAGCACAACTTTTTTTAATTCTGTTCGGTAACTGTCGTTTATTGATTTAGATAAATAAATAATCTCTTCAACATCTCCTGTAAATTTATTAGCTGAAAATACACTTCTATTTGAAATAAAATTGTCAGATCTGGTTGATAGGCCTAACGATGTTAATGAGATATTTTTTTGAGAGTACAGACTAAGATTATCAAAATAAATGTATAAAAAATCTTTTTTATTAAGTAGTTCATTAGAAAGAAAATTAACTTTTTTTCCAAAAACCGGAAAGTCAAAAGCTGTAGATATAGGTAAGATAGTTAAATCATCAATTCTAAGAGCCAAAGATTTTATGTAGGATGTTATTAAGTATTCAAGGTCTTCTTTAGATTGAAAATAAGGATAAAAAGGAAAAGCTTCGTTCTTAAACTTACCATCAATGTTTAATAAAAGGTTAACATTATTAGAAGTAATAAAAACGGACAGTATCTTCACATATCTATATTATCAAAAAGAATTATAGTTGGGAGTGTAAATCGGTAAATGGAAGTAATCCCATGTATCTAGCTTTTTTGATCTCAACAGCTAGTTTTCTTTGATTTTTAGAAGACAAACCAGTTCTTGAGGTTGGCTGAATCTTGAATTTATCAGTTAAGAATCTTCTTAGAACTAAAACATCCTTATAATTAGGAACAGTCTTAGTAGCTGCGTAATGATCTTTTTTAGTTGTTATATTTTTCTTTATCATAATTTATATATCCTTTAGAATGGTAAATCGTCGGTATTAATTTCTTCGACAACTTCCATTTGTTCTTCTACCTGAGGTTCGTTTTGTGCAGAGGAATTTCCATCTCTCTTGCTATCTAAAATAATCATATCTTCAATAACAATCTCAGTTCTTCGAACTTTTTGACCATCTTGACCATCCCATTCTCTGTTTTGGATTCTTCCTTCAACGTATACTTTAGTTCCTTTTTTTAGTAATTGAGCGCATAGTTCACCAAGTTTTTGCCAAGCAACTATGTTGTGATAGTCAGTCTGTTGTTTATTTTCTCCATCAACTTTCCACTCTCTATTGGTGGCAAGACCAAAAGTACAATATCCAACTCCAGAAGGAGTGTACTTTAACTCAGGGGTTCTGGTTAAATTACCAATTAATTGAACTTTATTTAATGATCTTGACATCTCTCTTTACCTTTCCTTACTTAGCTTCGACAGCTGTAATTAAATATCTTTGTAAACCCTCTATTAAGTTTAATCTGGTTTTTAAAGCATCAATCTTTGTAGCTCCAATTGAAAATTCTATAACTTCGTAGAAACCTTCAGTTTCATTATCCATTTTGTAGGCAAATTTTCTTCTACCCCAAGGAGTAGAATTAGTAACTTCACCACCAACTTTAGTTATAGCTTCTTTAACTAAACCAGAAACGGTTTCAAAACCCTCTTCGCCAAGAGCTTTTTTAGATATTGTCATTACTTCGTAGTTCTTCATATTTATTCGTGAATATTACAATAATATCAAAAATATATCAAGTTGTAATCTCTATTTTTACTAGAATCCTCCATTAAATCTATACATTAAACTTAAACTCCACAACATCTCCGTCTTTCATCTCGTAAACCTTACCTTCATTTCTTAAAACCCCAGCACTTTTTGCGTTTTTATAACTACCGGTTCTTACTAAATCTTCAAAAGAAATGATATCTGCCGAAATAAAGCCTTTTTCAAAGTCAGTATGAATTACACCTGCAGCTTGAGGGGCTTTTGTACCCTTTTTAATAGTCCAGGCTCTAACCTCTTTAGGACCTGCTGTGAAATAGGTTTGTAAGCCTAGAAGGCCATACCCTACTTTTATGAGCTTATTTAGACCGGATTCTTTTATACCTACCTCATTCATATACTCTTTAGCTGATTCTTCATCTAATTGAGCTAACTCACTTTCTAATTTAGCGCATAAATAAATGTTTCCATCAGCTTTATTTTCATATGAACTAATTTTGTCCTCATCGATATTAAACACAGAAATTTTTGGTTTATAAAAAAGTAAGCTAAATTTTTTAGCAATTTCTGCTTCTTTTTCTGAAATGCCAGTTTTGTCATTTCCAGCCTCTAATCTTTTTAAAATTTTCTCTAAAAGCTCTAGTTCTTCTTGTAAATCAGAATTATTTCCTTTTTTGAGATCATTTTTTACTCTTTCAATTCTTTTTTGAATAATATCTAAATCAGCTAAAGCTAATTCCATCTCAATTATTTCCCTATCAGAAAGCGGGTCGGTACTTCCCTCTCTTACAACATTTGAATCTGAAAAGTCTCTTAAAACATGGGCAATCGCATCAACCTCTCTAATATGAGATAAAAATTTATTTCCTAAACCTTGTCCGGACGCAGCTCCTTTTACAAGCCCTGCAATATCAACAAACTCGATTACTGCTGGAATTATTTTCTCAGGAACTTCCCTATTAGAATTAGGGTTAAAATATTCCTCACGAATAACTTTTGCTAAATCTTTAAGTCTTTCATCTGGAACCTCAACAATACCTACATTGGGTTCAATTGTTGCAAAAGGATAGTTAGCAGCCAAGGCTACCTGTTTTTTTAAAAGTGCATTAAATAAGGTAGATTTACCTACATTTGGAAACCCTACAATTCCGATTTTTAAAGACATAACTTAAGTATTATATATTTTTTAATTGAAAAATGAATATCAAACAAAAAGGCGGGAGCTTTAAGCTCCCGCCTTTTTTGCTTTTTATTCTAGTTATCTTTTAAGATTACCTTTCGCTTTTAATAAAGACCCTTTTAAACCTCCGTGGGTTCTAGACCAAGAAAATCTCATATCATCATTTGATTTAGCATTCTTCCAATTTTTTGGAATTCTAACCTTAGGAGTTTTTGGTTCCGGTTCTTCAATTTCAACAGTAGAAGTTAAAGCAATATTAGGACCTCCTGTAGACTTAATATACATTACATGTTTATAGTCATCATGAGCAAATCTTGTATACCAAGGAAGTAATGAAGTGACTGTGTAGAAATTTCCCTCATAAAAGTAACTCTTACCTACCTCACACTCACAATAGCTAATTCCTTCAAAAACTTTACTACTACAAACAGGGCAAAAAAAATATTCAAAATCTGGATGTAATTCTTCATAAATCATAAACTATTAATTCCTCCGACTGATTTATTTACTGGGCAGGATTTCAGTCAAAATCCAGGTGACTGCATTTTAAATGAGTACGGAAACCACCGTAGATAATTATTGTTGTATGGGCATCTTACAACAGTAACCATACTCAAAATTCCGTTTCGTTAACCTTTTCAGGAGAACTCATCAGGCGTTCTAAGAACGCGACGGGTGCGCCCAAGGATTTTAGAGTACCTTGGGCGCTACTACACTTCGCGGTAGTAAGCGGGAAAGATCATTCACATCTTCCAAGCATAGCCTCTATCCGAGAAGCATCGGTAGATATTAATTCTGCAAGAAATTAATATCTAATCGAGAAGTAGGACCTTACCTCTCTCTTAACTATGTATATATTAACCCATAGTTTATATTTTGTCAAGTGTTTATAACATTTAAAATTATAGTATTTATAAATACCCTATTTAAAATATTATATATCAACAATAGTTTTGACATATTTATTTAATCTATTTTTTGTCAATTAATTTTGACAAAATACTTGACTTATAATATACCCGATGCTAACCTATAAATATGTACATAGAAGAATTAATAAATGCTGGTTTAAAAGAAAAAGAAGCTGTTATATATGATGTCCTACTTTCTTCAGGCAATTTACCCGTGAATGAAATCATTAAAAAAACACATTTAAAAAGAGGGATAGTTTATAAATCTCTCTACGATTTAATTGATAAAGGATTAGTTTCTGAAGATTCGAGTAAAAAAAAGCTACACTTTAAGGCAGAACACCCCTTTAAGCTCTCCGATTTAGTCGAACAACAGTATAAGGAGGCCTTAAAAAATCAAAACACACTGTCCTCTATCCTGCCCCAGCTTGTGTCTTCTTTTAAATCTGCCGGAAATAAACCTGGAATAAAAGTTTATGAAGGTGTTGATGGGATTAAGGATGTTTTTATGGACATTATAAATACTAAAGAAAAAGTTTATTCTATAAGACAAACCGCAGATCTTTACCCCGGGCTCTACGATTGGTTTCAAAAGGTCTATAAGCCTCTTAGAAGGGATAAAAAGATCTGGACTGATGTTATCCTTACCGAGGAAACACCTTACGCTACCGGATACTTGCTTAAGGAACCTGAAAAATACAGAGAAATTAGATATATTAAAGATTCAATGCTTCCTAAGGGGATTGAAATGGATATTTATGGCGATAAAGTAGCTTTTATAAATTTTACTAAGGATACAGATTTATTTGCGATAGTTATTCAAAACCCGCTTATTGTTAATACTCAAAAGTCATTATTTTCACTAGCTTGGGAAACTGTTGGTAACTACTCTAAGGCAAAGCAAGAAGAATTAAATAATTAAGAGGGTATTTTGAAATAAATCTCAAAATACCCTCCTTCATTAGGTCTTTAAAGGTGGAAATACCTCTAAATCCCCTCCGTATTCAACTTCATTTTTAAGACCCATAGATCCGTGTAAAGGAAGAAGAATTTGAGTAATTGGAAAGTTAAAAGTTAAGGCATAGCTTTGCAGTAATCTCTCAATTGCATAGATATGATCAATTTCTAACTTACCATCGGCCGCACGAAGGACATGAAATGTCATAGTTTGTCGATGAATATTTAATGTCACAACCGTCGAAGAGTTTCTCTTTCCTACTAAAGTTATCCTTTGTGGGACAGAAGAAAAAACTTGAAAAGATATTCCGCCGACAAAATAAGAGTTTGGAGATCTAGGATCTCCCGTATTACCTTCGCTAAGTCTCTCAGTCTTAAGCATATAACCCTCCGTTAAGTAATATGAGGTTGATTTTATTTAATTTTAAGTGGATAGTCAAGAAAAAAGAAATATAAACAGAAAGCGACAGGTTTTGAGGCCTGTCGCGTTATTCTCCTTAATATACCCTTTATCAGTGACAAAGGGTTGTTTGAAGTTGGGTTGTTCTGCTCGTAACGATGTAGTTTGGCGAACCACATGAAACTTGCACCCTTAGGAACTTGCAGTGGCCTGCTGCAATTTCCCTGAGCTCACTTCGAGAGCTCGGTCCTATCCAGTGTTTTGGAGGCTGACTCTAATGTTAATCTACATTGCTTTTCAACCTCAGGTGCCACCCTAAGATTGAAGCATGTAGCTTAAATTAGAGGCACCTTTACAACACTGAATTAGAGGTTCCTGTACCAAACTAGCCTCAGGCTAGTCGGTCAGATAGGATCTGTAGGGTCTCACCCTACAAACCTCGCTAGGTACGTACGACCCAGCGAAACCCCATGACCACTCCCCAGACTAGGGAGCAGTAGGACCAACACCCAACCTGGGTGAGGCCCAAGTAATATAAAATACTTTTTAAGAAGAAGTGGCGAGCTGCCACCTTTTTCGACTCAGCGAGTCTATCCTAAAAACTATTTATACTACGGTTGAATCATTCACATGCAAGGAACAAACCTGCAAGCTCTTCATCAACTATGTATATAATACTATAGGTTATAATAATTGTCAAGTACTTATTTTTAATTTTAAATTTGTTGAAATATTGAAAAGGTATCTAAATGAAAACCGGCAGACAAGTCAGACCTGTCCGCCGGGTTTCTCTCCTTTATACCCTCAGTAGCAGTCGCTATGAGGGGTTTGTACATTGACGTTGTTCAGCTCTTATATTGGTTGGTAGCCAATATTGTCGCTCTTACGTCTTCTAAACTCCAAATTCACCCGGTTGATCAGACCAAGGCTTCAAAGAAGTTTCTCGGTTGATGTACATACAACTCGGGCCAGATCCTAGGTACGTTTTTGAGAAATCCCAATCTGGTTACCACACCAGTAGCGATTTCAAATCAGGTCTAAACCTGCCGTCAAACGGAGACCTCTCGAGATCTCAAAAAAGCGGGTTGACGCAAAGCGCCAATCACCACAATCCCCACGGATAACCCGTGCATTCCCTAAAACCTTAAATGCGCCCTTCGGGCGCCATCTCCCACTTTGGCAAGTGTGAGGATCCCAAGACTAACTTAATAATTTTTGAAAAGGGTTGTAAGCCCTCTTGTCACAATCAGACCAGTGGCCTGAAAGCTATCAAAAATACTAAGCAGCCTACTTGCTAGGTAATGCTGGAGAACAATCCAACATCCCTTACCAAGATAAATATATCTTACTATAGGTTAAAATAATTGTCAAGAGTGTTTATTTGAATACTTTTTTAAGTTGATAATTATCTTTTTGATCTAAAACTTCAAATCCTAATTTTTCAATCTCTCTTCTCATAAAGTCAGCTTTGTCATAAATCCCCTGTCTTTTATATTCCCATCTTAATTTGCCGAGTTCTAATACTTCCATTGGAATATCGTAACCTACATATTTAATTAAATCCAATCCTAAAACTTCATCCATTTTAATTAAACTATTTAATTTAATGGTTTCAGGTAGGTTTGAAGTAACTGTCTCCCAAAAGATTGCCAAAGCTGCAGGAGTATTAAAATCATTGTTTATAGCATCCAAAAATCTTCCCACCATTACTTCATCGTATTTATAGGAATCATCAACTTTTAAACCTGCAACCATATCATAGGCTCTTTTTAAGGCATTTTTTGAGGCCTGAAGACCTACATCTGTAAAATTTAAAGGGTTTCTATAAGTCGAGGATAAAAAGTAGTACCTTACAGCAATTGGGTCAGTGCCGTCGGAAATAACATCATCTAGCACATAAAAATTCCCTAAACTTTTACTCATTTTTTCAGAATTAATGTTTAAGAAGGCTGAATGAAGCCAATAATTTACAAACTTCTCACCCGTTACACACTCGCTTTGAGCAATTTCATTAGGATGGTGGGTCATTTTAAGGTCTTCTCCTCCAACATGGATATCAATTGTATCCCCTAATTCTTTCAAAGACATAGCAGAGCACTCAATATGCCACCCAGGGTAACCTCTTCCCCAAGGAGAATCAAAATCTAGTAATCTTTTTTCAGTAGGAATTGAAAATTTCCACAAAGCAAAATCATGGGGATTTAATTTATTCGGATTCTCCTCAATTCTCGATCTATCAATTTTTGAAGGGTCTTGATTTGATAATCTATAATATTCAGGATACTTAGAGATATTAAAGTAAATACCATCCTCGGTTTTATACGCAATTCCTTTTTCAAGTAAAACTTGTATCAAAAACTGCATTTCTTTTATATATTCAGTAGCTTTTGTTGTTTTCCAAGGCAAATTTATATTTAATTTTTTTAAAGTGTCTAAATAGTAATCTGTGTAATATTTAGTAATTTCAAGAGCTGGTTTACCTGCCTCTTTAGCTACATTTTCAATCTTATCGTCTAAATCTGTAATATTCATTACATTTTTAACATAATAACCATTAAATCTAAGAGTTCTCACTACTAAATCCGAAAAGAAAAAGGTTCTTAAATTTCCAATGTGGACTTTGTCATAAACAGTTGGTCCGCAAGTATACATTGATACCTCCCGGCTTTTTTGAGGAATAAATTCTTCTATTTCTCTTGTGTATGAATTATATAACCTAATCACTCTCGTATTTTAGCAAAAATTAATTAGAAATGAGACCTGCCTTCTAGTGCTTTTGAAAGTGTTATATCGTCAGCGTATTCGATATCACCTCCAATTGGTATTCCTCTAGCAATTCTTGAGATTTTAATTTTTGAGGCTTCAGGTACTTGCTCTTTAATCATCTTAGAGATATACATAGCAGTTGATTCTCCTTCTAGTGAGGTTGAAGTAGCAAGTATTACCTCTATATTATCGGTACCATCTACAATTTCTTTTAACCTTCTTATAAGAATATGGATTTTTAACTCTTCAGGACCTACATTATTTAAAGGGTCAATGTTTCCGTGTAATACTTGATAAACTCCTTTAAAACCAACCTTCTCAAAAGCAAAAACATCTAAAGGGCTTGTTACAACAATTATCTGAGACTGATTTCTTTGAGAATCTTCACAAATACTACAAGGAGAGGATTCGTCTATATTGCGACAAATCTCACAAAAAACTACACTTTTTTTTAGCTCTAGTAGATTATCTGCAAAATCAGAAACCTCATTTTCAGGAACTCTCATCAAATAAAAAACAAGTCTTTGAGCACTTTTAGGGCCAATTCCCGGTAATTTTTCAAAAGATTCTATTAGTCTAGATATTGGTTTTGGTATTTTCATAAGGATTAGTCTACTTGGCAGGAACTCCCCCGTCAAACATAGAAAGTACATCATCAGGAGTTAAATCCTTAATTGGGACGACATTATAGTCGGTTAAATTATCCGCCCCCGGTATAGCCTTGTCGGTATTAAATCCGTTGGAAGTTCTTTTATTATTAATTGTCGTTTTGTAAAGAATTTTGCGACCAAAAACTGAATACAAAATTTTTTCTATTACTAATTTATTCTTATTGTTATCCAATCTTTCGGCATGGAACTTAAAGTCAACTTCTAGTGTAAGAACGTCGTTATTTATATTAACTGGTCTAATAACTTTAAGCAAAGTTTCGATAGTTTTATTTTCAGTACCTGCCTTGGAAACAATTTCGGACCATTTTTCCTGTACGGATTCGACTTGAATATCGTTTGATGAGAAATTTTGACTTTCCTCTATAAGAACATCTGCAATATTTTTTTCCACAATCAAAACTTCCCCCTCTTCTATGAGCTCTTCCTGAGAATTTTCTTCTATAATTTCGTGATTTTTTTCTGAATAAATTTTTTCTTCTTGTGGTAGTTTTTTCTCAATTATTATTGTTTTAGGTTTTGAATAAACTTTAGTAGCAACCTTAAATTCGTCTAGAGAATTTAAAAATAATATTTCAAAAACCAGCTCGGGATTTAAAGAATATCTAATTTTGGAATAGATATCTATAAAAGAATTTATATGTGAAATTAAATCTGAGACTTCAACTCTATTATTTAAAGTGTTTATCTTACCTAACAAGTCAGGTCCAAAAAAACTACTCTCTTTTTCAATACCTAATTTATGATGCAAAACATTTCTAACAAGTGTTAAATAGCTTGCCACCCAAGTAACAATATTTATTCCATTGCTTTCAAGTTTTGCTATATACTCAATCAAAAACTTATAATCTTTATCTAAAGTTTTTTCTAAAAATTCTAGTTTAGAATCAAAATTATCAAAATTTGAAATAAAATCAGGATTATTTTGAAGTTGGGTGAGCATTGTTTCGGCGTCTCTAAATCCTCCGTTTGAAGCAACTGCTATATCAAGTAGCTTTGAGTCTGAAATTTCAATATTTTCAGTATTTACAATTTTTTTAAGTTTCTGAACTATTTGTTCATTTGTAGGTCTTTTTAGAATAAATAACTGACATCTAGACTTGATAGTTTCTGGAATTTTATGGGACTCAGTTGTACATAAAATAAATACAACATACTCAGGAGGCTCCTCCAGAGCCTTTAAAAGTGAGTTAAACGCCTCCGTAGTCAACATATGTACTTCGTCAATGATATAGACCTTTTTAGAGCCTCTGAGGGGTGAAAATTTTAAGCTCTCTCGTAAAGATCTTGCCTCATCTATTCCTCTATTTGATGCGCCATCTATCTCAATTACATCAACAAATCCACCACTTTTTATTGATAAACAGTTCTCACACTCACAACAAACATCCCCATTAAAATTGGTGCAATTTAAAGCTTTTGCGATTAACCTAGCAGTGGATGTTTTTCCAATCCCTCTAGAACCAGAAAGTATATAAGCATGCCCAGTATTACCTTTAATTATCTGGTTTTGAATTGTCTCTATTTCTGGGTTTGGTTTGATAAAATCAGCAAATTTTTCGGGTCGATATTTTAAATAATACATAGACTAATATTCTAAGGGATAATTCTAATTAAGGTAGCTATCTAAATTGAAGTTTTTTATTGTTGATAATTCAATGGTTGTAAAATCTTGAAGCACATAATCCTCGATTGGAGTGTAATCGGTTGGTTTTCCTACCCCAAACCTTAATCTAAAATACTTTTTTGTTCCAAGTGAATCAGTAATGCTTTTAATACCATTGTGGCCTGCATCAGAGCTATCAAAGGAGACTTTTATCTTTCCAAAGTCTAGATCCAGCTCATCCTGAATTATTAGTATTTCTTCAGGCTCTATCTGATAAAATCGACAGATTTCAGAAACACTTTTACCAGACAGATTCATAAATGTTTGTGGTTTAGCATATATAACTTCCTCAACTTTTAGTATTTCGGCATCAAATTTTTTATTATATTCAAATTTACCTAA
>Ga0315904_10010466_pt1 | contig 11987 bp, 8 predicted proteins | sample LakEriMetagenome_6_FD_203529 | JGI IMG/M metagenome (GOLD analysis project Ga0315904, IMG submission 203529) | Freshwater fungal communities from buoy surface, Lake Erie, Ohio, United States - Buoy 12 MA120 | ecosystem: Environmental > Aquatic > Freshwater > Lake | place: USA: Lake Erie, Ohio...
GAATCTGGTGGTGCTGCCTTTAAATTACTGTGGGATGACAGCGACCATGTAAACAGGGGTGATAATAAGAGGACACCATCTGGGCTTTACAGGTTCTTCATGCCAGCCCATAGAACAAGGTACTTTGACGATTACGGATATCCAGATGAGGATAAGGCGCTACAGGAGATACTAAAAGAAAGGGATGGGTTAAAGAATTCTCCAAGGGCTTTATCGGCAAGGATACGTAAGGAGCCGTTAAGTGAGCTTGAAATGTTTAGGATCGATGGGGATAAGTGCCTCTATGATTCTATGAAGTTGAACGATAGGCTTGATAGACTATCCTGGATGAAGAACTATAAAACAAGGGGTAACTTTGTTTGGACAAGTGGCAAGGATAGCCCAGTTAAATTTGAACAGAACGAAACAGGTAGGTGGGAAGTATGTTGGCTATTTAAGGACTGGGAGAAGGAAGCCAATAGGGTAGTGAAGAGGGGTGATTTGTTCTATCCTGATAATACGAGATCATTTGTTATGGGTGTCGATCCATACGATCACGACTCTACAAATGATTCCAGGAGATCAAAGGGTGCGGCTTTTGTTCTAAAGAAGTACGACCCATCGTCACCAGATGATGATAGACACAACTTCTGTTTTGTTGCTAAGTATCTTGACAGACCACAGACGGCTGCGATATTCTACGAGGACATGATTAAGATGTGCCACTACTATGGATGCCAGATACTTTTTGAGAATAATAAAATAGGTTTAAAGTCATACTTTTCTGAGAGGGGGTATGCAAGTTTCTTGATATGGTTTCAGGGTAAGGAGAACCCTGGCATATCTGCCACAAAGCAAAGCCATCAGGATTTGGCTGAAGAGACGGAGCACTACATTGAAAACTATATAGACAATGTTTTCTTCCCGGATCTTATACAGGATTGGTTGAACTTTAATATAAACGACACTCAGAAGTACGATGCGGCAATGGCTGCTGGGTATGCACTGATTGCCGATAGGAGGATTCAAACAAAGCAAAAGGACAGCAAGCTCTTAGAAATAAGGGATGTTTTTAATAAGAAAAAAATATGAACGAAGTAAAACAGGGAGGTTTTCCAAACCACAATATTGATCCAAAGGATAAGAACAAGGAGTGGGTTCTACAGTTTATTAAGGCGGCGTGGGATGACTTCAGGGCAAGAGGCGTGAAGTTTGGGTATAACAAGAAGTATGAGATTGAGGTAATAAAGAACTACGCTCAGGGGAATCAATCTATAACAAAATACAAGCCATTACTTGAAGTTGCTGAGGACAGTAATGATACATGGTTAAACATTGACTGGTCAATAATACCAATCGTACCAAAGTTCAGGAAGATTGCCATTTCTAAAATGATGGCAAACGACTACAATATAATAGCCACTCCAATAGACAGTCTTGCACAGGATGAGGCGTCTGATTGGTACAGCGATATGAAGTCAAAGGTTATGATGCGTGAGGTTTTAAGTCAGCAGGCCCCACAGTACATAGAGGCTCCTGCTGTAGAAATGCAGCCAGGTGAACCTGTTGACATGGAGGAGTTGGAGATGCAGGCTGCTTATACATATAAGCACCAAACTGCTATAGAGGCAGAGCTTGGTATAAAGCTTATCTTTGAGCAGAACGATATTACAGAGTGCAGAAAGAGGGTGTTTGAGGAGTTGTTTGATGTTGGTGTAGCAGGTTATAGAGAGTGGATAGATGAGAATAATAAAATAAGATTTAGACCTATAAGACCCGACAATCTAATTGTCTCTTTCTGTAGAAATGCAGACTTCTCTGATAAGTTCTACGCCGGGGAGATAGTAGAGATGACCATTGCTGATTTAAGGAAGGTTGCTGGCAATCAATTCTCGGAGGATGACTATAAGCAGATCGCCACAAAGGTTAAGGGTGAGTATGGTAATCCAACTACAATATCAGACTACTACGTAAATTATTCATATGGTTACGATAGATATAAAATCAGGGTATTGGACATTGAGTTTTACTCAGTTAATGATCTCGTTTACGAAGAGAGAGTCAACAGGAGGGGTAATCTGGTATTCGGACGTGCCGGGTATGACGAGAAGAACAAGGTAAAGGATAAGTACAAGAGGGCGTCTGTCAAGGTTGTATATAAGGGCAAGTGGATAATAGGTACGGATTTGATGTTTGACTTTGGGCTTTGTACAGATATGAAGCGCGCAAAGTCTTCTATATCGGATACTGAAATGAGTTTTCATGTAAGATCGTCCGACTTCTATGATATGAGAGCTGTTGGTAAGATGGAGCAGATTATACCAGTTGCAGATGCCATACAGCTATCATGGTATAAATTACAGAATGCGATTAACCAGTCAGTACCTGGCGCATGGGATATAGATCTTGACGCATTGGAGGATATCCCACTTGGTTCTGGCGGAAAGAAGATGGATCCTAAGGAAATAATAACGATGTTCTTCCAGAGGGGATTGATAGTATCCAGAAGAAAGAACATGATGGGTAACAGTCAAAACGGGTCCGTTGTTAACTACATAGAGAATAACTCATTTAAGGAAGTTGGAATGTACTGGAATCAAATACAGTCATACATACAATTACTTAGGGATATTACCGGATTAAATGAGTTGACAGATGGTTCTACGCCGAATCCAAGAACCCTTACAACTGTTGCTAAGATGGCTGGTGAGTCGTCCAATAACGCAATGGGTGATATTGTGTACGCCGAAAGAAGACTTATTGAAAAGCTTGCAGAGAGCGTTATACTTAGACTACAGGATGTGGTGTCTAGGGGCGAGATTTCTGGGTATATAAAATCACTTGGAAGTAACTCCATACAATTTGTAAGGGCCTCTGAGAACATATCTCTGTATGAGTTTGGTGTAATGATTGAGTCTAGGCCAAACGATGAACAGAAGGCTTCGCTGCTTAACCATCTTGAGCAGTACAGACAGTCTGGGCTTATTGAGCCTGAGGATGATATAATGATTAGGAATACTCAGAACCTAAAGGTGGCTGAACAGTTGCTGGCGTATCGGGTTAAGAAACGCAAGGCTGAGAAGCAGGGTGAGGCAATGCAGGCTCAACAAATGAATGGTCAAATTCAGCAGCAGAGCGCTGTTGTTTCTGAGCAGGCAAAGCAACAAACTCTACAAATGGAGTACCAGCTTAAGATGGAGCTTGAGAAGTTAAAGGGGCAGATACAGATTCAGATAGCCACTATGAAGATTCAGTCTGACGGAAGCAATGTACAAACTAGGGAGGCTGGCAGGATTGAGGCGGCTAGGATACAGTCTACATCTGGCATACCTCAAGATATGGATTTGACGTTCATGCCATCTGTCGGATCATCTCCTGAAGTAGGCCAGCCACAGGCTCCTGTAACCGAGCCAGCTCAGCCAGATATGGTTCAGGGGCAGGAGGGGGTAGAGCCCGGTCTTGAGGAGTACCAATTTACGGTATAGTCATACCCTAAATTTTATTGGAATATTGATTTATATTACTTATTTTGTATCTATATTTTACAACCATAAATAAATAAACCATGTCAGAACTAGATGAATTATTTTCTGGTAATCTTGAGAACGTAGAGATTACTAGAAGAGAAGCTTCTGAGCCAGTTCAGGATATTAGAACATCCACTGAAGTGCCAGTTAATCCTAAATCTGAACCGCAATCTGCTGCTGATAGTATTGAGTACTTTGACTGGAAGCAGATACTTAAGAATGAGGGTTACGATGATGATGCGGTTAGCGCTATTGAAAGATATAGAGAGACCAAATCATGGGGTCAGCAAAGTCAGGATGAGAATGTGGAGTATCTTGATTGGAAACAAGTTCTTAAAAACGAGGGATACGATGACTTTTCGCTCGGTGCTTTGGAGTACTATCGGTCAACCGGAGACCTTGCTCCATATATCGAGGCTAAATCTATCGACTATTCAAAATTGTCCGATGAGGAAATCCTGAGACGGGATTTGCGAAGGACGTATTCTGACTTGAGCGATGAGGATTTTGACTTGGTTTACCGAACAAAAGTTGTTGATAAATACAAACTGGACGATGTTTATTCCGATGAGGAGCAGAAGGTTGGCAGAATAGAATTAAAGTATGCTGTCAAGGACATCCGAGATAAGTTTATCGAGGAACAGAAAAAGTTCGCTCCTCCAGTGGTTGAACAGGTCGACCAGGAACAAGAGATGGCTAAGTGGTTTGAATCCGTGAAGTCTGATCCTGCTACACAGCAATTGCTTAGTGGAAAGAGAATTTCCTCAAGCACAGGAGCAAATTTTGAGGTAGATCCAAATGTCATTCTTGACCAAACATACGATACAAACAAGTTCTTCCAAAACTTCTTAGATCAAAACGGCAAAACGGATTTGAACAAGTGGTATAAAGCATTGGCCTTTATTAATAATATGGAGGCTTATGAAAAAACCATCTGGGATGCTGCAAGATCTGAGGGCAAGAAGGAGTTGTTTGATGAGATTAAGAACCCGGCCAGACCAGATGTCGGTCAAGTGCCAGGTGGAGGAACAGGTGATTTTAATGCCGATCTTCTACAGGCATTCTTAGAAAAGGGTGTACGCCGAGGTTAATATTTTTAACTTTTAATTTTTTTAAAAATGGCTTTAAGCTATAATACAATTAATAAGTCGTTTGTTTCGGCTATTAATTTTATGGACAAGCGTGAGATTCTTGGTAAGATTCTCGATGTTCGTAATGAAGAAAGTTGTTTCATGGATGTAATGGAAATGTTCGGTACAATGAAGCCGACTAAAGCCGTTACCTTCCACTACCACGTTAACGATGAGCTGTATGCTCTTGGTACTGTTGATGGGGCAATAACTTCTAGTGTTGCTACTAACGCATCTCCTCTGACTGTAACACTTGATAGCACTAGCATGATTCGTGTTGGTGATATTGTGTTGCTTCCTGGTACTACAGCTACAGTTCGTACTGCAATTGTAAAGTCTGTTGTAAGTGGAACTCAAATCACAATTGCTGCTGTTGATGGAGCTAACATCGCATTGGCTGATAATGCTCAGTTGGCTTTCTTCTCTGGCGCTTATGGTGAGGGTTCAGGATATCCTACTGCTCGCCGTTACAGCGCTACCCCTTACAGTGGTCAACTCCAAATTTTCAAGGATGCCTTTAAAATCACTGACGTTCAGTGGGGTTCTGAAGTAGAGGTTACTTTTAATGGTAAGCCTTATGTATTCAAAAAGGCCGAGTATGAAACTGCTCTTAAATTCCGTGCTGACATCTCTAACGCTCTGTTGTTATCTGAGCCTACTGCTAATACTTTTAGTAGTGGTTCTGCAACTCTTACAGATGCTAGCGGTAACACTGTTTCTACTACTCGCGGTTTGAATAGCTGGATTGAGACCCAAGGCGGTATCGTTGATACAATGGGTGCTGGTATTGACCTGGCTGACTGGAAGCGCTTGAGCGTTTCTTTGGACGCTGTTCGTGCTCCTAAGAACTACCTGGTTCTCGCTGGTAACTCTTGGAATCATAAGAACGATGATCTGTTCCTGAATCTCGGTGGTACTGCTCTTATCTCTACAACTGGTGCTCAGTGGAACATCAGTAAGGATATCAGTCTTGATCTTCAGAGCTTCGAACTCTACGGACGTAAATTCGCTAAGAAGACTATGGACTGGTTCAATCATCCTAACGTGGTTGACTACACTGGTGCTCCTACTATCTCTGACTGTGCTTTCTATGTTCCTCTTGATAAAATCAAGACTCAAGACGGTGGTTCAGAAGATCGTATGGCTGTTCGCTACCTGGTTGGTGAAGATGGTTCTAACACCAAATACCGTGTTAAGGTTGCAGATGGTCTGAAACAAGGTGACAACGCTATCGAAGAAGATTCTATCAATGTACGTTACAGTGCAACAATGGGTCTTCAAGTTCTCGGTACACAGCACTTTGTTAAGCAGAAGATCTCCTAATGCTTGATTTTTAACTAAAGGGCCAGCCCCGTAAGGCTGGCTTATTTTTAACCACAAACAAATATACCATGCTTAAAAAAATTCTTCACTACAATGATTTGTCCGAACAGACAATATCTAAAGTGCCTAAGTTAAAGAAGGGTGAAACTGCCAGATTTAAGTGCGTTCTTATCAACCCTGATTTAAAAAATGAAAGACGGTTTTCTGGACCGAGATTCTACAATATTCATCCAGTTGATAGCGTTTGGGATGAGGGTGTTAATGACTATGTAGAGATTGGATTTGTTGACAGACAGGTACTTTCAAATGGTGAGGTAGTTGCCAACAAAAAACTTATAAAATTTTCAGCTCCTAGTGGAGAGATAACACTAAGGGGTGGAGTTCAGGAGGATGAATATCTTTATTACTTCCTGTCTCTTTCAAACAGAAATGGATCTAATGAAAATCGTGATATCTCTAAGCCGATTGAATTCGTAAGAATAGATGAGGAGAAAAAGGCTAAGGAGAAGAATGAGAAGAGAAGCAAGAAGTTTGATGCATTACTTGCTGCAAACAACATGACTTCAGACCAGATCCGTGATTTTGTTGCTGCTACAGGTGGTGATGATAAGAAATCAATAGACATACTTAAGGATTATGTTTTTGATTGGGCTGATAAGAATCCGGAAGATTTCCTAGTTAAGATAAATGATGTCGAGGCTACTACAAAGGCGACAATTAAGAGGGCTCTTGATCAAGGTGTTATAGCCTTTAATACTACTGAGTTGGTATTTACATGGCCTGGATCTGGTGAGAAGATAGCCTCTGTGCCTAGAGCTGACGGAATTGAACACATTAAATATCTTTCAGATTTGTTGCTTAGCGACAAGAGATATGAAAAGGTATTGCCGACCATTAAGAAGAGCCTGAAGGGTAGCAAACAAGCATCCTAATTCGGTTGGTTGTTTGTTTTTTGGTTGGTCAGTCTAGGGGTTTCTACCCCTAGTTTTTATAAAAAAAATAAATATGCCAGACTTAAGTTCATACATTGATTTTTCTGTAAGGTTTGATCTCACAACGGGAACGCCAAGGATGATTCTTACGGACACCTCTACATACCCACCTGGTGTTGAAGAAGACATAACTGGGTATTTTTCAATTACATCTCCAGACAAGGGAGTCGATTCAGGATCTTGGGCATCTCCAGATGTGACATGGGATGGTGATAGTTTAACACCTAAGGATCTTGTTTTAAGATTAAATGATAAGGGTAACATACAATGCGGTAGCTATACTGTAGTCTACAATATAGACCATCCTGATTATATACCTACGGTATTAAGTAGGACATTTAGCATATCGTATGTCCCGGTTACGTTGAACCTTGTTGAGAATTTTGATGTATTTTCTCCACAGTTGAAGTACTACGACCAGACTGTTTACGGGATACCGAATTTTTCATATACAATTTTGTTAAGAGAATGGGAGGCTTTAAGTATCCCAACTGGCTCTATAAATGTATCAAGTCCTACTGCATCTATATTTGACATGGTTTTTGGTTCTGATTACTATGATGCCGTGTATCAAATGAGTTTTGGTGTACAAGTTTTGTATGAAAGTGATTCGTATTCTTACCTGACAATACTCGATCAGATAGGTAAAGAATGGACCACGTCTGCTGATACTCCTCCATCCATAGAGGATCTTGTAGGTTATCTAAATGACTTAAAAACTGAGATGGATGCAAACATAAACAATTGTATCCTGCATACCGAGTACAAGAAGAGGTACGAATACGCAGCATCTTTGTTGTTTAATATACTTCAGTCTTGTAAGGTTGGGTTAACGCTTCCATTAAAGAGTTATGTTGAGGAGTTTCTGTCTGTAACGAATAACTTTGTATCTCCTCCATACGTTAACACAAATCAGATTATAGAACCGTATGATTGTGCCTGTGAATCAACAACTGGTTCACTTGTGCTTATAGATGAGTTTATAGTTGGCGATCCTACTGAATTGCAGGATGGAGATACCGTGTACACAAATGTTGACATGACAAGCAAGCCAATGGTTTTTGTTGACGGAATAAGACTTACATATAGAGTTGGATATCCTGGAAGGCATGTGTCATTTGATTTGCCAACCAACACCATAACATTTAGTACACCATTAAATTCTGGAGAAGTTGTTTCGATATATATTTAAGATACTGATTCTTTTGTTACCAATATTTGGTAATGCTCAGGTTATAGATGGGAAGACTTACAGTCCATTTAACAACTACTATAAGTGGAGGGGTGGGGCATTTGATACGACATTATTAATACCTAGAGTCGCATCTCCAAATGGTAAGCGACCTGGTGCAGTAAGGTATAGTGATGCCGATAGTTCAATATATTCTTGGACTGGTAATCAATGGATAAGAGTGACAGGTTATGACACGTCCAGTCTTAGTTCTAGAATAGAGCAGCGAGTAAGGTACAGTGATACTTCTTCAATGCTTTCTGGGTACTTGTTAAATGCATACAATGGACTTACAAAGGTTAGCAAGGATGTAAAGCTTGGCGGCTCTCTTACAGAAAATACAAGTATAAACCTTAATACTAGAAATCTTAGTATTATAACAGGAGGTGATACTACAAGATTCTTCCCAAGTGGTACAATGAGTGTGGCTGGTTCCCCTTCAAATGCAAGTGCTGCGTATAAATTAAATGTATTTGGTAGCACATGGACTTCAGATGATTTAGTTATAGGTTCTCCATTAGGTAATAGTTTTAATATAAATACAACAAGTACAATTGCGTCTGGTTTTACTGGACCTGGTATTTATAGAAGGACGGGGAACCCTTATAGTACCTATTTTATGGAGACTAACCAAGGTGGGTCAAAGGATAAGTGGGCGTTTATTAGTCAATTTGGAGGGTATGATTCTGTTCCAAGAAGTTGGGTTAACACAAACTCGTCTATAATAAATATAAACATGGGTTGGGGTTCTCCAAACCAGTCTGGATTATCGGCTAGTACATTACTGATTGACCCAAGAATAAATGTAGATAGTGTTGGAGGAGGTGTTGGTAATAATTTTGACAACATTAAAATAAGAGGCGTTTATTATGCGCCTAAGCTAAATAAGCTAGATGGCGTTACACATGTTGGATTTGAGAATACCACCGGAGGCAATATGTTTAATTCAGTATCTGGAAATACAAGAATAGGGTATAGTACATTTGATACTACGTATAAGCTAGATGTTAACGGACATGCTAAAGTATTTAGGACATTAACAGTAGGGTCTACTGATAGAGATACTATCAATGACCAGTATGTAAACATATATTCCGATAAGGAAATACTTGCTAAAGATGGATTCTTTTTAGCTGCTCCAAACAATGCTCCAAGAATAAAAACCGGAATGGATAGGACTAGCAATACATTGAGACTTTGGTCAGGTAATGCTCCTATAGCCTATGTTAATTACTTAGGAGGAAGTTCAAATAGTTTTGATTTTAAGGTTGCAGACCAACACAATACTGGAGCAGGTTTAAGCGGCAATGTGAATACTGTTGAAATTGCTGGTAGTTTACTAAATATATATGGTAGCAATACAACTGTTCATAATCAAATAGCCATACTTCCACAGATAATAGATTCATTTGGAATAGGTAAATGGAGAGGAATTTACTATAATCCTGACGTGCAATATCTAGGAGTTCCTTTAAATCACATAGCCTACGAAAATACAGTTGGGAATAATCTATTGAATACAACTTCAGGGAATACGCTTATAGGTACAAGTACTGACAATGCTAGTGCTATTTTGAATGTATCATCTACTACACAAGGATTTTTGCCTCCAAGGATGACTGGTGCTCAGGCTGAATTAATAAATAGTCCAGCAGAAGGATTAATGATATACTCAACTAATGGCAACGGAACTACCATAACATCTAAGGGATGGTGGGGATTCGATGGGACAAATTGGGTAAAATTAAATTAGTATAATATGCCTACAGTAATTAATTCGGTAAGAAGAGCAGAGGCTAACATAAGGGCCTACCAAGGTGATACGTTTTCTCCAGAGCTTACATTTACAGATGCTAACGATGCTGCACTAGATTTCACTGGTGTAACATTTAAGATGCAGATCAGGAAGAAGGATGGTACACTAATGCAGACTCTTTTACAAGGAACTGATTTGACGTTAACATTGCCAAATATAATATCTTTCGGTACTATCATAGATGTTGAAAAGGGTATTTATGAGTACGACCTACAGGGTACATGGCCAGCGCCAGACGATTCTATAATAACAATTCTTGGTGGACAATTTGAGGTTGTTAAGGAAATAACAGTATGAGTGTAGAAATTTTACCTATAGGTTATTATACGGTAACGGTTACGACTCCTGCAGCGTACACCATAGAGGTGGTTACTCCTGAGGCGTACACTGTTACTGTTGCTGAGCCAGAGTCTTATACAATAACAACAGCTGGAACGCTTGGACCTCCAGGCCCTCCAGGTGCGGCTGGCCCAAACGAAGTAACTACATCTACCTCTACAAATATTACAGGGATACTTGCTGGTAATGGTACTACTGTGCAGGAAGCTCAGATGAATACCAATAAGCTTTTGGGTAGAAGTACGGCAGGTGTAGGTGATATAGAAGAAATTACGATAGGTGATGGGCTTACTCTTTCAGGAGGTACACTTAGCTCAGGCGCAGGTGGGCTAAAGTCGGGTATCGCTACTGCTGCGGTAACAGATGTTTACACAACTACTATTACAGGGGTAACAGGATATGCAACTAATGACGCTTATGTTATTAAGTTCAATACAGCTAATTCGGATGGTGCGACTATCAATATAAATGGGTTAGGAGCTAAACAGCTTGTAAAGAATAACAATGTTATCATTACGGGTGGCGATATTCAGGTAGGTCAGGAATTTATCATCATATACGATGGCACTAACTTCCAAATGCTTGGTATTGCTCCTAACCAGATGTTCGCCTACGTAACAAATGCAGACAGTGTGACTATTAACAAGGGTCAGGTTGTGTATGCTTTTGGGGCTTCAGGTGATAGGATGTCTGTTAAGCTGGCTAACAATACAGGAGATGCTACGTCTGCAAAGACGATAGGGCTTGTATTTAGTACGTCAATAGCACCTAATGGAACAGGGTTTATCATCACGCAAGGGGTTATTCAGAATCTTAATTTAGGAGCTTATAACGCAGGGGATACATTGTACTTAGGAGCAACTCCCGGCTCTTACACAGCCACAAAGCCATACGCTCCTAATCACCTAGTTTACGTTGGTATAGTAGAGCGAGCAAATGCAGGAAACGGTCAGATATATGTCCGTTGCGTGAACGGTTATGAGATGGACGAGCTACATGACGTTCAGTCTCAGGGGGCTGTAAATAAGGATGTATTGTATAGAGATACTACGGTTTCTCCTAATCTTTGGAAGCCAGCATCTATATCTACAGTACTTGGGTATACCCCTCCTGTAACTTACAATCAGAATACTACTCCTACTGGAAGCGGAACTAGTAGCATCCCAGTAGGTTCTTTATGGTTTCATTCGGATACAGGTATTCAGTACACGTACTTTTACGATGGGAATACTTATCAGTGGACACAGGAGACTTTACCTTTAGGTCCTCAAGGTCCTCAAGGAGCAAGTGGTACAAACACAATAAACAACCTAACAGCTACAACATTTAATGGGCTGTTAAAGGGGAATGGTGCTACGATAAGTGCTACAACAGTTGCTACAGAATTAGGGTTTACACCTGAGAATGTAGCAAACAAAGAGAATACAACTTTAGATACTTCGTCAACAAAATATCCTACAAACAACTTAGTTAAGACAAGTTTGGATAGCTTTGCGGATGATGTGGATTATGCGATAATGGTTAATCAAAGAATCTTATTTAATTTTTAATATTATGAGTTTACCAGCAGGAAGTTTAGTAAGAGTTGCCAACCAGCCCAATGGTGGTGTTGCGGTGCTTACAGGTACAACAATAGGTACATTGGGAAGC
>Ga0315904_10010477_pt1 | contig 11976 bp, 10 predicted proteins | sample LakEriMetagenome_6_FD_203529 | JGI IMG/M metagenome (GOLD analysis project Ga0315904, IMG submission 203529) | Freshwater fungal communities from buoy surface, Lake Erie, Ohio, United States - Buoy 12 MA120 | ecosystem: Environmental > Aquatic > Freshwater > Lake | place: USA: Lake Erie, Ohio...
GCCACCCCGAGGCGAGCCTAGTGCCTGGGGATCAGACCCAGGTCGAGGCCGAAGACGAAGACCATCAGCGTGAGCAGCAACGCCAGCCCGACGTAGCTGAGGATCGCCACGACGCCCTCGCTCGGCGGCTTGCCCCGGATCAGCTCGTAGAGCAGGAACACCATGTGCCCGCCGTCGAGCACGGGGATGGGCAGGAAGTTGATGACCGCGAGGTTGGCGGAGAGCATCGTCAAGAACAGCAGCAGGCGGCTGAAGCCCTCGCTGGCCGACCGGCCGGCCTGCTTGGCGATCTCGATCGGCCCGCCGAGCAGCCGGGCGCTGATCTGCCGGTTCCACAGCTTGCCCAGGAACCCGTAGACGAGCGACAAATCCGCACCGGCCTTCCGCAGCCCCTTGCCCAGCGCCGCCGCCACGGACGGCGCGCGGACGAGCCGATAGAGCGGCTCGAACACCAGCCCCCGATCCACCACGAACCGGTCGGCCGCCGCCACCGGCTCCAGATCGACCGTGCGGATCTTTCCGCCCGGCGGCTCCACCTCCAGGCGAAGCCGCGTGCCGGCCGGCAGATCCTGCAGGCTGCCCGCCAGACCGGGCCAATTCGGTTCCGTCGCCGACATTTTCACCGCCACGCCGGCCCCCTTGCGGGCCACCTCTTCCGGCGTCAGCACCCACACCTTCACGACCCGCTCGCCGGCCACGATGCCGGCCCGCGCGGCCGGCCCATCCGCCTCGACCGCCGCCACGACCGCATCGACCGGCAGGGCGATGCCGAGCGACGCGATCGATGCCGGGCTGCCCCGCCCGCTCGACGGGTCGTCCCGCCAGGTCACCTCGCGCGGCCGCACCTCGACGGTACGGTCGGCGGCGCCGTCGCGGCCGAGCGTCAGCGTCACCGCCGCGCCCACCTTGCGGCGCAGGCGGTCGTCGAGCGACAGCGGGTCGCCGAGCGGGTCGCCATCCACGGCCAGGATCCGATCGCCCGGCTCGATGCCGGCGGCCGCGGCGGGGGAGCCTTCCTGCACGGCCGCGATCGGCAAGGCCGTCATCACGAGCCCCGTGACCAGACGCGGCTGCGGCGGCAGTTCGATGGCCACGTCCGCGGGCGGCTGTCGTGGTCCGCCGGCGCGGGCCACCGTGAGGGTCACCGCCCGGTCCTCGGCCCGGGAGAGGGCCGCGACCAATTCCGCGTAGGTCGCCACCGGCCGGCCGTCCACGGCCTTGATCGTGTCGCCGCCGACGAACGCCGGCCGCGCGGCCGCCGCCGCCCCGACGAGCGCATCGTCGAGCGCCGCGGGCAGCGACGTGGAGAACGGGCTGGTGACCCCGATCGTCGGCTTGCCGAGATCCGTGTCGGGCTTGATCCGCACCGTCCGGGTCACGTCATCCAGCGGCCGACGGACGTCGATGTCGATCCCCTCCGTGACACTGCCCACGGTGATGCCATGGAGCAGGTCGGAGAAAATCGGATCCTGGCGGTCGGCGATGGCCACGATCTCGTCGCCGGTCCGCAGACCCGCCTTCCAGGCCGGGGATGCCGGCCGCACCGACGACACCGCGCAGGTCATCTCCTTCACGCCCAGGCCGTAGGCCAAGGCCGCCATGAGGACCGCGAAGATCACGTTCATGACCACGCCGGCGGAGATGATCGCCATCCGCTCGGGCACGCTCTGCGCGGGATAACTCCGTGGATCCCACGCTGCGTGCGGACCCGCGACCGGCTCGGGCGGCAGGTCGCCCGACCGCCGGGCCCGCTCCGCCTCGGCCGCAGCCGCGGCGGGGTTGTCGTCCTGGCCGAGCATCTTCACGTACCCGCCGAGGGGCAGGATGCCGATGCCGTACTCGGTCTCACCCCAGCGAAAGCTCGCGAGCTTCAGGCCGCCGACGTCGAAGCCGAGGTAGAACTTCTCGCACTTCACGCCGCAGGCCTTGGCGACGAGGAAGTGGCCCAGTTCGTGCACGAAGATCACGAACCCCAGGCCGCCCGCGACCTGGAGGATGACCCACCAGTTCGCCGGCTGCGCGAGCCATTCCAGCCACGTGGCCGCCAGGAACAGGCCTCCCACCGTGGCCGCCGTCACTTCCGCTGCCATGCGGCGACCTCCTGCCGGGCCCAGGCGTCGAGCCGCCGCACGTCCTCCAGTTCCGGATCGGCCATGAACGAGTGCTCCGTGAGCATGCGGTCGCAGACCGCCGCGATCTCGGTGAACCGCAGCCGGCCGTCGAGGAAGCCCTGGACGGCCGCCTCGTTGGCCGCATTGAGCACGGCGCCGGCCGTGCCGCCGCGGGCCGCGGCCTCGTGGCCCAGCCGCAAGGCCGGGAACCGCACGGGATCGGGCGGCTCGAAGTCGAGGGCCCAAGGCTGCGTGAAGTCGAACCTGCGGGCGGGGCCCGGCACGCGGTGCGGATGCGACAGGGCGTATTGGATCGGCAGCCGCATGTCGGGCGGGCTCATCTGCGCGAGCACCGAGCCGTCCACGAACTCCACCATCGAGTGCACGATCGACTGCGGATGCACCAGCACCGCGAGCCTGGCGGCCGGGATGCCGAACAGCCAGCGGGCCTCGATCAGTTCCAGGGCCTTGTTCATCATCGTCGCCGAGTCGATGGTGATCTTCGGCCCCATCGACCAGGTCGGGTGCCGCAGGGCCTCCGCCGGCGTGACGTCGGGGAGCGTCTCCGCGGGCCGGGTGCGAAACGGGCCGCCGCTGGCGGTGAGCAGGATCCGCCGCACCTCCGCCGCCGCGCCCGCAGAGAGCGCCTGGTGGATCGCCGAGTGCTCGCTGTCCACCGGCAGGATGCGGGCACCGGTCCGCGCCGCCAGCCGGACGACCAGCGGCCCGGCCATCACCAGCGTCTCCTTGTTGGCCAGGGCCACGGTCTTGCCGGCCGCCACCGCCGCCCACGTGCTCCGCAGACCGGCCGCCCCCACGATCGCCGATACCACCCGGTCGATGTCGGCCGACCGCACGAGCTCGTCGAGCGCGTCCGGTCCGACGGCCAGCCGCGTGCCCGCAGGCAGCGCCGCCGCACCGATGCCGGCGGCCGCCTGGGGGTCCACGACCACGACCCACTTCGGCCGCACCGCCTGGGCCTGGGCCAGCAGCCGCCCGACGCTCCGGTGGGCGGCGAGCAGGTGGCAGGAAAACCGCCCCGCGGAGGCGGCGATCACGTCGAGGGTGCTCGTGCCGATGCTGCCGGTGGAACCGAGCACCGCGACCCGGGTCTCCGCGCCGCAGTCCGCGCCGCAGGCGTCTTCCCTCGTGGGGTCAATGGACCCCGCAGTGGAGGGATCGGTCATCGTGAGCGGCATCGGAGGAGACTCGGAGATCTGCGGAATCCTCAAGTCTAGGAAACCGACGGCGGAACTTCCACGGGCATTTTCCGCCAGATGCCGCGGCCATTTGTCGGCCTTTTTCCACGGACGTAGGATGAAAGGCTCGAATCTTCTCGTCCCTTCGCGACGGCATGGGCGGCATATCGTGACGGTCAGAAAAAAGGACGCGCCGCGGCGGCTGCCGGAGCGGCGTGGTGGCGTGGGCGGCAATCTGGTCTGGCCGCTGATCGTCGCCGGCGTGGCGGGCCTGTTTGCCATGAGCCTGATCGGCTCGACGCCCGAGCTAGAGTTCTCCTACAGCGACCTGGAGCGGCTCGTCTCCGCCGCCAAGGCCGAAGGCGACGCCCGCTGGGTGGAGATCCCTGCGGCCGGCGGCACTCCGGGCGGCGACCGGCGGGCGACAGCCCGCTACGGCGACATCGACGACGTGGTCATCGGGGCGGTCCAGGTGACCGGATCGGTCCGCCAACAGCCCAAGGCGGGTGAGGCGGGTCCGGGGGAGGCGGCCGCCAAGCCGGCCAGCCGACGGTTCCGCGTCGCCAAGCTGCCGAGCAATTCCGCCGAAGAGGATCTGAAGAAGCTCCTGCGTCAGCAGGGCATCCCCTTCGGCTTCGAGCCCGCGCCCAGTGCCTGGCGGAACTGGCTGCCGCTGCTGTTTCTCACGGCGGTGTTCGGGCTCGCCTTCTATCTCATGATCCGCCGCATCGGCGGCGCCGGCAGCCCCATGGCCTTCGGCCGCAGCCGCGGCAAGATGTACGCCCAGGAGGATCTGGGCATCACCTTCGACGACGTCGCTGGCATCGACGAGGCGGTGGAGGAGCTGCGCGAGGTGGTCGAGTTCCTGCGGAGCCCCGAGAAATACCAGGTTCTCGGCGGCCACATCCCCAAGGGCGTCCTGCTGGTGGGACCGCCGGGCACGGGCAAGACGCTCCTCGCCAAGGCGATCGCCGGCGAGGCCGGCGTGCCCTTCTTCGGCCTGTCCGGCAGCGATTTCGTGGAGATGTTCGTGGGCGTGGGGGCGGCTCGAGTCCGCGACATGTTCCAGCAGGCCGCGGCCAAGGCCCCCTGCATCATCTTCATCGACGAGCTCGACGCCCTCGGCAAAACCCGCGGCACGAGCGTGGTCGGCGGCCACGACGAGCGCGAGCAGACCCTCAACGCCCTGCTCGTGGAGATGGACGGTTTCGGCAGCAATTCCGGGGTGATCGTGCTCGCCGCCACGAACCGCCCGGAAACGCTCGACCCGGCGCTCCTGCGGCCGGGCCGCTTCGACCGCCACGTGCTCGTGGATCGGCCCGACGTCCGCGGCCGCGAGGCGATCCTCCGCGTGCACGTCGCCAACGTGAAGCTCGACCCGGCGGTGAACCTCGAGCACATCGCCCGCATCACTTCCGGCTTCGTGGGCGCCGACCTGGCCAACCTCGTCAACGAGGCGGCGCTGCTCGCGGCCCGCAACGACAAGCCCTCCGTCGGCATGGAGGAGTTCAACGAGGGCGTGGAGCGGGTCACGGCCGGCCTGGAGAAGAAGAAGCGGGTGATCCACGAGGACGAGAAGCGGCGGGTCGCCTACCACGAGGCCGCCCACGCCCTGGTGGCCTTCTCCTTGCCGAACACCGATCCGGTCCACAAGGTGTCGATCATCCCGCGGGGGCTGGCGGCGCTGGGCTACACCATGCAGCGGCCCGAGGACGACCGCTACCTGCTCACGCAGTCGGAGCTCGAGAGCCGCATCCAGGTGCTGCTCGCCGGCACGATCGCCGAGGAGATGATCTATGCCGACGTGTCGACCGGCGCCCGGAACGACCTGGAGCGGGCCAGCGAGATCGCTCGGGCGATGGTCATGGACTACGGCATGAGCCGGCTCGGCAGGGTGACCTACCGCGAAAGCCCGCGATCCCCGTTCCTGGCCGGCTCCGGGGCGGACCTGCCCGCCACCCGCAGCCACAGCGAGCAGACGGCCCGGGAGATCGACGAGGAGGTGAAGCGGATTGTGGACGCCGCGATGGGCCAGGTCCGTCGGATCCTGGAGACGCGGCGCGGGGCGCTGGAGGCGGTGACGGCACGGCTCATCGAGGCCGAGGTCATCGACGGCGAGGAGTTGCGGAAGATCGTGGAGGCCGTGACCGCCACGCCCCAACTGGTGCCGGGCACCGACACGGATCGGCGTCCCGGGCGGCCGGCGGCCGATCTGCCCGAGGCCACCCCGGGCACAGCCGAGGCCTGAACCCCCGGCCAGCCGGGCCCCACAACCGCGCCAGGCGTCACGGTCCGCCGCCGCCGGCCCGCCGCTGGCGCCGGCCTCCAGGGGCGTCCGATACCTCACCGGGCGACGTGCGTCGCCACCGGCCAACCCTTCGCGCCCGGCGTGCTGCCGGCCTGTCCGCCATGTGGAAGAGTTTCTGTGTCGCCGCTGGCATCTTCGCCTGCATCCTCGGCGCCGAGTTGCTGATCATCGACTCCGCCGTGATCGTGCCGGTCCAGGGAGGTGCCCCCGAGACCTTCACGGCCCCCGACTGGGCGCCCTGGGCCCTGCTGTCGGTCGGCGCGGCCACGATCATGCACTTCGTCGCCCTGCCGGCGCGCGGCTCGTCCGGGCAGCCCCCGTATCACGGGCGGTGAGCGTTACGCGCGGCCCGCGGCGGCGGTTCTCCTCCTGGGCCGCCGCAGCCTGCGGCCCCGCCCCGAAGCCATGATCCTCACAGCCACGAAGCCGGCCCGCGACACGGTGCTCTTCGACGGCACCTGCCGCTTCTGTCGCGGCCAGATCGCCATCCTCCGGCGACTCGACCTGACCGGCCGCCTGGCGTTCACGTCCTTGCACGATTCCCGGGTGGCCCGCGACTTCCCGGAAATCTCCCGCGAGCAGCTGCTGACGCAGATGTACGTCGTCGATCGCTCCGGCCGGGCGCACGGCGGCGTCGAGGCCGTGCGTTATCTGTCCCGCCGCCTGCCGCTCTTGTGGCCGCTGGCGATCCCGCTCCACGTTCCCGGGTCGTCGCCCCTGTGGCGGTGGCTCTATGCCTTCGTGGCCAGCCGCCGCTATGGCATCGCCGGGCGTTGCGAGGACGACTCCTGCCGCGTCGGCTGATCCGCCGGGAGGCCCCGGCAGCCGCCAACGCCATGACCGCCGACTACGCCTCGTCGTCGGCGGCCTCGCCGCCGATCTCGCGGAGCAGACGGGTCATCGTGTTGGCATGCACTCCGAGGAGCTTCGCGGCGTTCGCCTTGTGGCCGCGGGTCACCTCGAGGGCCTCCTTGATCGCCTGCTCCCGCAACTTGGCCAGGTCGAGGCACGGAAGCCGGCCGGTCGACGCCACGGCACCCGGCCGAGACCGCACGGGCAGCACAGGCTCGGTCTGCAGCACGTAGGCCTGCTCGATGACGTGCTCGAGCTGCCGGACGTTGCCCGGCCATTCGAAGCTGCAGAACTCCGCGAGCGACTCAGGGCTGGGCTGCCACGCCGGCAGCCGATACCGCGCGGCGAACTTCTGCGAGAAGAACTCGACGAACGACGGAATGTCCTCCGGCCGATCCCGCAACGCGGGCACCTTCAACTCGATCATGTTGAGGCGGTAGTAGAGATCCTCGCGGAACTTCCCCTTCTCCACCTCGGCCTCGAGGTCGCGGTTCGTGGCGGCCACGACCTGCACGTCGATCGGCACCGGCTCGTTCGCACCCACCGGCAGCACTTCCCGCTGCTGCAGCACCCGCAGGAGCTTGGCCTGCAGTTCGGCCGGCATCTCCCCGATCTCGTCGAGGAACACGATGCCGCCCTGGGCGGCACGGAAGATGCCGAGCGAGCGACTGGCGGCGCCGGTGAACGCGCCCTTCTCGTGACCGAAGAGCTGGCTCTCGGCGAGCGACGGCGTCAACGCCGCGCAGTTGACCGGCACGAACGCCTTGTTGCGCCGGGGGCCACTGCGATGCAGCAACCGCGCCCAGAGTTCCTTGCCGGTGCCGGTCTCGCCGCACACGAGCACGGTGCATTCCACCTCGGCGGCCCGCTCGATCGCCTTGGCGATCCGGCGGACGGTGGCATTGGATCCCAGCACCCAGTTGGTCGCGGCCGGCGGCTCCTCCACGCACAATCCGACGGCACCAGCGTCGCTCACCACGGCGGGATCGAGCGAACCGCCCCGTGGATCCCGCGCGGCGGCGTCGGACCTGCGGAAGCTGAAAGGACGCTGAGCCATGACGACGTTCCCATGCGGCAGGCCACGTTCGTCGAGATGCCGACGACCGTGCCCCGCGCCCAGAGGATGAGTATCGCGGCCTGACGGGGCGGTTGCAACTGCCAGGCAGCGGGCTTTTTGCACCCCGAGCCGCTGGGGGTAGAAAGTCGGAAAATCCCGGCAATTTAGGGGCTTGGGGCGGGCTGGCCGGGCTCGGGCTGCCCCCGCCCGGGCCGGAAAAACAGGAGGTGCTGCCAGGGGAGCCTGTCGAACTCCCGATCGAGCACGAACCCTGCCGGCTCCAACTCGGCCCGCACCTGAGCCTTGGTCATCTTGTGCAGCGGCTTGATGGGCACGGCCGGATCCTCGCCGCGGAACTCCGCCAGCACCAGCCGGCCGGTCGGCTTGAGGCTCGACCGAATCCGCTCGAGCATCTCCGCGGGATGCGAGAACTCGTGGTACACGTCCACGCACACGACCGTGTCGATGGCGGCCTCCGGCAGCCGCGGATCGATCGGCGTGCCCAGCACGGGGCGGATGTTGTCGAGCCCCTCCGCCGCGGCCCGCTCCGCCAGCATGCGGAGCATCTCGGGCTGGATGTCCACCGCGTACACCAGGCCACGCGGCCCGACGCGGCGGGCCAGCTCGAGCGTGTAGAAGCCGTTGCCGCAGCCGATGTCGCAGAGCGTCTGCCCGGGCTCGATCGCCAGCGCCTCCAGGAGCAGGCGGCAATCCTCCTCCCGCTGCCGGCTCTCGCGCACCAGCCAGGCCGCGCCGGTGTAGTGCATGGTCTGGGCGATCTCGCGGCCGCGGTGATGCGTCCGCGCCGGCGGGATGACGACGCTCCTGTCGACGGCGACATCGACGGCCGGCTCGCGCACACCCGCCGGGGGCGCGGCGGAGCCCGCCGCGGCGACGCATGCCACCAGCCACAGGCAGATCGTGGGCGGACGGGCCATGCGGCCGAGTATAGCCGCCGGCCTCAGGCGGCCGCGGCGTCGCCGAGCACCGGGCTGCCGGCGGCGTCGAAGAAGCTCGCCACGGTGATGCCGTGGGCGGCGGCGTAGGTGGCGATCCCGGCGGCATCGACGAGGATCGTCCGCCCGGCCTCGACCGCCAGCACCGCGGCGCCGACGGCGGCCGCCGACTCGAGCGTCCCGATGCCGATCGTGGGCATGTCGAACCGCAAATCCTGCTGCGGCTTGGCGACCTTGACGACCGTCATGCCCCCCGTCGGGCAGAGCTGCCCCGCCCGGCGGATGCAGGCGTCGGTGCCCTCGATCGCCTCCAGGGCCAAAGGCGCCCGGTTCTTCACCACGACCGACTGGCCGATGTCGAGCCGGCCGAGTTCCTTCGCCAGCCGCCAGCCGAAGACCACGTCGGCCAGTTGCCGCGGCGTCAAGGGCCGGCCGGCGAGCACGCCCCCGGCGGCGAGCAGCTCGGGCGCGAAGTCCGTCGCCGGGCAGATGCGGATGCCACCGGCATCGAAGGCCGCCGCGATCGCCCCCAACAGCGAGTCGTCGCGGTTGTCGTGCCGGCGGCTGACGAAGTGCGGCCAAAAGGTCCTCAGGCCCGTCCAGTCGGGCACGAGCCGCCGCCACGCCCCCTTCTCGAAGAGCGTCGTCTTGTGGATCTTGCCCGCCATCGTCGCGCGGGCGACGCCGTGCCGGCGGAAGAACTCCACGGCGGTGCCGATCTGGGCGACGCCCACCACGCCGCTCACGTCGGCCAACGGCTCGAGCGCCGCGTCGGCGTGGCCCTGGATGGCGAGGATCGCCGTGCGGCCGCCCCGGCGGCGGATCGCCTCCGCGACCACGACGGGATAGCGGCCCCAGCCGGCGAGGATGCCCACCGTCTCGCCACGGAGGGTGTCGTGCCGCTCGGTCGCCATGCCCTGCATCGGCCCCGTCCTCACGCCGCCTCGGCCGCGGGCCGGCCGCCGGCCCGCTCCAGGGTCTCGACCCGGGCGGCGAGCGCCTTGAGATCCTTGCGCATCTCGGGCAGCTTGCTGATCGTGGCCAGCTGCAGCTTGCGGTCGCGGAGGTCGATCGCCGGCTCGCCGAGGACGGTCTTGCCGGCCTCGATGTCCGAGGACACCCCCGACCGCGCCCCGAGCACCGCCTTGTCGCCGATGTGCACGTGGTCGCGGACGCCCACCTGCCCGGCCATCACCACCCAGTCGCCGGTGGTCGTGCTGCCGGCCACGCCGACCTGCGAGCAGATCATGTTGTGCCGGCCGAGCCGGCAGTTGTGGGCGATCATCACCAGGTTGTCGAGCTTCGTGCCCGCGCCGATCACGGTGGGGCCGTAGGTGCCGCGGTCGATCGTGGTGCCGGCGCCGATCTCGACGGCGTCGGCGAGTTCCACCCAGCCGAGCTGGGCCGAGAGCACGTAGCCGGCGGCCGCGGGCTTGTAGCCGAAGCCGTAGGCCCCGAGCACGGCGTTCGCGTGGACGATGCAGCCCGAGCCCACGACCGTGTTCTCGTAGAGCACGGCGTTGGGGAAGATCTCGGTGCCGGCGCCGATCCGGCAGCCGGCCATGAGCCGCACGCCGGAGTGGATCGTCGCGCCCGGGCCGATCTCGACGTCGGCCCCCACGGTCGCGAATGGATGGACGTCGACGTCGGCGGCGATCCGCGCCGTGGGATCGACGGCGGCCTGGGGACTGACCCCCGTCCGCGGCCGCGGCCGCGGCGGGCGGAAGCGGACGAGCGTCGCGGCGAAGGCGGCGTGGACGTCGGCGACCTCGATCGTGGGCCGGTCGAGCGGGCCGGTGCCGCGCGGCACGATGGCGGCGCCGGCACGGCTCCTGGCCAGGAGATGCAGCTTGTCGGCCGCGTCCACGAGCGTGATCTCGTCCGCGCCGGCGGTTTCCAGCGTGGCGGCACCGGCGAGCCTGAGCGAAGCGTCGCCGACGACCGTGCCGGCGATCGCGACGGCCAGATCTTCCAGGGTGATCGGCATCGGAGAGCCTCCCGCGGGGCCGCCCCGGCGGACGGGGCGGGGGCGGGAGAATAGGGAGGGCCCCCGCGGGCCGCAAGGCCGGCTTCCCCCGGGCCGCGCCGCCGTCAGGCCACGATCTGCGGCTCGGTCTCGCGGTCGTCCTCGACCTCGGCGCCCGTGGCCAGCCAGCGGGGCGGCCAGAAGAAGAGCAGGAGCACGGCCGCCGCGGCCAGGGCCATGAAGGTGGGATAGAGGAACAGCTGCCGGTAATCGACCGTGCCGTCGGTCGTGAGCCGCGTCTGCAGCGGGATGAAGAGCCACTTGGCGGCCAGGTCGCCGAGGCCCAGCACGAGGAGGTTGAACAGGCTCTGGGCGCTCGAGCGGACGTCCTTGGGGAACGCCGCGTCGATGAAGATGTAGAGCGTGGCGAAGAAGAAGGCGTAGCAGATGCCGTGCAGCACCTGCACGGCGATGATCACGGCCTGGTTCTGCGGCAGGAAGGCGAACACGGCGAAGCGGACGGCGTGGCCGAGGATGCCGAGGATCATCGTCGTCTTCCACCCGAGTTTCGCCAGCACGCCGCCGAGCACGGCCATCGTGAGGATCTCCGCCACCTGGCCGATGCTCATCACCGGCATGATCCACTCCGGCTTGATGCCCACCGTCGGGCTGCCGAGGAACGCCCCGGCGAGGACGAAATAGCCGTTGTGGATCACGGCGTCGATGAACGTGACCACGAACAGCACGAGCAGGTAGGGATGCGAGAGATACCCGGCGGCCTTCAGCCAGGCGATGCCCGCCAGGCCGCCGCCGGCGTCCTTCTTCGGCGGCGTGTGCGGCAGCGTGAGGCTGAAGGCGGCGAGCACCAGCGAGGTGATGCCGGCGACGAGGAAGATGTTGCGGCTGGCGGCGACGGCCGCGGCCCCCTCCTTGCCCTGGAGCACGAAGTACAGCGGCCAGGCGGCGAGGATCCAGCCGATCGTGCCGCCCATCCGCACCAGCCCGAACTCCTTCTGGGCGTTCTGCATGTGGGTGAAGGCGATCGAGTTCGACACCGAGATCGTGGGCACGAAGAGCAGCGCGTGCACGAGCATCAGGCCGAAGAACGTGGGAAAGTCCTTGGCCCAGTACATGCCGAGGATCGCCAGGCCGCCGAGCAGGTGGCTGAAGGCCATGAACTTCTCCGCCGCGAACGTCCGGTCGGCGGCCTGGCTGGAGAAGAAGATGCCGACGATCGAGGCGATGGCGAAGGCGCTGCCGACCCAGGCGATCTGGGAATCGCTGAAAGCGAGGCCGTCCTTGCCCATGTAGCCCCAGATGAGCGGCAGCCAGGCGCCCCAGATGGCGAACTCGAGCACCATCATCAGCCAGAGGCGGAAGGTCGGCGCGGCGGATTTATTGGTTGTCATGCGGCGGAGCATACACCGCCGGCCGGGCCGGGCCTACCGGCCGCGGAGGTCGGCCAGGCCCCCGTCCACGCCCAGCACCTGCCCCGTGATCCAGCCCTGGGCCGGGTCGAGCAGGAAG
>Ga0315904_10010480_pt1 | contig 11975 bp, 12 predicted proteins | sample LakEriMetagenome_6_FD_203529 | JGI IMG/M metagenome (GOLD analysis project Ga0315904, IMG submission 203529) | Freshwater fungal communities from buoy surface, Lake Erie, Ohio, United States - Buoy 12 MA120 | ecosystem: Environmental > Aquatic > Freshwater > Lake | place: USA: Lake Erie, Ohio...
TCAACAAGACATTCGTTTGATACAACAGGTCATCGAAATCCATTGCGCCTGCCTTGAAGCAACGCTGTACATATGTCTTGTAAATAGTAGCTAGATCAGGTCTTTTAGACTGAGCATCTTCCAACATGATCTCAGCGTTCTGCTCATAGGCTTCCCATGAAATAAGATTGTTCTTTGCAGAAGAGATCCTTCCCAGTACCATTCCGGGTTTATAGATCTTGTCATCCAGATTGAGTTCCTTAATGATGTCCTTTAAAAGGCTTTTGGAATCTTGCGTATCGTAAATGGTAAAGTTTGATGGATAACCGAGACGCTCAGCATTGAAACGGAGGATGCGTGCGAATACGGAGTGAAAGGTTCCCATTGTAATGTTCTTGGCTTCAGATGGGCCAACGATCTTTCCGATCCGCTCTGTCATTTCACGAGCAGCTTTGTTGGTAAACGTGAGCGCAAGAATGTTGAAGGGATCAACTCCCATTTCGATCATATGAGCGATCCTGAAGGTGAGCACTCTTGTTTTACCTGATCCGGCACCCGCAATGACCATTGTTGGGCCTTCAATACATTCTACCGCCTCTCGCTGACTGGGATTCAGCTCATCAAGATAACTCATGAAAATAATGCTGTTTGTTGTGTTTGTCGCACTCCCGGAAGGGAATAGTCAAATTTAGTTAATTTTTATCACGTTTAGGACCTTTCAGATGTTAATGTATTCAACCCACTAAGATATTGCTCTTATACAACGACTGACTCGGCTAAATACAACTTTCAACCTCCGAAACCTATTGCACTTTTTATTACTTTTGCGCCAAATTACGTCAAGAAGTATGAGCCATAATATTAAGCCGGGTGTAGCAAGCGGAGATGAAGTACAAGCGATCTTCAAATATGCCAAGGAAAAAGGATTTGCGTTGCCTGCGGTGAATGTAACCAATTCATGCACAGTAAATGCGGTAATGGAAGCAGCAGCAAAGGTGAATGCTCCTGTGATCATTCAGTTCTCAAACGGAGGTGCTCATTACAATGCAGGGAAAGGACTTTCCAATGCCAATGAGCGCGCTGCCATTGCCGGAGCCGTGTCTGGGGCAAAGCACATTCATGAGTTGGCTGAACTTTATGGTGCGACTGTTATTTTGCATACGGATCACTGTGCAAAGAATCTTTTACCATGGATTGACGGTTTGCTGGAAGCATCTGAATCACACTTTAAAGCAACCGGAAAGCCGCTTTACAGCTCCCACATGCTAGATCTTTCTGAGGAGCCATTACATGAGAACATTGAGATCTGCAAACAGTACCTTGAACGCATGAGCAAAATGGGCATGACCCTGGAGATTGAATTGGGTATCACCGGTGGAGAAGAAGACGGAGTAGATAACACGGATGTTGACAGTTCTAAATTATATACGCAGCCTTCAGAGGTCGCGTATGCTTATGAGGAGCTTATGAAAGTTTCTGACAAGTTCACTATTGCTGCGGCATTTGGAAATGTTCATGGAGTGTATAAACCGGGGAATGTAAAACTTACTCCGAAGATCCTCAAAAATTCGCAGGAGTATGTGCAGGAGAAATACGGTACAGGTCCAAATCCGGTCGACTTTGTATTTCACGGCGGTTCTGGTTCTACTCTGGAGGAGATCCGTGAAGCTATCAGTTATGGTGTGATCAAGATGAATATTGATACAGACCTTCAGTTTGCATTCACGGAAGGAGTACGTGATTACATGATCAACAAGATCGATTACCTGAGAAGTCAGATTGGAAATCCGGAAGGCGACGATAAGCCAAACAAGAAATACTATGATCCGCGTAAATGGTTAAGAGAAGGAGAGGTCACGTTCATCAACAGACTAGTGAAAGCTTTTGAAGATCTGAACAACGTGAACACTTTGTAATTGACAATTGACATTTGGCAATTGAAAATTTTGAAATTATGAGCTGGTTTAAAAGAAATAAAGAAGGGATTACAACCTCAACAAACGAGAAGAAGGAGACACCCGAGGGATTGTGGTCAAAGTGTTCCAATTGTAAAACACTTTTCACAGCGGAAGATCTGGCAAAGAACGCCTGGGTGTGTGATCGATGCTCACACCATGAACGCATTGGTTCTGAAGAATATTTCTATGTCCTGTTCGATGGAGGAGATTACAGAGAGCTTGATGCTAAAATGATTTCAGGAGACCCTCTGGAATTCGAGGATACGAAGAAATATTCCGACCGTGTGAAATCGACGATCAAAAATTCAGGGTTGAATGACGCTATAAGAACGGCTGTTGGAAAACTTGATGGTCATGATTTCGTTGTCGCAGCAATGGATTTCTCTTTCATTGGAGGTTCAATGGGATCTGTGATGGGTGAGAAGATCGCTCGTGCGATAGATGAGGCCATCAAGCTCAAAGCTCCTTTTATGATCATTTCAAAGTCAGGTGGCGCACGAATGATGGAGGCTGGTTATTCCTTGATGCAGATGGCCAAGGTTTCAGGTAAGCTCGGGCAGCTGTCCGAACATCAATTGCCTTATATTTCTTTCCTTACAGATCCAACCACCGGTGGTGTAACTGCTTCTTTCGCGATGTTAGGAGACATTAACATTGCAGAGCCGGGTGCGCTGATTGGTTTTGCTGGACCGAGAGTGGTAAAGGAAACCATCGGAAGAGATCTGCCTGAAGGATTTCAGACGTCAGAATTCGTACTTGAGCACGGTTTCCTCGATTATATTGTGGAACGTCCTAAATTAAAAGAGACTCTAGCACTGTCACTTAAATTATTCCGATCATAATCTTTTTTAAGCCTTCTTCGGAAGGCTTTTTTATTCATTGGAGGACGAATAGTCCGACTGGACTTAATTGGGTTGACGGTTGATCAGATCTTTTTGCTCAATAAAACACTGTTGGATAATGGAGTCTCTGGATTCCAGCACCATGTTAAGGCTGTCTTCATCTGTATTGGTATAATTGCTCAGGACAAGGAGATGCCGAAAATTGTAACTCATTGGTTTGTTGTTCCCCGCATTAAATTGAGCTGATCCTCCACCTGAAGGATAGAATGTCATGTGGTGCGCACTATTACCTTCAATTAGTTCATTATTTACGCGATAATTCCAGTCTATGTATCCATCTTCGATCTCACCTGAATAAAAAACGATACCGCTTTCGGGTACTTCAATGATCTCCCTGCCTTCTTTTATCTTCTTCTTTTGTCCGAATGGAGCCGGAAAATAGACTGAAACGCATCCGTTGAAATTAGCAGGTATAACGAATTGAACCTTTTGTGCTGTGGCCTTTTTGACAAGAGAACTTAATGTAAGAAAACCCAACATACACGGAAACCATAAAAGTAGAGGCACTAAAACCCAAAGAAGTTTTTCTCTGATCTCACGCCTGGAAGTAAACATTCCGATTGTGCCAATCATGAAAAAAGGGATAGCAAAGATGACCCAAAATGGATTAAGAGCAGCGAGAAAACTCAGCACAATCAACGTCTTGGATCCGCTGATACGTTTGATCTTTTGCAGATATAATCCCAAGTGAATCAACCTTTATGTTCTTCTGTTCCGTCCGCATGACGGGCAAAACGTCCCAGCTCACGTGAATGAACCTGATCATAGCGGGGCCAAGGCCAGCCGCCAAATTGAGTTCTGTGATAGTCTTCGAATGCTTGCTGGATCTCTTGTCGGGTGTTCATGACAAAAGGGCCGTGCTGAACAACAGGTTCATTAATTGGTCTTCCCTGGAGCACAAGTGCTTTGGTAACCGTATTTCCTGCTTTGAATGTGATCGTCACATCCGGCTCAACTTCTGCAGAATGATAGAAAGGGATTTCCGTTTCGTCTAAAAGGAGCTCATTTCCTTCATAGAAATAGATGGTGCGGTTCACTCCGGATTCTGTTGGAGGCAGCATCCATTCTGCATGGGCATCAAGGTGTATATTGTAAATCGCCACTTGGTTGAGATCATCTGAAGCCCATGAATCCGGCGGTGCTGCTGAAGCTTTATATCCACCAAAGTGGCCGACTAGAACTTCCACATGTGTTGCATTCCCGTTTTTGTCCTTTTCGGAGAATTTGGGTACCTCTTCAGCCCAGATCATTTTGAAATGGGGTTCAACCATCTTGCTCTTTGCCGGAAGATTGAGCCAGATCTGGAACAATTCCATTGGATTGTCCTCTTCCTTTTTAAGCAACGGGAACATTTCTGAGTGCTGGACACCTTTTCCTGCTGTCATCCATTGTACATCACCATTGCCGTAACGCCCTGCAGCACCGAGGGAATCAGCATGGTCAACAAGTCCCTTCCTAACAACGGTGATGGTTTCGAAACCACGGTGTGGATGCCCAGGGAAACCCGGTACGGTCATTCCATGATACATTCTGAAGCCGTCTTTGATGATGAAATCCTGCCCCATATGTCTTCCGTCAAGTGACGTGGTCGGTCCCATCTCATCATTTCCCGTTGGAAACTGATCTTCATGGTGGACACAAAACAGAAAAGGATCTGCAGTTTCCCATTGAAAACCGAGTGCTCTTATTTTTTTGATCTTTGGTTTGTTCATGTCGACTTGATTTGAATGGTCTTCTTTTCCAAAACTTAAGAATGGGAGCGTTGCGACCGATGATAATCCCAGGGTGAGTTTACCTACAAAACTCCTTCGCTCGATCTTCTTTTTCATGACAGCTGATTTTATTCAAAGTTATTTTACCGAAATCTGATTCAACTTGACTTACGTTAAGAAATTCAGAATTCATGACCATAAACATACTATTTCAGTTCTTTCAGTGCCCGTGAGGTACCGATCTTTGCAGTGATATAATCCTTTTCTGCTTTTGGACTTCGGGCCGGAGAATATTCCCTCCCATAGAAGATGATCTGCAGGTGAAGTTTGTTCCAAAGCTCTTTTGGAAATACTTTTTTTGCGTCGCGCTCCGTTTGTTCTACATTTTTCCCATTTGTAATTCCCCATCTGGTTAACAAACGGTGAATGTGAGTGTCTACAGGGAACGACGGGACATTGAAGGCTTGTGCCATGACAACAGATGCGGTCTTATGTCCTACGCCGGGTAGCGCTTCCAAATGACTGATCTTATCCGGTACCTGACCGGCGTGTTCGTTGATAAGAATGTGTGACAGATCGTATATGGCCTGAGACTTTCGAGGCGATAGACCGCAAGGACGAATGATCTCCCTTATCTCTTCAACGGATAGTTTGATCATATCATAAGGATTATCAGCTCGCTTAAAAAGAATAGGCGTGATCTTGTTGACCCTTTCGTCGGTGCATTGAGCAGAAAGCAGCACAGCGATCAAAAGGGTGTAAGCATCCGAGTGATTGAGAGGAACGGGTGTTTCCGGATAGAGTTTTTCAAGTTCATTAATGATGTACTCCGCCTTCTCTTTTTTCGTCATTGCTCCTGATTAATTGGCAAATACCATTCGTTTACTGTCAACTTTTTTTCCGTCGATCCACAGGGAATATATAAAGGTACCTGTCTTGCCGTAACCGTGATGATAAAGTACTTCATTAACGCCTTGTTTCAACTGGATCTCCATTTTCTCAATGAGTTTTCCGTTCAAGTCCTCGATCCTTATCTGACCGGCTTTATTTGCTGTTCCTGAATCTGCCAGAACTCCGATGAATGTTTTTTCATCGAACGGGTTCGGACGGTTTTGCAATAACGTATATCCACTGGCTTTGTTCAATTCGATCTCAGGAATCGCAACCTGACTGTTGGGTAGCAGGATCTCTTTCGAAAACAGACTTTCGAGGCCGTTGTCGTCAACGGAAGCAATGCTGATGTAATACACATTGGTCTCAGGTGGAAAGATCGTGTCAAGTATACCCGAAATCGTATAAACGGAGTCCCAGTCATTTGAAACACTTCTTATGCCTACTCTGTAGGTGTCGTATTGAGTCTGATCGGTTACATGTATGATAATTCCGGGTCCATCTATCGAACTGATGGAGAAATCTGGCTTTCTGGGGCCTTTTGCAGCAACACTGGCTGTAGTACCGTTGATTACTGCGTTTCTGGCCAGGTAATTAAAATCTACAAAGAAACTGTCTACGATACCATCCAGATCAGTATCAACACCCAGAATATCATCACTCGTATGTTGTCTGTCCGTATAATCCGGACCGTTGGATGCATCTCCATGCTCATTTGCTGATGTATGTCTGCATGATGCAAAACCCTTGATTCTAAAAGGTATATGATCTCCCCCGCGACCTGAACGATCTTCGCCTGACATAATAGTGATCATCATAGGCACATTCACATGTTGTAAAAGTTCTTCCTTGTATTGCAATTTTCCAAAACGGGCCAGTTGTTTGTTTTGTGAGTTGAAACCACCGTAGCTGAAGTTCCTCACTTGTGTTGAGTCGATGTCATTCAGGCCTGGACATGAAGGTGCGGAGGAAGTGGCGCCACAAATGATCCCACCGATCACATCATTGTTCAAAACGGCTTTTACGGGAATGGTATTTTGAAGACAATACTCTGCGAACGCATCAGCACCATACAATCCTTGTTCTTCACCAATGGTGAGCATGAACACAATCGTGTTCTTAAAGGAGCATTTGCTCATCACTCGAGCGAGTTCCAAGACAAGAGCAGTACCTGAAGCATTGTCTTCTATACCCTCTGCCACACAAGTGGGGTCACATTCATCTTCACACCTACTATCAAGGTGTCCTTCAATAATGATCACCTCATGCATGGTGGTATCTGAACCGGGAAGAACTCCCAACACATTTCGGTGTCTCGTTTTACCACATATGTCAAGATCGAATTGGAAATATGCCGGAATAAGCCTGTTTTCTGAGGCGGTACTGAAGGATTCAAATTTGGAATAAGCCCATCTTCTGGCTGCACCGATTCCCGTTGTGTTTGAGATGGTGTCTGAAGCGGTGTTCCTGTTTTGAAATGTGGCCAGTTTGAGGATATATGATTTCAATGAATCAGCTCGTACATTTCCATTTATGTACTGAATTATATCCTGATGATCGCTGAGAGCGGATGCTGAGAAATAATTAGTGGGGTTAAAATCTCCTTTTATTACGTTGTCGGCATTGATGTTTGTTATCAACATATTGGTTTGAGATAGTCCGTTGAGACAAAAAAGGACAAATCCCAGATTTACGAGCTTGTTTATCATGGTATCAAAGTAATAAAAAAAAGCAACCATTTGGTTGCTTTTCAATCTTCATCTTCGTCCTGAAATTCATCGTCGACATTATCATTGTCATCCTCCCAGGCATCGTCGTCATCATCAAAACTGAAGAGACTTGCTGTTTCCGGATCGAAATCATCATCTTCATCGTCTACAAAGCGATTGCTTTTACCACTCTTTTTATACGGAGATAATTTATGTTTCTTGTTACGGTCATCGGTGTCAAAGTCTTTCTTCTTTTCCTTACCGATCGATTTTTTCCTTGGTTCAGATTTTAGCGGATCAATGGCAGTAGCAGGGGTGAATCCGCTTGGCTCATCGTCATCCCGATCCCTAGGGGAAGAGGGACGTGGAGAATCGTTGTCTCTGGGTCTGAAGGGTTGATCTGATCTGGGTTGAAAAGGTCGATTCTGACCCGGACCATGTGAAGGTCTTGAGTTATCTCTTGGAGCTCGATTATCCTGTCTTTGTTCCGCTTCCTTAACGGCGATCTGACGGCCATTCATCGTGCTGCCATCGAGACCTTTGATAGCGTTCATTGCTTCTTCACGATCGGCCATTTCAACAAAACCGAAACCTCTGGATCGTCCTGTTTCCCGATCAGTGGCTACAGTTGCTTTGAGTACGGTACCGTATGCTTGAAATGCCTTTTTCAGATCTTCACTCGTGACGCCAAAATCCAGTTTGGCTACAAAAATGCTGGTCATACAAGTTTTAAGCTAGGAAAGAAATTAAGTTTCAACCAATTAATATTGTGTCGAAAATAGGATATTTTTTTTAGCAAATACCAACCTGTTCCTATTTTTACCTAAAAAAGTTGAATGAACACATTACTTCTGGGAAGTACGGGATTGGTTGGACGTGAAATCCTGCGTCTGTTGATTGAGGATCCACAGTGCGAAAAGATCTACACTATCGGGCGGAGATTGCCGGAATTTACTCATCCCAAACTCACCTCTTTCACGGTTGACCTTGAGAATAATGGGCCACTCCCTGAGATGGATGTGGATACTCTTTTTGTCGCTTTTGGGACAACCATCAAAACAGCAGGAAGTCAAAAAAGGCAGGAATTGATCGATGTTGAGATACCAACACGTGTCATGCAATGGGCGAAGAAAGGAGGGGTAAAACGTTGTGCACTTGTTTCTGCTGTGGGTGTTTCCGAGCGTTCCCCATTCTTTTATTCGAGAATGAAAGCCCGTCTGGATCGTAATGCCCGAGAAACAGGTTTTGACCAATTGGTCATCGTTAAACCATCTGTACTGGATGGTGCGCGAAAAGAAAAAAGAACAGGTGAGAAGTTATCCATCGCCATAGGGAATTTGCTGGGAAGAACAGGGCTCTTCAACGCCTACCGTCCGGTTAGAGTGGAGAAGGTCGCAGCGGCGATGATCTATTCCATAAATGAAAAAGGATCTGCATATACCGAGATAGACAATTCACAGATACCTGTTCTAGCTGAAAAGTATTCCAGGGCTATCCGATGATGGCAGGCAATTGCACCGGGTTATTGATTCTTCTTGAGTAGATCACGGATCTCTGTAAGTAGCTCCTGATCCTTTGTAGGAGCTTCAGGTTGTGCTGGAGCTTCGTCTTTCTTCTTCTGGACTTTGTTTATCCCTTTGATCAGGAGAAAGATGATGAATGCAGTTACCAGGAAGTTGATCACAGAAGCAATGAATTTTCCATATTTCACTCCATTCCATGCGATCTTTTCCAGTTCGGTTACCTTTAAAGCCGACATGGCCGGTTGTAGGATCAGAGGTGTGATGATGTCGTTTATCAGTGAACCCACTATTGCGCCAAAGGCACCGCCAATGATTACTGCCACTGCAAGGTCAACAACATTACCCCGCATGATAAATGTTCTGAATTCTTTTAGCATTGAAAGATTGTTTTAGAGTTGAACTTTTGGATTATTATTGAGATCGGTATTCATGCCTGTTCATCAGGGAACGACTTAGGGTTACCTCATCTGCGTACTGTAACTCAGTACCCACAGAAACACCTCTGGAAAGCGTGGTGATCAGTATCTGGGCATCTTGCATTTTCTTGTAGAGATAGAAACTGGTGGTGTCACCCTCCATGGTGGGAGAAAGTGCCAGAATGATCTCATTGATGACACCCTGTTTAACTTTATCAACGAGTGATTGAATATTCAAGTCAGAAGGACCGACCCCTTCCATTGGTGAGATGACCCCTCCCAAAACATGGTAAATCCCTTTGAACGACTGGATACCTTCAATTGCCAGAACATCTCTAATGTCTTCTACGACGCAGATGGTGCCGTGATCCCTTTTGGAGTCAGAACAAATAGAGCAGAGAACGTCATCCGAAATATTGCCACAGGAAGAACATCTATGTGTATGTTTCTTCATTTCCATGATGGAATCCACAAAGATCCTTACCTCTTCTTCAGAGCGGTTAAGCAAATGAAGTGCCAGTCGTAAGGCTGTTCTTTTTCCTATCCCCGGAAGAGAATTCAATTGATCGGTTGCACGTTCCAGATGGGATGATGGGATCTTCATGACACTAAATTAATTTTTTGAGGAATGTTAAGTACGAGATGTTATATATCCTTTTCAACAAGTTGATGTTCCTCTTCCGGGCTAGCTGAATAGTTCGTAAATTTGAGGCTGCATGAAACCAAACGAATTGAACATCCGGAATAAAAGAGCCAGATTTGAATATCATCTGGAAGATACGTTTATTGCCGGAATTCAGCTCACAGGAACTGAGATCAAGAGTATACGAAATGGCAAAGCAAGTATCCTTGAAGCCTATTGTATCGTTCAAAATGGAGAGGTCTGGATCAGAAACATGCATGTAACAGAATACTCTAACGCGTCCTTTTATCAGCACAAACCCAGGGCAGACCGAAAATTACTACTGAACAAGAAAGAGATCAATAAGATCGAAAAATACCTTCAGGTAAAGGGAAATACATTGATCCCACTCAAACTTTTCCTTTCTGAAAAAGGATGGGTAAAGGTGGAAATAGCTCTTGCTGTTGGTAAGAAACTGCATGACAAACGTCATGATCTCAAAGAGAAGGACGACCGGCGCGAAATGGATCGTGCGCTGAAGCGCTAATCACTTAAAGGAATCCCAACGTTAAGATATGAGCCCAATGGTGGTTGGTCAGTAAAAATATGATCATCACCGGGCCGGTGAGGTAAAGGCTCAGATGCCAGAAGATCGTAAAGGTGATCGTTCTCCGTTTGTACCACACTGTAAAAACCGGTATCAGGAAAATAAGCACTACTTCGATGGTTACCGAATGGAAGGTGTAGTGAGCAGGAAAATAAGCGTAGCCGGTTTTCTGAATGGAAATAACATTTATGGGATCGTTGAGAATCCAGGACCTTTCGATATACACATCCGGATAGTATGCGTAGAGCGAAAAATTGAGGCCTTCGATCCATACGTCCTTATGCTGTTCTGTGCGGATTAGGGATATACCTCTTCCACGATGACCTGTGTATACATCCCGTGCGAATTCAGCTACCCGATCCTTTTCAAAGTGACTTGGAAGGAAAAGATCGAGTACCATCATGATCGAGAAAATTGCACCAGCGAGTGAAAGGATGCGAATGATCTTCCATTTCCTTCCAATGATCAAGTCCTGATAATAGCGCTCGTTCTCACGTTCTTCCTTTAATTTTTGCTCCTGATACCTCCTGCGGGCTTCCATGATCCGATCCTTGTGCTCACGTTCACGACTGTAGTCGTTCTTTTGAACGTTGCGTTTCTTTTTTGGCTCCGGAGATCGGTTGATGATCGCCTCATAGGCTTCCTTCAGGCGAATAAATTTTTCTACCGCTTCAGGAGAAGGATTTTTGTCAGGATGATAACGCATTGCGAGTGACCGGTAACGTCTTCTGACTTCTTGATCACTGGCTCCTGCCTCGAGCCCCAGAACCTGATAGTACCTCGTCAAACTCATGGCAGGATCTGTTTGAGTGTTTCGGAGCGAAGAATCTTACCACTATTAGAATAAACAAATTGATCGAGAAAACAGATCTTTCTTGGTGTCTCGTAGCGTGAAAGGTTTTTTTCAAGTATAGAAAGATCGATCGGCGTTCGGTTCTTGTCCTGTATAATTAAAGTCACTTCTTCTCCCAGTTCCGGGTGCGGGAGTCCGCATATAAAAAAAGGATGATTCAACATTGTGCTGATCACAGACTCTACCTTTTCAGGTTGAACTTTCACTCCTCCTGAATTAATGGTGAAATCCTTTCTTCCTAACCAATTGAAATGCGCAGGATCTGACAGTTCGACAAGATCATTCGTTTCCAGTAAATTGTTTAAGAGTTCCGGATAATGGATGCATAATGCACCTGAAGAGTTCATGGAAAAAGTGATGCCGGGTAATGCGGAAAAGTTTGGCTCCGTAACTTTTCCAATCTTACGCAAGGCCACGTGCGAGACCGTTTCGGTCATTCCATAGGTCTGATGTATCGTTATGCCAATTTCTGAAAGCCTTGCGATAGTTTCTTCAGCTACCGGCGCCCCACCGACAATTACGGTGTTGATTAGTTTCAGCTTGTCCGCACAATTTTTCAAAGTTGTTGATAACTGCAAAGGAACGATTGCCGCAAAATCTATTGGTGTTGTTAGCAAACAGATACTATCCGATGAAACGGGACCAATAATTATTCTCATTTGGTTCTCCAAGGCGCGGATAATTACCATCATTCCGCCGATGGTTGCTGTGGAAAGGCATTGATATACCGTTCCACCTAAAGGCAACTGAAGCGCAGATATTGTCTTGGAGGCAGATATCCGCATGTGGTCCTTGAGATGTTT
>Ga0315904_10010482_pt1 | contig 11974 bp, 10 predicted proteins | sample LakEriMetagenome_6_FD_203529 | JGI IMG/M metagenome (GOLD analysis project Ga0315904, IMG submission 203529) | Freshwater fungal communities from buoy surface, Lake Erie, Ohio, United States - Buoy 12 MA120 | ecosystem: Environmental > Aquatic > Freshwater > Lake | place: USA: Lake Erie, Ohio...
CATGTGGGAATACCCATTGCACCTGCAAGATGAGCTATTGAAGTGCATGATGTTACTACCAAATCCAAATCTGCAATAATGTTTGCAGTGTCATCCCAAGTCTTCATTTGATCACGCATATCTGCAAATGGAAGACCATCTATACAATTTTCATCCCTTTGTAGTGAATAAAACGTTGTGTTTGGGATGTCTGATAATGCAATCATCAAGTCAGGTGGAAATCTTCTATGTTGTTCATGTTCAAATTCAGGATTACCACTCCACCGAATACCAACTTTCAAATTATTATTCTTGGAAAATAAGGATATTGGATATTTTGGAAAAATATATTGACACCCATCAATATCATCGTATTCCATATTCAACACATAAGCGGCAGACATAGCAGGAACCCAATAATCATAATGAAGATTTTTTATACCTTCATTGTCAATGGATATAAAACCATTATTATTGAAAAGTTCCTTCAATTCTGATGAGCACGATACGATTATCCTTGCACCCATGTCTTGAAATTTTTTAGCAAAACGAAAATTAAGAATTTGATCACCATACCCACCTTCACATCTGAAAAGAAGTGTTTTATTTTCAAGTGGTTCATCTTTCCAAAGTTTTCCAGAAATTGGCGGAGATCCAAATATATTGATGTATCTACCATAATTAAGATGTTCAAATCCTTTTTTAAGATTACCATGACGCATCTCATGCCATCCTAAATTGAAAAGAACACGCAAATCATCTTGTGAATGCTTTCTCAAAATGTATTCACTTTTTTCTGGAAATCCATTTATCGCATGAGTTAGAGCAATATCCAATGGATCAATCACTTCACTTTTCATTTCAAAACCTTAAATAGAGTTAGATACAAATATAGGTAATTTATGTCAATTTTCCAAATTTTTATTTTTTATCATTTAAGATTTTAATGCATGTGAGTGGTTATACCCACCGGTGACAAATTCCCAAGTGGTATCGGATCCAGCTTGAACGGGACTACTGTAACTATTAGTAAACCCATTGCCAATTTCACCTTCATCACCTCTACCCCATCCCCAAAGAGTTCCGTCATCTTTAATACCAAGAACAAAAACGTGTTGTGAAGCAACTTCTTTCCAATCACCAGCAATTTGAACTGGACTACTACGATTTGTCAAATTACTTTGCCCTAATTGCCCAAATTCATTATTACCCCAAGCCCATAAAGATTTATCAGTTTTTATTGCAAGTGTAGTTCTCCACCCACTCGGTCCAGTGGATGCACTAATTTTACTCCAATTTGTTCCTGCACCAACTTGGACAGGACTGCTTCTTGCCGTTGTGTCTCCCAAACCAAGACACCCAGCTGTATTATCTCCCCAAGACCAAAGACTTCCATCGGTTTTTAATGCAATGCTAAAATAATTTCCTGCAGATATTTTTGTCCAAGTTGTTAATGCACCAACCTGAACAGGAGATGATCTTCCGGTCCTTGTCCCATCACCCAATTCACCAGATCCATTGTAACCCCATGCCCATAGAGTTCCATCTGTTTTTAATGCAATACAATGATTTGCACCAGCAGATGCAGAAACCCATGTTGTTAATCCACCAACTTGTGTTGGGGATGAACGACTTGTTGTATCACCTAACCCAAGTTCTCCATTTCCGTTATATCCCCACGTCCAAATAGTTCCATCTGTTTTTACTGCAACAGTATGATTATTTCCAGTTGAAACTTGGGACCAATTTGTTAATAAACCGATTTGAACAGGAGATGATACAGAAGTGGTTGTTCCTCTACCACCCTCACCATAGGTGCTAGCTCCCCATGACCAAAGACTTCCACTTGTTTTTATCCCAAGACAATGAGTTTCACCACCATCAACTTGTTTCCATTCTTGTAATAAACCAACTTGAACTGGACTGCTACGACCAGTGGTATTGCCCAATCCCAACTGTCCATCATAATTTTGACCATATGAAAACAATTTATATGTGGGCGGCGGTGGGGGTACATATGCCGTATATGATCGTGAAACTTGAAGTAAAACATCTCGTATCATATTAAAACCTCATAAATTTTGACCACCAATAAAACCATACCAATTAGTGCCTTGATTTGTAGTAATGAAACCGTAAATATCCTTTTTACCATTTGTTGATGTCACCGATGGAGCAGAACCACCAGACCAAGTAACCGCAGAACCCCAATTCCAGATATATGGACTTCCATTACCTGTTGTTACTAATGTAAAACTGCCAGCATAATCAGTTGGTGGAGGATTTGATATTGTAAAACTATTTACATTGGCATTAACACTAACTTCAAAAACGTTACCAGCGGATAAATCAAGTGAAAGACTTGATGGTGAACCACCTATCAAAATTGTAAGTTCTCTTTCTTCTACATCAGTTAATCTAGTTGTTGCTGATACCGTTAAACTACCTGTAACATTTAGTGTTGTTCCATCAAAACTTAAATTACTCTCACCAACTAAGCCAGTGGAGGTTCCATCTGATGTTATTACTCTATTATTTCCAGAAGTTGTTACAGATGATCCACCAAGTGAAGCATCACTATCAGGTAATGTATATTTTCTGTTGGCAGTTAATCCACTATCATCAAATGTTGCATAATAACTACCACTCGATTTTAATTTGAATGCCATAATTTATCCATCAATCCAATTTGAAAAAATTCCATCTAATTTCATAACATTATACCCAGCAGTAATCAGATTATCTTTTATAGATATTTCACCATCGGATAATTCGTTCAGTTTGTTATCAATAAGAACAGAACTGTTATACATACCACGCTTAACCATTTCATATTCACTCAAACCGCTATCATATCGCTGTCTTTGTTCTTCATTAACAAATATGATATATTGATAATTATGGTTTTCATTTTTTAATTCAATATGAACATCGTATATTTTAAGATATTCACCAGTTGTTGGGTTTATCAAAGCCATTTTATTAACTCCTTATAGTCTTGTTTCTGTTGCCCAAACGGTTGCAGAAAATGTAACATTGTTTGCATAATCATGTTTTACTTCTATTTTTAGTGCCTCATTGGTATCATCTGCATTAACTCGGACATCCCAATTACTGGTTGAGGTATCTTCCGATGTTATTACATATGTTGGAGCACCACCAACCATTGTTGTATTATTTGATGCATCTCTTTTTATAGCACCTGTTATTTCCCAAGTTTTACAAAGAAAACCGGTGGCACCAATGGCATTTATTTGTATTCTGTAATGATATACCGAACTGGCAAACATAGTCATTCTACCGGAAGAAGCATCTGTAAAAATTTCCTGCCATATACCGCCAGAAGATGCTAGTGTTTTATTTCTAAACTTTTGTATTATAGATTGTGCTTTATTAGTAGTTGAATCAGTACCAGTTGTTACAAATTCATTTTGTCTTTCGGCTTTTGAATATCCACCAATAGCAACGGTTCCACTTCCTTTTGAATTTGATGTTGATCTACCACCAACAGCCACACCGTAGTTATTATTATTGTTTGATGTATGACCGATACCAACCCCATATGTATAATTGTTCTTTGCCTGATAACCAACACCTACACCATACGTGTAATTACTAGAGGCGTCATACCCAATACCTACACCACCACTATAATTCTGAGTTGCAGAATATCCAAGTGCCGTTCCAAAAAGGTAATTATATGAATTATTATATCCAATACCAACACCACCGGAATAGTTATCTGTTGATCCATCACCAATACCAATACCATTGCTATAATTATTGGTTGCATTATTACCAATACCGATACCACTCGTTGAATTGGTTCCAACATTGTAATCGAAATACAGCAGTGAACCAGTAAATGATGTTGCCGTTACATTTCCTGTAACCGCAAGCGTTGATCCATTAAATGTTAAATTCGTTTCTGCATTAGCAGCATTTGATGTTCCGTCTGATGTTAATACTCTATTATCAGAAGCATTTGATACCGTTGAAAATCCAGTGCCACTGGTTCCTGATGAACCAGAATTTCCGGAGGTTCCTGATGAACCACTTTCACCAGAAGTTCCTGATGAACCAGAATTTCCGGAGGTTCCTGATGAACCACTTTCACCAGAAGTTCCTGATGAACCAGAATTTCCGGAGGTTCCTGATGAACCACTTTCACCAGAAGTTCCTGATGAACCACTTTCGCCAGAAGTTCCTGATGAACCAGAATTTCCGGAGGTTCCACTACTACCACTAACTCCAGAAGTTCCTGATGAACCAGAATTTCCGGAGGTTCCACTACTACCACTAACTCCAGAAGTTCCTGATGAACCAGAATTGCCAGAAGTTCCTGATGAACCAGAATTGCCAGAAGTTCCTGATGAACCAGAATTGCCAGAAGTTCCTGATGAACCAGAATTGCCAGAAGTTCCAGATGAGCCAGAATTACCAGATGTTCCAGATGAGCCAGAATTACCACTGGTTCCTGTGGTTCCAGAAGTACCCGTTGTTCCAGATGTTCCGTTGATGCCAGAAGTTCCAGAAGTTGCAGCAGTATAACTTGTTCCGTTTATTATTAGAGAACCGGTTATACTCATTGAACCAGTTACTTGATGTATGTCATCTAATGTATCACCAAATTTTGTTGAACCACTTTCAAAAAGTATAGATGCTGAAACAAATTCGGTATGAAATTCTTGAGCAGTTAATTTACCAGTAATAACTGCATCACCAGTAACAGTAAATGTTGATCCATTAAATGTTAAATTTGTTTCTGCATTAGCAGCGTTTGTTGTACCATCTGATGTTAGTATTCGATTATCAGACGCATTTGATATTGTATTAAATCCTGTGCCTGAAGTTCCTGAAGTACCTGTGGTTCCAGATGTGCCTGAAGTTCCTGAAGTACCTGTGGTTCCAGATGTTCCGGTGGTTCCAGATGTACCATTAACTCCAGATGTTCCAGACGTACCAGTTGTTCCAGAACTTCCTGATGAACCAGAATTTCCTGATGTTCCTGATGAACCGGAATTTCCAGAAGTTCCACTACTTCCATTAGCACCAGATGTACCAGAAGTTCCAGCAACACCAAATTCAACACCACCCGCAGTTACACCATCACCTATGTAAAACTTCTTGGTATCGGTGGTGTATATTGGTTCACCTTGAACAGGTGTTATACTTGTTCTATCAGCTTCCGTTCCGCGTCTTAATCGTAGTGGCATTAAAATACTCGTGTAAATTCAATATAAATTATTTTAGTTACCATTTGCATCTATCCTATTAAGCAAACTTCTAAGCAACTCCATTTCTTCATCAGTCAATGGTGTTTGATTTGATTGAGGCGATACATTTTTTACATTCCATTCACTTTCATGTTCGGGTGTAGCCGGTACGGCAGTGCAACCATCTGGCCATTGTACTTCTGAAATACCATCCCATATAACTATATTAGTTACAAAACCATCTTCATTTATTAAAGCATATCTCATTTTTTATCCTATACTTAATATAATACAAATACCATTACCACCTGGACCACCAGCTCCACTGGTAAAACCATTATCAGAAGCGGCTCCGCCTCCGCCTCCACAACCATAGCTACCACTCCCACCATTTCCACCAGCTTGTCCTGTTTTGTAGCCACCTCCACCACCGGGAGTTCCTAATGTTGCATATCCATGTGTAAATGTTATTCCATTATTTCCATTTCCACCATTTGTTCCACCAGATGAAGCCGCCACAGATGGATATATTCCAGTCCAGTAATCGTGTGTTCCACCTTGTGTAGAAGTAGTAACATTAGCCGCTTGACCTGCACCACCTCCACCACGATAACCTCCTGTTAGTTGATTACCCTCTGTTGTCCATGATCTTTGTTGTCCTGCACCAGTAGTTCCGTTTGATGATGCACCACCACTACCATTCGCAAATATATTAGTCGTGGTATAATGTGTACCCTGCGTTCCACTTGATGAGTTTCCACCAGTTCCGCCACCACCGCCAAGTGACTTCAGCAAACTTCCAAAAGTTGAGTCTCCTCCTGCAGTTCCATTGCCACCTTGACTTGTATCTGATGTTTGTCCTGCGGATCCACTACCACCGGCTCCGATTGTTATACTTACAGATCCGGTTATTTGTAAATTAGTAAAATCTGCAATAACAGTAGGACCACCACCACCTGGACCACCACCACTACGACCAGATGTTGTTGCATACCTTCCACCAGCACCACCGCCGCCGCCTCCGCCATATATTAAAACCTTAAAGTATTTTGCCCAGGTAGGAGGTGTCCAAGTTTGTGAACTTGTGATAGTATCTACTTGAACTTGGGGAGCACTTCCACCTGCAGCAGATAATGTAGTTCCGGACATTGTCAGTCCACTTCCAAGTATTATTTCTTCAATGTTTCCTGCACCAGTAGTTGCACGACCAAGTAATACTGATGATGTAGTTACATTTTGTATTTTAGCGTATGTTACCGCATCATTATCAATAGTCCAAATACTTCCAGAACTTGTTACGGTAATATCACCTTTGTCACCATCGGTTACTATACCAAAGTTTCCACCACCACCAACATCAGTTGGTGTTGCAAATGAACCAAAATCATATACGGCAGGTGAACTTGATGCAAAAGATGATGTTACTGCATACGATGAACTTACGGCATTGGAAGCAGTTCCTTGAAGTGAACCGGTAAATGACGTTGCTTGCAGTGAACCAGTTAATCCATAAGAGCCAGATAATTGTTTTGAATGTGTCCATAGACTTGCACTATACATTAACAAGTCACCGTAATTGGCACCATTTGTTAATACATTGTGAAGTTCACCCAATTCATAACCATTATTTATTTTTACGAAAATCGATCCAACAACTGCATTAACTCTTTCAACAAAACCAATAATTACTGTATGTTTGGGTGCAACTGGTGGTATTTGTGTATATTGTCCAGAAGAACTTAAATAAAGAGTAGCACCTGCAGTTAAACCAACGGTATTTAATCCATTAACAATACCACTCGTAAAAACAAATCCTTCATCACCGGATAATATGTTTTCCGAAACCATACCAAGAGTATTTGCTGATCCCGCCTCAATATCATTATCGGCTCTTTTTACAGAAATTCTGTTACCTTGTGAACCGGATATGTAAACTATTTCCCCTTTGTTGAGTGTTGTTGTCTCTGCATTGTAAACTCTAGCAAACGAATCTTGTCCTAATTGTAATGCAAGTGTTCCACCTTTCAATCCCAAATCAAGAGTTCCATCACCATCATTCCAAACCAATCTACCGGTTGCAGTAGCAGCAGATGATGTTGTATAAAAATTAAGGTGATCAACATTATTTATGGATCCACTCATGGTAAGTGAACCCGATATTACACTACCATTAGAAGCAGTTACAGATGCAAGATGTGCCTGACTACCACTTACTACAAGTTTTTTCCAATTAGACAAAATAGAACTCCACAGTTTATATCAATACCAATAAATATGAGAATTTATATTTTCAACAGATTTTCTATGTGAGGTTTTACCATATCAAATGTAATAGATTTGGTGCATTCAAATTGTCTTTCCGTTCCTTTATGTTCTGGACACCAATTCCAATCTCCCCTATCGAATAAATGTTTGGCAAAACAACCATGACAAACATCAGTATTTATTATTCTAACAACGTCAGATTTCATTTCTTGATGTGGCTCAGAAAAACCACTTATCAACACAGTTGGAACATTTAATGCCCAAGAATACCAAGTTAATCCACTACCCAATCCAACGAATAATTTTGAACCTTTTAGTATCGATCCAATTTCGTCTAATGATTTATTACTAATTTTAATAACACCATCTGGTTGTTTGTTACCCATATACCCATCTTCTTCTTTCGATAAAAGGTAAACATCATAACCAATAGATTTAACATAATCTACTAACTCTTGCCATCCGGTTGGATTATTCCAGTATTTTGCCTGTGCAGTTGAATTTGTTGCAATACAAACATGGGGTTTTTCATTTGTGTGACCATATATTTTTCGTATTTTTGGTTTTATTTCTTTGAAATCTAAACCCAATATATCCGTTGCGGTTTTTTGAAGTGGAAATTTTCTACAATCATCTTTATTGTATTCCACATTAAAACCATTTTCATTGGAAAAATACCAACCAATTCTGTATGTTGCATAAACATCATCAACAGCAGTTCCGGGTGTAACAAAATCTATTTCAGGATAAACATCTTCAAATAAATAATTTAAGAATGTAGAAACTGTAACCTTACAATTCCATTTTTTTCTAAATTCTTCAACATATGGGATCCAAGCAATAGTATCTCCTAATGATTTTGAGTCGAGTATTATGTAAACTCTTTTACCACTTGCATCAAATATATGTTGATACATTAAAGTATCACCTTGATAAACACGGCAAGTATATTGCTCAAAGTATTTTTTTGAAGTTTTTGTCCAACTATTTGAATTTATCGTAGTTCCATATTCTAAATTACCGAATGAATTGAAAAATTGCACATTGAATTTCTGATTAACATTAGATAGTATTTCAATATATGCACCATCATTAAAATGGTTTACAATTTTAACTCTATCGTTCTTACGAATAATGTTTTCATTTTTTACTATGTTCTCATATAACATCGTACACCATTAAAGTTTATTTTGAAATCTATACGGTAAACTATTTGTTTTAGGTTTGTCTGATTTGGTTATCACAATACAATTAGGATAATATGAAATTGATTGTATATTCATATCATTAGTATGGTTACTATAACCATGATTAACCGAGTGATTTAATTTTGTAAAGTAATCAACTATATTCGTATAACCAGTTTCATATCCATATATCGTTGTTTCTGGACGCCAATAATTACACTCTATATCTTCAATAACATAAACACCACCCCAATCTAAAAGATTTTCAAAAAGATAATAAAAAGATTTTAATTGGTGATCAGCAACATGACTTCCATCATCAACAATAATTTTACACTTTGGAATTTTATTAACAATAGATACCATGTCATTGATGTTGCTTTGATCACCGAGAAATATCTTTCCTCGTTTAATATCATATGTCTTTGATATATCCATACCATATATCATTGCAAATGGTAGATAATTTTGCCAAACTTTTAATGAACTCCCAGCATCAATTCCTATTTCAAATAGATTTACTTCTTTATCTCTAAATTTTGATATGAATTTTTCGTATACAATATGGTATTCGTGTGTTATTGCTTTATCACAATTGAATACTTTACACAATTCTTCAAAGGATAAATTTTCATACTTTTCAGATTTTGAAAATTGTAATATCGCTTCTCTGTTTAGAATGTTATCCGCCTTCAAATCATCCACAGAACTGGAAAAAATATCGTAAGATTGTGATTTGTAGTGATTAAAAAGTTTTCTTTCAAGTATATTAAACCCACTACCATCTGTATAGTATTCTTCGGTTGTACTATATTTTTCAAAAAAAGAATTTAACGCTTCTAATTTACCAGAAAAAAATGCACTATTAAATGCACTTTCATTTTCATAAGCAACATCTTTTTGTTCATAAATTACAATATCGTAATCTTTCAATAAATTTTCATGTAATTCAAATGTTGATTTATCTATCTTGTAATCATAGTTTACAACGTGAACTCTATCTTTACCTAACATTTTTGCATACCGCAATCCATTTTGTATTAGTGTATATGCAGCATAACCATGTTCATAATCAAGTGGTTTTGTATGTTTGATACCTTTATCATCTACCCACCAATAGTTGTAAGAAACATCATATTTTTCAAACTCATGGTTGTACAACAATGGATTATTTTTTGTGTAAATTACATGATCACATATTTCTTGTATATCTGTATCAACAATAAAATTTGACGATAATAATTTTTCACCATGAATACTATCCAAGCATTCATACAATAATTTTTTTCTATAAAGAGTATCTGCATGAGCTAAAATTATCGTTAGAACACTGGATTTTTTTTTCAAATTCAAACTTTCTTTTATAGAATTTATTTGTGTTTCCATATCACCGTATATGTAGTTTACTAAACCATCATATTCACTACCGTATGGTTCTAATTTTTTAATAAATGTTGGAAGTCCGTAACTCAATGCCTCTTTTATTGACAATGGATTTAATTCAAAATTTGAAGTGAAATAAAATAAATCTGATGCTTTGTAAAATTTATCAACATCGTCTCTTTCTCCATGCCAAATACAATTGTCTGGAAATTCATCCATTAGTGGTTGCCAATAATCTTGAAAATTTTGGGCTTGGTTTCCAACAAAATGAAATTTTACATTTTCGTTTTTCATTCTTTTTGCAATCTCTATCAACTCTTTTTGATTTTTTCCAGGTGTAAATAAACCAACATTTAGTATATGTTTATAGTTTTTATCAAACCCCAATTCTTTTTTAGCATATTCCTTACTATATTCCATTTTCTCAATAGGATATTCCCATATATCACACAATTCTTCCCCAAATATATCAACGAATTTATCTCTACTCCAATTAGAAACCAATACAAATTTATCAGCACTATATGTTATATCATCTGGATTTGTATTGGATCCATGTGTAGTTACAACAATCTTATACTGTCTATCAGTATCATATATTTTTTCTAAATCATCTTTTGAAATAAATGTTTCTGGTATTTCTTGGAAGTGTATTACATCGGGAGATAATATATCAATAACTTCATGTATTGTCATATTATCGTGAGTTAAACTATAAAATTTGTGTCCTAAAAGACTTGATATTCTATTTCTTTGAACGGTTAATACCCCACCTGTAATATCTTTATATTCGATGCAGTAAATTTCATAATCGTAAATTAGACTTTCAATGAGTTTGAGAGTATATTGAGGAAGACCACCTGTGGAAAGATGTGGAACCACAAACAAAACTTTTTTCACAAAACACCTTTAACAAAACTTAAAATTTATAGACCAAATTGTGATTTATCAACGTTGTAATTTTGCAAAACTTCATCTGATGTTAAACTTCTATTATAGCAATAAACTTTTGAAATTCTACCATTTAGAAGATTACCACCACCAAAAGTAGCTATGTTTACAGAACTATTTCCAGAATAAGCGGCTTTATTTGCAGTATATGTACTATCTTGAACACCGTTAATGTATAGTGTCATCCCATCTGTTGTATTGAATGTCAAGGTAACATTATACCAAGTGTTGAGACTAATTGTGCCGGTTGATGGATATGCTATGTAACTCGGCCAATTTGCATGACCAGAATATATTTTATTTTCACCATACATAAACATGAAATGACCACCAGCTGCACTACTTATCAAATTATTATCTTGGTATACATTCACATAAAACCATATAGATTTTGTGTATGATGTTGATGACAAAACTGCATCGGTTCCACTTCCTCTTTGAGTGGAACCATCAAATGTAAAATAAGATGGTGATGTAGATGTGTATACCGGTGAACCAATCAAAGTAATGTTTTGTTCTGTTCCGGCTATGTCTGTCCAGGTTGTCCCACTACCAGGATAAGATGCAGAATTACTTGCATCTAATCTTAATGTAAGACCATCTGTAACTAATTGTTCTGAAATTTCAGTTGTTTTGGTTAAATTAAATGAACCAACACCACCGGTATTGGAAATGGTGAGGCCACCATTACCACCAGTATTGATAATTTTCAAACTCATTTTAGATATAACTGTTGTAGTTTGTAAACGAGGTCATATACAACTTGAACTTCTTTGCCCTTGAATGTACAGTCAGATACTAATTTCAATAAAAACTCCAACTCCTCCTTGGAAAAAGGAGGAATTGGAGGTATCGGACTATTTTCATTATTTTCTTTTTTAACTAAACCCATGATAAAACCTATTATTTTTCTCATAACAAATATACAAAATTTTAAGAATATATCCAAATGTTTCCTGTATTACTATCAACAAAAATTGTTCCAAATCCACT
>Ga0315904_10010483_pt1 | contig 11973 bp, 8 predicted proteins | sample LakEriMetagenome_6_FD_203529 | JGI IMG/M metagenome (GOLD analysis project Ga0315904, IMG submission 203529) | Freshwater fungal communities from buoy surface, Lake Erie, Ohio, United States - Buoy 12 MA120 | ecosystem: Environmental > Aquatic > Freshwater > Lake | place: USA: Lake Erie, Ohio...
ATCATTACCACCGTCGAGAAGGCCAAGGAATTGCGGCCTTATGTCGAGAAGTTGGTGACGATGGCCCGGAAGGCCGCCGTGACCGATGCAAAGGCTGCGACACTCTCTTCAAATGCTGCCCGGAACACTCCGGAATGGAAGGCGTGGCGCGACTCTCCCCAGTGGCGCGAGTGGGCTCAGGCCCGTGCCCCGGGTGTTGCCTATCGTCGTCGGGCGTTTGCTCTGCTGCGTGACACCCTGGCGGTCGACATTCTGTTCGATGAACTGGCCAAGCGGTTTGAGACCCGCCCCGGTGGTTACACCCGCATTCTGCGGATCGCAACCCGCCGCCTCGGTGATGCGGGCCATCAGGCCCTGATCGAGTTCGTGGGTGTGAATGATCGCGTCAAGAAGGTCAAGAAGAAGCGGCAGGCCCCCAGCGTGGCGACCGCTCCTTCGGTGACCCCCGCCGGAGAGTAGTTCCCCCCGATTGATTGCGGCCTGACGCCTTGGGCCGGATTCGCGGATTTCAGACGGCTGGCTTCAACGGGAAGCCAGCCGTTTTTTCATGGCGGTCTGCAAATCTCCCCATGTGTTGAGCGGCAGGAGGGGGGTGGTGCGAGTCCCGGCGGCCCCCCGTGCAGTTCGCATGCTGCTGCTTGACCGTGTCTCTTGGCCAGCCCTATCATCCCGAGATGACCGTACGCACACGATTCGCCCCCAGTCCGACGGGGTACATGCATATTGGCGGAATGCGGACTGCCTTCTTCAACTGGCTGTGGGCCAGGCGGAACGGCGGGCAATTTCTGCTCCGGATTGATGATACCGATCAGGCCCGGAACCAGGAGGCGGCACTGCGTCCGATTCTCCAGGCGTTCCGCTGGTTGGGATTGAACTGGGATGAAGGTCCGGAAATCGGCGGTCCCTACGCCCCCTACTACCAGTCGCAGCGGGGTGAGCTCTACCGGGCTGCAGCGGCACGCCTGGAGGCCTCGGGTCATGCCTATCGCGACTACGCCACCAGGGAAGAGGTCGAGGCGGACCGCAAGGCGGCCGATCAGGCCAAGCGGCCCTACCTCAATGTTCGCCGCTCGCTCGATCTGACGGCCGCCCAGAAGTCCGAGTATGACGCCAGCGGACGCCCGTGGGTCCTGCGGTTCCTCATTCCCCGCGACCGCAAGGTTGTGCTGGATGACATCATCCGCGGACGCGTCGAGTGGGATGGAGCACTGCTGCCTGACCCGGTGATTCTGCGGGGGGACGGCACACCCCTCTACAACTTCGCCACTGTGGTCGATGATTCGCAGATGCAGATCAGCCACGTCATCCGGGCTGAGGAACATCTCTCCAACACTCCGATCCAGGTGCTGCTGCACGAGGCGCTCGGGAACGCCCTGCCGCAGTTCGCCCATGTGCCGTATGTCGCCGCTCCGGGTTCGAAAGAAAAGCTCAGCAAGCGGAAGATTGAGGCGTACCGCAAGAATCCCCAGTTCAAGAAGCTGTTCGAGAAGGCCGACGAGGTCTTTCCGCAACTGGGGCTCACCGGTTCGGCGGCCCTGGACCCTGTGATGGTCGAGTACTACGAGAAGATCGGTTACCTGCCGGCAGCCGTCCTGAACGCCCTCGGACGCATCGGCTGGTCGCTCGACGACTCGACCGAGATCATGTCGCTCGACACGATGGTGGCGAATTTCTCTCTCGATCGTGTGGTCAAGGCCCCTGCAGGTTTCGACCCCGACAAGCTCTACAGCTTCCAGGGGCACTGGATGAAAGAATTGCCCGATGACCAGAAGCTGGCCGGTGTGCTGCCGTACCTGGTGCAGGCGGGGCTTCTGGCAGAGCCGGTTTCGGCCCAGCAGCAGGCATTTGTCGGACAGGTGGTGACGTCCCTGGGAGACCGGCTCAAGGTCTTCAGCGACATTCTCGGTGCGGGCTTTTTCTTCCGGGACGAATACCCCGTCGACCAGAAGAACTTTGACAAGCGGGTCAAGAAGGAAGGCATCCCCGGCCATCTGACGGCCTTCGCCGCCCGGCTGAACTCCCTGGAGCCATTCACCGTTCCCGCCCTCGAGCAACTGCTTCCCGCGTACTGCGAAGAGGTGGGGTTGAACACGGGGGACCTCATCCACGCCCTGCGCCTGGCCACCACGGGCCAGCCTGTCGGGCCGGGTGTGTACGACTGCCTGGTTCTGCTCGGAAAAGACCGATCGCTCGCCCGGATCGCCGCCGCGGTCCAATCCGCCGGCTGACCCCACGGAAACTGTGAAACGGACCTGACGGTTCCCCGGATCGGTCGAACCGGCAGTGGTCGAACCGTTCGTGGTTCAAACCGGGCCAGAAGCGTGACCAACAGCGTCGTGCGGCCGTGCCGGGGCTCTGCAGGGCCATCGGCGTCAACCCTTCACCTGAGGAACTCCTGCATGCAACGCCGCCCCCTGGGAAAGACGGGCCTCACCCTTCCTGTGTTGAGCTACGGTGCCTCATCGTTGGGGCAGGAGTTTCGTTCGGTCGACATGAACGAAGCGCTGCGGTCGGTGCGGGTGGCGCTGGACCTGGGAATGAACTTCATTGACACCTCGCCGTTTTATGGCCGGGGGACCAGTGAGTGCCTGCTGGGCTTTGCCCTGCGGGGCGTTCCGCGGGACAGCTACCTGCTGGGGACCAAGCTGGGGCGGTATGACAAGTCGCATTTCGATTTCTCGGCGAAGCGCGTGGCCGAGAGTGTCGATGTGAGCCTGCACCGGATGGGGGTGGAGCATCTCGACATCATCCTCTGCCACGACATTGAATTTGTCGACATGCGGCAGATTGTGGAAGAGACCCTGCCAGCGCTGCGGCGAATCCAGCAGGCGGGGAAGGTGCGGTTCGTGGGGATCAGCGGTTACCCGATGCACATCTTCCGGTGGGTGCTCGACCAGGCTCCGCTGGATGTGGTGCTGTCGTACAACCACTACACGCTGCAGAACACCATGTTCGGCGACCTTGTCCCCTACCTGGAGTCGAAGGGGGTGGGGATCATGAACGCCGCACCTTTTTCGGCCCGCCTGCTGACCAATGCCGAATTGCCCCCCTGGCACCGGGCCACGCCCCAGGTGCGTGAAGTCTGCCGTCGGGCGGCACTGCATTGCCAGGCCCGGGGAGTCGACATCGCCCAGTTGGCGGTGCAGTACTCCCTCGCCAACCCCAAGATGTCCACCTGCGTGGTTGGTTCGGCCAACCCGGCGAATGTCGAACAGTGGGCCCGCTGGTCGGAGTTGCCTCTCGACCAGTCACTGGTGGCCGAGGTGCAGCAGATCCTGGCCCCGATCCACAACTGGTACTACCAGGAGGGACTGGCGGAGAACAACGACCCGCTGCCCGCCCCCGTGGGCCGGTCCTGAGTCCCGCGTCGATTTCCCCCTGCAACGTCCTTCCCCCCCTTCTGCCGGGAGTTGCCTGCGATGAAAGCCCTCTCTCTTGAAGCTCCCCTGCAATGGCGTCGCCTGGATGTTCCCGCACCGGCCGCTCCCGGGCCCGGTGAGGCGCTGGTGCGGGTCGACACCGTGGGGATCTGCGGGACCGACCTGAGTGGTTACCTCGGAAAGATGCCATTTTTCAGCTACCCGCGGATTCCCGGGCACGAGCTGGGAGTCGAGGTGGTGGCGGTCGGGCCGGGCGTCACCCAGGTCGCCCCGGGTGACCGTTGTGCGGTGGAGCCCTACATCAACTGCCAGCAGTGCTATGCCTGCCGGCGTGGGCACACCAACTGCTGCGAGAAACACCAGACCCTGGGGGTTCACTGCGATGGGGGATTGCGGCCGCAGTTCCTCGTGCCGGCCCGAAAGCTGCACATCTCGCGGAAGCTCTCCTTCGAGCAACTGGCGCTGGTCGAGACCCTGGCGATCGGCTGCCATGCCGTCAACCGGTCGGGACTGCAGGCCCATGAGTCGTGCCTGATCATCGGGGCGGGGCCGATTGGCCTCGCGACCCTGGAATTCGTCAAGTTGACGGGGGCCAGGACGATCGTGCTCGACATGCATCCCGGCCGACTGGAATTCTGCCGCCGCGTGATGGGGGTCCAGCATACGCTGCAGCCCTCGGCACAGCTCGAGCAGGAACTCCGCGACCTGACCGACGGTCATCTCCCCGACGTGGTGATCGATGCCACGGGGAACAACCAGTCGATGTCGAGCGCGTTCGGGTTGATTACGCAAGCGGGACGCCTGGTGTTCGTGGGCATCACGACCGACACCGTGCAGTTCAAGCACCCTCAGTTCCACCGTCCGGAAGGGACGCTGCTCTGCTCGCGGAACGCGCTCTCGGCCGACTTCACCCGCATCATCCAGCTGATTGAGGAGGGGCGGCTGGATACCGGTCCATGGATCACGCATCGGACCGGGTTTGACGAGCTGATCGATGTCTTCCCGTCGTTCACCCGACCCGAGACCGGGGTGATCAAGGCGGTGGTGGAGGTGGGGGCATGAGTGCCGCCAGTTCCCGCTACGGACTCCCCGAGACCGTGCTGCAGTTTGGGGCCGGGCGTTTCCTGAGAGCGTTCACCGACCGTTTCCTGCACCAGGCGAATGCAGCCGGGCAGGACTGGGGGCGGGTCGTGGTGGTGCAGTCGACACCTGGCAACCGGGCCGAGGCACTCAACTCGAACCAGGATGGCTTTCACGTCGTGGTGCGCGGGCTCGAAAATGGAGAGACCGTCGATCGAGTTGAGCCGGTCCACTCGATTGCACGGGCGATCCCGGCGGTGGAACGCTGGGGTGACGTGCTGGAAGTCGCCCGTTCGCCCCATCTGCGGCTGATCGTTTCCAACGCCACTGAGGCGGGATATGCGGTTGATCCGCAGGATACGCCGGATGCTCAGCCCCCGGCGTCGTTTCCGGCGAAGCTGACCCGCGTGCTCTGGGAGCGGTTTCAGGCCAGACTCCCGGGGGTGACGATCATTCCCTGCGAGCTGATCGAGCACAATGCGGTTGTGCTGCAGGGGATCGTGGACCAGTTGGCTGGTGCGTGGAACCTGCCGGGTGACTTTCGCGACTGGCTGATGCGCGACTGTGGCTGGGTCGAGAACCTGGTCGATTGCATCGTGACGCCGGCTCCGTCGGATCATCCGCTGCTGGCGAGCGATCCGCTGCTGGTGACGGCTGAGCCGTACATGTTGTGGGCCCTGGCACGCCCTGCCGCGGGGCGGGCCGATGTCAGCCTGTTCGGGCACCCGGCGATCCAGTGGGTCGACAGTGTGGATCCGTATTACCTGCGCAAGGTGCGGATTCTCAACGGGCTGCACACCGCGATGGCGGCGAAATTTGGACCGGCAGGCTTCGAGACGGTGCTCCAGGTGCTGCGCAACCGGAATGCCGTCACCTGGCTGCGGGGGGTGGCGTACGAGGAGATTCTTCCCACGATCGCGCATCGGGTGGAGGATGGAGCCTTGTTTGCCGACCAGGTACTTGAGCGGTTTGCGAATCCATTCCTGGCGCACCGTCTGTCGGACATTGCCAAGAACCATGAGGCGAAGGTGAATGTTCGCCTGCGGCCGACCGTGGCCGACTACCAGCGTTTGTATGGCCGGGCACCCCGGCGGTTGTCGGAAGTAGTTCCCGGCGTGTGAACCGGGAGGAGTCTTGGGCGGGGGGCCGTCACCCGGGGTGGATGGGTCCACAGAGGAGCAATCGATGATTCGTTCGGCAGTCACGATCAGCCTGGTCCCGGAAGCAGCCGGGGGGCCGTTTGTCTTTTGGCACGACCTTCCGAAGGCGATCGCCGAGGCGCGGTCGCTGGGGTTTGATGCGGTCGAGATCTTTCCTCCCGCCCCCGATGCGGTCGATCCCACCCAGTTGCGGAAGCTGCTCGACGACCAGGGGCTGAAACTGGCCGCCGTGGGGACGGGCGGGGGCTGGGTCCGGCAGAAGCTGCACCTGTGTCTCCCCGATGCCGGGGCGCGGCAACGGGCCCGGGACTACATCCGCGCGATCATCGACTTCGCAGGTGGGCTGGGGGCTCCGGCGATCATCGGTTCGATGCAGGGGCGGTGGAGTGAAGAGGTGCCCCGTGCCGAGGCCCGCCAGCACCTGATCGAGGCCTTGAATGACCTGGGGGGGCATGCCAGCCAATACGGGGTGCCGCTCTTGTATGAGCCTCTGAACCGTTACGAGACCAACCTGGTCAACACGGTGGAGCAGGGAGTGGCGCTGCTGCGGGAGCTCACTGGCGAGAATGTGAAGCTCTTGTGTGACCTGTTTCACATGAACATCGAAGAGGTCGACATCGCGGCCGCCCTGACGGCGGCGGGACGTGACCTGGGGCATGTGCACTTTGTCGATTCGAACCGCCGGCCGGCTGGTTGCGGCCATCTCGACTACGCCCCGATTGCCCAGGCACTGAAGCGACTCGATTACGAGGGGTATGCTTCGGCCGAGGCATTCGCCTGGCCCGACAGCAGCCAGGCGGCGCAGCAGACGATCACCATGTTCCGCCGGCTGTTCCGCTGATGTGACAGGCGCGGGCGGTCTCAGGGGCGAATCTTCCTCCACTCTTGCGGGTTCTTTCCGACATGCTCAAGCACACGCTCATTCATCCCGAGATCAGTGCCGTCCTGGCCCGTGCGGGACATCATGCGAAAATCCTGATCGCCGACGGGAATTATCCCGCATCGAGCAAGAAGGGGCCGCAGGCGCAGCTGGTGTCGCTGAACCTGATGCCGGGAGTGGTCAATTGCACCCAGGTGCTGCAGGCGATTCTGTCCGCAGTGCCGGTCGACGCGATCAATACAATGATGTATACCAACGATGACCCGTACGCGCTCGACGCCGACCCTCCCGTCTGGGAGGACTATCGGAAGGTCATTCGGGACCAGGGGCTGAAGCTCGACCTGGTCCCGATTGAGAAGTGGGAGTTCTACAAGGCGGTGGAAACTCCCGATCATGTGTTAACCATCCAGACTGCTGATCAGCAGCGGTACGCGAACATCCTGCTGTCGGTGGGTGTGCGGATGGATGCCTGAGCGTCGATCCCGGGAGGAAGAGCCGTGTTGCGAGTCTGGCCAGGTCGTCCCTATCCCCTGGGGGCCACCTGGGATGGGCGGGGGGTGAACATTGCCCTGTATTCGGAGAATGCCACGCGGGTTGAACTCTGCCTGTTCGATTCCGCAGGCGCTCCGGAAACCCATCGGGTGTTTCTCCCCGAGCAGACCGATTATGTCTGGCACGGGTATTTTCCCGACCTGCGTCCGGGGACGCTGTATGGATTCCGGGTGCATGGTCCGTACGATCCCGAGCGCGGGCACCGGTTCAATCCCCACAAGGTCCTGCTCGATCCCTATGCGCGGGAGGTGATTCCCCTGACGCGCTGGGGGGATGAGATGTTCGGCTACGACGTGGCCGACGCGGCGGGGGACCTGTCGTTTGACTCCCGGGACAATTCGACCCTGGCCCCTCTGGGGGTGGTGATTGATTCGGCGTTCACCTGGGGGGATGACCGCCCTCCCCGTACGCCGGCGCACAAGACGGTGGTGTATGAACTGCATGTGAAGGGATTCACCCAGCGGCATCCCCTGGTCCCACCCGCGCTGCGCGGGAGTTACGCGGCACTGGGGAGCGACCCGATCCTGCGGCACTTCGAGCAGTTGGGGGTGACGGCGGTCGAATTGCTGCCCGTGCACCTGCATCTCGACGACCGCCAGTTGGTCGACCGGGGGCTGAACAATTACTGGGGCTACAACACGCTGGCGTTTTTCGCTCCCGAGGTGCGGTACCAGTCCCGCGGTCCGGTGAGCAATGCGGTCCGCGAGTTCAAGACGATGGTCCGGAACCTGCATGCCGCCAGGATCGAGGTGATTCTCGACGTGGTCTACAACCACACGGGGGAGGGGAATCACCTGGGGCCGACGGTCTCGTTCCGCGGCATCGACAATGCCTCGTACTACCGGGTCAATCCCCAGCAGCGGCGGTACTATGTCGACTACACCGGTTGCGGGAATACACTGAATGTCTCGAATCCCCGGGTCTTGCAGCTGATCATGGACAGCCTGCGGTACTGGGTGCTGGAGATGCATGTCGACGGGTTCCGCTTCGACCTCGCGAGCACCCTCGCCCGCGAGCTGCACGAGGTCGACAAGCTGGGTGCGTTCTTCGACATCATCCACCAGGATCCTGTGCTGTCGCAGGTGAAGCTGATTGCCGAACCCTGGGACCTGGGAGAAGGGGGTTACCAGGTGGGGAACTTCCCCGTCGGGTGGTCGGAGTGGAATGGCAAGTACCGTGATTGCGTCCGGCGATTCTGGAAGGGGGAGGGGGGCATCATCTCGGAATTTGCCACCCGCCTGAGTGGATCGAGCGACCTCTACGCCTGGAGCAGCCGTCGTCCACACGCCAGCATCAACTTCGTCACCTGTCACGACGGGTTCACGCTGCACGACCTGGTCTCCTACAACGAAAAGCACAACCTGGCCAATGGGGAATTCAACCAGGATGGCACGTCCGACAACCTGAGCTGGAACTGCGGCGTTGAAGGGACGACCGACGATCCCCGGATCCGCCACCTGCGGGAGCGCAAGAAGCGGAACTTCCTCGCCACGCTGATGATCTCGCAGGGAATTCCGATGTTGCTGGCCGGGGATGAATTCGGTCAGTCCCAGAAGGGAAACAACAACGCCTATTGCCAGGACAACGAGATCAGCTGGCTCAACTGGGATCACAATCCCGAGCAGGGGGGATTGCTCGCCTTCACGCGGGAACTGCTCGCGTTCTGGAAGGGGCAGCCGGTGTTGCAGCAGCGGCGATTCTTCCACGGGCGCGACATTCGCGGTTCGAAAGACTGCCCGATCGACTGGTATGAACCGTCGGGACTGCAGATGTCGCACTCAAGCTGGCACACGGGCTACGCCAAGTGCTTGGGGATGCTGCTGCGGGGGGGCGACCTGGATGTCAACGAATATGGCGAGAGCATTTCCGGGGACACGCTGCTTGTCCTCTTCAATGCCGACCATGAGTTGAACCTCCCCTTCATCCTGCCTGTACTCGACTCCCGCGGCCATTGGCTGGTGGTGTGCGACACCTATCTCCCGGAATGGCATGGAAGAAAACGCTGGAAGGGGGGCAAGCCCTACCAGTTGCGGGCCTGCAGCCTCGTGATCTTCAAGCATGTTTCCGGAGCGAAGCCCGAATCTCCCACCGTCGGGACGAGTCGGGCACGGGGGAGTCGCCGCAATCCGGGACCAACCGCGTCCTGAAGGCCAGGCCTCAGAGAACCGGGCTGAAATGGCGGGGGGAACCGCGGCCGCAGCGGTCGAATTCCAATGTCATCTCAGCGCCGCCAGGGGTGCCGGGCGTGGGCGGCCCGATCTTCTTCTTCGGTCACCGGGAAGAACTGGTCTCCCTGTCGCAGGTCGAGCACCCGCCAGGCGAGATCGGAGAGGGCCCGGTTGTGGGGTTGCGACCGCAGGCGTTCGAGCAGTTCCCGGCCGGCGGGGCCGTAGTCGAGCAGGGCATTCCCCAGGGGACGCCAGCCCCAGTCGCGGTCGCGCCGCTGGCTGTCGTCGCCATACCCGCGCAGGAATTCCTCCAGCCAGTGGAGTGCTTCCTTTCGCAGGGGATCGTCAGCCGGGAGTCGGGCGTGCGCCTGGGCGAGGGCGACCGCCGCCCGGGACTGGACGGCATGGTCGGGATCGGCGGTCATCCGCTCGTGCAGCAGTTCACGCACCTCGCGGGTCGGCCCAAAGCTGCTCTTGAGATTCACAAAGGCGAGTTCGCGGGCGTACGGGTTCGCATCGTCCCGGGCGATCAACAGCAGGTGTTGCTGCACCTCGGGAGTGGCGGGGGCCCCGAGCAGCGTGAAGTAGTACAACGCCAGTTCACGGGCGTGCGAAGACTTCGCCTGCAGTTGGTCGACCAGGGCCTGGCGGTCGCGCGGGGTGAATCGCTGGGCCGAGTTGAGGGCCTTGAGCGCTTCGACCACCGCCCGGGAGTGGAACTGGAAACCCGTTTCGGGATCGCAGGCCCGTTCGAGCAGCAGTGGGACGGTCCGGTCATCGGCAATGGCGACCAGGGCGAGGGCCGCCAGGCAGCGGACTGTCACCTCGGGATCGTGCAGTGCGGCGGTGACCGCAGGGCGGGTTTCGGCCTGCGGATGCTTTGCGATCGTACGCAGCGCCAGTCGCCGCACATACAGGTCGCGATCTCCCACCGCCTGTCGCAGTTGGTCGGCCGTCAGCGTCACCTTCCCCTTGAGCGCCCGGGTCAGCAAGCGTCGGCGGGCGAGCTGGTCGGTGCTCTGGAGGCTGCTGACCGGTTCGTCACCGAGTTGTTCGTCGGGCCAGTCGATCCAGGATTCGTTCGGGTGACCGGCTTCAATCTCACGACCGAGGAACATGACCCGGCGGACCTCCGGCTCGAGATCGCCCCGGGTTCGAAATGCCGAGATCTGCACGCCGCGTCCCGCCTTTCGCGTCCGGGCCAGCAGGTCGCGGCGGACTGCATCTTCGGGAGGATTGAACAGGCAGATTTCATTCACCACATCTCCCTGCAGCCAGTCGTCGATCGACCAGGACCAGTTGCCGGCAGTGCGCACACCACCGTCGATGGTCCACTTCATCGCCTGGTCGGGACGGGCTCCATCGACACAGACGGCGATTCCCGGCCCGTCCGGCCCGAGCTTTCTCTTGAGCAGCCGCAGGAACTCGGTCACGTGGGTCCCGCGCAGACGGCGCCAGGCGTCGCGGTCGAACTCGTCGCGACGCAGGTCGACCCCGTACTGGCGGCGAAATTCGTCGACGATCGGCGGGCTGTAGCCGAACTCGTCTTCGTACCGCTGCGAGAAATTCTCGGCATAGGTGAGGAAGGCGATGCCGTCATAGCCACCCTCTTTCACGTAGCGGGCGAGTGTGGTCGCGAGTGCCTCGCGGGCTTCGGGGTAGGCGAATTCCAGAGGGCCCCCCTGGTGCCACGTCCCCCAGCGATTGACCGGAGCCCACTCGGGGTGCTGGATCCGCAGTCGGTCTTCGACGGCATAGGGGAAACCCGAGTAGCCGACCCCGGCCTGCGATCCGTGGTCAAACAACCCGTAGGCGAGCCAGATGGTCTGACCCCGTCGATGGGCCTCGGTGACGGCGAGGCGATTGGTTTTCACGGTGCGATACTGCAGGTCGCGCCACCATTCCCAGATGCGGGCAAAGGAACGATTCTCGGGGCGAATGAGGAATTCTTCCCCCCAGATCTCGTCCTGCCCGCCGCGCCACCAGATGCGGTCGACCGCGTACTGGTCACGCAGGCTGTCAAACGCCGCCTCGAGGGAGACCCGGGAGTCGAGGGGAGGGAACTCCAGCAGGTCCTGGGCGTCGCCAACCGTGAAATAGGCCGTGCGCGGGTTGCCATCCGGAGGCTGGGCCCCCACCGACGAAACGGCCAGAGCTCCGAGCCACAAGGCCAACAACAGCGGCCGCAGTTGACGCACTGACATCAGGTTCTCCCGAAAGGGACGACCAGGAAACGACGACAGCCGCCGGGGAGGAACAAGGACGGGAGGGCCGTCGAGCGCTTCGGCCCTCCCGCCTCTGACCGGAGACTCAGATATCGAGTTCTTCGTCTTCGATCAGGTTGGCTTCTGCCATGATCAGCTGATACCGCTGGGCGGGGTCTTTGCCGAGCAGTTGGTCGAAAGTCTTGTCGGCTTCGAGCTGCGCCTCGATGTCGACCCGCAGCAGGATTCGCGACTGGGGGTTGAGAGTCGTCTCGGCCAGGTACTGCGAGGGCATTTCGCCCAGCCCCTTGAACCGGCTGATCTCGGGGGTGCGCTTGGCCGGCAGCGAGGCGAGGAACGACTCTTTGTCGGCATCCGTGACGCAGTAGTGAATCTCCTTGCCGACGGCGATGCGATACAGTGGGGGTTGGGCGAGAAAGACGTGCCCGGCCCGGATCAACTCGCGCATGTGTCGAAAGAAAAAGCCCAGCAGCAGCGTCATGATGTGATTGCCGTCACTGTCGGCATCCATCAGCAGGATGATCTTGT
>Ga0315904_10010493_pt1 | contig 11964 bp, 7 predicted proteins | sample LakEriMetagenome_6_FD_203529 | JGI IMG/M metagenome (GOLD analysis project Ga0315904, IMG submission 203529) | Freshwater fungal communities from buoy surface, Lake Erie, Ohio, United States - Buoy 12 MA120 | ecosystem: Environmental > Aquatic > Freshwater > Lake | place: USA: Lake Erie, Ohio...
TGGCGCATGAAGGACCCCTATTTGAACAAAGTGGCCGTCTGGACTTACTACAAAGGCTCCAAACGCGAGCCCGGCATCGACGAAGGCGCGACCACCATCGCCTTTGTGCCGGACAAGGGCTGGTTCTGGCACATCCCGCAGCATGACGACATGGTCAGCGTGGGCGTTGTCGCCGAAGGCAAATATTTGAGTCGCGATGGCATCAAAGATCCGAAAGCCATGTTCGAGCGCGAGATCAGCGAGAACAAATGGATCGAGGAGCATCTCTCCGCAGGCAGCTCCACCGGCCAGTATTGGATCACCAGCGAGTATTCGTTCCACTCCAAGTATGCCGCCTCGCCCGGCCTTCTGCTCGTGGGTGACGCGTTCGCCTTCCTCGATCCCGTTTTCAGCAGCGGCGTCATGCTCGCCTTGAAGAGCGGTGTCCTGGCCGGAGATGCCGTTCACGCGGCCCTGCAAGCCAACGACGTCTCCCCCGAGCGCTTCGCCGACTATGGCCGCCTCATGCGTGAAGGCGTCGAAAACATGCGCAAGCTCGTCTATGCCTTCTACAACCCGAATTTCTCCTTCAAAGATGTGGTGATGAAGTATCCCGACGCCGGCGGCGAAATCACCGACTGCCTCAGCGGCGACGTGAACAAGGACTACTCCAGCCTTTGGACCAAAATCCGCGAATTCGCCCCCATCCCGGACGAACTGCCCTACGGCATGCCGATGGCGGCGTGAGTGAGTCTCACTCCAGCGTCCAAATCGCCTGACGCAGCACCGCGTGCGGGTGCTCTTTCATCTTTTCATACCAAACGGTGAGCAGTCGGCCGTCGCCGAGCTCCACGGTGCTCGGGTAGCCGAGATCGCCGCCCGCGCCGTCGCCGCTGAGGATCATCGCGTCGCTCCACGTCTGGCCGTTGTCGGAGCTGAGTCGAACCTGGTTGCCAAACGGCGGGCGGCGATGGCCATAAGTCATGAGCAGGCGTCCATCGCGCAATTTGAGCAGATGACTCGGCAAACCCCACACACCGATGCTGTGCGGAACGCTCCAGGTCTTGCCGCCATCTTTGGATTCGCTTTGCAGCGTCTCGCCTTTGTTCGCCGCGTTGTGATTGCGGATCTGCGCGATGATCGTGCCATCGGCGGCTTCCACGGCGTGCAGTTCGTGCAGACCCTTTGGCACTTCATCGCCGGGGCGGGTGGGGATTTCAGAGAGCCATTGCCACGTCAGGCCATCATCTTTGGATTCGGCGGCACCGATTTTCTTTTCGCCGGTCCACAATTGTTTGCCGAGATATAGCAGGCGGCCGTCCTTGAGTTGAATTGGTCCGTGTGGGCTGTTCACGACCGTCGGAATGCGTGGCGACCACGTTTTGCCGCCATCGGTGCTGCGGATGACCCATTCGCCGAGTTCCGCTTTGCGCTCCTCATCATTCAGACGCTCATGCGCGGCCTTCCAGCGTGCGAAACGCTCCGGTGGCATCGCTTTCGATACCCAACCCTTCTCCGTGTGCTCCGCCATCATGCTCGCCTTTTTGAAACTATCCTCGTAGGCCAGTGAAGTGAACGTGGTGACCAACAACGTGCCCGTGGCCGTCTCCAGCACACCCGAGTCGCGGTCATCCGTCGCGCTGTCGAGCAGCACACGCGGGAACGTCCACGTTTTGCCATCATCGCGTGAAGTCATCGCACACACCTGCCCAAACGGGCAAACATGCGATTCGCGTCCACCGGACCACGACAGCCACAGCTCGCCGTTTTGACGACGAACGACCGTCGGCCAGCCGTGATAAAGATCGAGCTGCGGTGAGATGGTTTTCGTTTCGATGACTTTGGCCTGCGGAGCCTCCGCATGGGCAAAAAACGGCACCAGGGCGAGAGCGAGGAGAAGACGGGGAGAAAACATGGCGTGAGCTACTACGGCTCACGCGAGGATGTCCTTCACCACCTTCGTCGGCTCCACGCCGGTGAGTTTGAAGTCCAGCCCCTGCGAACGGAACGTGAAGCGCTCGTGGTCGATGCCGAGCTGGTGCATCACGGTGGCGTGCAGATCACGGACGTGGACGGGTTTTTCGGCCACGTTGTAGCTGAAGTCATCCGTCGCGCCGTAGGTGGTTCCGGGTTTGATGCCGCCGCCGGCCATCCACATGGTGAAGCAGCGCGGATGATGATCACGACCCGCCTCGGGGCTGTCCCATTTGCCTTGTCCGGCGACGCCGCGGCCGAATTCGCCGCCCCAGAGCACCAGCGTCTCGTCGAGCAGGCCGCGTTGCTTCAAATCCTTGATCAGCGCCGCACTCGGCTGGTCGGTGTCGCGACAACGCGCGGTGCACCAGCTTGGCAAGCGGCTGTGATGATCCCAATCTGGATGGAAGAGCTGGATGAAGCGCACGCCGCGCTCGGCAAGCCGACGTGCGAGGATGCAATTCGCCGCGTAACTGCCCGCACGCCGCGAATCCGGCCCATACATCTCGAAAACGTGATCCGGCTCGTCGCTGAGGTCCGTCAGCTCCGGCACGCTGGCCTGCATGCGGTAGGCCATCTCATACTGGCGGATGCGCGTGGTGATCTCCGGGTCCTGTGTTTGCTCAAATCGCATCTGATTGAGCTCCGCGAGGCCGTCGAGCATGCCACGGCGCAAATGACGCGGCAGTCCTTCAGGATCGCTGAGATACAAAACCGGGTCCTTCGAGTTCCGCAGCTTCACACCTTGATAGCGGCTCGGCAGGAAACCACTGCCCCAGTAGTGATCGTAGAGCGGCTGGTCGCTCGGGCGCTGCATCTTCGAGATCAGCACGAGGTAGTCCGGCAGATTGCGATTCACACTGCCGAGGCCGTAGCTGATCCACGCGCCCATGCTCGGACGGCCCGGAAGCTGATGACCGGTCAAAAACTGCGTCATCGCCGGTGCGTGATTGATTTGATCCGTCGTCATCGACTTGATGAAGCACAAGTCATCCGCCACGCCCTGCAAATGCGGCAACCACTCGCTAACCGTCGCGCCGCTCTGGCCGCACTTCGCAAATTTCGTGATGCCCGGCAGGATGAGCTGCTTCTGGTTCGCCGTCATCGTCGTGAGCCGTTGCCCCTGGCGCACGCTTTCCGGCAGTTCCTTGCCCGCCCATTGCATCAGGCCCGGCTTGTGATCAAACAACTCAATCTGCGAGGGGCCGCCCGACTGCGTGAGGAAGATGACCCGCTTCGCCTTCGGCGCAAAATGCGGCAGCGAGGGCAAGCCGAGTGTTTCCTGCCCCATCGCCTGCAGCGCCATCGCGCCGACGGAAACGCCGGTGCACTGGCCGAGGAAATAGCGGCGGGTGGTGTTGAGAGATCCGTCGTTCATGATTCGCGATGCAGTTTGTAAGGATACACATTTCCGCTGTTCCACTGGCACACATACAGGTCGCCCTGCGTGTCCACGCAGACGTCGTGGCAGTTGTTGAAGACCGGCTGGTCTTGCAGCAGCACTTTGAGGCTGCCGTTTTCATACTCGGGTGCTTGCCCGCCGGGATTCGAGATCACTTGGTCATTCGCATCGAGGATTGTGACGAACCCGCGACTCTGCCACATGCGGTAGTCGTTCGGCTTCGCGCCAAAGCAGACGCCGGAATACAGAGTCGTGCCGTGGATGACCGGCCGGCTAACATACGCCCCCGGCAGATACACGCCGCGCACATGCGTGCCGTCGAGCTTGAACCAGTTGAACTCGTTGCGGACGCGTTCGGTGACGACGAGCAACGGCTCGCCGCCGCGCGAGTCGATGGCGACACCGTGCGCCTGCATGAACTTGCCCGGATTCGTCGGCTGCGTGCTCTTGCCGCCGAACTTCGAGATGAATTTGCCGTCCTTGTCGAAGCGCAGCACAAACTGCGAGCCGTAACCATCCGCGACGTAGATATCGCCATTCGGTGCGACGGCGCTTTCGGTGGGCGCGTAGGCCTCGATGGGCTTGTAGATGCCTGCTTTGACGGCGTGAGGCAGTTCGAGCACGATTTGGCCATCGAGTGTGGCTTTCACCACGCGCCCGCTCGTATCGCAGATGTAGAGATGACCGTCGTGGAAGGTCAAACCGTGCGCGCCATTCATGCCGAGCGTCCACTGGCCGAGCAGTGCGCCTTTCACGTCGTAGATGAGCACGTTGTTCTGCTTGTGGTTCGTGAGCAGGAACAAGCGACCATCCGGCACCTGCACCATCTCATGGCAATCCTTCACCGGCGTCTTCGCCGCATCTGCCTGGCTCCAGAGCTTATCCACGCGATAACGATGCGTGCCATGGCCGATGATCGCTCCATGGAACTCCGGAGCGGTTTTGGCGAGCGTTTGGACAAACGGCGCTGCAAGAGCGGCTGATAGAAAGTGGCGGCGGGTTTTCATGGTTCGGTTTGGAAAGACAAAAAAATGACAGACAAAAATATCTTCTGATCAGACCATTTTTTGTCTGTCATCTTTTTGTCTTCATTCATGGGTGATGGCTTCGTCGAGATTGAGCACCAAAGTGGCCACGAGCGCGTGCGCGGCCAGTTCAGGCGTGGTTTTGAGTTTGCGAGCATCTTCAGGGTGTTCGCGATAGTGGGTCAAAGCGCGGTCGAGTTCGCGTTGGAGGACAGCAAGCTCTTTGGCAGTCGCTTTTCGGCTCAAAACGGCCTCGTAGAGCATGGGGAGTCTTTCTTCGGCTTTCGCGGCCAGCAGGCGCTTTGCGATAGCTTGGGAGGCTTCGGCGATGGTTTGGTCATTGAGCAAGGTGAGGGCCTGCAACGGGGTGTTCGTGCGTGACATCGACACTTCGCAGACGCGACGCTGGGCGCTGTCGAACAAGAAGGTGGGTGCGCTGCTGCGACGCCAGAACGCATAGAGCGTGCGGCGATACTGCGTCGCGCCCTGGCTCGGCTCGTAAGTGAAGCGGCCCATGAAAATCTCCTCCCACACGCCGTCGGGCTGATGTGGGCGAACGGGCGGCCCGCCGAGCGCTCGATTCAGCAGGCCTGAGGAAGCGAGCGCTGCATCGCGGATCATCCACGCGGGCAAGCGGAAGCGCGGGCCTCTCGACAAAAGAAGATTGGACGGATCAGACGGATCGGTCCGATCAGAGCTCTGCTGATACGTCTCACTCGTCACGATGGTCTTGATCAGGCGCTTCACGTCCCAACCGTTCTCCATGAAATCGACGGCGAGCCAGTCGAGCAGCTCGGGATGCGTGGGGCGCTGGCCTTGGAGGCCGAAGTCGTCTGGCGTGCGGACCAAGCCGGCACCGAAGAGCATTTGCCACACCTGATTGACGAAGACGCGGGCCGTAAGCGGGTTCTCCTTCGACGTGATCCACTTGGCGAGGCCAATGCGGTCCTTGGCGAGGCCTTCCGGCCACGGCGCGATGGCCGCAGGCACGCCACGCGGCACCACATCGCCTTTTTTATCCCAAACGCCTCGAAGGAGCACATGGGTGTCACGCGGCTCCTTGCGCTCGGTGAGCACCATGACGTTCAATTTGCCTGCGGCGGTCTGCACCTCTTTGAGCTGTGCATTCGCACGATCGAGCGAGGCCTTCGCGAGTTGATACGGCTCATGATCCTCCAAAAACTGCGCCATGAGCTTCACGCGGTCGATTTCGCCCTTCGCGAGCTTTTCGAGCGGCGTAGGGCCGATTTCGCGCACGGCGGGCCCGGCCTGATCCGTCGCGGAAAGCCGGAATTTCGCGATGTTGGCATCGCCATTCGTCGAACGATGTCGCAGCTCGAAAATGAGTTCTTCATCGCTTTCGAGCACCAGCGGCTCGGCGAGGCCGTAGAGCGCGGTGTGAGGCTGATCTTTGGGGAAACCTTTCGTGGTCCAGCCATTGCGCGGATCGTCATCGAGCGTGCCTTTCACATCGCCATACTCGCGGGCCTTGCCTTCGATCCTCGTGTCGGACACGGCGCTTTTGACGAGGATGTCGCGGATCTGCGAGCTGCCTTTGCGGCGCACCTGCACCTTGATGTCGGTGAGGATGAACTCGCCTGACTTGCCGCGCGAGAGCACGCCGCCTTGCGGCAGCACTTCGAGCTTCAAACCGGTGAGGCGCGGCAGTTTGGGGCTCGCAATGAGCCGGTAGTCATCCTGCTTCGGATTCGGGCCGCTGGCGGTGACGATGCCGTCCTTCGTTTGAGCCAGCTTGGTGCCTTCCTGCGACTCCACCGAGCCCAAAATGATCTTCCAGGCGCTGTGATCCGGCTTTACCTCCTTCTGCTGCTGCTCCAGCCACTTCGCGAAGGGCTTCTCCGCATCGGCTTTGGCCTTCGCTTCGATGGGTTTGCGTGCCTCGACGAGCTTTTGCGATTCCTCGACGGCGCGCTTTGCATGCGGCGACTGGTAGCTCAGGTAGGGCTTCGCATTCGTGCCCGCCGCGCCGTCCTCATCAATGCTGTTGAAGAAGGCATTGAGCGCGTAGTAATCGTGGTGCGAGATGGGATCAAACTTGTGCGTGTGGCACTGCGTGCAGCCAAGCGTGAGCCCGAGCCAGGTGGTGCCCATCGTGTTCACGCGGTCGATGACGTAGTCGATGCGGCTCTCCTCCTTGTCACGACCGCCCTCGCCGTTGGTCATGTGATTGCGATGAAAGCACGTGGCGATCTTTTGCTCCGGCGTGGCATTCGGCAGCAGATCCCCCGCGAATTGCTCCAGCGTGAATTGATCGAAGGGCTTGTTCGCATTGAAGGACTCGACGACGTAGTCCCGCCACGGCCAGTTCGTGCGCGTGGCATCGGATTGGAAGCCGTCGGTGTCGGAGTAGCGGGCGGCATCGAGCCAGAACATGGCCATGCGTTCGCCGTAGTGCGGTGATTTCAAGAGCGCGTCGATGTAGTCGGACAGGTCCGACTTGTCTGACGTGTCGGACGGAAGGCCTGTGATGTCGAACGAGAGCCTGCGGCGTAAAGTATGCTCCGCAGCCCGCGGCGAGAGCTTCAGGCCTTCTTTGGCTAGGCGTGCCTTTACAAAGAAATCCACCGGATGGCCTTCGGTCTTCGCTTTGACGGGTTTTTCGAAGGACCAGTGCTTTCCCCACGGCGAGCCTTCTTTGATCCAGCGCTGCAAAAGGGCCACCTGCTCGGCTTTGAGCTTCGGTTTGTGAGACTTCGGCGGTGGCATGACCTCATCGGGATCGTCGGTGAGGATGCGGTTGATGAATTCGCCCGATTTGAGGACCTCGCGGGCCCCTTCTTGCGTATCGAGACGTAGATCGGCTTTGCGATGGCCGGCATCTTGCCCGTGGCAGCTCAGGCAGTTGTCGGAGAGCAGCGGCAGCACCTCGCGACTAAAACTCACCGGCTCCGCGAGAGCGACGGTGGTCAGAGCGAATGGAAAAAGCAGGCGGAGTAGCATCGCAGCATCTTACGCGGGCGGAGATGCAGGGTGCATGCATCGGCTATGGAAAATTCAGGCGCGTTAGGCCTGAGCCGGCTGGTAAAGGCGCACCACCGATTCGCGGCAGAGCACGATGAGGGTGAAGACACCCAAAATCGTGCCGAGTGGGAACAGCGGGCACAGGCAGCCGGCAATGATCATGCTGTAGGTGCGGTTGGATCGGCTTTGCAGGGAACGGCCAGAATAGAATAGCAGGATTGCCAACAAGATGAAGAATGCGAAGAGGGCGACGACGGCTGGCTGCAAAGTCTGAATCTGATGAGATGCGGGATTGAACACACTCCCACTTGTCCGCTGCATTTCCATGTTGATGGAAGGCATGGATTTGACGACCTGATTAAACCAATAGATCTGAAGCCAGATCAACCCCGTGAAAGCAAGGGTTAAAGCGCCAAGCACATAATGAAAAATGGCGAGGATGCGCAGGTGGGCTGCGTCCTGGGAAAAGACGGGATTCGTTTCCATATTGAGCGTTTGTAACGAAAGGACATGCGCTGGTCACGAGCAATTTTACCACGTTGAAGTGGCAAGTTTGCGAGATGGGCACCGTTGCACCCACCGACCATGACCTTCACCCGCCGACTCCTCCTCAAGATCGCTCCGTTTCTCTTTGTGCGCGGCTCCGCGAGCGCCGCGGATAATCCGCAGCCGTTTGGCGCGGAGTTTCCGAATCTCGAATCGCTGACAACGGGCGAGTGGTGGACGAAAAATGCCGCCGCAGCGGCGAAGAACGAGAAAAAGAAGGCGAAGGGCAAAGGCAAGGGCGGTGGTGGTGCCACGCCGCCGCCAGCGATGGATGTGCCGCGTGATGAGGTGGTGTGCTTTGCCTATTACACGCAGCAAAACGGCGTGCTGAAGATGAGTGCGCAGCTTTTCCCGTTGAAGCCGGGGGAGGAGCGTGTGGCTCGGTTGGAGCTCAAACAGGATGATGGCACGTGGAAAGAGGTCGCGAAGGGTGAGGTGCATTATCCGGGCTGGGACGCGCATTTCCGTGTCGAAGGCTGGGATGGCTCGAAGAACGTCGCCTACCGCGTGCGACATGGCGAGAAAGCGATGTTTGAAGGCCTCATCCGTCGCGATCCGGTGGAGAAGAATCAGATCGTGATCGCGAACATGAGCTGCAACTCCAGCCGCACCATCGGGCCGCGCACGGAGATCATCGACAACCTGCGGGCGCAGGATCCGGACGTGCTGTTCTTTGGCGGCGATCAAACCTATCGCCACACGGAGCACACGGCGGGCTGGATCGAGTTTGGCCTGCAATTCCGCGACATCATCCGCGACCGCCCGACGGTGTGCATTCCCGATGACCACGATGTGGGTCATGGCAATCTCTGGGGCGAAGAAGGCGGCCAATCACACATCAATGGCGACGCGGATGGAGGTTATCGTTATCCGGTGGCTTACGTGAACCAGGTGCAGCGGCAGCAGAGCTGGCACTTGCCGGATGGCTGGGACCCGAAGCCGGTGAATCGTGACATCAGCGTGTATTTCACGCGCATGATCGTGGGAGGCATCGACTTTGCCATTTTGGAGGACCGGAAGTTCAAAACCGGCCCCGATGGCAAAATTCCGAAAATGGGGCCGCGTCCGGATCACATCAATGACCCGTCGTATGACCCAAAAAGCATCGATTTGCCCGGTTTGGAGCTTTTGGGCAAACGACAGGAGAAATTCCTGCACGACTGGTCGCAGGACTACAGCGGCGGCGCGGTGATGAAGTGTGTTCTGTCCGCCACGGCTTTCTGCGGTGCGGTTCACATGCATGGCGGCCGCGATCAGCGCCTACTTGCCGACCTCGATTGCAACGGCTGGCCGCAAGCGGGCCGAAATCGTGCGCTGGTGGAGATTCGCCGTGCATGGGCTCCGCATCTCTGTGGCGACCAACATCTCGCCGTCGTCGTGAAGCACGGCATCGAAGAGTTTGGCGATGCTCCTTACAGTTTCACCAGTCCGGCGCTCGTGAACACGATCTACGGCCGCTGGTGGCACCCGCTCGATGAAAAGCCCGGCCCGAATCCCGTGCCGAACAGCCCGCTCCCGTGGACCGGCGACTTCAAAGACGGCCTCGGCAATCCGATCAGCATGGTCGCCTACGCGAACCCGGAAGACATCCAGGACGAGAAAAAACGCGCCGATGGCTACGGCCTCATCCGCTTCGACAAAACCACGCGCAAGATCACCTTCGAATGCTGGCCTCGCTTCTCCAAGGTCGCTGATGGCGACAAAGCGCAGTTCCCCGGCTGGCCGATCACCATCGCGCAAGACGCCAACGACGGCCGCAAGGTCCACGGGCATCTTCCCGAGGTAAAACTCGATGGCGTCGCGAACCCTGTCGTGCAGGTCATTGACGAGGCCTCCGGTGACATTCTTTACACGGTGCGCTCGCAGACGGAGAGCTTCAAAGCGCGTGTCTATGCGCCGGGCAAATACACTATCAAAGCGGGCAAGGATAAGCCGGATGCGGTTGTGCAAACAAACGTGCAGGTGGCCTGACAACCCCCAATTTGAGTTTTTTGGGCGAAAATGTTCGCTTGTGATTTTCATCAGGTCGGGGCGTAATCAGACCCGCCATGAACACACCACCCTCACTCGCCCAGTCGTCTCCTGTTTCCCGTCGCCGGTTTGTCGGCGCGGCCGGTCTTGTCGCCGGTTCCATGATCACGCGGCCGCTTTTCGGCCAGAACGCTCCGAGCAACAAACTCAACGTCGCGCTGATCGGCGTGTGGGGCCGCGGTCTGGCGCACTACAACTCCATCGCCGAGGAAAACGTCGTCGCGCTGTGCGACATCAATGAGGCGCGCTTCCCCGATGCATTGAAGCGCTTCCCGAACGCCACGACTTACATCGACTGGCGCAAGTGCCTCGATCACAAAGGCCTCGACGCCGTGGTCGTCTGCACGCCGGACCACACGCATGCCTTCATCGCGAACTGGGCGCTGAAACGCGACCTGCACTGCTACTGCGAGAAGCCGCTCGCCATCACAGTGAACGAAGCGCGCACCGTGCGCGCGACGTGGGAGACCAAGAAGGGCAAGCTCGCCACGCAGGTCGGCATGCAGCGGCATGAGCAGCCGAATTTCAACCGCGTAAAGGAACTCATCCGCGATGGCGCCATCGGCGAACTGAAGGCGGCCTACGCGTGGGGCAACCGCCAGATTCCAAAGCCCGGCTACTTCCCCGAGGAAGGCCAGCCGCCCGCCGGATTCCACTACGACCTTTGGCTTGGCCCCTCGCCGTATCATCCTTACAATCCGGCCTACTTTGGCGGCGGCCCGGGCGCGAACTGCCTGAGCTGGAACATGTTCTGGGACTTCGGTGCGGGCCAGATCGGCGACATGGGCAGCCACACGATGGACCTGCTCTGGAATGCGGTGGACGCAAAGCTGCCCACCAGCGCGCGCGCGGAAGGCGATGCCTTCAATTCCGACGTCACGCCGGTGAAGTGCGAGAGCCACTTCGAGCATCCCGCCAATGACTGGCGCGGCCCCATCACCATCAGCTGGTATCAAGGCGGCGCGATGCCCCCGTCACCCAAGAAGCACATCGACCTGAACCAAATCGGCCACGGTGTCATGTTCAAGGGCACAAAGGGCTTCATCATCGCCGACTTCGACTCGCGACTGATCCTTCCATACGGAAACGACGCCGACATGAGCTACTACAAGCCGCGCAAGAAGGAGGAGCAGTATCCGGATGTCGGCCTCGGCAATTTCCAGAAGCAGTGGTTCGACGCCTGCCGCGACCCTTCGAAAAAGACCGCCTGCGACTTCGGCTACAGCGCGGACATGATCGAAATGATGCTCCTCGGGCTCGTGGCCTACCGCACCGGCAAAAAGATCAGCTACGACGGCAAAACGGGCACCAGCCCGGACACGCCGGAGGCGAACGCCTTCATGAAGAAGGAATACCGCGACGGCTGGAACATCGACGGCTGAGCCGCTGGCGCTGAATGACGAATGTCGAAATCCCGAATGACGAATGAGCAAACATTCGGCATAGGGGAGGCGTTCGTCACCACGACATGAAATTTCCTCTTCGCGAATGGCTCCAAAGCGCGGCGCACGCCGCGCGGCGGGCTGTTGCGGAGGCGAGGAGCATCGTTTCGGAGAGCGCGCTGGATCCGTTTCCGCTGCGGCGGGCGTTTCTCGGCTACGGGCGGCGCACGGCGGCGGCGGATCTGCGTGCGGGCTTCACGGTGGCGATGCTGGCGATCCCGCAGGGCATGGCCTACGCGCTCATCGCGGGGTTGCCGCTGCATTACGGCGTCACCTGCTCCGCGATCGCCGCGCTGGTGGCTCCATTGCTCAGCAGCAGCCGCTACACCATCCTGGGGCCGACGAATGCGACCGCCTTCATGATTTTTTCGTATTTCGCGGCCTATCCCCAGCTGGACCGCCTGAGCCACATGCCGCTGCTGGTCTTCATGACGGCCGCGCTGCTGCTGGCGGGCTCTTTTTTGCGCGTGGCGGACCTCACGCAATACATCAGCCGCACGGTGGTGATCGCTTACATCACTGGCGCGTCGCTTCTGATCACGGCGAGCCAGCTTCCGGTGCTTCTGGGCATTCCAGTGCAGGT